>Ga0070699_100000905_pt1 | contig 27685 bp, 27 predicted proteins | sample KBSK1503metaG_FD_65473 | JGI IMG/M metagenome (GOLD analysis project Ga0070699, IMG submission 65473) | Corn, switchgrass and miscanthus rhizosphere microbial communities from Kellogg Biological Station, Michigan, USA - KBS K1-50-3 metaG | ecosystem: Host-associated > Plants > Roots >...
GTTGAGTCGATCGCGTTCCTCCGCGTCGAGCCTGACCACGTATTTCTTGACGGCAATCTCTTTCCCGGCCACGAATCACCTCCATCGCTGCCTTGCCGCGACAGAGATTCAGAAATTCCCATCATGATCAATGACGGGGGCGACTACTTTCCACCGGTAGACCGCTGCAATGTGACCAAGCAAGACGTTGATGATTTGCACGCGCTGGCGAACCAGGGGATCGCGAGACAGAAATACGACCGCCGCACCCTGAGATACCTGGTAGTGCGGGATCAGTCGAACATCGTGGCCGAGACACCCCCCTCGCAACCGTACATTGAGGCTGCAGGGGGCCGCCTCTCTGTGGCTAAACTGCGCCACCTTGGAATATCGGTGCCGTTTGAGGGGGGGCGTCCACCCCCATCACTACCTTCGCCTTGCGAGATGGTCTACCGATCGGTCCATTTCATTTACCGAGAAATATGTTGCAAAGCATCAATGTTGTTGTGCCATTCACTTGAGTGGATCCGCTTCGCCAAAGATTCCATAACCAATTTATTGCCTAGCAAATTAAGATGAACAGCGTCCCGACGATCAACAGTTACCGACTCTAAACCATAATGGCCAATTTCGATGATTAATTTTTCAAAATTCACAGAGGCCTTCCAAGTCTCAATGGGCGCAAGCAAATCCGAATTTACGCGATAGAATTTGCCATCTCTCTTTGCACATCGAACCTCAGAAAAAAATGCTACTCCATTAAATGTGAACTCGGGAGCGAAAACCAGAAACTCTGCACCGTTGAGCTCCGCCAGTGCTTTCATCCGCTCGATCAAAGCACGAGTTATCCGCTTCGTGTATTGATCCCGTAAACTCAAAGGGTCCAAAAAAGGAGTGAAATGGCTTCTCGACTCTTCAATCGGTTCATCCGTTGCGATTGTGAGTGGACGACCAGTATATTCATCATAGAAAAGAGTGAATTTCCACTGCGGCACTATCTCTGCGGGACACTGAGACTGCGTCACTGTTTCGTGACCTTCGGCGGGAGGAATCACAGATAGCCATGCTCGAAGGGCTAATTCATTGGGTTCAATGTTCCTTGTATCAAGAACACCCAGTGCTACAGCAAGCTTCAGCAATATTCTTCCCATGTTTGACCGATGCAATATGTGCAAAACCATGTGCTCAGGTACAGTGGGATGAAATAGCTCAATTCTCTCGCCGCCTTGTTGGTCGTAGAGAAAAAACGTAGGTTTCAAGTGCCCCGCACCTTCTTGCGGTGATCGGTCGGGAAATGCGTTCTCCCAAAAGTCGTTTTGTGGCGTATGCCAGAGGACGACGAGGTTTGCACGAAACTGCTGAAAGTACTCTCGCAACGCGAGCAACTGCTGATCTTGCGACCATCCAGAAGCACCTATCGAAAACACCCTTACCTGTTTTTGGGTAATTGTCTTAAGGTAGCGTTCCAGTATAGTCTCTGGAAGTTCCTCAAAAGAAGATGCCGCAGCTTCAACCTGAGAATCTCCTACGAGAAGAACCACGTAGTCTTCATCACGGTACTCTATCTTCCGGCCGCGAAATCCAAATTGATTCGCTTCGTGCTCGGACCAGAAACGCGGTCCTCGTATCCCAGAGCTGATAAGATATTCCCGATATGCTGAGTCGCTCCATCGCCACCCTGAAGTAAAGAGATTGCTGTTCCACAGGGGCTTAATGGGGCGAACAGTGGCTAGCACACCTTCCAATACAATAATCAGGATACCGAATACACCAAAATTGACTAGGAGCACTTTGACCATACGGCGCATCGGAAACCACACTGGTTCAGAGGATGTGAGCCTCGAATATCAGGATTAGGGTGTGCCATCGCGGCCGCATTCCTTCATCCGGCGACCCAATGCCATGTTTGATAGCGCGGTCTTGAGCGGACTGGGGACGCCAGACATTTCTCCGAAGGTTGCTCCGTCCCTTATTTAGCAGGAGCACGAAGCACTGCTGCCGCGAACAAACTTGACGTGCATATTCTACAGAGTGGCGCGAGCGGATCAACCTTTTGAGAGTGTCAGCTTGACAGGCGCAATTCAACTGCCGTGGCGCTTCCTCTCATTCCAAAGGGACGGCGCGCTGGCGCAATGTCACGCGCGAACGCAGCGGTACGCAAACGTGAGGTGCTATCGCGCTGGCGACGCTGCCCTGCGCCCGGGCGGCGTGACCAAGGAGGTGATCAAGAATCATTTGAATCCTGTGAGGATGAAGCCGTAGTATCCCTCTCGAGGAGCTGGCGATCGCGATGCTGGCGCGCGGGCTTTCGGATCCGCGATATCGAGGATGCCTTCAAGGGATGAGAGTGCTCTCAAGGCGGTGGTCTCGGAATTTGGGGAGCGGCTGTGGGCAGATTACCAAGCTTTCGCGAGGAGGGTTGGCGGCAAGCGCTAGCCGGGTTCGCGCTATGCGATCGAAGTAGTGAGCCAGTGCGCTTGGAAGCGTAACAATAGCGACTTGGCAGGCAACAACTGGAACCCCTCCTTCGACGGTTGCTAACCTTAACCGCGATTTATGCGATCCTGTCCCTATTTTGGACGGGGTTTGCCGACTGGGTTGCACCGGGCATTATCGTTGCAGCTTATAATGGACGAAGTCTGTCGGTCCTAAATTGGGTTTTCGAGGGTCACACGTCGTTATCCATCGGTCACTATCTCGACCGCTGGAGTGTGACTGCTGCAGCCCTGCAGATCGCGATGATCCTGCATTTAGCACTCGTTCTTTTCATCGTAAGGATCGATCTTAAACATCGAGTACGACTTCCTAATACCCCCGGAAGCGCTCTAAATTTCAATTTCGTTCTGATAGCATTTTCAGCGGCGTTTCTCGCTCTGACTGCTCTTAGTTGGGTTCGCGCGGATTACCCCGGCTACGTGGACGAGTGGACGGGGGTACTCGCGGGGCGCGACCCCTGGCCGTCCGAAACGCCTCGAAAACCATTCAACGCCTACGGTCCTTTGTTCAATGTGCTGGCGCCCCTCGTCTGGCTCAATCCACTCGCGAACAAGCTTTTGTTTGCGTTATTGTACCTCGCTTACGTGGTATGGCTGATCAAGGACTTCGCTCCACGCCGAGGATTCGTTACTATCTCGTGGCCCTGGCTGGGTCTCTGGCTCCTTAACCCGTTCCCTTGGGTGGAAATTGCGTATCTCGGATACTCCGATGTTCTTGTAGCACTCACGTGCGTTGCAGCGGTCCATAGCCTGCTTGACGGGAAGGATAGAGTTTCTGGAACCTATCTGGCGTTGGGAATATTACTGAAATTCATGCCGATCGTCATTTTGCCGTTTCTTGTGTTCAGTGAACGGCGCTTTCATGTTCGCCTACTTGGCTTCTGCATTGGAGTTGTCGTTTTTGGCTTCTCCGTAAGCGTCGTTGTCTGGGGAACGTCGACATTTTTGCCACTGACGTTCGCTATGACGCGATATCCGTATTTCTCGATCTATGATGTTTTCGCCTCGACGAAGCCTTTAGATTGGTTGGAAAAGCCTCTCTTGGTGACCGGAGGATTGGGTGTGTTCGCGTGGTGTGTGCTTCGGCGAACCGGGCCTACACTTTCTGCCGCGCTTGCCGTCTCGATCACTCTCTTATTCTACCGGCTGGGTTACATCAATTATTACATGGTGCCTTTTTTCCTAATCTTGTATTGGGTAGTTTCCCACTGGGAGCAATCAGAAGCACATCCCGTTTTATCGGCGTTATTGGCCGGCTGCTTCGCCTTACTCGCCTTTGCAGACCTTGTCCATTGGACGATGGGACAATTCTATAGTAGTGTTATTGTCTTCAAGTTTCTCTTGGGACTCGGATTGCTTGTTGGCTTGGCTCAGTTCTCGGTAAAGCCATCACTGACTTCGTCCTTCCCGGAACATTTTCCGAGAAGATTGAACCGGAGGAGTTCCCATGCGGAGCGAATATGATTCCAAGCGTCGCAATGAATGGCGAAGGCCGTGGGTAATGGCCAAAAAGCTTGCTTTGCGCAGCGGTATCAACAGCGGCGTGGTCGTTAACGAAACGTCATCCTATCATGTACAAAAGGATCTGATCGATAACAAAGATTGCGTTTGCTGGCGAGATGAACGTTCAACCTACTCCGAAAGATGCGCCCTTCCCCTTGAGTTGCTTAGTATGATTTCATGCTCTATGTTGGCTCTGGACGTCCCGATCAAACCGAAATCCAGGCTCCTGCTGGCCTCGATGAATCCTCATGCCGGAGATCGCCTAAACTGTTGGGTAGCGAGGGCATCATGACTGAACATGCCAGAAACACTGAAAAACGCTTGTCACCGGAGCATTACATATTTGATGGCGTGATTGGAGCGGATGAATTGCTGTGGATCTATCACGAGCTTCTCTCTACTAGCTCGTGGACGCTAACCAGATTGTCAAAGGGCGGCAAAGGTTCTAGCTTGCCTTTCTTCAGCTTCCCGGGGCTTCATATTGAGACAGATGGTCATATTCATATTGAGTTTCTGAGTGGATATTTTAGGAGCATAGTCTTCAGAATTAGAGCGCTGGCGACAAAAAACAATGGCCTTATCCTTCCGCCAAATATACAGCGGATTCATGTTGGCGCAAAGTCTAGCCTCTCCAAAACCGAATTTCATACTGACACGAAGGACGAAAGCGCTTGGACCATCCTTGGCTTTCTGAATCCCGTATGGAATGCAAGAGATGGAGGTGAGTTCTTTCTTGAAGACCACAAGGTGGAATATAAGGCGGGCAGATTCGTTGTTTTTCCTTCGTGCACACTGCACGACGGTGGCTACGTGAGGAATGAGAAATTAAATTACTGGCGCGTTGCGGTAAATATAATCTTAGACAACGGTGAGCAGCCTCTTGATGGAGTCGATGCGCACTCAAACGCGAAAGATTCTGCACGTCATCAGCACTAAGCCTGATGGTCCGATGCAAATTTGAGTAGGGGCTTTGGCCCCGGTGGTCCGGCTTTGCTGGTCCTTGCAGACGAATCAGCAGCCGGAGAATGAAGGCCCGCCTCTCGCTCAAACTGGAGTGCGGAACATACATGAGCGACAGCGTCTCGATCGGTTTTTGCCGGCTGAGAAGGTGTCTGCGTCGCACGCAGCCCAAGCGTGTGAAGCTGGGCGAGCTGGCGCAGTGGATCACGACACGTCGCCGAGACACTGGGTATGCCGTTTCCGAGCGAGCACTGACGACGCATCGGGCACCAACAACCGTTCGAGCGGGTCTAGATGAGGCGCTATACGCGGGTCGTGGAGGCGTTCCCGGACGGAGAGAGCTCAACCTAGTGCGGCCCGGCTCGGACGCGTCGCTGGCTCGCGCTCGTCGGGCGAGCATTAACAAATGGAAGTTAGAGAGGTCGGCCTAACCTACCTAACCGACCGAGGAAGGAGCACCATTCTCAGGCCCGATGCGGAATTTGACCTTGTTGTGTTGAGTCCCTTGATTCACGAGCGATTTTGTTGTGAAAACGTGGGCGGATCAACATTGCGGATGGGTAGGGGATTTCCGCTTGTCGCAGAGGAAAAGTTTCCACACAAGAGCCACTTATTCTTACATGCTTTGTGGCTGGCACACGCGTTCCGAAATACCGCTTACCAGCATGCCAACATCGGCAGGCAATGGGGGGAGCATCGATGTCCTTATCCAGATCGCGCCTGGACCTTCTCCAATTAGCAAACGTCCGGAACCGGCTGTTTTTGAACATTCAGCAGAGTGTTCGCTCATAAAGATCGAAGCTGTCGCTGACTTCGAGATCCGCAGAGGACAGGAGATCAGAGTCTGGCCGGCCATCGGCGCTATGCAGAAAGATATTGAGATTTTTCTTTTCGGGCCAGTGTGGGCCACACTGTGTCATCAGCGCGGCCTGCTACCACTTCATGCTAGTGCAGTTTTGGCGGATGGAGGCGTCATCGCGTTCGCTGGGCGTTCCGGAGCAGGCAAGTCGACAACCGCGGCACTGATGGGTTCGTTGGATTATAAATTGTTTGCGGATGACATATTGACCATCAACCTTGATCGAAATTCTGTCCCAGGCGCTTGGCCGTATCTCCGTCGCTTAAAGCTGCAAGGCGACTCGATTAATCGACTTGCTTTAACTGCGGCAGAGCCGGTGAGCGATCGGCTGGACAAGGATAAATATTTCGTTCATCCAAAATGTGTGGCTGATGACAAGTGGACCCGACTCGAACGCTTGTACCTGCTTGACATCGGCCCCACCAATTCGCGGAACTCGATCGACCGGATAGTCGGCGCAGAGGCTGTTCGCGTCTTGATCGAGCAGACGTATCATTTTGATTTTATCGCTGGAAGTAAGCGGTTTAATGAACATCTCACGTTTTGCACCCAGCTGGCCTCCAGAATTGCCATCTACCGGTTGCACCGGTCACCGTTACTAGACGCCGGAAAAGAGCTCGGATCGCTAATCCGCGCTCACCTAGAAAATGTGACATAAGCGGGATCGTCGATAGCGTCTCGGTGAGTGAAATGGAACCGGCCAACGGCGAGACGGGCTTGGACCGGCGCAGAGGACGAGGGCGCGTTCCTCGAGGCTCATGTCAGCCAGTGTGGTTTCCGATGCGACGCATGATCAAGGTCATCCTAGTCAATTTTGGTGTGTTCGCTGTCCTGATCATTATACTGGAAGGTGTGCTAGCCACAGTTCGCCCTATTAAGCCTCTATGGTCGTCTAATTCAGGATGGCGATGGAGCGACTCAGACTATAGGGCAGTTCTTATCGGCATGGGAATACGAGGACCGCGTTTCTGGTCCGAACACGAAGCGAGTCAATTTGGATTCCGCGGCCGGAAGATAGAGTACGGTGATGAAGACTACGTGGTTCTCCTCCGTAGGAGATTCACAGGTTGAAGCGGCAGCAGCTTCTTTTGAGGAGCTTCCAGAGACTATACTGGAACGCTACCTTAAGACAATTACCCAACAAAAGGTGAGGGTGTTTTCAATAGGTGCTTCCAGATGGTCGCAGGATCAGCAGTTGCTGGCGTTGCGAGAATACTTTCAGCAGCTTCGCGCAAACCTCGCCGTCCTCTGGCATACGCCAATTAATGACTTTTGGGAGAACGCATTTCCCGATCGATTACCAGCTCCTGCTGAAAAGGGTGCGGGGCGCCTGAAACCTACATTTTTCTTGGACGACCAACAGGGGCGCCAGAGAATTGAGCTATTTCACCCCCCATTATCCGAGCACGTGGCCTTGCACGTAACAAACATGGGAAGAATATTGCTGCGGCTTGGTGTGGCATTGGGTATTGTTGATATAAGGAGCATTCAACCCAATGAATTAGCTCTTCGAAGATGGCTCTCTCTGATTCCTCCTGCTGAAGGCCACGAAACTGTGTCGCAGTCACAATGTCCCGCAGAGGTCGTGTCACAGTGGAAATTCAATGCTTATTATTATGAATATACTGGCCGCGCACTTGCAATTGCAACAGATGAAGCGATTGAAGAGTCGAGAAGCCATAATAGCGCTGGTGCTTCGCAACATATTGTCCACCCATGGCCTGGTCTGAGCCGGTAGCTGGTGTCGATCTCGCTTCCCGCCATGATGGAGATGCGGCAGAGCACCTCGAAAAATTGCTCTCACTGGCGACCGCTGACGGCCCCGGAGTGAACGTAAATGAATCGGAACGAGAACGAAGCGGAATCATTTGCGGGCAATTTTGTGGCGTCCGGCGAGGAGGGGCAATTTTTCGAGGTGCCCATTAGTTTGAGCGCCGTTGCACAAATGCGAGCTCGAAGGGTTGCTTAGCTGCCGTTTTTGCTACTCCAAAGCCTTGATTTTCCTTATTTGGCTCGGACTGGCCTACTACATGCTTTCGTGGACTTGTTGATGCGGAGGTTGAAAGCAATGGATACACGGAGAATGTTGTCAACCGTGGGAGACGACCCATAATGTAATATGTGCGAATCAAATGCTAGGATCTGGTTCTGTTTGTATTGTATTTGCGTTTCCACCTCGTCGATCTTGAGGTAAGTTGAACCGCCCCACTCACGAACCCATTCGAGGGGAAAATAGAGAACGGTTTTATCACCATGATCTGTGTGCCAATTTCCATTTTGGCCTTTGACCTGACCGTTTGCAATTATCCGCCAGCAATAGCAATCTCCGACGAACGGGATGTCTTTGTGAATCATTCGCCATAGCATCCAGAAAAAATTCTCTTGCGACTCCTCATTCCAAAGATGGCTCACAAAAAATTTGTTATGAGTAGGATTATCCATGTCAGATTTATGATTGTAGCGCCATTGATAAGCCTGCGTTCCTTTGGCAATCAAATTGCAAAGGTCTGGTTTGAAGAAATCCTCTTTGATAATAATCATTCTGACACTTCGAGGTGGGGATGTCCCGCCTTTTTGTTGAACATTGAGAAGCGGTCGCTGCCAAGATTGATGTTAAGCGGCGATGGCTTGGCGAGCAAGGACGCCGTGTGAGTCTTTGTTGTGGTGAGCTTCCAGAGCGGCCCGCAACGTTGGAAGCTGCTTGTGAGCCTTCAGTCGTCGGAAGCCTCTGGCCGCTTCCTGCATGGCGGCCGCGGTCCAGCGTTGCTGTCCATGGGTAGTGTACAGCATCATGCTCTATCGAGAAGTGTAAATTGTATGCGTCCCTCCTTGAACGTGCCGATAGTCGGAGCCGCGACCGAAACGCCTCCTGGGCCAACGCGCCGACGCGGTCAGTATCCGGTCAGTATATGCTCCACTACGGGTAGCACACCCCTCCGGCGCAGGTGATCCGATGCCCAGAAGCCAAATCATATCATGGATTTACGGCTCCGAACAATCGAGGTCCATTCTTATTGACCGGGCGCTTGGCCTCCGCGATAGCTCCCGCTAAAATGGTCACTCCGTCGTTACTCGGGGCAGATGAACCCATGACGTTCCCGCAGATGTTAAATTTGAATTGCGTCGTTCAGCGCGATCCCGATGTCATTGCCGCGGAAGCGGATCAAGACCTAGTAATGGTCAGTATTGCCAATGGCCTTTACTACGGCGTCTCGGACGTCGCGCGAGAGATATGGGAGGCGATAGAGCGCCCAAAGAAAATCTCCGATCTCATCGATGATCTCGTGGGGACTTATAATATCGACCAAACGACGTGTAAGGAGGAGACTTTATCATTCCTTGAAGATTTGCGGGCCGAGGGTCTGTTGAAGGTGAGTGATGAGCCAGTTTCGTAAGTTCTGGTATCTGACGCGACGTGAGAAACTGTTGTTTTTTGAAGCTTGTATTTTGTTGCTGCTTTCGAATTTAAGCGTGAAGACGATGGCGTTCAGGAACATCGACAGCTATCTGCAAGCTCATTGGAATACCCGAATCCGGGATGCTATTGTTCGCTCGGATGACAAAAAAAAGGACAAGCTTATCGGTCTTTCGTTGTCACGCGCGGCAAATGCATTACCCTGGAACAGCACGTGCCTGAGCCGATCCATCGCACAGCTAATAATGCTTCGCCGCCGAGGAATTCCCGCGGTTCTATTTGCGGGCGTGAAATCTCTGGAAGATTCCTCACTTTCTGCTCATGCCTGGGTTCGTACTGGTGATGACGTGATGGATAGGAGCTCGGACCAGGCCGAGAATGCCGAGTTCACTGTGTTGCTGAGAATAGGACAGGAGCCATTCGCAGATTCGTCACGCAATTCCGTTTGATTAGGCCGCGTGGATAAATTTGATCCAGTAACGGGCGGTTGCGAGGTACTGCGAGTTGATCATATCGTGTGGCGATGGCGCGGAGGGCTTGCGGAAGATGGGTCTGGCGCTGACCCATTTTGCCACAAGCTTAGAGCGCGGAGCGCGAAGCCGACGAGGACGACGACGCGGCGTGATGGCCGTCGAGCTTGAGGAAACGTGTCAATCGGCTTCCAAATTTGATCGCGGCAAGCTCATGACGCGCTCAAGGTCAATCCCCACATTTTTGAAGCTCCAGTTGGTGAGCATTCGGAGAAGCTCGAGAAGTTCTACGACATCGTACGCGAGGCGCCTTTTTTGCCGACCGGAGAAGCCTTCCAGCGCAAGGCGCGCCACGGGTTCGTTAATCTGTTTGCGGACACGTCGATCATGTTGGAGGCAGCGGAGTAAAGGGCAGCGTGCAACCCCGGGGCTTACCGAGCTTCATCTTCTCATGCGGGCTTTAGCGGGGCATACGGACCAATGCGCCTGATTCGCCGCGGGTGTCATCAAGCAGCTTGTCTTCTTTCTCCGTCCTCAGCCCGCTCAGCTTGGGTGTCAGGGTGTGCAATCGACCACCAAACCCCGGTCTGATCCTGGACCAAAAAGCTTCCCGCATCTCGATCGCCATCGCCATAGCGTCCCGCAGGCTCACCCTCATCTACTCGCGCAAGTTGGATTTTGAGGACGCGGGTGCTCGCCAAGGAATCATTCTGGTTTGGAAATCGGGACTTCCGATCATGAACTTTTTGTCCGGCGACGGTGAATCCATGAGGCTTGGACCATAGGTCCCTTTGACCCAGCCTGCATCGTATCCCAGCGCCAATAGCAATGTCGGAAAAACTTCGAAATGACTGAACTGACCAAAGCCACGCGCCGCCCCTTGCTCTAGACGTTGCTCGAAGTCCGGCTCCGAAGTGATGGCAAATAGTGGCACATCGGCTTCGGCTAGGGGGACCGTCGGCGTTGTGCTGCAATGCGGAAATCGACCTGGCAGCAGGCTTTGTCCGTGATCGGACGTGTAAACAATCAGCGTCTTGTGGAGATCGACTGCAGCGAGCCAGTTTCTGAAAAACTCGTCGACCGACCAGGCAACCGCATTCGAGTATTGAGCAAGCTCGCGCTCTCCAGCGTAGATGTCATCGGTGACGACGGACGAGACAGTGTCCGATAGGGGCGTCGGAAGCGTGTGAAAGTCGGGCGGGTATTTATCGGAGTAAGGAAAGTGCACACCGAACTTGTCGACATAGATGAACGCGGGCCCCTCTTCCTTAAGAGCGTGGAGAAGCTTATCAGCGAGCAGTTGATCGCGGAGATAGCCGACGGGTTTATTGACGTTGATGATAGAATCGACTAGAGTTCTCTCTGCCAACGAAATCCCGCTGCCGAAGCCGCGCCAAGCGTCGATATGCACGGTCTTATATCCGGCCTTGTGCGCGAACTCCCAGAAGGTCGGCCTGTTCAGTCCCTCACGCCAACCGTTTGGCAAATCGGATTGTCGCATACCAAAGCGAAATATCGTCCTTGAAATAAACGAACAGTTACTGCCAGAACTCGCCACCCCGAAATTGATCAAATGGCTAGTGGCTTTAAGGAAGGGGGTTGTGTTGCGGGTGGGGTCATTCAATGTCAGGTAATCGCCGCGCACGCTCTCATCCATGATCACAATAATCTTGTCGAAGATCGGATTGACCCTGCCCTTGATCTTCACGTCATGGTCGATCACCACATCGCGCGGATCATTCAAAGCACTCGCCAAGACCGTCACGGCATTAGAAAAGGTACCAAAGGGGATCGGGAAGTGTTGCGTGCCTCCCTTTGTATACATGATCACACCAGCTACCAATGCTCCAGACGCAATCGGCAGTAGGCCGAATATTCCGGAAACGCTAAACCGACGCACGGGCGGCGCACAGAGCACGATGCCTAAGATTAGCACGCTCGCGCAATTTCGGATAATGTTTTGGCCGTAGCCACTAACCGCCTCTGAAGCCATCGTTCTTTCTTGCCACAGGATCCAAAATAGATCCCGGTCGGACAGGGTGCCGTTGAGATCGAGAATAGTCAGCTCAAACGCCCAGCCGATCAGCATGATGAACATCAGTGGTACGCGAACAACTGAGGCGCGAATAAAAGTCACGATAACAAAACCCAGAAAAGCCAAAAGGCAGACCGATATGTAAACAACGCCTGCTCGAATACTTATGGAGGGGTACCCTATCATGAGTTGGAGAACCCAGTTCACCTCATGGTCTATGTGGAACCACCACAAGCCCCACAACGGGGAAAAAAGGAGAGCAAGGCAGATCACCTTTGCGAGGGTAATGTGGGTGCAAAATCGCTGAAGTAGATTTTCCATCTTGCCAATCTTCTTACACCAACCAACAGCCCCCATTTCGTATTATTACTAGGAGTGCGCCCCTAGAACCGGACAGGTTTAGGCGGCGGTTTTGATCGTCTGCCGGGCGTGGTGATCCTCGAACTGAGCCGTGCTCAGATAGCCGAGCGCGAAGTGGAGCCTGCGAGTGTTGTAAACCTCGTCGATGAAGCGTGGAAGATCAGCGCTTACGTCCTCGTTGTGTCAGTATTCGCCCGAGTCCCTTCAACCGCGCTTCGTTCCTTGAATATGCGAAGGTTGATGGCATTATAAAGCAACACTTGACTACAGCAGAAATTCACCAAATCTTCAGGGCATTTCTTCCTCCGGCCATACGTATTGAACACGGTACCAATGGTTGCCAGGCGCGCTTGAAAGTTGAACGACGAGTTTGAGTCAAGCGTGGGTAAGTTAGACCCTTCGAGGTCTCGGCTTTGAAAACGAGCCGTCAGACTGATGCGGGGACCGCCTGCCCAACGACTGCTCCTTGAGCCCCAGTGAAGTGCATACTCATTCCAGCCAAGCACAGCTCCGGCCTCTGCGGGCAAAGCTCTAATATCCTGCAGAGATTTGCGTGGAACCGAGCATTCCTGAAGATTATCGGGGTAGTTTGGATCCAGATGGGTTGGTAGGACATACATGCATGAATGCTCGACTGTTGTATCTGTAAACGGTATCCAGACATTCAAAAGTTGCGGACGACCATCGCCTCGCAAAGTATTGATGACCGTTTTACCGTCACGGTGCGGCGACCAACCGCTGTCCTCTTTCGACTCGGCACGGTCTTCGTTGACGCCGCGAATGTAATAAATCCAGGCATCGAGCGTCATGTGATAAAAAGTGCCGAGAATCGGCGAAAGAAGGTTCTCCAAACGCGAAAGCATTTGCCACACCTGATCATAAACTAGGACAAATGGTGCTGGAAAACCGTGATCGACCACAGTGCGGACGGCATCCGCGATCAATTTGGTTTCCTGTGTGGGCACAACTGGGCCAACCTGGAAATACCCTTCCTCAAGGACCTGCTGTCCCGCCCTCTTAACATCGCATGGGGGCACCGCATAGGGTTGCATGTGTGAGCTAAGAGGCCTTTCGCTGATCGATAGCTGTGGACAAATCGACCGCCAAAACTCGATGTCCCCCGCTCTTTTAACGATAGTATTGCGCACTGGTAGCTGATTCATGCCAAGAGTTTCCTGTTCGGAAAGCCTGTCCGAATATTTTTCAGCATGCCTCTACGGGGCGCCGCGCGAAACGGGCATTTCCAGCTCTAATCTGCGACGGGTTGGTGGTCTTGGCAAGCCCGAGTCGCCGTATGCGCCGGAAAAGGTTCACGCTGGTGATGGCGTGATGGAAGAACTCGGACTGGCCCGAGAATGCCGCGTTTGCTATATTGGTGCGGATCGGAGAGGGGCCGTTTCCCGATTCGTCACCCATTGTATCTGCCCTTCCCGCTGCTCTTGATCGGTCGTGGCTTGAAATGACATGATTTGATGACCGACTGTTTTGCCAGAGCGGCTCGATCATGGAGTAGGGTTATGAGTGGCATATCCGCAATTTTGAACTTGGATGGAACCCCCGTGCCTCCGTCTGAGGTCGAGCGAATGGCAAACGTGCTAAGGCCGTATGGGCGGGATCGGCAAAGGACGCTGGTGCGAGGGAATGCGGCGTTTGTGTTTTGTCTGCACCAATTGACCCCGGAAGATCTCTTTGAGCAGCAACCACTTGTCTTCGCCAACCGGTTTGTCATGTTGTTTGATGGCCGGATCGACAACCGGCCTGAGCTGGGGAAGGCTCTGAACATAGCGGCGAGTGATTTGCATTTGGTGCCGGACAGCATGATTTCGATGCGCCTCTTTGATCGTTGGGGCGAGTGCGCGTTCGAACGCATCCTAGGCGATTTCGCGATCATTGTTATGGACTTGCAGGACGGACACCTGATCTGTGCGCGGGACCAGATGGGTTCACGGGTGCTACATTATCATCTCTCGGCCACACGATTTGCGGTGGCCACAAACCCAGAAACTCTTTTTGCATTAAGCTGGGTGCCCCGCATTTGGAACAAAGATAAGGTTGCAGACACGCTGGTAAATTGTGGGCTGAGCGAAGAGACAACCTACTATCGAGATATTTTTCGCGTACCTCCCGCCTCCGTGATCCGAGTGCGTGGCTCGAGCTTCTCGAAAGCACAGTTTTGGAACCCTGAAAATATTCCTGATGTAAGGTTTAAAAGAGATGACGAATACGTCGAGGCGTTGCGAGAACGCCTCCATGCTGCAGTCAAAGCGAGGCTCCGCAGCCGCCGTACGCCCTGTACAACCATCACAGGTGGCCTCGATTCGTCCAGTATTGCCGTGGTCGCGGCCGACATACTCGCCGCAAACGGTAACAAACTGGATACATTCACAGCTGTGCCGGAAGCTGGATTCAGCAAGAAACCGACACGGGGGATCTATTTCGACGAAACACCATACGTCCTTCAGATAATGGAATTGAACGGCAATATCAGTCCGCACTTCGTTTCGCCAAGCAAAGGTCCAATTCTCGAACAGATAGCTGGAGAAATTCGAGTGGGAGGTGTCCCCAGCGGCGGCATTCTGAATGGTTTGTGGATAATGGACATTTACGCTGCAGCGCGGTCGCTAGGACATAACGTCATGCTCTGCGGAGAAATGGGCAATCTTACGATGAGCTATGACGGCCGGGGGGTGTTTGCAGAACTCCTACGAAGGGGCCGGTGGCTAAAGCTATTTCGTGAGATCGCGTCTTCGGGTCATCGGTGGAGGCACATGATACGCCACTACACCGTCGCGCCATTTATTCCGGCCCCTATTTTTCGCAAGTACAAGCAGTGGAGTCGGGGTGCGTATCCGCCCTGGTACGAGCACAGCGCAATTCAGCCCGACTTTGCCGCTACAAGCGGGATCGTCGATCGGGCGGCACGCGAATATTTGCCCTTTGACGCACCACCTCACCGCGATAGCAGGCTAGCTCGTATCCATGACTTCCACATTTGGTGTGAGACCGCTGATTGGTATGCAAAGGTGAGGGCCGCCTTCGGCATTGATACCCGCACGCCGGCCTTTGACCGACGACTAGTCGAGTTCTGCATCGGAGTCCCGGACGATCAATGCCGGCGCGATGGTCGTGAGCGTTGGCTGATCAAACGCGCTATGGAAGGTCGACTTCCTGAGCCCGTCCTATCCAATACGAGGCGGGGTTATCAGGCTGCAGACTGGTTCCCAAGGCTAACGCGAGAGCGAAAGCACATCGCAGCGGAGGTGAAGCGCCTCACTGGTAACCCCGAGGTGAGCTCGATTATCGATCTGCAGAGGCTAATTGAGGTCTTGGACCGTTGGCCCGAGCAGGAGCCTGAAGTCTTCAGTGCGGAGCAACGAATCCTGATGTGGATTCCACAGGCTCTGGGAGCCGCAAATTTCATCGAAAGCATGACCGGTGTGAATTATGGCGCGGTTGGACCCAGCGAGGTTGGAACCGGCTGCCATGTGGGGAATGCTGGGTAAGAGTTTCGTTAAGCGCTGATTCGCTCAGCAGAGGGCCGCTCGTACGGCGACCCGTTTAGACCAAGCTGAAAAATAAACCGGACGGGTTTTCGAAGAGGACACTCTTGACATGAATCAGCTACCAGCGCGATGTGATGTTCAGAAGGTGGGACAGCAGGTTCTTGAAGAAGGGTATTTCCAGGTCGACCCAGTTGTGCCGCGACAGGAAGCCAAATTGATCGCGGATGCCGTCCGCACTGTGGTCGATCATGGTTTTCCAGCACCATTTGTTCTTGTTTATGAATCAAGTGTGGCAAATGCTCCCGCGTTTGGAGAACCTTCTATCGCCCATTCTCGGCGCTCTTTATGACATGAGGCTCGATGTCTGGATTTATTACATTCGCAGCGTCAACAAGGACCGTGCCGAGTCAAGAGAGGACAGCGGTTGGTCGTCGCATCGTGGCTATATGGTTGTGGAAGACAGTTTCAGCAAGCAAGGCGACATAGCGCGCTTCCACAATGGATGCACAGAGCAGCTTGTGGTGGATACGCGTTTCACAGACTTCTTCGGCATGAATACGTCGTCCCCTGTCGACTCGATCTTTGTGCGGGTCTGACGGGGACGGACGCGACCGAAACAGGATACGGACAATCGACTGACTATGCAGGAATCCATCTCGCGGAGATACTCAATCGGAGGTAAACAGATTGTCGTCTTCGACGATCTCTTCCCGGCGGATGAAGTTAAGAAACTCCATCAGTTCCTCGCCCGATTACCCTACCATCTGACCGAGGTAGACACGGCCGAGACGCCGCACAACCGGAACTGGGCTTCGAATCTTCCCTTGCCGATGGCGACCGGAATGCCGATCCTGAAAAAGTGTGTGGATCTGGCGCGGGAATTCTACGCTGATCGCCAGCTTGAGCTGCGCCGTGTCTACGTTAATTTCAATCGCTATGGTGATATGCAGTATGCGCATCGGGATGCTGAGGAAGGGGTAACGGCCCTCTATTACGCTAATGCGGAATGGAACGAGCACTGGGGAGGGGAGACGGTATTTTACGACGATGGCCGGGAACCGGTGTATGTCGTCGCTCCGAAGCCGGGTCGGCTGGCTTTGTTTCACCCGTTGATCCTGCACCGGGGAGGGGTTCCCTCACGGGATTGCTGGGAGGCGAGGTTGACGGTTGCATTCAAGCTGGAGCCTCGCTCCTGACCGCGTCCGGGGAAAGGTTTCGATTTTCAGCCCTTTTGGTACACTTCGTGTAGGCTGCTTGAGCGTCACTCGCAGCGAGGTTCCCGCCATGACAGAAATCACCATCGACATCCGCGTCAAACTGAGCCCGGACGCGGCCGGCTTCGCTTGTCCATTGCTGCGGCTCGCGATACGCCATCGAGAACTGCGTCCAGACTTCGCGGTCTGGAAGGGGCCGAGCCCCATTTCACGATGCCGTCGTGGGCGTCGCGGGCGCCGGCCGCGTCGAAACCTTTTCGGCTTCCCCCTCAGTCACTTTCGCCGTCTGCCGGCCCGCGCCGCCAGCATCGCCTTAATGGCCTCGATGGCCAGTCGGCTTGCTCGATCTCGTTGCGAAGGCAGGTCGGACATGCTATAGATTTGTTTAGGTAATCGGGAGGTCCCTGTGGCACAGTCAAAGACAGATGCTCCGAAGAAGGCATGGCGCTCGCCAGTGTTGCGCAAACTGCCGATCGCGGAGACCGCTGCGAAAAGCAAGGGCAACGAGGGGCAGGGGGGTGGCAAGGGCGACAACATTATCGTGTCTTGAATTTGCAGATTTGAGTTGCGCAGGTACACGGAAGGCATTGATTCCCAATGCCTTTCTGAAATTTTATTCCGGGTAGAGCTCCGAGCCATCCGCGACATCGAGCGGCGCAGTGTCGCGAATGAAGATTTGCGGGAAACGTTCGTGCGGCCGTTGATTCGGGCCCGGCGCGTGCTGGAGCAGGGGCGCCGCCAGCGCGGCCGCAAGGTCTGTCCCCTGCACGCGCCACAGGCCGAGTGCATCGACGCCGAGTGCATCGACAAGGGCAAACGGTGGGCCACTATCGAGCCCATCATCGGGCACCTCAGGGAACACCACCGCATGGTCGCAATCACCTCGCCCACGCAAGCGGCGACGCCATCTACGCCGTGCTCACCGCCGTAGGCTACTCGCGTGGTTGAGGTTTTTGTTGCTTAGAATCCTGATCGTGCTTGGCCTAGCCGGCCAGTTCAAATTGGCCTGAAACCGAGTTCTTCGCGGACGACAATTTATCCCAATTTCACCCTCAGGTGAGGTCTAAATCGCAAAGCCGCTCTGCCAATATGCTAGCGAATTTCGTGTGACCTAAAGGTTGACCGCACAAGGACTGATATACGTCGGCACACCAGTTCGCGTTACCCTCAAGAAGCACCGGCCCATGCTCTGTGAACGCCGCGTCCCACCCAATAAAGACAAAGTTGGAGCATACTTGGTGCGCGACTTTGGCGTGTCGCAGCAGAGCTTCCCAGTCCGGCAAGGTGCCGGTGCGATCCGAGCCGATATCTGTGCGAAGGTTCGTTCGTTTCCTGGCAGGAAAATCTTGCGGCGCGGACATTAATCGACCGCTCGGTATGTCGATCACCGCGACGCGCCCATGCGCCACTATCTCGTTGGGTTCCCCAAAATAAATAAAGGCAAACAGAGGGGCCACGTCGCCATCAAGTGAAATTCCAGTAACCAACCTTGCCGTGGCCAAGGCCCCGTTCGCATCAACGCCGAGTTGGGGATGGTTTGATAGAGCCGGTTGGACCAGCAACGTTCGATTCTCTTCCCGCGCGCGCGTTTGGAGGTAGTCACCTAGGTCCTCACGCCCTAGGCGGCTACCACGATTGCTCTCGAAAAACCTACCTTGCCACTGAAACCGCTCGGAACCATCGCCGCCCATGCCGAATCGTGGCTTGACGAACAGATCGCGCGCGGGGGGGCCCTCGGACTCAAACTCTACCAATTTGCCGGTTGGAGCGAACGCCGCGAGGACCGCAGGGGTCGGGAGAGCGCGCGCCTTGCAAATCTCATAAAATGCTAGTTTGTCGTTAATCGGATTGGACTGCAACGGTTGGTTTAGCAGCTGGAAGAGGCGTGTTCCCTCTTTCGAATAAAGATAGTTGTCGATGTGTGCCCTGCGACCTGGGTGCCAGAGCGCGTAAGCATAATACTCACCTGGCACCACGTTATGTCGGACGGCATACCAGAATGCTCGAGGAAGTCTCTTGATCGGCACGGCTTCGGGTGCGCGAGACTGGCGGATCTCCCAGAAGTTTAGCAAAACGGCGACTGGCCACACGGCCGTAACCAGAATCCGGGCCAATGCGCGATGACTCGTATGGTGATCGCGCGCGTAGTGCCGCCGGACGATTCGGCGGGCGTGGACCATCGCGGGGTGACCAAGCGGCTGGCTCGGCCAGAACCATGGAAATCCTACAAGACAGCGTCTATGGTAAAAGGACGACGCGCGCCTCAGTAGCGTCTTTAGAGCTCCGTAAATCGACAGCTGATCCATCAGCAAGAGTCCTTGCTGCGCTCAATTGTAGCGTAAGAGCAATGCACGGTGACTTGCTGTTGATCCTTGTGCGATACTTGCCGTCCGGCAGAGCCCTCCAAGCTTCTTAATACTGTCGGGCCGGGAAGACGCTGTTGCCATGGCGTACCTTGAAGTAACGAAACTCAAGCCGAAGCTGTAAGCGTTGGGTGCCGACCAGCCAAATCTCAACTCTTCCATTCGGCAAGTTTGCTTGCTAGCCCGCAATATTTCTTCATCGCAGTTTCGAACTTTTCATAGTGAAGAATCGACTGACCAACCGCGCGCAGCCGGGTTGCAAAATCAGGCAATTTCAGATTGAAAACGGGCATTTCCCACGTTCTTGGTGTTGCCCGCGCGGCCATAAATTCCACACCAATGCTGATACGAGGAAAGGTCGCCGATTCCAACGCGCGTCCACCCCAATGGATTAAACTGTTATTCCAGCCTAGAACGGAACCAGCAGTCGCAGGCAGCGGCGTCACATTGCGGAGCAGAATTCCCAATTGATCTTGCGAAATCGATGTCCAGTCCAAGTAGCATGCCGGCAGCTCTGGCGGTACCCGATCGCGCGGTATCACGTACATACACCCGTTCTCAACGGTGGCGTCGGTCAGCGGAATCCAAATTGTTATTCGTTCTTCGTCGTTCCTGCTGTCAACGTGAGGCGACCACCCGCTTGCTCGAGCTTTAGGATCTACTCGGTATGTCCAAACGCCGGCCGCTTGCAGATATCCTGCCCCGAGCTTGCGGCTCAAAAAGGTAACCAACGAGGGCGTCCGTACTATTGCCCAGAACTCATCGTACACGAATGAAAAGACCGGAGGCCAACCTGAGCGGCGCAAAGTTTCGACGCACTTGTACATTCGCGCAACCGCGGTAGGTGAGATAATCCCTGATATCTGAAAGTAGCCGTGCCTTTCAAGGTGCGCGCATGTCCAACCCGCTTGCTCCGGTGACAGAGACGTACTTTGCAAATGATCAAGATCTTGCTGGATCATTATCCCCAGCTCTGGGCAGAGACTTCGCCAATATTGGCAATCGACGGCCTTTTGAAATAAGTTTTTGACCTCATTTGCTGGAATTACTGACTGCGCGAGAACCTTTTCCACCGCACCCTTGACCTGTTCATTGCTTAACATTTTTGCTCCGTTCTCTGTTTGCCAAGGAACATCGTGGCACCAGCGTACTCCGGAGCAAGCTCGCCGCCAATCTATTTTCTTTCGGGAGATTTATGACTAAGCAAAGAAAATCCACCCGACAACTCGACCAAAAATTGCGATCGGGAGCAACTCGGGCGTGTGTGTCCACTCAACGAAGCGCCAAGTACAAAAGGGGGACTTCAGGGTATGCCTCTGCCAGCTGCTGGGCTATGAAACGCTGGGTTCTGTGAGGCAAGGCAAGGCTCGCGGCCACCGAGAGCTGCTGGCAAGGGACGCTCGTACTGCCCGGCCGCCGACTGGCATTTCAAACCGCCTTGGCATCAGGGAAGATAGAGTCCTCCTCACTCAAGGTCCGTGCTAATTTCTTCCGTCGCCGAATGAGATAATGATAATGAAGATGATCCCCTTAGAGACTAACTTGAACTATGCTCGCAACCCTGGGTGACCTGCTCGCGCCGGTTTCATTGTCCGACTTCCTCGAGGAATTTCGCGGGAGGAAGCGCCTACACATATCGGCAACCGATCCCACCCGCGCAGAAACGCTGTTGTCGTGGCAGGATATTGACGCCCTGCTGTCGGGGCATGGGCTCAGCGAAAGCGTGGGTATCTGGCGAGACGGCGTGCTTGTGCCGCGCCAATTTTACACCTCCAACGAAGGCAAAGAGCTCAAAGTCCGTGCATTCCACGATCTACTGGCCCAGGGTGTTAGCATCGTGGTGGATGGGGTCCACCGCTCAATTCCACAGATCAGTCAACTCGCTGCGGCTGTTGAGCGAGAGATGGCAATCCAAACCCAGGTGAATGCCTATCTTAGTTTCTCCAAGGGCGGCGCATTCAAACCGCATTGGGACATCCATGACGTCCTGGCCGTGCAGGTTCACGGCAGGAAACGCTGGCGCTTTTGGAAAGCGGTGATACCGCATCCAGTCGAATTGTCCGACAGCGTGCCGATCGATACGAATGCGGCGCCCGACCAGGAGATCGAGTTGGCGCCCGGGGACGTGCTTTTCATTCCGCGCGGCGAGCCTCACGCCGCCGCTGTATCAGCTGGGTGCTCCGTGCATCTGACCATCGGTCTGCGCAGTGAGACAGGGATCAACTTTCTCGACTACATCCGCAATAAAGCGGCCCAGGACCCGCTCTTGCGCATGAATTTGCCGCGGCAGATAGTAGACGAGCAGTCGGACGCGCACGAAGCAGCGCTCAAGCGTCGATTACACCAGCTGATCGACGCCACGAGTATGTCGCAATTTTTGCAGGAGGGTGACCTTTCTCGTTCACCGGCGGTGCAAACTGCGGTGTCCGGTATAGTGCCGCCGAAGGATCACGCCCTACGGCTGACTCTGCGCCGGCGCGTTCCACTCCCAGACGTGCGGGTGGGCGAGCCGCAGCTCGTCACGATAGGCGGCGAAGCGCGACGCCTTTCACCGGCGTCAATCGATGTTCTGCGGTGGCTCTTCGATCACGATCCGGCAACTTTGCGCGCGTTGCACGCCGGGCTGGCACCGCGTCATGAACAAGACTCGCTTGAGGCCGCGCTCCGCGAACTGCTGCGGTTTGGCTTTCTCGCCGTGAACCGAGGTGGTTGAGGGTTTGCGGTCAGCCCATTGACCTGCCTCCCTGTTTTCGGAACGATCTCTGCTGGAAAATTTCAGTTAGCGGCATGTGTGATTCGGGCCCCGTGGACGAGGAAGGATCATGAAGAGATCGAAGTTTAGCGAGGCGCAGATCGCCTTACGAAGACCGCGAGCCGCCTGCGCCGCAACGCGGTGGCGGAGCCGACGAAGCAAGTGACCATTGATATTTCTAGCTCTCCCACACACAATGATTGTGCTGACGAGTTCGACGCCAAGCGCGCCGACAAAGGCCTCGGATCTATTGCTCTCGCCACACACGTGCAGCCCGGCAACCGTTATGCTGCTTAAAAAGCTCCGATCGTCCAAACAGTTCGTGACGGGTTCGGAGCCTATTAGGTCTGCTTTGGAGTTCTGCGCAATTTTTTCGTTATACAGTGCATTGACCGTCATCTTCTTTTGGCGACTGGTGCCATTTCTGGATAATTCTCTGATTGGTCCGGCAGAAGATAACATGATGGATTTCTGGAACACATGGTACACTGCCGTTTCCGATAGAGGCGACAACTTCTTTTACACGAACCTGATTAAATTCCCGGAGGGTACATCATTATTTTACCACGCATTCGCATACCCAAAAATATTTGCAATCTGGTTGATCACTAGAATTGTTGAAGCAAACACTTCAACATTAATACTGCTCCAAAATCTCTCCATCATGTTGTCGTTTCCCCTGGCTGGGGTAGGGACATTCTATCTCGTAAAGCATTTTGTTTCCGACCACCGCGGAGCGGTATTAGGCGGCATCATCTATGCCTTCAATCCATCACATATTGCTTATGCCCAACATCAAAGTTCCATATCGTCAATCGAGTTCCTCCCTTTTTTTGTTCTAAGCTATTTGTTAGCTCTAGGTAAAAGAGATGTTTGCAGGCTTGCACTGGCCATTTGCTTTTATTGCCTAAGTGCATTGTCGTCTTGGTATTATTTTTTTTATGTCGGTTATTTCATTGTATTTCAGACGGGTTACAGCCTCTATTCGAAAGCACAGGTTCCTAGGGCCTGGACCCTTTGCCTGCCATTACTCACTGTCACTGCCGCGATGGTAGGCCTATCGCCATTACTTTTGCCTATGATCGGTGAAGCACTCGCGGGTGCTAATGTGTACGCAGATAAGATCCCGGACCGCATGGCGAACGTTGCCGACGTCGTCGCCTATTTTACCTTTCCTCCCACTCACTTCCTTTCCGCCTTTACCGATGGTCTAAATTCGTGCTTTACCGGAACTCGGTGGGGATCAACGGTTTATCTTGGTCTGCTGAATCTTGCACTGGTCGCGTGGGCTCTATTTTGTAAGAGCAAAAAAGGCCCTCGCCTATTAGCGCACCAAAGGAGGTTGCTCCTCTATGTCTTTAGTGGTATGGTGGTATTCAGTGTGCTCGCTAGTGGCCCTTCTCTTCACGTTCTGGGATATTCGACCATTCCTATGCCAGACCGCTGGCTGGATCAGATCCCGTTCTTTCGTAATGTTCGCACTTCCTCCCGCGCCATCGTATTTGTATATCTTTTTTTAGCGATTGGCGTCGGCCAGGTTTATGTTTTGTTGTCGCGGCAAGGGAATATGACCCGCGGGCGATCGTTGGTAGCGATGGGAGTAGCGGTATTTATAGTTTTGGATTTCTATCCCGCGCACCTCTCGGTCACTGCGCTCTCGTGCTCGCCGGGGTTTTCCATAATCGCAAACAATGCTGAGCAAAATTTCGGCGTTCTCAACTTGCCCCGCGGGTATCTTTCTGGCAATGCAAGTATGATGCAGCAAGTTTGTCATGGCCGACCTATCGTCGGGGGCAACATCTCTCGCGAAGTTACGCAGTCGCTGCTAAATCGTTTGGAAACCGCGGATCTTCGCAGCCAGCGTCAGCAACTTGTCGCAAATCGGGTTAAATATATTACGATCAACCTTCCAAAAGATGGTCTATTCGAATGGCAACCAGAAGATGGGCTGCTTCGAAATTATTTAGTCTTTTATCCAATTTTGTATGAAGACGGCGATATAGTCATACTACAAGTCTACTGAGGCTTGATGTTGTAGGAGCGGAAAAATGGACGTGTCACTTCAAAGCCCCGCGAGGCTGGGGCTTGTTCTTTCGGAATCCAAAAAAGAACCCCGCCACTCACGCTGTTCAGCATTGCCGAAGTGCCGACGAGGTGATTGAATAAAACAATAAAACGGCGCGAGTTCATCATGCTGCTCAGCGGCAGTCCCTCGGTTTTTTTGGCCGCTTGCGGCACACGCGCAGCAGGGCGAGCGGATGCGGCGCGTGGGCGTGCTTATGAAGCTGGCTAATTCGCTCGGGCAGCACAACAAATGGCGTTCGTGCAGGGGCTATAGGAATTGGGCTGGACCGATGGCCGTAATGTGCAGATCGACACTCGCCGGCGCGGGGGCGAGATCGTGCGCGTGCGTGCATATGCAGCAGAGCTTGTGCGGAGCGCGCTAGATATCTATCCGGGTGTTATGGCCAAGCGGATTACAATCGGCTCGACCAGCGACCGGTTCAGCATTGGCATCATCGCGATCTGGCCGTTTCTGTTTCTTTGGCCTTATACCCTGCACGTACTTTCGATCGGCAACGATTTCTTATACGCGCAATACAATTATAAGGCTTATCTGCTCGTTGCCCTTTCAAGCTGGCATTTTCCGCTGTGGTCTCCGACCGAACTAGCGGGTTATCCATTCTTTTCCAACCCGTTTGCTCAAGCGGTCTATCCCCTCAATCTCCTCTATGTTGCCTTCTACGCCGTGACCGGCAGCTTTTCCGTTTGGCACTATACGCTGTTCACTATCATGGGCATCAGCATTTTCGGGGTCGGCCTCTACTATTGGCTAAGGCGCCTCGCTTTCCCGGGCTACGTCGCTCTGCTCGCCACCATGATCGCTTGCATGAGCCTCAAGGTGACGGAAATCATACGATTCCCCAACGCGGTTCACAGCGCCGCGTGGCTGCCATGGCTTCTTCTTGGGATCACAATGGCTGCGGCGCGCAAAGATGTTGTCCGTGGTGCGGTAACCTTCGGCATCGCCACATTGCTGCTACTCACTGCGGGTTATCCCTACTATGTGATCTATACTGCGTTTCTGATAGGGCCCTACTTCGTCGCTATGCTCTTTGCGCCAGCGCGATCGGCCCTCTTGGGCCTTCCACCTAAGGAGCAAACCGGATCGGGCCGGCATTTTGTCTCGATCGGGGTTGCGTTTGCCATCGCGGCCGCGATCGCCCTTCCATGGTTGCTGCACGTAATCGCTTTGTTGAACCAAACGCGTGGGCGAGCCACCCCAAATTTCGGTTTCGCCACCCAATACAAGTTCAACTTAGTCGACACCGTCGGTTCGTGGATTTACCCGCCCGCGGCGTCGATGGAGGGCTGGTACTACTTCGGCATGACGGTCGCGCTATTGATCGCGACCTACCTTTGCTGCTTGGCTATGAGGTCCTTTGGATTTGAGCGGCACCGCGGGATCGCCCTGTGGATCGTTGGCTGGCTTGCCGTGGTGACCTATTTCACCTGGGGGGCCGATTCGGCTCTGTTTCGTTTTGTTTGGCACCATGTGCCGGTGCTCGACCAGATGCGCGTCTGGCCAAGGTTGAATATCGTCCTGGTGCCGGCCATAGCATGTCTATTCGCGCTCGCTTTCAGTTTCTTCGTCAGCGTCGTTCGTTCAGCCTGCGAGTGTTGGACCCGCGAAACGACCGCATTCATTGCGATTTGCGCGACCCTGGCGGTGCTGGTCCTGACTATTCAGATTTTTATGATTTGGAACCACATCACGGACAACTACTGGCATGACTTCTACGCGTGCCCCACGTGCGAGGCGGGGGTCGCTCGATGGCCGCAGTCGTTACTGGCTTACCGATTGCCTAGACGATTTTTCCCCGTCATGACCGTGCTCGCGGCGACCGGTGTGCTTGTCGCCGTATTGCTGGCCCGACGTTGGCGACGATCAAACTGGCCCAAGGCTCTCGCCGCGATGATCTGGACTTTATCCATCTTCGACCTGTTCTATATTTCCAACACACAATGGCCACGTTTGCCCATGGATGCCGGCGTCCGAAGAGACAGAGACACATTCGCCAGTCTGGTTTCGTTTGCAGAACCGCGCAGGCTCGAGAGGAGTCTCGCAAACTCATTCGACCGTCACCACGGCGTCGGGCTACTCGACGGTTGGGGGTTTATTCGCCACGAACAATTCTATTTGCAATATTTTGATGCCTATGATGGCTTGGCACGCCGAGACGTTCCGAAGGATCAAGTTGCTGCTGCGAGAAGATTTTTCGGGGCGGATCAGAGCGGCAAACGACTTTTTCTGACCTCCCGGATCGACTATACGACCCCGGTCGATTTCATGGCAGATGTGGATGCGAGTGTGGCGTCGAGCGACACGACCATCGAGATTGCATTCTTTGACGGCGATACACTGCGCCTCAAGGTCAGCAACCAGCGCGCCGCTTGGCTCAGCTATATTGATAATTGGGATGCCAATTGGACGGCGACAGTGGACGGACGGGACGTCGTGATCGAACGTCTGTTCGGTAGCTACAAATCAATACGCGTGCCAAGGGGACAAAGCGAGGTCATTTTCTCTTATCGGCCTGGACTGTTGCCTGCCGTGGCAAAGTAATCAGTTGCGCCGCCGCGCCTGAAACAGGCCCGCCGCGCACCGCAGGGGGACATCGGCCCCGAGAAGGAACCTTAGCTATTAAACCCCCATCCAGGGGGACTTTCGGATTCCGAAAAAAAATGTAGGCTCGGCGTGGTATCCTAGAGCGGCCAGGTTCCGAGCCGCCACCACCGCTAACTCCATGCCGCACCCCCACCGTCGCCGCCGTGCCCCCCAGCCCGACCGCCGCCGCGCCCTTGAACTGCTCGCCGCCTCCCCGGACGGCTGCACCGAGGCGCTGATGCTTGCGCACGCTTCACGGTCGAATAGATGGCAGACGACCGGCGGCGAGATTTCGCGCCTCCCAAGGTCGGCGCATGATTGAAATTAGCCGTTATATCCTCGCAACAATGGTTGCTCAGGTGCATTTGGGGCCATTAGGGGCGTCTTGGACTGGCTTTATTGCGGTCTTCGCCTTCTACACCCTGAGCGGATACCTGATGACCCGCGTCCTCAATGAGCGTTACGGATTCAGCACGCGAGGCACCGTGACCTTTCTGCTAAACCGTGTGCTACGGCTTTGGCCCGCCTATCTCGCGATTCTGGGCCTAACGCTGATCGCGCTGTTGTTCCTTCCGCTGTCTAACTTCTCCCCCCAGATCCTTATGCCGACCACGCTGGCCGATATCGTGACCAATCTCGCAATTCTGGGCCAAGTGACTTTCGAGCTTACGCGATCGTTGTGGCTTGCAAGACCTCTCGCCACGTCATGGTCCCTGTCGGTCGAGCTGTATAGCTATCTCCTGCTCGCGCTATACTTCGCGCGTTCATCGGCGCGGTTGTGGGTCTTTGCCGCGATCGGCGCAGTCAGCATGGGCATTTCGACGTGGCATTGCGCGGTCAGCCCGGCCGCACCCGTGTATGGACCGTATTGCGTCCTGAATCGATACGCCGTTCTGCAGGCCGGCTTCATTCCGTTCGCGATGGGTGGATTGTTCTACTTCCATCAATACACGCTGAGTGCGTGGATCAAGGTCCACTGGCGCGTGCTGATTGCTCTATTGATCGGCGCGCACGCCGCGATGTTTCTTGGGGACGCGCTGAGCACCACCATCGGCCCCTACCTCGGCATCGGCGTGATATTTTGCCTGCTGTCGGTTTGGCCGGGAGG
>Ga0070699_100000906_pt1 | contig 27657 bp, 27 predicted proteins | sample KBSK1503metaG_FD_65473 | JGI IMG/M metagenome (GOLD analysis project Ga0070699, IMG submission 65473) | Corn, switchgrass and miscanthus rhizosphere microbial communities from Kellogg Biological Station, Michigan, USA - KBS K1-50-3 metaG | ecosystem: Host-associated > Plants > Roots >...
AGATCGCGGTAATCGAAGTGCCCTCCCGTGAGCCGACGCGTCTGCGGGCAGATCAACACTGTCCCTGGCTCCGCAACCGTTTGCAGGCGCGCGGCGAGGTTCGGCGTCTCGCCGACGACCGCCTGTTCCGCCGGGGTTTCATCAATCAGAAGTTCGCTCACAACGACGGTTCCCGTCGCAATGCCAATGCGAACCTGTAGCGCGGCGTCGACATTTGTCTGGAGATTCGCTACGGCGTCGACGAGTACAAGCGCGGCGCGCACCGCCTGTTCGACATCGTCCTCTTGCGCGCGCGGATAGCCGAAATAGGCGAGCACGCCATCGTCCATGTATCGGGCGATTATACCGTTGTGACGGCCGACGACTTCACCGATGCAGGCATGATAGGGCGCGATCACGCCCCACATGTCCTCCGGGTCCAACGGCGCCGAAGGGGCAGCCGAGCCGACCAGCTCGCAAAACATCACCGTCAGGTGGCGTCGCTCGGCCTCATCCCGCGGCACCGGTTCGGTCGCTGCCTCGGCCGGTTCACGCGCGGCCCCATCAAGCTCCGCGATCGCACGCAGCATCTTGCGGCGGTGCCCAAGCGGAACGCCGAGTTCCGTCAGATCCTGATCTGTGAGATCAGGAAGCACGCTGGCATCGACGTGATTCTCAGCAAAGCGCTGAGCGTACTCAGAGAGCCCGAGCGATGCCAGCCACTCTGCGACCGTTCGCACAGCACCTTTCTTCCCGCCGCTTCGCGGCAATGATAGAACTCCAACACAATGATAGAACTATAACACAATGATAGAACTATAACATTGTTGCGTTTTTACATGGAATGGGGCGTAACGACGCTGGCCTCGATCAGGAAACACTTTCAGGTCCAAGCCGCCGCCTGATCCCGGCGAGGTTCACCAAGTTTCGGCAATTCCCCAATAAACTTTCACCCTGTCATCATCGCGGCGCTCCATTTCATGGCCGCGATCGCTCCAATCGATGTACGACCCACGGGACAGCGCGCTGAGTTCGTTTTCGAGGTCGAGGTGATAGGCCGCGAGTTTTCGATCGTAGGTGAGCCGGGACCAGGGAATAGGTAAATGCCTCTTCCCCGTTCCGACAGAGCCATTGAAGCTCAGAACTGCATAGGCGACGTTGCCGGTGAGCTTGTCGATCATCACTCGCTCGATTGTGCCGATCGTGGTGCCGTCTGTGCTGCGCACCGGCGTTCCTTCGACGCGATCGCTCGCGATCAAATTACGGGTTTCCCGGGACGTCGCTTCTGTTTGCATCATCGCCTCCACAATTAATCCCGCGAATCAGCGCGCTGCTAGGTGCCGTCTTGTTCTATTGGCGAACCTTTTACAGACAAGTCTACGTGTCCCTCCAGCGGCTGGAGCGTGGTACCAAGCATCATCAAGTGCATCGATATTGTAGCTTGCCTTGGTCACGACGGGTGTGAAGTGGCTCACATTGTATCAGGGTGAACGACTGAAGCTATGCTGTTGAAGAACATCCCGTCATTTTCGGCGAGCGAGCCGTGATTTCCTGCTTGATGCATTCACCCCGGCTCCGCTCGACATGCGACCCGCATCGTTCTGGAAAAAGCAATTTTTGCGCCGCCAGCGGACGACACGCAATTTCGCCCTGGCGCGACTACGGCGACCAGACGGGAATTAGCGCCTGTTCGAAATCTGGACGAGCTGAAACTGCCCGCGACGATTCTTTTGAACAGCAGCGTCTGCTATCACTATCCGCAGATCGTCGAAAAGAGTCCAGGAATGCACCGAGATCATCGAAAAATACCTCGTCGTGCGGCCCACGGGTTAGATGGGCCCGGGCGGCCGGCTACACGCACTTGCTCGATTGGCCGCTCGACGACCAGCAGATCTGGATGCAAACCGGCGCGGGACCGCTGCTTTCTCCCCTATCAGATGGAATTGAACGATGCCGGCGCGCAGGCGCATCGCGATCACACCGGCCGCCAATTCGCCGAGATGATCGTCGACCAGTTCGAGGAGCTGCTGGAGCAGCCGCAGCCACAGGGGCGTGCGTCTCGAACGCTGCCCGATGCCGCCCACTCGGACATTTCTCGTTCATTCGATTCGAGTGGCTCCCCGCGGGCACCGACGGCCGGGGGAGGGCAGGGGCGGAAAAGATAGACGGTCGGCAACGCGCTTGATACCGCCATTCCGAATGATCCGGCGTTCTTCGCGCCGTACCTGCTCGCGCGGGACCCTTCGCGCGTGGTCATACACCTCGCCTCGGCGGTATTCGGTTTGAGACTCGCTACCGTGCGGGCTATAAATCCAGTGTCATCGGGCTCTCATTCTAGGTCGTGGAGCAAAGGAGTGCCACAGTGTCATGGTGCCCGGTGGCGACGGGCCATTTCTCGACATAATGACAGTGCAGGATCTGCGTCTCGAGATAAGGCGAGATGGCACCGCAACAGCCGCGATTCCCGCGGAGTTAAAGCGGCGGGTGCGGGCTGTTGTACAGCGGGCATGATCTGAGCTGAGGGAACGATATGTTCGAAATGACAAATGAGAACTTTGCAAGACTGCTCAATGGTCTAACCATCGCCGTGGGAAATCGGAAGAACCGCATACTCTTCTATCAGTTTCTTGCGGCGGAAATCAGAGCGTTGCACTACTCTTATGGAGTCGGAGATAGTGAGTCTTATAAAAGGGCTCTAACGTTTTTGGAAAAATGTGAGAGGCTTACGCTTCGCAGTGTGATGCGTAATTCAGCCGAACGCCATGTTGAGGTGACCGTTGACCATGCCAAGAGGGTTTTTTTGCGCGCCTTAGAAAAACTCAATGCCCCATCTGCACTGTCCGCCCATTTGGAGGAAGATAGGGTGGGATAGGCGGCAAGGCCCATTTTCTGAGCACGACCTGAAGGGCCTGCGGTCGTGGTCCCGGTTCCCGGCACCGACATCGCCGCGCCGCTCGCGAGCACGCCCGGCCCGTTGGCGGATGAACCGAGCGTCCCGCTCATCCTCGACGCCTCACGCGCGCGTACTCGCAGGAGAACCAACAACGAGCGCAGCAGAATAGAGTGTTGCTAAGGGTTACGATAAGCCGTCGTTTGACTCATGCGCGCATGCTCCGTGTTCGGAGCAAGACTCCCATATCCCATTGGACCGCCGGACGTTTTTGCAATGGCTGTCTCGGTGGTGGCGCGGGCAGCATGAGTCAGAGTCCGCAATTAGACATTGATATTGCGAGCTAATTTGGTCGCATGTCGCGTTTGTGTCGCGTCTATCTCACGCCACCTTCAGAGGCACGTATTTCATTAGGCTGGGCGACGCGGGGTTTTACTTTCGATCTCAGATGGCTCTTCGATCTCAGATATTGGCGTCTCTGCGACCTCTATTCCGTAATCTGGCTCGATAAAAGACTCGACCTTTGCGATGAAATAGCCGATGCGTTCAGCCGGTTCTTGCGCCGCCCAATTTTTTTTAGCGTTTCTGATCGCTGCTTTCTTGTTGCGGAAAGCGGGGTGGTCCTCGGGGACCAAAACATATGGATACTCCTTAGACGGTGTTTCCCGTGGGCATTCGATTTCCTCCCTTTTGGGAGCGGTCTCCTGGGAAGCTCCACAAGCTCAAAAGACTACCACACTGTAACGCCGCTGGTAAGCGCGATTAAAACAGCGGGTAGCGCTCTAAAGGGAATTTAGCCCAACAGCGCTTTTTGTGTCGCCGCCAGTTCGGCGCCGTCGTCGCTGCTCGGGAACAGGTGTCCGTAGATGTCCGCCGTCATTTGGATCGTCGAATGCCCCAGCCGATGCTGCACCACTTTCAAGGGCAGCCCGAGCCCGCCGTCCTCTTTGCGGTTGATGCACCAAGACGCATAGAAGTGTCGCAGCGCGTGCAGGCCGGTGTATTTGGCCTTGCCGTTCTTCGCCACGACGCCAGCGGCAACCTGCACCGGCGCCAAGCCGCGCGTGACGATATCGACGTGATACTCGATATTTCCCGCTCCGGTGGGAAACACCAAGCCCAGCGCACTTGCAGGGCAGGCCAGTTTCCACTCCCGCAACGTGTTCACCAGGATGGGCGGCATTGGGATCGTCCGCTGTCCCGCATCGCTCTTGGGCTTCCCGATGGTCTTGAATTTGTCCGCGCGTTGGCGGACGTGGAGTTCTGCCTTCTTTAGGTCCACGTCCTCCCAACGCAGCCCGCGCAGCTCTGACGCGCGCAGGCCGGTGAAGATTGCCGTCCAGGCCGTTTGAGCGGTTGAATATGCGCCCTAGCAAGAGTTCGCATTCAAACGATGCGAGGACATGATGGCGAGGACAGTCGCCACTTCGCATTTTGTCGCGTTCTCGGCCGCGTGTGGAGATCACGCTCACGGACATTCCCTAGCGCCGGCCTTCGACAAAAAGATCCCGGTCAGGTCGTTTGCAAAATGTTTGAGTAGATCTTGTCGAGACTTCGCCACTATAATGATGTCCATGAGCAGATACTCCTCGTCGCGAGGAGCTTGTCAATGAGCTGATGCAAACCCGAGACAGCGCCACTGCTCGTTCCAATCGAGCGGAACCGATCGGTCCTTCTTGCTCATCGAGCTTCGTTAGGCGTGCCGTGGCACTACGTTCGCCCCCACCGACTCGCAGACACCGCTAAGCTCCGAGGGCATAGGCGATAGAAGGTATTTCGGCTTGTCGCCCCGGCCATATGGTTGCAATATGCCTGCCCGATGTGCCGTTCCCTGTCATCCTGAAGGCAGCGGTCGTGCTCTGCGGTGCTTGGTGCAGAGCTCGAGCGCTACCACCTCCACCCGTTGCCTCACGCCGCAGAGGTCATCGGCGGCGAGCGGGCAGTGGCGCGAAAGTACGGGACCTCGGAGCTGGACATGAGCGCAGGTGCCGATTTCCCACGGCCGAACGAAAGCTCCCGACTCGCTGATGGCCGGCTCGCGCAAGCGACGATTGCACAATGGCACGACGTGCGGCTGCGCGCCACCCACGGAATCCTGATTGCGCTCGATATGGAGTCGCTTGACCAGATGCGCAAAGTGGTCGAGCAGACAAGCGATATTCCTGGCATCGTCGGCTATAAGGTGGGGCTCACCGTCACCTTGCGGCTCGGGCTCGGCGGTGCCGTTCGCCATCTGCGCGCCTCCACCGATCTGCCGCTGATCTACGATCATCAGAAGGCCGGCCCCGATGTGCCCGACATGGCGCCAAAATTTTGTGCGACCTGCAAGGAGGCGAGGGTCGATGGCCTGATCCTCTTTCCCCTCGCGGGCCCGCGCGCGGTGGCAGCGTTTGCAGGCAGTGCCTATCGCAACCGGCTGCTGCCGATCGTCGGTGGTGATCTGCCGTTCCCCGATTACAACGCGACCGGCGGCGGCTATGTGATTGACGACGCGCTGGACAAAATCTTCCGCAAAGCGATCGAGATTGGGGTCGATCATTTCGTGATACCGGGGAACACTCCGGACAAGGTTCGGCATCATGCGCGCTGGCTGGTGGAGCAGGTCGAGCGCCCATCCTTGTTTGTTCCCGGCATCGGCGCCCTGGGTGGCTCAATCGCCGATGCGTTCGCCGCCGCACCTGGCTGTAATGTCTATGCGGTGGTTGGCCGCGCGATCTATGATGCAGGTGATCCAGCCCAGGCAGCCCGGCGGCTCGCCGAGGAAGCTCGGCGCTTCGGCTGACCCTGAGCACCTTCAATGACTCCCATCAAGGCCGTGCTGTTCGACTGGGGCGAAACGCTAGTCCGCATTCCCGGCATGATCCACAGCCCCGAGCGGCATCTCGGCTGCCTCGAGCGATTGTTTGAGGAGGGTGGCGCGGAGAACGGCGCGCCGGGCCTGCGCGACCTGGACGTGTCGTGGCCGAGCCTGCGTACCGCCTATCTCGAGGCCTGCCGCAAGCACATGGCGCATTCTGCGACGACCCGGCGCGAGCACCGCTTCGAGGACCGCTTTGCAACAACATTGAGGCTATTGGAAATCGAACAATTGCCCGAGATGACTGTGCTGTCGCGATGGGTGGATCGGTTCGGGGAATTGATTGCGCAAGATGCGGAAATAGTGGACGGGGCTGACGAAGTCGTGGAGGAATTGGCCCGTCATGTGCGGCTTGCCATCGTCTCCAACTATCCGCACGCGCCGGTCGTCTACGGGACGCTTGAACGCCTGGGGTTGCGCCCTCACTTTTGCGCGGTTGTCGTCTCGAGCGAGCTGGGCTGGCTCAAGCCGCATCCGGAGCTCTATCGCACGGCGCTCACTCGCACCGGGGCGCGTGCGGAGGAGGCAGTGTTCGTTGGTGACGATCTCGATAACGACATCAGAGCTCCCAAGGCGCTGGGGCTGCGTACTGCATGGTTCACGACCGAGCCTTCCACGCAGCCCCCCGAGGCCGATATCACGTTGTCCGATCTGCGGCAGTTGACGGCATGGTGCAACTTGCCGTCCGGGGTGCGTCGGGAGAGCGTGAGCGGTGATTGAGCTTGAGACCCAGCTCCTGATCGACGGGCAATTCGTTGAGGGCGCGGCGCGCAACGCGTTCACGGTGATCAGCCCGATCACCGGCCAAACCTATGCCGAGGTTGCAAGCGCGGGACCCGAGGACCTCGACCGCGCTGCCGCAGCGGCTCGCCGCGCGTTCGATGAGGGACCCTGGCCGAGACTGGCGCCGTTCGAGCGTGGTCGCGTGCTGCGGGCCATCGCGGATCGCATCCGCAGCCAGGTCGATGTTATTGCCGAGGTCGAGACACGCAGCGGTGGCAAGACCATCACGGACTCCCGAAATGAGGTTGAGGCGGCGGCGCGCGTGTTTGACTATTACGCCGGTGCCATGGACAAGTATTTCGGCGAGACCATTCCGATGGGCCAGGGGGTGCTCGATTTCACGCTCCGCGAACCAGTTGGTGTCGTGGCGCAGATTACCCCGTGGAACTTTCCCTTCCTGGCGGCAGCGTGGAAGGTAGCGCCGGCACTGGTGACCGGCTGCACGGTGATCCTGAAACCAGCGAGCTATACGCCGCTCACCTCCTTGCTGCTCGGACGCATCGCCCTCGATGCCGGCGTGCCTGACGGAGTTCTCAATGTGCTGCCGGGGCCGGGGGCGGCCTTGGGCGAGCGCATCGCCATCAATCCCCTGATCGACAAGATCGCGTTCACGGGCGAAACGCGCACCGGCGCGAGCCTGCTCAAGGCCGCCGCCGACGGGATCAAGCGCGTATCGCTGGAGCTCGGCGGCAAGAGCCCGAACATCGTGTTCGCTGATGGCGATATCGCCAAGGCTGCGGTGGCAGCGGTCAGGGGCGGGTTCGGCAATGCGGGTCAGAGCTGCTCAGCGCGCACCCGGCTTCTTGTCGAGCGGATAGTCCATGACGAGCTTCTCGCCGCCTTCGCCCTGGCAACGGAAAAATACCGGGTTGGCGATCCGCTCGATCCGAAGACCGAGATGGGGCCGTTGGTAGCGGACGTCCAGTGGCGAAACGTCAAAGGCCTGGTCGATGCTGGATTGGCCGAAGGCGCCTGCATCGTCTGTGGCGGCAACCGTCCGGCGCAATGGCCGGACGGCTGCTATTTCGCACCGACGATCATGACGCAGGTCGACAACCGCATGCGGATCGCTCGCGAGGAGATTTTTGGCCCTGTCGTAGACGCCATTCCCTTCGACAGCGAGGACGAAGCGATCGGGCTTGCCAACGACAACGATTACGGGCTCAACAGCTCCGTCTGGACGCGCGACATTGGCCGCGCGCTGCGCGTCGCGCGCGCCTTGCGTGTTGGAATGGTGAGCATCAACTCACACGGCAGCGCCAGACGCTACGGCACCTACGCCCCCCTTCGGCGGCTATAAGAAGTCAGGGCTGGGCCGTGAACTCGGCATGCATGCGCTCGCCCTTTATACTGAGGTCAAGAACGTGTTCGTGGAGCTAGGGGATCGATAGCTTTGCGGCTGTCATCCCGGCAAGCGATACAGCGCACCCGCGAGTCGAGAACTGAAACGTGCGGCTATCCCATGATTAGGAAGTTTGCGAGCCGTGCTGAGAAAGTCACACGATCAGGGTTCAAACATGGCAGTTGATGGCCAGATCACCGCGATCATCGGTGCACGCGTGATCGACGGTCTTGGCCGCGATCCCATCGAGAAGGGCACGGTCGTGATTGAGGGCGGCCGGATCTCCGCCGTGGGCAAGGATACGGCCGTCCAGGTCCCACACGGCGCAAACGTGATCGATGCCGCCGGTCGGACTGTGCTGCCGGGCATCATTGATTGTCACGTGCATTCGACATACCGGGCCCGCGACATCCGCCAGCATCTGACCCATACCCCGACCTACAACGTGCTGCGTTCGACTCACATTCTTGAGGAGACGCTGGCCTGCGGCGTGACCACCGCCCGCGACATGGGCGGCGCGGATGCCGGATTTCGCGAGGCAATCGCGGAGGGCTTCATCAAGGGGCCGCGGCTCTTGATCTCGATCGTCATGATCTCGCAGACCGGCGGCCACGGCGATTCCTGGGTACCGGCCGGCATCCGCCTGCAGAAGCGCGCCTGGCTTCCGAGCGGCGTGGTCGACGGCCCCGAAGAGATGCGCAAGCTGGTGCGCACGCTGCTGATGGCGGGGGCGGACTTCATCAAGATCTGCACCACCGGCGGGATCACCTCGTTGACCGACAGCTGGGACGAGCCACAACTTGCTCCTGACGAGATCCGCACGGCAGTGGCCGAGGCCCGCGCGAAGGGCAAACGAGTCGCTGTGCATGCGGAAGGCCTTGAGGGTATCCGCAACGCGCTCGCCGCCGACATCCACTCGCTCGAGCACGGCTGGTTTCTTGACGAGAGGTCCGTCGACCACATGATCAAGCGCGGCATCTGGTGGGTGCCGACCATTGCGCTTGTGCCGTTGTCAGTGGAGCGGCGCAAGGTCGACTCCGCCTGGAGCAATCAGCAGCTCGCCAAGGAAGACGACAAGGACGCCGCCATTTACGCCGCGATGCAGAAGCAGATCCCACTGTGGAAGGACGCCGTTCGACGCGGGATCAAAGTGGCGATGGGCACCGACCAATCGCATCGATTGCTGGTCGGTGAGAACTTGGTGGAGCTGGACTACATGGTGAAATGGCTCGGCATGTCGGAGATGAACGCGATCGTCGCCGCGACCAGCCGCGCTGCCGAATGCATCGAACGTCCCGAGCTCGGCGCGCTGGCGCCAGGCAAGCGCGCGGACGTGCTTGTGGTCAACGGTGATCCGCTCGCCGATATTGCCGTGCTGCAGGACCGCGAGCGGCTGCATCTCATTCTCAAGGATGGTTGGGCCTACAAAAATCTGATTAACTAGACTGACGATGCGCTGGCGCACGCAGGCGAACGGCGCGATACCGTGGACGAGGAGGCGGGCCATGCAACTCAATCGCTTCATGATCCGACCCTATGTCGAGCAGGCGCTGCGCGACGAGATCGGGCCGGGCGATACGACCGGCGGTTTCCTGGTGGGCGAGGACCCGGTGCAGACTGCGCAGATCTACGCCAAGGGCAGCGGCATCGTCTGCGGTCTCCTGTTGGCGGACGAGACCATCCGCACCGTCGATCCCGACGCCCGCATCGAGCAGATGGTGAAAGACGGCGAGGAGATGGGTCCCGGCAAGGTCCTGCTCAAGATCGAAGCCAAGGCCTCCACCTTCTTCATGATAGAGCGCTGCGCGCTCGACTGGATCCAGCAGATGTCAGGGATCGCCACCAAGACCCGGCGCTATGTCAACCTGGTCAAGCATACGAAGGTGCGCATCACAGACACCCGCAAGGGCTGGCCTGGGCTGCGCATGCTGCAGAAATATGCCGTACGTTGTGGCGGCGCCCACAATCACATTTTCAGCCTGAGCAACTGCGTTCTGGTGAAGGACAACCACATTAAGATCGCCGGTGGCATCCGCAATGCAGTCGAGATCCTACGGTCGCGCGCCCAGCACACCTTCAAGTTCGAGGTAGAGTGCGAGACGCTGGATATGGTGCAGGAAGCACTCGACTGCGGTGTTGAAGTGATCATGTTCGACAACATGGACCTCGCCGAGATCAAAGCCGGGCTGAAGTTGGTGTACGGCCGCGCCATCACTGAAGCCTCCGGCGGCATCAACGAGAGGACGATCGTTCCCATTGCTGAGACTGGCGTCGATGTGATCTCCGTCGGCGACCTCACCCACAGCGTGACCTCGGTCGACATCAGCCTCGACGTAAAGGACATCAAGCCGAGCGCGATCCGCACCATCGAGCGACTACGAGCGGCGGCGGGCTGATGATGTTCCCTCATGCTACGCTCGATAGCGCCGCGCAGGCGTTGCAGCTCGCTTCCGCTCAGGCGGTCCGCATTGCGACCGCGGAGACTTGCACAGCCGGGCTGGTCTCGAGCTGCATCACCTCCGTGCCGGGCGCCTCCAAAACCTTCGAGCGCGGCTTCGTGCTCTACCACGATTCAGCCAAGGCTACGGGGCTCGGGGTACCCGAAGCGATTTCGCGGCAATACGGCCCGGTGAGCGCTGAAGTCACCAAGGGCCTCGCCGAAGGGGCACTCGCCCATTCGACCGCTGGCGTCTCCGTAGCGGTCACCGGCTATGCTGGGCCCGGCGGCGGCAGCGAGAAGAACCCGGTCGGCACGGTGTACGTCGCCGCAGCGCGCAAGAGCGCGGAGACCCTGGTCGAACGCCATGTCTTCTCCGGCGACCGCGACGCGGTGCGCATGCAGGCGGTTGGCGCCGCATTGGCGCTATTGGCGCGGCGGCTGTCGCAGCGAGCCGGACCCGACGGTTTGCCATAACGACGAGGCAACCCAAGCGACTTCGTTGGGGCGGGCCGACCGCCAAGCACGCTAGCCGGAAATCGAGAATTTTGCAGCGCTACAGGTGACTGCGCCACAGAGACACTGGGTGGGTCCCGGTTTCGCCATCAGGCTGACGAGTCCATGCCTATAGCACCGCCTCCTCGATCACCTCTCCGCGCTCGATCACAAACGCCCGCCGCGTCAACATGGCGGCTCGCTTGAGGTCGGATTCGGCGACGAGGACGGCGACGCCATGCTCCCCCTGCTGGAAGTCCTGGATCGTTTGCGCCAGTCGCCGCGACAGCGCGGTCGAGACTCCCTCAAACGGCTCGTCAAGAAGAAGCAGCTTTCGGCCATTCACGAAGGCGCGAGCCAGCGCCACCATCTTTTGCTGCCCCCCGCTCAGCGTGCTCGCCCTGCGTGCGGACCACTCTTTGAGCTCCGGCATCAGATCGAAAATTCGGCGTAACCTCGCCTCATGGTCCGGGACGCCGCTGGCCTGCGCTGGGATCAACAGGTTGTCGCGAACTGACAAGGCGCCCACCAGCCGGCGATCCTCGGGCAAGTATCCGATGCCGAGGCGCGCCCGTGCGTACGAGCTCATGCCGTCGAGCTTATTTCCGTCGAGATCGATCCAGCCCGAACTGAGGTGGATCAAACCCATGATGCTGCGAAGCGTGGTGGTCTTGCCGGCGCCGTTGCGGCCGACGAGACCGACGATGGTGCCGGTCTCGACCGCGAGGCTCAGTCCCCTCAGGATGGTGACCGCGCTGATCGCGACGGTGATGTCTTCGACGCGGAGCACGCTAGTTCACTCCGAGAACGGCGCGACGAACCTCTGGTCGCGCCAGCACGTCGGCGACCGGGCCGTCAGCAACAATTTTTCCAGCGTCAAATGCTACGGCCCGCGCCGCGTAGCGCTCAATAATCTCCAAGTCGTGCTCAACGAAGATGGTGGTCACACGGTGCTCCTTGAGCTCCGGCATCAACGTGTCCATGACGGAAAATTTGTCGCGCGCACTCACGCCGCTGGTCGGCTCATCCATTAGCAACACCTTCGGCTCGAGAACGACCGATAGCGCCACGTCGAGGATCTTGCATCCGCCTTCCGGCAGATTCGACACAGTCCGCATCGCTTGGTCGCGCAGACCGAATCGTGCAAGGACCTCTTCGGCCGTGATCAGGCAATCGCGCCGGTACATCGGCGTCCAGAAATCGGCGCTTCGACCGGAATGGGCGGCAATCGCGATCAGGACGTTGTCGAGCACGGTCAGCCCGGCGTAGACCTGCGGGATCTGGAACGAGCGCGCTACACCCAGCGTGGTGATCCGTTGGGGACCAAGTCCCGTGATATCCATTCCCTGAAACACGATGTGGCCGGATGTGGGCTGAAGATAGCCAGTGATCAGGTTTAGCAACGTGGTTTTGCCGGAACCGTTGGTCCCAATGATCCCGACCGTCTCGCCCTCGTCGACTGACAGGCTCACGTCGTCGACAGCGCGCAGCATGTCGAACGCGCGGGATACGTTCTGAACGCCGATCATCGCCGCAGCCATCGTGGCTTGACCCGCAAACGTGTAAAGAGAGTCCACAGTCCCTGCGGCTGGAAATAGATCACCAGCAACAGGAACACCCCCAACGTCAACTGCCAGGTGTTGGGCGAAAATTTGAGCGCATAGTTCTTGACAAACTCGAATGCGATCGAACCAACTAAGGGCGCGAACACGCTGCCGGTCCCGCCAAGCACCGCGACGAAGACGAAATCACCCGACGAGACCCAGAACGCGAGTTCTGGAGATACATGGCCGACGAGATAGGCGACCAGCGCGCCGCCAAGGCCGCTGACGGCCCCGGAGACGACGTAGGACGCCAGGATGGCGTGGCTTGCAGACGCGCCGAGATATTCAATCCGGATCTCGTTGTAGCGCACCGCCTGCATGAGATAGCCGAGCGGCGAGGCGAGAAATCGCGCGCCGACATAGACCACGGCGGCGGTGAGCACGAGCACAAGGTAGTATTGTACAAGAGCGGGATCCGCTGAGGTCACGCCCGCGAGGGTGAAACCTCGCACGCTCAGCCCGTCGGTCCCGCCGGAGAAGTCGTAGAACTTGATGAGCACCGTGTAGAGGATCATCGACAGCGCCAGGCTCAGCATCGCGAAATAGATGCCGCGGAAGCGTGTGAGCAACACCCCGAGCGCGGCGGCGGCCACCGCCGATATGATGATCGCTAGCGGAAGCGCGACCAGCGCCTCGCCGATGCCGAACCTGTTCGCTAAGAAGCCGACCGTATAGGCGCCGGTCGCGAAGTAAAGGGCATGGCCGAACGAGATGAGGCCCCCGCGCAAGAGCAGCACGACGCCAAGGACGACGGCGCCCTTGGCCAGCGCCAGCGCGATGAGGAAGACGATCCAGTCAGACAGGAACAGCGGCAAGACCGCCATCACCGCGAACGCCGCGATCACTGCTAACGGAAGGCTCGGACTGGTCGTGATCTCGCTCATATCTTGCGCAGCTCGATGGCGCCGAACAAGCCTTGTGGTCGCCACAGCAGGACCGCAACCATCAGCGCGTAGATCACGAACAGCTCGATCTCCGGGAACAGCTGAATGGCCGTGGCGCGCGCAAGACCGACGATGGTGCAGCCGAGCGCCGCGCCGCCGATGCTGCCCAGACCGCCGATACCGACGACGGCAAATGCAAGCACGATGACGGACAACCCCATGCCTGGCTCGACCGACATCATCGGTGCCGTGAACGCGCCGCCGAGCGCCGCCAGAAACGTGCCGAGCGCGAAAGCCATGAGATCAATGCGCGGGACATTGATGCCTAGCGCGCCCGCCATCTCACGGTCGGTGATGACGCAAGTGACCTGGCGGCCAAACCAGGTGTGGTGAATGATGAACCAGAGCAGAAGGCCAGCGAGGATCGCAATAATTGTCAGCAGGAACGGATAGACGGCAAAGGCGATGCCGGCTATTCGCACTCGGCCCAACAGGCGGAACGGACCCTCGACTAGATACGGTTCGATCCCCCAGATCAGCCTAACCACGTCCTCCAGGATGAGGAAAAGTGCAAACGTTGTCAGCAGGCCAATGACTTCATCCTTGCCGTATACGCGCCGCAGGAACAGGCGCTCGATGAGCGGGCCAAGCGTCAATCCGACGACGATGGCCGCGAGCAGGAGCAATGGCAGGGTCAGCCAACTGTGCTGCTCCTGACCTGCAAATCTGATAATGAATGTCGCGCCGACATAGGCGCCGATGGCGTAGAGGCTCCCATGTGCGACATTGAGGATGCGCAGCACACCGAAGATGAAGGTAATACCTGCCGAGACGAGAAACAGCCAAGATGCGAACGTAATGCCGTCGAGCAGGATGATCGGCAGGATATTCATGAGGACCACACCTTACCGCCCCTTTGCGCCGGGCGGAACACCGCTCGGCCGCCCGCACCACGCGCTCACCGTGTGGGTTGGAGTGCGTCGGAGGGAAGGGGCCAGCGTCCGGCTTGTCGGGTCGTTCCCATCCGACGGCTGCGCCCAAGGGGGCCGTTGGCGCTATTTACGGGTCGGCCAGCTTTCGATCCACTCGATCGTCTTCCTGCCCTCCGGCGGAATAACGTCGGCGGCAGAAAACACACGGAACTGATCGAGGATCGGAAAGCCGAGTTCGGGGTGCTTCTTGCCGGAGGTGAGGCCCCACATCGCCTCGTGCACCGCCTCATGATCCTTGCGTACAAGTACGCGGCCGCGCGGCGTATCAAACTCGAAGCCTTCCATCGCGGCTGCGATCTCCTCATCGGTCGGCCAGCCGCCGTTCTTTGCCTTCACGGCTTTTTCGATCGCAGCCTTCAGCCCATAGAAGGCCTGCGCCATGAAAGTTCCCTGGTAGTCTGGCATGCTGTTGAACTTGGCCTTGTAGCTCCTGAGATACTCGCGGTTGCCGGCGTTCTTGTCCGGATCTGGATACTGGAGGTGATAGCCGCGCCCGGAAAAAGCCGCGCCCTTGGGAAGAATCTCCGCCTGGCTCAGCAGGCCGGTCGTCATCATCACCAGGGTCTGCTCGAATAGGCCGCGCGTTTCGCCCTGATTGATGAAGCTGCTCAAGCCCGCACCCCAGTTGACGGTGTGGATCACATCCGGCTTGAGCGCGAGCAGGCGTGAGATTTCGGCGGAATATTCGGTCGCCAGGAACTTGGTCCACAACTCGCCCGTCACCTGCACGTCGGGCTTGAGCTTGAGGATCGTGCGCTTGAACACATCCCAGGAATCGCGCCCGTACGCATAGTCGTAGTTCAGGCCCGCTATGGTCTTGAGATTGGGCTTGATGGCGAGGGCAAAGAGCGCGGCGCCGATGTTCTCGGATGCTGCATGTGCGGCGGTGCGGAACACATACTTGTAGAGTCCCTTGTCGAAGAGCCGGTAGTTAGCGCACACGTGGAAGATAGTCAGCGTCTTGAGCTCGTCGGCGAGGGGGGCAACGGCGAGACAATTGGCACTCGACGTGTAGCCGATTGCAATCGTGATCTTTTCGTCCTGGACGAGCCGGCGATACTCCGCAACTTTGTCAGTTGTGGACCCAGCTTCGTCGACGTATATAGTGTTGAGACGGACGCCCTCGATCCCACCTGCAGCGTTGAACTGCTCCGTCAGCAATTTGGCTGTGTTGACCGCAGATGCATCGTGCGGTGCGGCTGCCCCGGACAGAAACTGAACGATCGCGATCTTGATTTCGCTCGGCTTGCTCTGCGCTAGCGCGGGCCCGAACTGCAGACACGCCGCGACGAGAGCCAATGCCCCGGCTACCCTGCGCACGCCATTTTTCATTGTGCTCTCCCCATCTCAACGGCTTATGCATAATGCCCCCTTCCATCTGCGCTGCCAAGTCAGGGCACACTGGCGACAGCGGAGCTGTCACGTCGCAATCCACTAAAGGCCTGTTTCTTCCCGACGTGTGCGACAATTCGCGCGACGTTGGCGATCCGGCGAGGAAGGACGCGCTCGACCGCGTAACTCCTGCGCAGCCGGTGAGCTAGTTGCCTTCTCGATAGGCGACCAGGTCAATTTTCATGCGCTCGCGCACCGGCAGCGCGGACACGGCCACGCAGGTTCGCGCCGGTTTGTTGGGGGCGAAACCTTCATCATAGACCTTGTTGACGCGAGGGTAATCAGCCATGTCGGTCAAGTACACGGTTGCCTTGACGACATGCTGGAGCGTGCATCCGGCCGCCGCCAGGATGGCTTCGAGATTGACGATCGTCTGGCGCGTTTGCTCGATTACGTCATCGGAGATCACTTCCCCGGTCTTTGGATCGAGTCCCCCCATCCCCGATACATAGACCCACGGTCCAACCACCGTCGCATGAGAAAACGGGCCCGGCGGTTGCGGAGCCTTGGGTGCGTCAACGAGCTTATGAGGGGGCATGATCCGATCGTACCTATGCTTCATTCGCGCGCCTTCGCGCCGATCCAATCCCGCAGAGCGCTTGCAGTCGAAAAGCCCGATCGGCGGTCGATCAGTCGTCCGTCGCGGAACAGGAGCAGGGTTGGGACGCCGCGAATATCGTACTTGGCAGCGAATTCCGCGTGCCGTTCGGCATCGAGCTTGTGGGCGCGAATGGCGCCGGCTGAAGTAACTGCGACCGCCGCAACCATCGGCTCCATCCGACGACAGATTATGCAGCTTTGCGTGTAGACGTCCAATACCAGCAGTCCCCGCGCCGCAAGGGCCGCATCGACCCGCTCCGCCGAGGTCAAATCCGAGAGCGTTGCCAACTCAGCCTCCTCAGGCGGATTTCTTCCAGAGCTCTCCGCGACCTTTCATATAGCTCAGGAAATCGTCCGGCCCGACGTTGAGAGCCCCATTGATCAGATTGAAGCTGTTGCCGGTGTTCACCGTCTCGAGCGTTTCGATTAGGTCGCAATCGGACGCGCCCTTCCGCCGCAATTCTTCGATATCAGCTCGAACGATCGAATGAGGGTCGCCGTTCGCCTTCAGCGCATAATTGAACAGTGCCTTTTCCTTATCCGACAGGCCGATGCGATCGGGATCGAATTCGAGCGCGGCCACGACTTCCTCGTCTGAAGCTCCGGCATTGCGCAGGGCCGTCGCATGAAACGACACGCAGTAGTCGCATTTGTTCGCCTCGGCGAGCGCCGTCATCACCGCTTCCTTGAACTTGACGCTGAGATTTCCTTGGGAGAGCAGCACCATAAGGCGCTGGAAATTGGCTTTGGCAAGGGCGGGAAAGGCCGCATAGGCCTTGAACAGATTTGAAACGCGGCCCTGCCCACGCACGCGCTCCATCTCACCGTAGAGCTCTTTACGTGCGCCTGTCGCCTGTTCGATCGGAACGAGATCAATGAACGGTGGCGTACTTGCATCACGGCTCCATTGACCCGTCATGATTGTGTTCCCCACCAATGCGGTTGCAAGGACGGTGATGCGCTTCCGGGGGAGGAAGTCGTCATATAATTTTATCACGCCAGGCCTGGAAGGGAAATCGCGTTCTACATGCCTGTTCTTCGCGTCGGGCGGGGTCGCATCACGCTGGCGGGCCGCGAAATGAGATCGCGTCCCTGGTGAAGGGTAGCTCGGCGGGATTGGCCGTCATGGACCCGTTCACGGCAGTCGCGCAAGCGACTCCCGAATTGACTGTTCGCCCTATGCATGGAAGCGGGTGAAAACGAGGTTGACTACTGCGCTACTTTTGCCTCAGGTCTTGCGCACGATCGCGAGCCCGCTCGACGACACCGTACCGGCCGAACGCCCGATCACGCTGCGCGAGATGGAGGTGGGTTGCGCAACTCCGATCTTATAGTCGAATTGCTGCCGGATTGCCCAAGACCGCGGCCAACTTGGTCGACTCACCACCTTTGAAGCGCTGTTCAACACGCAAGCCGTCAAAATAGGGGCCAAGTGCCCGCTCCTAATGTGTTCTGCACGCGAGTCAGCTGGACAGCAATCCCAAGATTGTGGCCTTCCCGACCAGGATCGTCGGAAGTAAGATTGCGCCACTGTCACCAAGTCCACATCCCTGAGCTTTTACGTTTAGTCGAAGAAGCCATTTCGAAATCCTGCTTCCAGCCGCCATGGCGGACTATCATTAGCCGTCTCAGACCTTCTAAAATTCTTCAAAATAGTGCCATGGCAGGAGATGACGATCGATCTGCAGCGCGACTATTTTTGCTCGTGACGGCGAAACCCGGGCACGCCCGGCATCGCAAGGGTTCTTGATGGCAGAAGAGAGAAGAGCAGCGGATGTCACTTCCTGACTACAAGGCCGACAGCATTCGATTCGAGATCGACAAAGACGCGCCGATCGGCCGCATGTATATCGATCGCATCTCGAAGCTCAACGCCGTCACCATGGAGATGCGGCGCGATCTGATCGACTTCTTCGAAAAGGTCGATGAAGACAGCAGGGTGCGTGTCGTGGTGTTGCGCGGGGCTGGAGGCAAGGGCTTCAGCGCCGGCGGCGACATTCCGCAGTTCCTCGAAGTGCCGGTGCCGCAACTGGCCAATCTTGCCTATTCCATGTCCGCGCCGGAGCGTTGCACCAAGCCGGTGGTCGCGGTGATCGACGGGCACTGCTACGGGGGCGGGCTCGAGCTTGCGCTCTCCTGCGATTTCCGCTTCGCCACGCCGGCCGCGCGCTTCGCGTTTCCCGAGATCACGCTCGGCGCCTTGCCGGGCAGCGGCGGCACCCAGCGCGCCGTGCGCCTGATGGGGGTCGGCCGCGCGCGCGCCATGGTGATGACCGGCCGCCCGATCGACGCCGTGCAAGCGGAACGCTGGGGACTGGTGACATGGCTCGTCGAGGCGGACAAGCTCGAGGACGAGGTGAACTCGCTGTCGCGCCATCTCTGCGGCCTCTCGCCGGTCGCGCTCGCTTTTGCCAAATCGGTGGTGACTCACGCGCCGGACGTCTCGCTTGCCGGCGGCTTCCAGATGGAAGGAAAGGCGATGACCGTGCTCACCCAGATGCGCGATTTCAAAGAGGGCGTCGCCGCCTGGAAGAAGAAGCGGCGGCCGAAATTCAGGGGAGAATAGGTCGAAGCGCATGCCAATCGTTGCGCCCGCCGAATCAGCGCCCGGCCCCGGCCCCGACTTTCCGCACACGACGGGTCGTGTGGAGGACGCGCGGCTGCTGGCCGGTCGCGGCCGCTATATCGACGATCTCCCGGTCGGTCCCGGAACCGTGCACGCCGCGATCCTGCGCAGTCCGCACGCCCATGCGCTTGTCCGCAGGATCGATCTTGCGCCGGCACTGCGCTCGACCGGCGTGGTCGCAGCCTATGGCGGTCGTGACATCGCCGCGGTGCTCGATGCCTTCCCGACGATCGTGCGCAAGGCACCGCCGTATCGGGCGGTGGCCACCGACCGGGTTCGCTATGTCGGCGAACCGGTCGCCGTCGTGCTCGCCCGCGACCGCTATGCCGCCGAAGATGGAATAGCCGGGATCGACATCGACTATGCAGCCTTGCCGGCGGTCGTCGATCCCGATCTCGCGTGCAGGCCGGATGCCCCGCTGCTCAACGATGAGTCGGGCTCGAACGTGGTCTGGCGCCAGCAATACCGCTACGGCGATCCGGCCGGCGCCTTTGACGCGGCCGCTCGCGTCGTCAGCCTGAGCCTGACCTTTCCGAAATACAATTCGACGCCGCTCGAGACCTATGGGGTCATCGCCGAGTACCTGCCGGAATCGGACGGCTACCAGGTGCACAGCAATTTCCAGGGACCGTTCTCGCTGCTGCCCGTCATGGCGCGCGCGCTGCGCGTGCCGGAGAACCGGCTGCGCGTGATCGTGTCGCAGGACATCGGCGGAAGCTTCGGCGTCAAGGCCATGATCTACCCCTACATGGCCCTGATCGCGGCCAGCGCCCGCTTGAGCGGCCGGCCGGTGAAATGGATCGAGGATCGCGCCGAACACCTGCTCGCGAGCTCCAGCGGGACGGACCGCAAGTCGACCCTCGAAGCGGCGGTCGGCAGCGACGGCTGCATCCACGCGATCCGCGTGAACATTCGGGAGAATGTCGGCGCCTATCTGCGGGCCCCGGAGCCGTCCTGCGTCATGCGCTCGCTGACCACGTTCTGCGGCCCGTACCGGATCGAGCACGGGGAGATCGATGCCTGCTGCGTGCTGACCAACAAGCTGCCGACCGGACTCAATCGCGGCTATGGCGGGCAGCAGCACATCTTTTCGCTCGAACGGCTTGTGGACCGGGTGGCGGCGGAAATGGACGTCGACCCCATTGAGGTGCGCCGCCGAAATTTCCTCAAGCGCGAAGACCTGCCGTATCGCACGACGACCGGCAGCTATTACGACAGCGGCGACTACGTGGGCTGCCTCGATAAGCTTCGTGCCGCGGTCGAGCGCGAAGCATGGCAGGCTGAGAGACAACGCCTGCGCGATCAGGGGCACCTCGCCGGCATCGGATTCGCGACCGGCATCCATTCGGCCGCATCCAATATCGGCTATGTCACGCTCGCGCTGCCCCCGGACGATCGTCGACGCGCCAACTACAATGCCCAAGTCCGGGATCGATGACTTCGCCCATATTGCGATCGATCCCTCGGGGCGCATCCGGGTGCAGATCGGAACGGCCGCCGCGGGCCAGGGGCATGCGACCGCGACGGCGCAGATCGCCGCCGCTGAGCTCGGCGTGCGGGTCGAGGACGTCGACGTCATCGACCGGGTCGATACTGAGGTGACGCCGTGGACCATCACCACCGGATCCTATGCGAGCCGGTTTTCGATCGTGGTTGCCGCTGCCGTCCGTCGCGCTGCGGTTAAGCTCAATGCCCAGATTCGAGCCATCGCGGCCCATGCGCTCGACACCACCCCGGACCGGCTCGAACTTGCGGACGGCGCCGTGCATTTCAAGGAACGCTCGAACCGCTCGTTATCGCTGCGCCAGCTGGCCGGCATGGTGCAATGGAACCGCGGAGAATTTCCACTCCATGCCAACATTCAGCTGCATGTCAGCGAGAGCTACAGCGCGCCCAATCTCGCATCGCCCGACGCCGAGAATCGGGTCAATGCAGCGGTCACCTATGGCTTCATGGCCGATGCCGCGTTGGTCGCCATCGATCCGCGCACCTGCCTGCCGCGCGTCCTGCGCTATGCCGCAGTCCACGACGTCGGGCGCGCCATCAATCCCCAGCTCATCCGCGGCCAGATGGCGGGCGGCATCGTGCACGGCGTGGCCGGCGCGCTCTACGAGCACTGCGACTACGATGACTCCGGGCAGATGCTGACCGCGTCGTTCATGGACTATCTCTGCCCGACGAGCGCCGAGACGCCGCGGATATTCGTCGATCATCATAACGTTCCGTCGCCCTTCACCGAGCTCGGCACCAAGGGCGCGGGCGAGAACAGCGCCATGTCGGCGCCGGCGGCGATCGCCAGCGCCGTGGAGGACGCGCTGGCCGCGACCGGCGCGCACATCGATGAACTCCCGATCACTCCGGGCACGATCTGGCGCCTGCTTCACGAGGCTGCGTCTTGAAGCCGGCCGCCTTTCAATATCTCGCGCCGCGCAGCGAGGACGAGCTGATCGCGATCCTGCGGGAGCACGGCGGCGAAGCGCGCCTCCTGGCCGGAGGCCAGAGCCTGGTGCCGATGATGAATTTCCGGATTGTGAGCCCGGCGGTGCTGGTCGATATCAACCGCATTCGCGAACTCGCCTTCCTGAACTTGAACGAGGCCGGAATCGAACTTGGGGCGCTCACCCGCCACGTCGCGCTCGAGGACTCCGCGCACGTAAAGGCGCGCTTTTCCCTGCTCGCCGAAGCGATCCGGCACGTTGCGCATCGCGCCGTGCGCAACCGCGGGACCATGGGCGGAAGCCTCGCGCTCGCCTACCCGGGCGCCGAGCTTCCCTTGATTTTCGTCACGCTCGGCGCGGAGCTTCGGTTGCGTTCGCCGGCGGGCGAGCGTTGGCTGCCGGTCGCGAGCTTCATCACCGGCGCCCTCGAAACGGCGCTTGCCGAGAGCGAGTACATTGCCTCCGCGCTGATTCCGCATGTGCCCTCCGGTGCCGGAAGCGCCTTCATCGAGGTCTCCCGGCGGCATGGCGATTTCGCGCTCGCCGCCGCTGCCGCCGTTGTCGGGCTCGACGAGAGTGGTCGCATCCACATCGTGCAGGCCGCGGTCACCGGTGGGACCGACGTTCCGCTCCGCTTGTCGGCGACGGAACAGGCGCTCCGCGGCGCACAACCTTCCGACGTGATATTCGACGAGGCCGCCCGGGCCGGCATTGATGCGATCGAGGTCGTGGGCGATCATCACTATCCGGTCGGCTATCGCCGCATGCTGCTAGCCACCGTGCTGCAGCGGGCGCTGGCAGCGGCTGCGTCGCGCGTGGAGAGTGGCCATGTCCACTGAAGCCATGGCATTGGACATGCGGGTGAATGGCCAGGTCCACACCGGCGTTGCACAAACGCGCACGCTGCTGTCCGATTTCCTGCGCCACGGCGTCGGCTTCACCGGCGTGCATGTCGGCTGCGAACATGGCGTTTGCGGCGCCTGCACCGTTCTGCTTGACGGCGCGCCGGTGCGCTCGTGCCTGATGTCGCTGTCCAGGTCGGCGACGCCGAGATCACCACCATCGAAGCGCTGGCGAGCGGGAACGTATTGAGTAGGCCAAGTCATCGTGGCTACTTCTGGCCCAACATCGGGGCGGCGTCTTCCTGGCCGAGGCACATGTAAAGGGTTCCCGTGCAGGTCACCCGCACCCGATTGCAGGGTGATTGGATCAAGACCTATTGACCCAAGGGAACGCGCTTTTATCGCATTCCAGGCCTTATCTTTCATAAGGAGCGGGGGCTCATTTTTTCCCCCGTCTGTTTTGTCCGGCGGCTTTGGCAAAGTAACAGTCAACGGAGCATCCGACTTGCGTCATGCGCGGGCTTGACCCCGCGCATCCTCCAGGAAGTGCTCAGAACTCTGAAAAGTCTGCCTTACGCTTCACCAGAAAAGCGTCGATCCCGTGCTTGAACTCCGGGCCCGGACGCAGCTTCTCGAAGGTTTGTCCCTCGAGCTGCAGGCCGACGCTCAAGGGGGTCTCGTAGGTCGAGTTGAGGATGCGCTTGAGTGCGGTCAGCGGGATTGGCGGCCGCGCGGCGAGATCGGCCACCCAGCGCGCAGTCGCCTCGTCGAGCCTCCCGTCCGGCACGACTTCGCTCAGAAGCCCCCAATCGAATGCCTCGCGCGCGGTCAATCGCCGTCCGCGCATGATCATCTCCTTGGCGCGGGTGAGCCCGGCGAGATGGGCAATACGCACCGTGCCGCCGCTTCCCGGCGTGATGCCGAGATTGATTTCCGGCAGCGCAAGTTGGCTGTTCTCGGTCGCGATGCGGAAGTCAGCCGCGAGCGCGAGCTCGAAAGCCACCCCCCATCGCCCATTTCTCGATCGCCGCGACGACCGGTTTCCTGGCGCGCTCGGGGGCGGCCACGTTCCAGGCCAAGTCATGCATTCCGTCGCGCTCGACCTTGAGGAAGCCCGCGATGTCGCCGCCCGACGAGTAGAGACCGTTGGCCCCGCGGATCACGATGACGCGGATTTCCGGGTCCTCGTCCATGGCGGCATCCTTCTCCCAGCGCAGTCCGTCGAGGTCCTTCGGGTAGTCCACCATGATACTTTCTCCTGCGCCAACGCGGAATGACCGGCTCTCGTTCGGTATTGAGGCATTCCGGTGCATGTCCGACAAGAGCATTCGCAATTGCTCGCGTGGCCGCGGCCCCACTACACTCTTCATATGAGTGATATCGGGCCGGTCGGGCACGGGCGGCGAGCTTTGGACAAGGCCGAGCAGCGCCTGGCCGGGCGCACCACCCTGCAAGCGGAGACAGCAATGATGGCCCACACCGTGCACATCGACCGGTCGGTCAGGCCCGCTCGCATCACCGTCTCCGAAGACTTCAACATCTGCGGATTTCTGGTCGATCGGCACCTGGCCGAAGGACGCACCGACAAGCCAATGGCCCGCGGGCGCACCTGGAGCCTCAGCTATGGCGAACTGCACGCCGGGGTGTGCCGGACCGCGAACCTGCTGCGGTCGCTCGGCGTCGGGCGCGGCGACCGCGTCATGCTGCTCGCCCGCGATGGCCCGGCTTTCTTCTTTGCCTTCCTTGGCGCCGTGCGCCTTGGCGCGGTCGTCGTTCCGACCAACACGTTTCTTCGTGCCGCCGACTATGCCTACATGCTGGCCGATTCGAACGCGAAGGTCGTTCTTGCCGCCGACAGCACGATCGAGGAAGTCATCCCCGCGCTGCTGCAGCCTGGTGTCGCCGTCGAGCACCGCATCGCAATCGACAAGCCGCGCTCGGGTTGGCTTGCGTTCGACGAATTGCTCGCCGTGGCTTCGCCGGAATGCCCCGTCACGTCCACGACGCCGAATTCACCCTGCTTCTGGCTCTACTCCTCGGGCTCGACCGGCGCGCCGAAGGCCTCTGTCCATGAACACAAGGACATGGTCTACACGTCCGAATTCTATGCCGTCGGCGCCCTCGGTCTCCGCGAGGACGACGTCATCTTTTCCGCGCCCAAGTTGTTCTTTGCCTATGGACTCGGAAATTCCTTGAGCTTTCCGCTTTATGCCGGCTGCACGGCCGTGGTGCTGGAGGACCGCCCGACCGCACAGAACACGCTCGAGATGATCGAGCGCTTCGAGCCCACGTTGTATTTCGGCGTGCCGACGCTCTATGCCGCACAGGTGGCGGCGATGGAGAAGGGCCGTCCCGTCAGGATGCCGCATGCACGCTGTTGCCTGAGCGGCGGCGAACCGCTGCCGCCCGCTGTGATGGAGCGCTGGAAACGGCTCACCGGCACCGATCTGCTCGACGGGATCGGGTCGAGCGAGGCGCTGCACATCTACGCGCAAAACCTCTCGGGCGCGACCAAGCCGGGTTCCGCCGGCCGCGCGGTCGCGGGCTATCGTCTGCGCATCGTCGACGCGGACGGGACCGAACTCCCTGACGGTCAGCCCGGGGAACTGGTCGTGCAGGGCGAGAGTGTTGCGAGATACTACTGGAACAAGCCGGAAACAAGCGCGGCAGCGTGGACGAAGGACGGCTGGTTCCGCTCCGGCGACACCATGTACCGCGACCCCGACGGCTTCTTCTTCTGCGGTCGCGGCGACGACATGCTCAAGGTCGGTGGCATCTGGGTCGCGCCGTTCGAAATCGAATCGGCCCTCGCGGCGCATCCGGCCGTGATCGAGGCCGCAGTCGTGGGCGCGCCCGACGAGAATGATCTGATCAAGCCCAAGGCCTACTGCGTCCTGCGCGACGCCGGGAGCGCCGGCCCTGATATGGAGCGCGAACTCATCGCGCTCATCAAGGAATGCCTGGCACCCTTCAAGTATCCGCGTTGGATCGAGTTTGTCGACGAGTTGCCGAAAACGGCGAGCGGCAAGATCCAGCGCTTCAAGCTGCGGGCGACCAATCGGACGGGGGCCCACAGGGCGGGCGAACGTATTGAGTAGGCCAAGTCATCGTGGCTACTTCTGGCCCAACATCGGGTGATGTAGTGAGCTCGATACCTGTCCATGAACCCCAGCCACAACCCGACAACGTCGCGGGGCACGACACCAACGTAGGAGAACTCTTCTCAACGCAGTGCAAAACAACGGCCTGCGGAATAAGGCGCACTTGGCAGCGTTTTGCTGACGAAGGCCCACCGCCGAGTCGTCGTCAGTCACCAATCTTGGCATGGAGGACTTCACGTCGACGGCCGGCTGCGCCGCTCGATGGCCACCGTCTGGACCGAAAACATCGGCAGCCCCGCCCTCCAGTTGCGCTTTCCACGAGGTGATTTGATTGGGATGGACGTCGAACTGCTCCGCCAGCTGAACCAGCGATCGATCGCCCTTGATGGCCGCAAGCGCCACCTTTGCCTTGAAGGCCGGTGTATGGTTCCGGCGAGGTCGTTCGCTCATTGTCTCTCCTGATTCGCTGGGCACAGCGTGCCCGCTGCCAGGCAGAGACTCCACTTATCGTCTCCTGTTCAGATTCTTGAGGCCAGCTCTGAGTGTACGATCACGCATAACCGCACTACACCCCGGAACGATCCTCCCGTCTTGAATGGTAACCCCGCGCATGCCGGGACGCCTGACCAAGTCACACCATGGCAGCGGCGTAACCCACGATGGTTATCCGGCCTGCGGTCCGTGGTGTCGTGGTCTTATGGTTCAATGATGCATGAAGCAAAGCAGTGTTGGTCGGCGCCCCCCTGCCGTTCTGCCAAGCCTAACGATTTCACCATTACACCCCTCAAGAACTCCCCCCGTGCGCAACCTCAGCGGCGATGCGCTGCATGACCACGGCACCATCACGCGTAACACCACTACACCAAACGATCAGCTTCCCTAGTAGCCCGGCCCAGCGTTACCTCGAAGGGTTACCCGCGGATAACGTGGTCCCGTGATTTGGTGGTTGCATGAAGCAGGGCCGATCGGTCGGCTGCCGAGCCGTAGTCATCCCACCATCTGACGCGTTACCGCGTGGGTAACCTCAGCGCCGAGCCTGCTACAAAACGCTCCAGCACGGACTTGCAGGTAGCTCCTTCCACGGCTCCTTGAGGTTCTTGTGGCTTCTGGATTAGGCCGCCGATCAAATCTTTTGCAACATGGGGTAAATTCCGGGATCGTGCCCTACGAAGGCACAGGGAATCAGCTCTCCAGGGACGCATGAGGCCATCCTGATGTGGCCTCGCAACGATGGAGAGCTGCGATGGAACATTATGTCGGACTGGACGTGTCGTTGAAGCAGACATCGATCTGTGTGGTGAACCAGGTGGGATCAGTTGTGCGAGAGGGCGTAGTCGGCTCCGAGCCTGAGGCGATCGCTACGTTCGTGAGATCGCAAGCACCGGGAGTGGTACGGATCGGCCTTGAGACAGGACCGACGGCCACATGGCTGTGGACCGAGCTCAAACAACTTGGCCTTCCGGTGATCTGTATCGGCGCGCGCCATGCCAGGGCTGTACTCAAGATGCAGATCAATAAGAGTGACCGCAACGATGCGGCCGGCATCGCCCGCATCATGCAGACCGGCTGGTTTAAGGAGGTGCGCGTCAAGGACCTCGATAGCCACTCGGTTAGGGCGCTGCTGGCGAGCCGGGCGTTGCTGGTCAAAATCAAGCGCGATCTCGAGAACCAGATCCGCGGCCTGCTCAAGAACGTCGGTCTCGTGATCGGCCGTGCCAAGTTCAATGTCTTTGCCGTGCGGGCCGAGGAACTGATCGAGGACCGTCCCGAGTTGATCGCTGTGGTCGGGCCGCTGCTCAAGGCACGTAAGGCCATCGAGCAGCAGACCGACGATCTCGATCGTAAGGTTCTCAAGCTGGCACGTTATGATGCGCAGGTCCGAAGGTTCATGACCGTGCCTGGTGTCGGTCCGATCACTGCGCTCTGCTTCAAGGCGACGATCGACGATCCGACCCGCTTCAAGCGATCGAGAAGTGTCGGCGCTTATGTCGGATTGACGACCCGACGCCATGCTTCCGGCGAGATCGACTGGACGGGACGCATCTCGAAGTGTGGTGACGCCATGCTACGCAGTTATCTTTTCGAAGCAGCCGGTGTGCTGCTGACCCGTGTGCCGAAATGGTCGGCGCTAAAGGCTTGGGGGATGAGGCTCGCCAAGCGAAATGGGCTCCGAAAGGCCAAAGTCGCCGTTGCGCGCAAGCTCGCGGTCATTCTGCATCGCATGTGGATCGACGGAACCGAGTTCAACTGGTCGAAGAAGGAGGTTGCCGCGTAACGAGCAAACGAGATCACAGGGTTCCCGCAGAACGGCGGGAAAAGACGTCCCTGCCGGGACGATGGCGGTGGTGAGATCGCCCGATTTTTTGCGAGCTCTCAATCAGAGAGACTGCGCTTG
>Ga0070699_100000908_pt1 | contig 27634 bp, 21 predicted proteins | sample KBSK1503metaG_FD_65473 | JGI IMG/M metagenome (GOLD analysis project Ga0070699, IMG submission 65473) | Corn, switchgrass and miscanthus rhizosphere microbial communities from Kellogg Biological Station, Michigan, USA - KBS K1-50-3 metaG | ecosystem: Host-associated > Plants > Roots >...
GACCGAGGCGCCGTAGACGCCGAGCGCCGAGAACGTCTTGAGATCAGCCTGGATGCCGGCGCCGCCGCCGGAATCCGAGCCGGCAATGGTGAGCGCGATCGGCGTCATCGCCGCCCCCGCTGCGCGAGCGCGCGGTCGACGACGCCGCGCAGATCGCGCGCAGCCGCCCGCGGATCGTCCTTGCGCGAGAGCGCCGAGATCACCGCGACGCCGTCGGCACCCGCCGCGATCGTCTCGCCGGCATTGCTGGCGTCGATGCCGGCAATGGCGCACAGCGGAAATTTAGGGGCGCGCCGGCGCAAGACGCCGACGATGCGCGCCAATCCGCTTGGACCGATCGGCGGACTTGGATTGTCCTTGGACGAGGTCGCAAACACGCCACCGATGCCCACATAGTCGAGCAGATCGAGGGGCGCCGCCTCGGCCTGCTCGACGGTTTTCACCGAAAGCCCGATGATCGCGTCGGCGCCGAGGAGCCGCCGGACGTCCTCCACCGCCATGTCGTCTTGCCCCACATGCGCGCCGTCGACGCCGGCCGCGAGCGCGACGTCGATGCGGTCGTTGATCAGCAGCGGGACGTTGAGCGGCGCGAGCTCCGCCTTGACCGCCCGCGCGCGCGCGACCATGCGCCGCGTGTCGCTATGCTTGTCCCGCAGCTGCACCAGCGTCGCGCCGCCTTGCGCGACCAGCCGCGCGAGAACCGCGAGATCGCGCCCCCCGGCGCGTTCGGGATCGACGAGGGCATAGAGGCGAAGGTCGACGCGCATCATGGCCTCGACGATATCATGAGCTGCCGCGATATGCTCGACACGCCGCCGGCCCTTGCCTCGCGCAGCCGTATTTGCTGGATTGCCGCTTGCGGCGGAGCGCCGCACGGAGGCGCGAATGGTCCCCTTCTTCGTCCAGATCAAATGCCAACTCGGCCAATCCTACGAGGTGGCGAACAAGCTCGCAGATGCCGAGCTCGCTTCCGAGATCTATTCGACCGCCGGCGACTTCGACCTGCTGGTGAAATTCTACGTCGAGGACAAGACCGACATCGGCCATTTCGTCAACGAGAAAGTGCAGACCATCCCGGGCATCCAGGACACACGCACCATCATCACCTTCAAGGCGTTCTGAGACGCGGACGTCTCCTTGGGCGCCGGCATGGCAATTCGGGCAAGCATGCCAATGCGTGAGCTATGATTCCAGGCGTTTTGCTCATGGACGCTTCGGGCCTTCAAACGGCGGCAGCGATTTGAGGTAGAGCGCGATCGCGGCGCGATCTTGCGCCGAAAGTTTCGACGCATTGGCCACCACGGCCGCCATCAGGCCACCGACCGAATCGCCGTTGGGCATATCTCCGGTCTCGAGGATGCGCTCGATATCCCGCTGCGAGTAGTCGCCGATACCTGCCGGCGTGATGTTGGGGACAGAGCCGTCGCCGCCTTCCGGATCGGGACCGCCGGCAAAGCGCTCACTTGCGATGATGCCGCCGAGGGGGTTGCGCGGGCTGTGGCACTCCGCGCAATGGCCCGGGCCATTGACCAGATAAGCGCCGCGATTCCACGGCGCTGACTTGAACGTGTCGGGCTTGAACTGCTCACCGTCGAGAAACAGAAATTTCCAGCCTCCGAGCATAGGGCGGAACTTGAGATAGAGCGGCAGGTCGTGGTCACGCACCTTGCCTTGCACCGCCGGCAGCGTCTTGAGATAGGCAAACAGGTCGCGCACGTCCTCCAGCCGCATGCGCTGGTACGAGGTGTACGGAAAGGCCGGATAGTAATGGCTGCCGTCGGGCGAGGTGCCCTTCCACATGGCGGTGACGAAATCCGCCTCGCTCCAGCCTCCGATGCCGTCGTTGCGGTCGGGCGAGATGTTCGGGGGGTAAAATGTGCCGAACGGCGATTTCAGGCTAAGCCCGCCGCCCAGCTTCGTCTTGTCCTCCTGATTGGGAGTCGCATGGCACGCCGCGCAGCCGCCGGCGTAAAACATGGTTTTGCCGTTGTCGAGGTCGGGCGTGTAGGACCCGAGCGCATCGGCGGACACGCTCGCCGGCATGGTGATGAACCAGAACGCCGCAGCCCCGATCACTGCGAGCAGCACCGCCACCATCACGAGCTTACGCAGCATCGGCTCGCTCTTCTCCGATTCTATCCGATACCGTACGACATATCGCGGAGCGCCGGTGTGCCATCAAAGCCGAGGGCGGCCCGTCGCGCCGACGGCCGCCCTCGACTGTGCCGATTGCAGACGATTATGACGTCTTCTTGCGGTAGGTCTGGTGACAACCGCCGCAATTCTTGCGCACCTCGGTGATTTGAATCTTGAAGCTGTCGAGATCCTTGGTTGCGTCCATGGCGGACTTGGAGTCGCTGGCGAACTTGGCGAGCCTGGCCGTGAAATCGGCCTTGTTCTCCCAAATCGCCGGCAATGCCGCGGTATCGCGGCCGGTCTTGGAATTGTCAGGGAAAAGTGCCGGCGCCTTCTCGCCTGCCTCGGCGAAGGTCGCGAGCACCTTCTTCGCTTCGTCGAGATTGAAGGGCCGCTTGGCCTCCAGCATGTCGGTGGCAACCTTGCTTTGGTCGCCATTGGCCTTCATCAGGGCCTTACGGGCAGCGATCGGATCGCTTTGTGCCACCAACGCGGTGGCGCCGAACGCGAACATTGCAACGACAAGCGCGGTGCGGATCATCTCTCTTGCTCCCTCTGTGGATTGGTTTCCGCGCCGGAGGGCGCGGCTTGGGCGGGCATCGCGTAAATATCCTGATGGATTTTTTTATTCCCGGTGAGACGAAAACTGGAAGCCCGCCGCGCGGGCTGGATCTTCGGTTCGCTAGGGTTTGCAGCGCGTTCATAGGACCGTCAAATCCAAAAACCACACTAGAGTCAGAAGCTTGCCAGTGCCTCCGATGCCGGAATTCGCACCTGCGGGCGTCGCAAAGGGCTGGCGAATTCCGCAATTGGCCCCCAGCGATCACGATTCCGTGAACCGCGCAACGGGTGGGCAGGTCATAGCGTATGCACCCGCTTGCCCTCCGCAATCGCCGCCCAGACGCACTCCGCCGTCGCCGGCATGTCCACATGGCGGATGCGGTAAGCCCGCCAGAGCGCGTCGGCGATAGCGTTCATCACCGCCGGGCAAGACCCGATGGCGCCCGCCTCCCCCGCCCCCTTCACCCCCAGGGGATTGGTCCGGCACGGCACGTTGCACGTCTCGAAGGCGAGCGGCGGGATATCGGCCGCGCGCGGCAGGGCGTAGTCCATCAACGAGGCGCTCACGAGCTGACCGGAGGAAGCGTCGTAGAGCGCATTCTCCATCAACGCCTGCCCAATGCCCTGCACCGTGCCGCCGTGCACCTGGCCGGCCAGCAGCAACGGATTGAGCGTCGCGCCGAAATCGTCGACCACCCAATAGCTCACGATACGCGTTGCGCCGGTGTCCGGGTCGATCTCGACCTCGGCGAGATGGGTGCCGTTGGGATAGGTCGCCTCCTCCGGCATGAATGCGTCCTCGGCCGAGAGCGTCCGCTGGCGCGCCGCGGAACGGCGGGCGAGATCGGCGAATGCGATCAACCGGTCGGTGCCCGCCACGCGCACGGCGCCGCCTTCGGCGATTTCGAGATCGCTCACGGCCGTTTCGAGCGCGTCAGCTGCCGTCTCCTTGAACGTCTCGGCAAGCTTCCTTGTCGCGCTGGCGACCGACGCGCCTCCACATGGGATCGAACTCGAGCCGCCGGTTCCCGTTCCGGTCGCGATGAGGTCGGTGTCGCCCTGGACCATCCGTACGCGAGCGGATGGCAGGCGCAGGTGATCGGCGACGATCTGGGCATAAGCGGTGGCGTGGCCTTGGCCCGTCGATTGCGTCCCGACCAGGACAGTGACGCCGCCGTCGTCATCGAGGCGAACGCGCGCCGTGTCGGGGCCGTTGTTGCCACACGCCTCGACGTAGGTCGCGATGCCGATGCCGCGCAGTCGTCCGGCCTTGCGCGATTGCGCGAGCCGCCGCTCAAATCCTTTCCAGTCGGCGCTGTCCTGCGCGCGCCGCAGGTGGCTGGCGAAGTCGCCCGAATCGTAGGTCTTGCCGGTCGCGGTCGTGTAAGGCATGGACTTGATGAAGTTCTTGCGCCGCAGCTCGTCGGGCGCGACGCCGATCTCGTGCGCGGCAACGTCCACTAGGCGCTCGATCACATAGGCCGCCTCCGGACGCCCGGCGCCGCGATAGGCATCGACCGGCACCGTATTGGTGAAGGCCCCGCGCACGCGCACATGGCAGGCCGCAATGTCGTAGATGCCGGGGGACATGCCGGCTCCGATGAATGGAATGAACGGCGCGTAGCAGGAAAGATACGCGCCCATGTCGGCGATGAGATCGATGTCGAGGGCAAGAAAACGCCCATTGCCGTCGAGCGCGAGCTTCGCCGTCGTGACGTTGTCGCGGCCCTGCGCGTCGCCGAGGAAATGCTCGCTGCGGTCGGCGACCCACTTCACCGGCCGCTTGAGGCGCCGCGCCGCCAAACCGGCAAGCGCGTATTCACGGTAGGGAAAGAGTTTGGTGCCGAAACCCCCGCCGACATCGGGGGTCACGACCCGCATCTTGTCTTTGGCGATCTTGAACACGTCCGTGCACAGCACGTCGCGGACGGCATGGCTGCCCTGGCTGCTGAGCGTCAGCGTGATGCGCGCTCCGTCGTACTCGGCGACGACACCGCGCGTGTCGAGATAGTTGGCGACGAGCCGCTGGTTGACGAGCGTGAGCGCCACCGTGCGCGTCGCCTCGGCGAAGGCGCGCGTCGTCGCCCCGGCATCACCGAGCTCGGTCTCGAACGCGAGATTGCCGCGCGTGGCAATCGTCGGCGACCACACCAGCGGCGCGTCCGGCGCCAATGCCGCCGCGGCCCCGACCACGTGGGGCAGCTCGTCCCACTCGATCGCGATCGCTTCGGCCGCGTCCCGCGCCTGGTCCAACGTGTTCGCCACCACAAAGGCCACCGCATCGCCGACATGGCGCGCCTCCTCGCGCGCCAGGATGGGATAGGGTGGAACGGTGACCTCGGTATCCGGTATCGCCCCTTGGCACGGCAGGTGGCCGAGCTCGGCCGTGTCGCTTGCGGTGAGTACCAGCGCGACCCCCGGCATCGCCGCGGCTTTGGCAGCGTCGGCGATGCGAAAGCGCGCATGCGCATGGGGCGAGCGCAGGACCACCGCGTGCAGCGCGCCATCGGGGGTATGGTCGGCGACGTAGCGGCCGACGCCGCGGAGGAGCGCGTCGTCCTCTTTGCGCGTGACCGCTCCGCCAAAACCGAATTTGATCGGCGGCATGGGCGCGTCTACTCCGCGGGCGCGGGCGGCGCTTCCGGTGCGTGCCGGCGTCGGCGAGTCTTTTCCGCGATCCAGCGGCAGACCACGTAGAAGATCGGCGTAAAGATGAGCCCGAACGCCGTCACGCCGATCATGCCGGCGAACACGGCGGTCCCCAGCATTTGCCGCAGCTCCGCCCCCGCCCCGATCGCCCAAACCAGCGGCATCACGCCGAAGATGAAAGCGAACGAGGTCATCAGGATGGGACGCAGCCGCAGGCGCGCCGCCTCGACCGCCGCCGCAAAGCGATCACGGCCCTGATCCTCCAGCTGCTTGGCAAACTCAACGATCAGGATCGCGTTCTTGGCAGCCAGCCCGATCAGCACGACGAACCCCACTTGGGTGAGGATATTGTTGTCCTGCCCGCGCAGGATCACGCCGCTGATCGCGGCAACGAGGCACATCGGCACGATCATGATCACGGCGAGCGGAAGCGTCACGCTTTCGAATTGCGCGGCAAGCACGAGGAAGACGAACACCACGGCGAGCACGAAGGCGAACAGCGCGGTATTGCCGGTCCTGACTTGCTGGAAGGCGAGCGTCGTCCACTCGTAGCCGAATCCCTCAGGCAGCGTCTCGGCGGCGAGCTTCTGCATGATCTCGATCGCCTGCCCTTGCGAATATCCCGCGGCCGGTGCGCCGTCGAGCTCGGCCGCGGAGTAGAGATTGTGGCGGGCGACCCGGTAAGGTCCGGCAATGTTCCTCACCGTCGTGAACGAGCCGAGCGGCACAGTGTTGCCGGCCGCATTGCGCACGCGGATTTTCAAAATATCCTTCACGTCCATGCGATATGGCGCGTCGGCCTGGGCGGTGACACGGAACGTCTTGCCGAACAGATTGAAGTCGTTCACGTAAACCGAGCCGATGTAGACCTGCAGCGCAGCGAACACGTCCGGCACGTTGACTCCCAGGAGCTGCGCCTTGGTGCGATCGATGTCGAGATAGAGCTGCGGCGTCGAGTTCTCGAACAAGGTGAAGACTTGCGTCAGGCCAGGGATTTGGTTGGCCTTGGTCATCATCGCGCTGGCCGCTTCCACCACTGCCTGCGACCCCCGGCTCTGGCGATCTTCGAGCATCATGCGGAATCCGCCGGTGTTGCCGATCCCCGCGATCGGCGGCGGCTGCACCACGAGGACCAGCCCCTCCTGGATGCCGGAAAGCCGGCTCATCAGCTCGCGGGTTATCCCTGCGGCGGATAGCTTCGGATCACGCCCGCGAACAGCCCAATCCTCGAGGATCAGAAACACCGCGCCGGAGTTCGGCGCATTGGTGAAGCTCGCGCCGCTGAATCCGACGATGCTCACCGCATGCGCGATGCCGGGCGTCTGCAGGCAGATCTCGACCACGCGCCACTGAACTTCATCAGTGCGAGCCAAAGACGAGCCTGGCGGCAACTGCAGCACCGTAATCAAATAGCCGCGATCGACCTGGGGAATGAACCCGACCGGCGTATTGCGAAATTCGTTGAGGCCATAGGCCAGGATCGCAAGGTAGAGAACGAACATGACCGCGACGATGCGCACGGCGCGAGCGATCAGCCAGTGATAGCCCCCGGCGAAGCGATCGAAGCCCCAGTCAAAGCCCCGGAAAAATCCGCGGATCGGCCGCGCCCACCAGGCCACCCGCGCGTCCCGCTCGCGCGGCTTGAGAAGCAACGCGCACATGGCCGGCGAGAGCGTCAGCGACACGATCAGGGAGATGACCGTCGCGCTCGCGATCGTGAGCGCGAACTGGCGATAGAATTGCCCGGAAATGCCGGTGATGAAGATGGAGGGAACGAACACCGCACACAGCACCAGCGCAATGGCGATCAACGCCTGCCCGACCTCGTCCATGCTCTTGTAGGCCGCCGCGCGCGAATCGAGCCCGGCAGCGATGTTGCGCTCGACGTTCTCCACCACGACGATCGCGTCGTCGACGACGATGCCGATGGCGAGCACGAGCCCGAACAAGGAAAGATTGTTCAGCGTGAAGCCGAACATCGACATGAAGAAGAATGTGCCGATCAGCGACACCGGAATGGCAACGATCGGAATGACGGCTGCGCGCCAAGTCTGCAGGAACAGGATCACGACCAGCACGACGAGAACGATCGCCTCCAGGATCGTTTCCGTCACGGCATCGACCGACTGCTTGATGAATTGGGTTGGATTGTAGACGATGGCGTATTTGAGGCCGGCGGGAAAGCCGGTCGACAGCTGCTCCATCGTGTCGATGATGGTCTTGGCTGTCGCCAGAGCATTCGAGCCCGGCCGCTGGAAGATCCCGAGCGCCACCGCGGGATCGCGGTCGAGATACGAATTGGTCGAATAATCCTGCGCGGCGAGCTCGATCCGGGCCATGTCGCGCAGCCGGACCACCGCGCTCGCGGTCTGCTTCACCACGATGTTGTAGAACTCGTCGGGATTGGCGAGGCGGCCGAGCGTTTGCACCGCGATCTGAAACGCGCCCTGTTTGGGGATCGGCGGCTGATCGAGCACACCGGAGGCGACCTGAACGTTCTGGCCTTGCAGCGCCAAGACGACATCGGTGGCGGTCAAACCGACCGTCTGCAGGCGATCGGGATCGACCCAGATGCGCATCGCATAGTCGCGGCTGCCGAATACGGTGATCGAGCCGACCCCGTCGATGCGGGTCAGAATATCCGTGACCGAGAGCGTCGCATAGTTCGAGATGAACAAAGTGTCGCGCGAGTTGTCGGGCGAATAGAGATGGACGACCATCATCAGATCGGGCGACTTCTTGGTGACGGTCACGCCGATGTTGCGAACGTCGCCCGGCAGCCGCGGCTGCGCGATAGCAACGCGGTTTTGCACCTGAACCTGAGCGATGTCGAGGCTGGTGCCGAGCTCGAAGCTCACGTCGATGGAAAAGCGCCCGTCCGCCGTCGAATTCGAGGACATATAGATCATGTTCTCGACGCCGTTGATCTGCTGCTCGATCGGCGTGACCACGGTCGCTGCGACAATGTCGGCATTGGCCCCGGGATATTGCCCCGAGACGTTGATGGTGGGCGGCGCGATCTCAGGATACTGCGTGACCGGCAAGCGCGAATACGACACGCCACCGACAATCACGAACACAATGGAAACGACCGCCGCGAAGATTGGCCGATCGATGAAATAATGCGAGATGCGCATCGCGCCTGCGCCGGTCAATCGGTCTTGTTGGTCGTTGCGGCAGCAGGGACGCTCGCCTGCGGCGATACAGGCTGCTCCTCGGGCGTCACCTGCCCCTGGCGCACCCGCATCAAGCCATTGATGACGACGCGATCCCCATCCGACAGGCCATCCTTGATGACTCGCAGGTCATCGACCACCTGTCCGAGCGTGACGTAGCGCTGCCGCGCAACATTGTCCTGATCGACCACGTAAACGAATTTGCGTGCCTGCTCGGTGGCGATGGCCGCATCTGGGACCATCAGCGCCTGATACGGCGCCGAGGCCGGCACCTGCACGCGCGCGAACATGCCGGGCGTGAACAGGCCATCGGCATTGCTGAGCTGCGCACGCCCGCGAATCGTACCGCTCCCACGATCGATGACGTTGTCGACGAAATCCATCCGGCCGTCATGGGAGAAGTGGGTCTCGTCGATGAGCTTCAATCGAACCGGGGTGCCGCCGAGGCCGGCTTTTTCACCGCCGCCGCTTGCCAGCCGTTCGTAGCGCAGCAACGACGCCTCATCGAACGTGAATTCGAACCGGATCGGGTCGACGGAGACAATCATGGCCAGCGCGGTAGTGTTGCCGCCGGCGCCGCCCGTCACCAGGTTGCCTATGGTCACACGCCGGTCGCCGATGCGACCCGTAATCGGCGCCCTGAGCTCGGTGTATTCGAGATCGAGCTGGGCCTGGCGCACCATCGCCTCGCTTGCCGCCACCGCAGCCTGGGCGTTACGGAATGCCTGGGCGCGCTGCTCGTAAATCTGCTCGCTGATGGTGCGCTCGCGCACGAGCTGCTGGCCGCGCGCCAGGTCCGACTGGGTGAAAACGACGTTCGATTTCGCGGTCTCGAGGTTGGCGCGGGCCTGATCGAGGGTGTTCTGGTACGGCCGCTTGTCGATGGTGAACAAGAGGTCGCCCTGCTTCACGATCTGCCCGTCGGTGAAGTGGATCTGATCGAGATAGCCCGATACGCGCGCGCGCATCTCCACCACGTCGACCGGAACGAAGCGGCCGACATATTCGTCTTGATCGACGATGGTGCGCTTGAGCGGCTTGGCGACCGTCACCTTGGGCGGCGGCGGTGCTGCCTGCTTCTGGGCCTCGCCGCAACCGGTAAGCAAGGACGCAAAGGCGATCAGCGCGGCAGCCAGGATTCGGGCGGATGTCGGCATGCGGTGGGGCCCAAGGTCGTGACGAATGCGGGTTATATGAGGCGGGAGGACCGGCCCGGATAGTGGTCGCGCGCTTGTGAACGGCGAGCGCACTCTTCCCTCCCCGCACGGCGCACCCCATATCTGTGGGCGAACCCCAAGTCCACCAGTCTCTTGCGCACGGTGCCCGGCCATGCCGGCATCGCCAAAGGCGCCCCAGGTACCCTCCATGCTCGACCGACCTACGCCCGATCTTGCCAGCCCGCCCCCCGTCCCGCCGGATGACGAGGCCCTGCTCGACGCCTATTCCCGCGCCGTCATCGACGTGGTGGAGCGCGTCGGCCCCGCGGTGGTGCGGCTCGATGTGACCTCCAACGGCGAGCACCGTCACGGCGGCACCGGCTCGGGGGTCATCGTGGCGCCCGACGGGCTCGTGCTCACCAACAGCCACGTGGTCGGCGGCGCCGCCGCGCGCGTCAAGGTTACCACGGTCGACGGCCGCAGCCTGACGGCGCGCGTCGTCGGCGACGACCCGGACACCGATCTCGCGCTCGTGCGCGTCGACGCCCCGGTGACGCTGCCGGCAGCGGCCCTCGGCAATTCCAAGCTGCTCAAGCGCGGCCAGCTCGTGATCGCCATCGGCAATCCGCTCGGATTCGAATCGACGGTGACCACGGGCGTGGTCTCGGCGCTCGGCCGGTCGCTACGCGCGCGCTCGGGGCGGCTCATCGACGACGTGATCCAAACCGATGCCGCGCTCAATCCCGGCAATTCGGGGGGACCGCTCGTCTCCTCCCACGGCGAGGTTGTCGGCATCAACACCGCGGTGATCATGGGCGCGCAAGGCATCTGCTTCGCGGTTGCGGCCAACACGGCCAGTTTCGTGCTCGGCGAGCTCGTGCGACACGGCCGGGTGCGGCGCGCCTATATCGGTATCGCTGCCCAGCAATTCACGCTCTCGCGCCGCCGCCGACATGCAGCCGGCCTGACCCAGGAGAGCGCGGTGATGATCGCCACGGTCGAGCCCGGAAGCCCGGCCGAACGGGCGGGGCTCGTCGCCGGCGACATCATCCTGGCGCTCGACGGCACCACGGTCACCGGCGCGGACGATCTCATCCGCATCCTCGCCGGCGAGAAAATCGGGCGCACGGTCGAGGTCGAGACGCTGCACAACGGCAGCCGGCGCGTGCTCTCGCTCGTGCCGCAGGAGCGCGCGCATCGCGGCTGATCAATCGGGCAGCGCTGGCGGACCCAGCGCAGTGGGGCGCTTTCGCCTCCGCAACGCCGCGAGCCACTGCTTGCCGAAGAGAGTGAGCACGATTGCCCCATAGACGGCGGCTCCAATCGCGGCGAGCACCGCCAGCGTGCTCTCGTCTCGCCAGGCAGTCCAATCTGCAAACAGCCGCGCGACCGGGCCTTGCGCCAGGGAGAGCACCACCGCGAGCGCAACACCGGCGGCGGTGAGCCCTGTCGTCGCGCTGCGCAGGGAAGGATCGAATGCGAGGTGGCCGCGGCGCGCGGCGAACCAAATGACAAGCCCGAGATTGAGCCAAGCTCCGATCGAGGTCGCGAGCGCGAGGCCGACCTGCGCCAGCGACGTGAAGTAAAAGAAAGCGGCCTTGAAGCCCACATTGATCCCGACCGCAGTCAGCGACGCCTTCATGGGGGTCGCCGTATCACCGCGGGCGAGAAACGTGGCGGTCACGCTGCGGATCAGCACGAACGGCAGCAGGCCCAGCGCATAGGCGGCCAGCGTTTGCCCCGCCGCGGTCGCGTCCGCTGCGGTGAACTTTCCGCGCATGAACAGCGCGCGCATGATGAGGTCGGGGAGAAGCAAAAACGCCACGAGGCAGGGAATCGACAGCAGCAAGGTCAGCTCGATGGCGCGATTTTGCGCGTGCCTGGCGCCCGCTTCGTCACCAGCCGCGATCCGACTCGCCATTTCCGGCAACAGCACGGTTCCGACGGCAATGCCGATCACGCCGATCGGCAGCTGATTGAGCCGGTCGGCGTAGTAGAGCGCTGAAATGGCGCCGGCTGCGAGGAAACTCGCGATGATGGTGTCGGCGAACAGCGCGATCTGGATGCCGGCGGAGCCGATGGTCGCGGGCCCGAGCGCGTGGAAGAAGCGTTTGACGTCCTCGTCCCATTTCGGCCAACGCAATGCCGTCATCACGCCGTTGCGCCACGTGTCGCCGCCTACCAGCAGCACTTCGAGAATGCCGGCAATGAACACGCCCCAGGCGGCGGCGTGGCCCGGTGTCGGAAAGAACACCGCGACCGCGAGCGTCGCTATCATCGACAAATTGAGCAGAATGGGCGCCGCGGCGGCCGCGGCGAAGCGGGCGAGCGCGTTGAGAATGCCGCCGTATAGCGTCACCAGCGACATGAGCAGCAGGTACGGAAACGTGATCCGCGTCAGCTCGACCGCCAGCGCGAACCGCCCGGGATCCTCGGAAAAGCCCGGCGCGAGCAGCGAGATCACTTCTGGAGTGAAGAGCAGCGCAACGACAACCAGAAAGCCAACGCAGCTGAAGAGGATGGTAAAGACGCGGTCGGCGAAGAGCTTTGCCGGATCGGCCCCGCCCTGTTGGCGGATGCGCGCATAGGCCGGCACGAAGGCCGCGTTGAACGCGCCCTCCGCGAAGATCGCGCGGAAATGATTCGGAAGTCTCAGCGCGACGAAGAAGGCATCCGCAACCGGTCCGGCTCCGAGCACGGCCGCCAGCACGATGTCACGGACAAAGCCCGTAGCGCGCGACACCAGCGTCAAGCCGCCGACGGTGAAGATGCGTCCAATCATCGGCCGGGCCCCGTGTCTGTCCTGCGGCGAGGTCACGAGAATCGAGCCCAATTATAGTCAGGCGGCCCCGCAATGCCGCCAGCGCAAGGAGCATCGCATTGACGATGGGATTCGGCGCCCTCACCCACCCAGCGCGCGCCGCACGGCGTCGATGATCCGGTCCTGGGTCACCTCGTCGAGATAGGCGTGCATGGGCAGGCTGATCACTTCCTCGGCCAGCCGTTCGCTCACCGGCGCGCCACCGGCGGCGATGGGAAAGTGCTGGTAGGGCTGCTGGCGATGCAGCGGGATCGGGTAGTGGATCGCGGTTGGAATGCCTTGAAGCTTGAGCACATCCGCGAGCCCGTCGCGGCGGCCGGGCGCAAGGCGGATGGTATATTGCGCCCAGACCGAGGTTGAGCCCTGCGCGAGCTTCGGAACGGTCGCGACATCGGCGAGCCCCGCGGAATAACGGCGCGCAATGCGTTCGCGCGCCAAAACCTCCTCGGGAAAGATTTTCAATTTCTCAATCAGCACGGCCGCTTGGATGGTGTCGAGCCGACCGTTCATGCCGATGCGCACGCAATCATACTTGCCGCCGCGTCCCTCCCCGTGAACGCGCAGGCTGCGCATCACTTGCGCAAGCTCCTCGTCGTCGGTGAGCACCGCGCCGCCGTCGCCATAGCAGCCGAGCGGCTTGGCGGGAAAGAAACTCGTCGCGGTTGCCGGCGCGAGCGTGCCGAGGCGGCGATTCTTATAGGTCGCGCCGAAGGCCTGCGCGGCGTCATCGAGCACGAAAAGGTCTTCCGCCTCGGCGATCGACGCAATGCGATCGTGGTCCGCGGGTTGCCCGAAGAGGTCCACCGGGATCACGGCCCTGGGCCGAAGCCCAAGCTCGCGCGCCCTAGCGCAGGCGCGTCGCAGGCTTTCGGGGTCGAGATTGAAGCTTGCCTCCTCCACGTCCGCGAAAACCGGCGTTGCGCCAACCAGAGCGACCACCTCGGCGGTCGCGGTGAAGGTGAAGCTCGGGCAGGTCACGGCGTCGCCCGGGCCGATGCCTTGCGCCATCAATGCCAGGACCAACGCATCGGTGCCGCTCGCGCAGGTCATGGCATGGCGCGCGCCACAGAACGCGGCGAGCTCGGCTTCGAGCGCGCGCACCTCGGGTCCGAGAATGAACTGGCAATGGCCGAGCACGCGCGCGATCGCCTCGTCGACCGACCGCCCGAGGCGTCGCCGCTGCGCGGCAACGTCGATGAACGGAATTGGCACCGGATCGAGGCGGGCGCGCTGATTCATCGAGATTACCGATTGCGTCGGCGAAGCGGGCGCGTCAGCCGGTCAGCCGCCGGGGGCCGGCCCTGCGGCGGCTCACACTCGGCGTCGCGCGCCTTTCGAGGCAGCGGATGGCGATTTCGAGGCTCGCCACCCCTTCCTCGCCCGTCACCGCAGGCTCCTTGCCGTCGCGGATCGCAGCGATAAATGCCTGCAACTCGGCGCGCAACGGCTCGGCATGGCCGACCGAGAGGTGGCGCATGGAATAGCTACCGTCGGGCTGAAAGCCGAAGCACTCGGCGACCTGCCGCGTCAGCAGGTCGCCCATGATGTATTTGTTGCGCGTCGCGATGGTGACACTGCGCGCCTTGAACGGCGTGAGCCAATTGGTGTTGATGTGGGCAAGCACGCCGGAGGCGGTGCGGAACTGCAGGAGCGCGATGTCCTCGCGCTCGGCAATCGCGTTGGAGAGCTGCGGCTGCACTTCCGCGATGTCGGACTCGGTGAACCAGCGGATGAGGTCGATGTCGTGCACGGCGAGGTCGATGACCACGCCCACGTTGGACATGCGCGGCGGGAACGGGCCGACACGGGTGATAGCGATGGAAAGAATGTCCTCATCGCTGATCGCGTCCTTGATCGCCTCAACCGTCGGGTTAAACCGCTCGACGTGACCGACCATCAAGGCGACGCCCGCGTGGCGCGCCGCGGCTATGATTGCGTGTCCCTCTTCCACCGAGGGTGCGATCGGTTTCTCCACCAGCACATGCACGCCACGCTCGATGCAGCAGAGCGCCAATTCCCGATGCAGATGGGTGGGCGCCGCGATGGTGACAGCATCGACACCCTGCGCAAGCAGCGGCTCAACGCCGCTGAACGCCGAGCAGCCGAGCGCCCGCGAAACGAAATCGCGCTGCTTGCTATCGGGATCGGCCACGCCGACGAGCTTGACGCCCGGCAAGTCGGCAAAGACGCGGGCATGATTGCTGCCCATCACGCCGACGCCAACCACACCTACGCGTAGCAGACGGTCCGCGTCGCGTTTGGCGGCTTGCACCATGATGGACGAGTTCCCCCCTGCCGGCGCCCGTAACGAGTCCCTCCTAGCATGCCCGAAGCCGGCTGGCGATGGCCCCGTTTGAGCCTGTGGACACGTTTTGAATCAAAGAGTTACATCCCCTGCGGTCATTGCGGACCGTTCTACGCCATCACTTTCGGCCGAACCCGGAGAAACCAATCGACGAAGCGGCGAATTCCCTCTTCGATCGGCGTCTTGGGCCGGAACCCCACCGCGCGCTCGAGATCGGCCACGTCCGCATAGGTCTGCGCGACGTCGCCCGGCTGCATCGGCAGTACCTCCCGGCTCGCCGGCTTGCCGAGGGCTTCCTCGATCAGCCGCACGACCTCGGTCACCTCGACCGGCCGGCTGTTGCCGATATTGTAGACGTGCCAGGGTGCCCGGCTCGTAGCGGGATCGGGGGCGTCTCCGGACCAGACGGGATTTGGCGCCGGCGGCCGGCGAACGAGCCGCACGACCGCCTCGACCGCGTCATCGACATAGGTGAAGTCCCGGCGCATCCGGCCGTTGTTGAACAGCTTGATCGGCCGACCCTGCATGATCGCTTCGGTAAACAACCACATCGCCATGTCCGGGCGGCCCCACGGCCCGTAGACGGTGAAAAACCGCAGGCCCGTCGCCGGCAGAGCGAACAAATGCGCATAGGCATGCGCCATGAGTTCGTTGGCCTTCTTGGTCGCGCCGTAGAGGCTCAGGGGATGATCAACATTGTCGGAAGCACGAAAAGGAACGCGGGTGTTGGCGCCATAGACCGAGGAGGACGAGGCGTAAACGAGATGCCGGCATTGCGCGTGCCTGCAACCTTCGAGCACGTTGAGGAAGCCCGCGAGGTTGGCGTCGACATAGGCATGTGGATCGATCAACGAGTGACGTACGCCGGCCTGCGCAGCCAGATGCACGACATCGGGAAAGCGATGGGCAGCGAACAGTTCCGCCATGGACCGCCGGTCGGCAATATCGATCTTGTCGAATTGGAAATTGGCGAATGCCTTGAGTTCCGCGATCCGGGCCTCCTTGAAACGCGGATCGTAATAGGCATTGAGGTTGTCGACGCCCACCACGTCGTGTCCGTCCGCCAGCAGGCACCGCGCGACGTGCATGCCGATGAATCCGGCCGCCCCGGTGACGAGAACAGGCTCCTTCAAAGTACGTCCTTTCGAGTGGCGCGGTAATGCTGCCGTCCGATGAGCCGCCGTGGCGCTGTTTGCGCTCGGCTGACGGTGCTTCGTGCAGTATAAAACGAAAAATGCCAAGAGCCCTCCTGCGAGCAATGATCGTCCTTTACCAGACGGCGCTTACGGTGGGCCCTCGCCACCGGAGGGCGCCGACATGAGCGATGTCGCGAGCGAGGCGGCCGCGCTCAAGCGCTGGCTGTTCGATGTGGCGCTGCCGCTATGGTGGAAGGAGGGCGCGGACCGTGTTGGGGGCGGCTTCCACGAGGCGATCAGCCTCGATGGCAGGCCGCTGGCACGGCCGCACCGCGCGCGCGTCGTCGCCCGCCAAGCGTTCTCCTATTGCGAAGCTGGCCGCCTCGGCTGGCGCGGTCCCTGGTGCGAGGCGCAGCGCCATGCGCTCGACTATTTCCGCAAGCATTTCGTCACCGCAGACGCGACGGTCGTATCCGTGGTCGATCTGGACGGCAAGGTCGGCGATCCGCGTTTCGACCTCTACAACCAAGCCTTCGCCCTGCTCGCCTATGCGAGCGGCCACTGCACGTTCGGCGAAGCGGACGGCTGGCGGCGGCAGGCCGTGGCGCTGCGCACGACGCTCGAGCGCTCGTATGCCCATCCGCTCGGCGGCTTCGTTGAGGATCGCACGGGAGCGCTGCCGCAACGCTCGAACTCGCACATGCACCTGCTCGAAGCAGCGCTCGCCTGGATCGCGGTCGACGACGATCCGGCCTGGCGCCGTCTGGCGGATGGGATTGCCGCGCTATGCCTGGAGAAATTCATTGATCCCGCGAGCGGCGCGCTGCGCGAGTTCTTTGCCGCCGACTGGTCGCCGGCGCCGGGCGTCGAGGGACGCATCTGCGAGCCGGGGCACCATTATGAGTGGGCATTTCTGCTCGATCGGTGGGCGCGGCTCACCAGCCGAAACAGGCCTGAGGCAGCGGCGCGCCTCATTGCATTCGCCGATTCGCGCGGGCTCGATGCGCGCCGCGGCGTGGCGGTGAACGCCGTCCTTGCCGACGGCAGCATCCACGACCCGGTCGCACGCTTGTGGGCGCAGGCAGAACGGATTCGTGCCTATCTCATGCACCGGCGCTCCCACGACGAGGTTGCCGCGGCCGTCAAAGGGTTGCGGCGCTTTCTCGCCACGCCGATACAAGGCGTGTGGTTCGACCAATTGGCGCCCGACGACGTTTTCGTCCGCGAGCCGGCGCGGGCAACCAGCCTCTATCACATCGTGGGCGCGGTCGCGGAGCTCTCGGATGCGGCTCCTGATGCCGCAAACGCCAGCGTGCCTGCGAGCAGCATGCGCCGACTGGCGCCTCGCGTGATCTACCTCGTGACCGAGGACTGGTACTTCATCTCCCATCGCCTGCCGATGGCGCGCGCGGCCCGAAACGCCGGCTTCGAGGTGCACGTCGCAACCCGCGTTGACCGCCATGGTGCCGCCATCGAGGCCGAAGGGTTTCATCTGCACCCCGTCTCCTGGCGCCGCGGCAGCCTCGATCCGCGCGACCTTGTCCGAGTCGTGCGCGAGGTGCGCAAGCTCTACCGCAGCCTCAAGCCCGATCTCGCCCATCACGTCGCGTTGCCGGCAACCGTCGTCGGATCGCTCGCGGCCACCGGCCTTCCCGTCGTTTGCCTCAATGCCATGACCGGCCTCGGCACGATGTTCATCAACGACGCGGCCAAGGTCCGCATGGCGCGGCCGGTCGTGAGGCTGGCGCTGCGACGGCTGCTGAACCGCCCTCGCGCCGCGGTGCTGGTGCAAAATCTCGACGACCGCGCGGTGATCGAGCGTCTCGGGGTGAATGGAGAGCGCATCGCGGTGATCCCGGGCTCCGGCGTCGACATCGACGCGCTGATGGCACTGCCTGAACCCGCGGATCCGGTCACCCTCGCATTCGTCGGCCGCTTGGTGGAATCGAAGGGGATACGTACTCTGCTGGCCGCGCACGAGCGCCTTGGCCAGCGCGGCCGCGACATCCGGCTGCTCATCGCGGGCCTACCGGATCCGGCCAACCCGACCTCGATCCCACCGCAGGAGATCGAAGCCTGGAGTGGGCGCCCCAACGTGAAGGTTCTCGGCTTCGTGGAAGATATCGCAAGCCTCTGGGCCCACGCACACATCGCGGTCCTGCCGTCCTACCGCGAGGGATTACCCTTGAGCCTGTTGGAGGCTGCGGCATGCGGCCGCCCGTTGGTTGCGACCGACGTGCCGGGATGCCGCGAGATCGCCCGTCCCGGCGTCAACGCGTTTCTGGTGCCGCTCGACGATCCCGAGGCACTCGCCGATGCCATCGACCGCCTCGCGCTCGATCCACAGCTGCGGCGCAAGTTCGGCAAGGCCGGCCGCGAACTAGTCGAGCTGAAGTTCTCGAGTCAGCGCATCGGCCGCGACGTGGTCACGCTTTACCGGCGTTTGCTCGGGCAAACCGATTGAATCGTCCATTGCGAATGGCGCCATGCGCGGGGTAAGAAAGCCCCGATTTGCCTCAGGGCGCCAAAGGTAGGTCGTGCCGCACGGTCGCAAGCTCGCCGTCATCGGTCTTGGATATGTCGGGCTGCCGGTCGCCGTCGCCTTCGGGCGACGGGGCACGCGGGTCATCGGCTTCGACATCGATACCGTACGCATTTCCGAGCTCAAGGCCGGCCGCGACCGCACGCGTGAGGTCGAGCCGGATGATATTGCTCGTTCTCATCTCCACTTCACGTCCGATCCGGCCGAGCTATCCGGCGCAGACTTCTTCATCGTAACGGTTCCGACCCCGATCGATCAGGCGCGACGACCGGACCTGACCGCATTGCTGCGTGCCTCGAGGACGGTCGGCGAAGTTTTGAAAAAGGGCGACATCGTCGTGTACGAGTCCACGGTCTATCCCGGCGCGACGGAGGAAGATTGCGTGCCGATCCTCGAGCGGGCCTCGGGTCTGTTGGCCGGACGCGATTTCACGGTCGGCTATTCGCCTGAACGGATCAATCCCGGCGACAAGGCTCATCGGTTCGAGACAATAAAAAAGGTCGTGTCCGGTCAGGATGCGCGGACCCTCGACATTGTCGCGGCGGTTTACGGGTCGGTAGTGACGGCCGGCCTGCACAAGGCGCCGTCGATTAAGGTCGCGGAAGCAGCCAAGGTGATCGAGAATGCGCAACGCGATCTCAACATCGCTTTCATGAACGAGCTTTCGGCCATCTTCCACGCGCTCGACATCGACACGCAGGACGTGCTTTCGGCGGCCGCCACCAAATGGAATTTCCTCAATTTCACCCCGGGCCTCGTCGGCGGGCACTGCATCGGGGTCGATCCCTATTACCTCACCTATCGCGCGCAAAAGGCCGGGTACCATCCCGACGTGATCCTCGCGGGTCGGCGCATCAACGACTCGATCGGGGTGCGCGTTGCGCGCGAATGCCTGCGGCGGCTGTTGAAAGCGGGCACGGCCGCGCCACGCGTGACGGTGCTGGGACTAACGTTCAAGGAGAATATCGTCGACGTCCGCAATTCGCAGGTGCTCGACATCGTTCATGAATTTCAGTCGTGCGGCGTAGCCGTGCAGGTTCACGATCCGCTTGCCGATAACACAGTCGCGCTTAAGGAGTACGGCCTCACCTTGCAGAAGGAGCCGGCACCCGCCGACGCCGTCGTCCTTGCGGTGGCCCATGACTCGTATCGAGCGTCCGGTTGGCCGCTCATCACCCGCCTGCTCACGAACGGCCGCGGCCTCGTCATGGATGTCAAGGGCGTGCTCGATCCGCTTGCAAAACCCGCGGGCATCGAGATTTGGCGGCTCTGATCGGTTAACCTTCGTTAACGCCGGCGCGGCTTGACGTTTTGCGCCGGGACGGCTTGAAGTGTCGTGACGAACCAGGGATCTCGCCGATGTCGGCTCAAATCGTCCCGGTGATCATGTGCGGCGGCGCGGGAACGCGGCTGTGGCCGGTTTCACGCGAGAGCATGCCCAAACAGTTCGTTCCTCTCGTCGGACAGGGGTCGACGTTCCAACAGGTGCTTGCGCGCATTTCGCATCCCGACTTGTTCGCGCGACCGATCGTCATCACCAATGCCGAGTTCCGCTTTGTCGTAGCCGAGCAGTTGCGCGAGCGTGGCGTCGAGGCCGACATCGTGCTCGAGCCGATGCGCCGCGATTCTGGTCTTGCTGTCGCGGTCTCCGCCCTGCTCGCGGCCCAACGCAATCGCAATGCCCTCGTGCTCGTGTTGGCGGCCGACCACGTTGTGCGCAAGCCCGACGAATTCCGCGCAGCCTGCGAGCGCGCCGCCGCGGTCGCCGCCGAGGGGCGGATCGTCACCTTCGGCATCGAGCCCACCCATCCGGCGACGAGTTATGGTTACATCCGCCCCGGGGAGAAGCTCAATGGCGCGTCCGCGCGCGCGGTCGAGGCGTTCGTGGAGAAGCCGGATGCCGCGACCGCCGCCAATTACGTGGCGGAGCGGTATTTGTGGAACAGCGGCAATTTCCTGTTTCGCGCCGCGACCATGCTCGGCGAGATCGAGCGCTTCGAGCCGGCGATGGCCGAGGCCGCCAAGGCGGCGGTCGCGGGCCTTACGCGCGACCTCGATTTTCTGCGGCTGGCAAGCGAACCCTTCGCGCGCGCCCCCAGGAAATCGATTGATTACGCCGTCATGCAGCGTACCAAGCTTGCCGCCGTGGTTCCCGCCGATCTCGGTTGGTCGGACATCGGCAGCTGGAGCACGGTCTGGGACGTCCTCGATCACGACGCCGCCGGCAATGCCACCGACGGTCCCGTCGTGATGCTGGACAGCCGCAACAGCCTCGTGCGTTCGGAGGAACCCGTGCTCACCACCGTCGTCGGGCTCGACGATGTCATCGTCGTGTCGACCGCGGACGCCGTGCTGGTCAGCACGCGCGCGAAGGCCGAGCAGGTGAAGACGCTTGTCGAGCAGCTCAAGGCGCACAACCATCGCGCGGCGGTCGAGCACCGTCGCGTCTATCGCCCATGGGGCTATTACCAGGATGTGGATATTGCCCCGCGCTACCGAGTGAAACGTATTGTCGTGAAGCCGGGAAGCAAGCTCTCGCTGCAGAAGCACTTGCATCGCTCCGAGCATTGGGTCGTGGTCAAGGGAACGGCCGAGGTCACGCTCGGCAATGACGTGCGCAGCGTGCACGAAAACGAATCCATCTATATCTCGATCGGCAGCATTCATCGGCTCGCCAATCCTGGTAAGATCCCGCTCGAATTGATCGAGGTGCAGGTCGGCAGCTATCTCGGCGAGGACGACATCGTGCGCCTCGACGACGTCTACGGACGCGGGTAGCTAGCACATCAGCCGCGCCCGATGCTGACATAGGTGAGGCCCTTCGCGGCCAAGTCGGCGGGCCGGTAAATGTTGCGCCAGTCGACGATCACGGGGCTGCGCAGCACCTTTTTGACGCGATCGAGGTCGAGCGCTCGGAACTGGTCCCATTCCGTGAGGATCAGCATTGCGTCCGCACGTTCGATGCAGGCATAGGGGTCGGTGGCGGTCTCGAGCCGCGGCATCAGCTTGCGTGCTTCGTCCATGCCATGGGGATCATAGGCGCGTATGTGCGCGCCCTGCGCCTCGAGCGCGGGCACGATGACGAGACTCGGCGCCTCGCGCATGTCGTCGGTGTTGGGCTTGAAAGTCAGGCCCAGCACCGCAACCATTTTGCCCGCCAGCGAGCCACCGCATGCGGCGACGACTTTAGCAGCCATCGCGCGCTTGCGCGCATCGTTCACCCCCATCACCGTTTCCACGATCCTGATCGGCACGCCGCAGCGCTGGCCGATGGCGGCGAGCGCCGCGGTGTCCTTCGGAAAGCACGAACCGCCGAAGCCCGGCCCGGCGTGCAGGAACTTTCCGGCGATGCGGCGATCGAGCCCCATTCCGCGCGCGACCTCTTGCACGTCCGCGCCGCACTTCTCGCAAAGATCCGCTATTTCGTTGATGAAAGTTATCTTGGTCGCGAGAAAAGCATTGGATGCGTATTTGATGAGCTCGGCGGCGCGCCGTCCGGTGAAGAGCATCGGCGTCTCATTGATGAACAGCGGCCGGTAAAGCTCGCGCATCACGCGGCGCGCCCGCTCGTCGTCGGCGATCGGGGCGCTTGAAGTCCTCAATGGCCGCGCCCTCGCGCAAAAACTCCGGATTTGACACTACGGTGAAGTCTGCATCGGGGCGCAGCTTGCGGACGATGGCATCAACCTCATCGTTGGTTCCGACCGGAACCGTCGACTTGATCACGATGACGGTAAAGCCGTCCATTTCGGCCGCAATCTCGCGCGCGGCGTCATGGACGTAGGAGAGGTCGGCAAAACCGTCGCCGCGCCGGGACGGCGTCCCCACGGCGAGAAATACGGCATCCGCCGCGCGAATGGCAGCGGCGGAGTCGGTCGCAAATGACAGCCGGCCGGCTTCGACGTTGCTCGCAACGAGCGCGTCCAAGCCAGGCTCGAAGATCGGGATCTTTCCGTTTTGGAGCTCCCCGATCTTCGCTGCATCTCTATCGACACAGGTTACAACGTGCCCAAAATCCGAAAAGCAGGCGCCGGACACGAGCCCGACGTAGCCGGTACCAATCATTGCTATTCGCATGAAATGCTGTCCGGAGTTTTGCCTTTGGCGACGTTTCCGACAGGCTCTAGGACCGTTCTTTTACGCCAATATGGCTCCCGAGACCGCCGCATCCGGTCGCTCCCTTCAGCAACGAACTGCAAGCCAACCAGCTTCGCAAGAGGATCCCCCTTTTGCTCATTCTGGCTTTGTCCTGCCAAAAATGGCCCCGTGCTCTGTTAGATTGTGTCGCGCGAGCATTACACCTATCGCCCGATCCGCCCGCATCCCCGGGGCCAAGCGCGCGGCGCGCGAGCACCGTTGTGCAAACGGGGCCAGGACGCCGGCCAGGAGGCGATCTAGCCCGAGCCGCCGCGAAGCAGAAGCTCCTGCTTCTCGAGGAACGCAATCTCAACCCCCGCCTTGGCTGCATACCGCCGCAGGCGCGTTTTACGGGGATAATTGACTTTGCCCATGAATTCCACGTTCGACGCCAAGGTCTGACGCCAGGTCAGAGCCCGTTGGTCGGGCGAGCGACGGCCCAAAATGGCCCACATTGCGAGATAGGGCTTGTAGTAGCACAGCACGGGAAACGGCACGAATAGATGCCCCTCCATCAGCATGTTGGGTCCGGGGAAACGATGCACCGAGACGGCGTCGGATTTGAGTACGGCATGATCTCGCCAAAGACCAATGCATGGTCGCGGACGTGCTCCATCACCTGATCACTGAAGCAAAACTCGAAATGACCGTCGGGAAAGGGGATGCGATAATTCGGTTCGTCCAGGCACTGCAATCGTTCGGTCGCGCGCGCCTGCGGGAGGTAGCTCTTGTCCCAATAATCGTCGCGCCGCCACCAATCGACGACGTCAACCCCGTGAACGTCATAGCCCATGTTCAATAATATTTCGACCGCTTGGCCGATGCCGCACCCAAAGTCAAGAACGCGCGCGCCGGGTTGCAAAGGTTTTCCGAACCATTCGAGAAAGCGCAGGTGTCCATCGATCGCTCGGCGCTGCTCCTGGCAAGTCACTATGGTTTCTCTCTCGTCAAAACGCTGCGCGTCCATTCGACGGGGGATGAGCTTGACGACCCCTGAACCATCGGTGCCGCAGAAGCCTCTCGCCTGTCAATCGGCGAAATTCGGAATCGACGTGCAAAGCCAGATTTTGCCGACGCGCTTTCGCAACCGAGCCCGCAGCGCGCCGCCAGTGCCGCTAGGGTGGACCTGCTGTCCGCGTCCTCGTTTACGCCTCGCTTCTGCGTGGACCTATGCCACGGCTCTGGGGGCTTCGCCCTGCAACGTCCGATCCATTTTATCGACTTGTGGGGCGCAACTAAGTTTGCCTTCAGCGCGGCGTCCGGTCTAAGGCATCTTGCTCTAGGGGGGATATTGGGGACGTTTCGATTCCTGCTCGCGTTATCGGTTGCCCTCAGTCATTTCGGAACCGTCTGGGGCTATCACATCATGAACGGCCGCATGGCCGTGCAGTGCTTTTACATGATTTCAGGCTTTCTGATTTCGCTGGTGCTGTCGCACAAGTATGACCCGAGCACCGCTGACGGCCGACGACTGTTTTACAGCAACCGCGCGCTCCGAATTTTTGTGCCTTATTGGTCGTTCTGCGTGATGATCTTGGCTGTGCACGTCGTCATCTATTTTGCGCTCGGCATTCGGTTCGGCGCGGATGCTGCCTTTATGCAGTACTGGCCCGAGATGACGCTGCTAACGCGCATTTATCTGCTGTTCTCCAATATTTTCATTCTCACCCAGGAATGGTCGATGTGGCTCGTCTATCAGAGCGGCGCCATCATCCCGGTGTGGAACTCTGACCTTCATAGCCCACACCTCGCCACCTTCCAAGTAATCCCGCAGGCGTGGAGCGTGTCGCTTGAACTGATGTTCTACACATTGGCGCCGTTTTTGGTGCGACGTCACTGGCTGGTGTTAGTGGCCATAATTGTCGCGACCTACCTATCACGTTCGGTGGCTGCTACCTATGGGTTTGACGGCTCTGGCTTCGCTTACCGCTTTTTCCCCTTCGAAATCGGTCTGTTTCTGGCTGGGGTTCTCAGTCATCGAGTCTACGAGAAACTGAAATTGCATGGAGTGATGCGGTTTCCTATCTCCTTGGCGATCGGCGCCACACTCATTGGCATGGTCCTTGTTCAGCAGTACGTCGACAGTTTGGATAATCACAAGTTCTACATTCTGGTCGTGGTGGCATTACCGGCGCTTTTCGATCTGTCCCGGCGCATCAAGTTAGACAGTTGGCTCGGTGAGCTGTCATACCCGATCTATCTCGTGCACCTGTCGGTCCTGAGCTTCGGCCAGATCCTTGTCACGGCGGTGATCGAACCATTCGAAAATCCGAATTGGCTCGCATTTGCAATGGCGATAGCTACCGTGGTGATATCGATCGCGTATGTGCATTGGGTCGACGCACCCTTTGAGCGGTGGAGGCAGGCTCGCGCGACCAGAACCAAACAAGAGCGAGGCCCCGACGCATTGCCTCAACCGCACGGAGCAGCGCTTACTGCGTAGCTCCCGAGCGCGAAGCGCCTAATCGGGACGCTGCGCCGCGGCCGTTTGGATCGACGCGGGCAGCCCTCGAAGATCAAGGTCGCGCCGGCGCCAACTTACCCATCTGATCGCGCAGGCGGGTGCGCGCGGGCCGCTCCACGACATAGAATAGCAGCGCGGCGAGCGCGACGATCAGTACGACGGTCGCCATGAACGCAAACATACGTCCACCTGGCTGCCATTGGGCAAATCCCAGCCGCTCCCAAAGCCTGCGGATTACGATGAGGACCGAAAAGTGCACCATGTAAAGCGAATATGAAATTTCGCCGAGCCACACCAACGGCCGGCTGCCGAGAATTCGCGTCACGTGCCCCCTGGACAGCGCTGTTCCAAAAATGGTGAGGGCAAGAAGGGCGACCAGAACAAAATCCTGAAGGCCCGCCGACGCGCCGAAGAGAAACGCTACGAATGCGCCGGTGGCGAGGATGTCACCCCTTGGTAATGGCAATTTGTGGCTTAGAGCAATCGCGCGGCAGAGCGCTGCGCCGCACAGAAACTCTCCGAAAACGCGCGTCAGTGCCGGTGCTCCGACCCAGGTGTTCAGCGTCCAATCCGCCATCGCGAAAAGCAAAGCCGTCGCGGCCAGAGCAGCCACGGCGATCAGCAGCGCAATTGCTCGTCCACGCACCCATATGAGGGCCGGAGCGAGCAGCGGAAACAGCAGGTAGGCAAACCACTCCGCGCTGATCGACCACGACGGTGCGTTCCAGCCCGGGCTCGCCGTCACGCCCCAAGCGTGCAGCAGCGTGAGTTGCCAAAAGAGATCGTTCCACTGCCATTCCTGCGGATTGTTCAAGGTAAAGCCGGCGGCACCTGCGACGGAGACGATGGCGACAAGGCCGGCCAGAACCGTGATGTGAACCGGATAAAGCCGAATGAATCGGTGCCAGAGAAAGATTTGCACCGCACTACGACTCGGAGACGCCAACCTTGCGAAATAGACATGCGTAATGATGAACCCCGAGAGGACGAAGAAGAAATCAACGCCGAGATAACCGCGGGCAAAGAAAGGCAGAAGCGAATCGAGACCGAACGGTACATTCTGCTCTGTGTGCATGCCCAGCACCAACAAGGCTGCGAGCGCCCGGATACCGGTCAGAGCCGGCACATATTGGGCAGCGTTGGATGCGTAGTTGGCTCGCATGCGTCACGGTTTGCTGAGGCCAGCACTGACAAGATTGGGCGAATTCCCGACCGGCGGCGCAACATCGATCCAGCGGCCGGTCGCGTGTGCGCGTCGCGCCGCGTCGATCAGGCATTGCACACGATATCCCTCGGCCACACCGGGCGAGGGCGAGCCGCCGCTCTCGCATGCATCAATCAATCGGCGCACCAGGCGCCGCACTGGGGAGATGCGTGAATCGGAAAATGACTCGTCGTCCGCATCCTCAATCGCGATCGGTTTCAAGGCGTCGTCGCCCTGACGCGCGAATCTCAGCTCGAAGCCACGAAAGTAGTCGGCGGTGGGGTTAGCCAGGATGAGGGCACCGTCCTCGCCGTAGAGCTCGATGCGATGACCGGAGCCGAGGAAAGATGCGCAGCTCACCTGCAAGCTACCTCCGGCGCCCGATGCGAGAGCGATCGCCAGCGCGACGCTGCCGTCCGCGTTCCTGTCGGGCAGCGTAAACAGGCGGGCCGTGAGGCCCGAGATCGGGCCGCAAAGCCATTCGAGGTTATAGAAGCAATGAGACACGAAATTTCCCAGGAGCCCGCCGCCACCGTCGTCGCGCGTCTTCCAGCTCTGGAGGCGCAGCCGTGTGGCCCGGTTTGCGAAGTTCCAGGTCACGACCACGTTCCGCAGGCGCCCGATCGCGCCGTCATCCAAGATGGCCTTAGCGCGCCGCCATGACGGCAGCTCCGGAAAGTTGAAATCGACGATGGTGGGCCGCTTGCTCTTGCGTGCGGATTCGAGGATCGCCTGCGCGCCCGCGAGATCGGCGGCGAGGGGCTTCTCCAGGAAGACCGGTTTCCCAAGCTCGAGGGCGCGCTGCGCGATAGCGGGTTGAAGATCAGGCGGTACCGCGACGGCGATCACCGCGACGGCCCGCTCCTCGACCACTGCCTGCCAACTGCCGACCCCGCGCGCGACATTCGCAGCCCGAGCGAGGTCCGCGGTCCGTGCCGCGTCGGTTCCCCCTAGTGCGACAACTTCGCAGCGGGGATCATGGCGGAATGCCGGGATGAGGACGGTTCTCCCGTAATTACATCCGACGATACCAACGCCTATCATCGCCATGTCTCCGTGGGCCGCCACAATGGACCGGCCTCGCAGGCCTTTTAGGTCTCCTTCATTCGCCTCAAAATCGCTAGCCACATTGGTGCTCATTCGACTTCGTCGGAACCGTTGGCTGCGATCAACGCCCCTCGACACGCGCCAGCCCCGTCCGGCGCCGCCTCTTGAAAACATTAACTATTTTGGCTTCGTTCTGCCAAAATGGTTTTGTTACAACTAAGAGCTGCGCGTCCAATTATTGCAATACCGGACCCGCCGCGCCTCATCGAAGGCTCGAATGGCAAATTTGCGTCGCGACG
>Ga0070699_100000910_pt1 | contig 27588 bp, 20 predicted proteins | sample KBSK1503metaG_FD_65473 | JGI IMG/M metagenome (GOLD analysis project Ga0070699, IMG submission 65473) | Corn, switchgrass and miscanthus rhizosphere microbial communities from Kellogg Biological Station, Michigan, USA - KBS K1-50-3 metaG | ecosystem: Host-associated > Plants > Roots >...
AGCGGGAGCGCCTCGACCTGTTCGTTCGTGATGACCTGTCCAATGGCGGGATTGCGCGTTTCGACGAGCGGCGCCGCTCCCACTACGGTCACGGTCTCCGCGAGCTCGCCAAGCTGCAGCGTAATCGGTATCACCGGGTTGCTGTTGACCTGCAGCACGACGCCGGTCTGTACGAAGTTGCGGAACCCGGCTAACGTCGCTTCGAGACGATACGGGCCGATGGGCAGGTTCAGCAACGCGAAGGAACCTCTGTCGTCCGTGACGACCTCACGCCGGAAGCCGGTGGCGGTCTGAGTGGCGACGACGGTGACGCCTGGCAGGGCGGCGGCGCTCGTATCGGCGACCGTCCCGTTGATTTGCGCCGTGGCCTGGGCCCACGCATTCGTGGCGACCAGTAGAAGAACCAGAAGGCCGAGTGCCGTACGCCGCATGTGCCCTCCCATAAGCGTGCGTGAAAAGAAGTCTGGGTTCGACGAACCGACGCGACAGGCGCTGGTCTGGAATTAGCGATGTGTGGGCTGCTAAGTACCATGCCACCTGAGGGTTGTCAAGGCGAGGGCCGCCTCGTGGCAAGTTTGAAGTTCGAAGTTCGAAGTAACTAGGAAGTGCAACGAGCTATCAGGCAGGTTGTTCGCATTTTTTCGCCGCGTCCAAACCTTCCAAAGTCGGCTTCGGCGACTTCGCGGCCGTCCCCCTTGGCTTGTCGCGCGGCATCCTCGATGCGCTCCCGGGGACATGCCGCCACGAGATCTGATCGAGCGCACACGCCTGTTCGCCCTGGCCGTCGTGAGATTCTGCCGAACGTTGCCGCGTACGGACGAGGCCCGAGAGACCGCCAAACATCTGCGTCGATTGCTTGGAGATCCTTCGGGATGCCCGCATCAAGTCGAATGCGGCATTACTGCAGGAAGCAAACGAACTCGCAAAGATCCTGGGCGCGTCGGTGAAAACCGCTCGTGAGAATACTGCCCGTCTAAAGAATCTTCCAAAGAGCTGGTTGTACTTCCGCACTTACCTCGAACTGCGAACGTCGCACTTCGAACTTCTCAACAGCGTCACCGAGGCGTCGCGTCGCCGCCTTCTACGATGACGTTTTCCACTTCGCCGACACCGTTGCGGCGACGATATGCTGCGGCGTCGCGGTATTCCTTCGACTCGAAGCAGGCCACCGCTTGCTCGAAAGTCGGAAACTCGATGACGACGTGGCGATGAAATTTCTCCGGTCCTTCCATGATCCGGTGGCGGCCTCCCCGAGCGAGGATTCTGGCGCCGTATTTCTTGAAAATATCGGGAAGCGGATCCGTGTACTTCTTGTACTCGACAGGGTCTTCGATCCTGGCGTGGGCAATCCAGTATGCAGGCATGTGGGGAGATTATATGAAGTTCGAAGTTTGAACAGCGACAGCATCTACGCCGCCTTGAAGAGCGGCAAGGTGGACGCGCAGGAAAACCCGCTCGCGCTGATCGAGCTGTTCAAGCTGCATGAGGTGGTCAGCTGGGTCGCTGCTCGAAGCCGAAACGGGCGCACTCGGCTAAAGAGTCAAGGGGTCAGGTCCGCGCCGCCTCGGTCACATCCCTGACGCAGGCCACGACTTCATCGAGCGCGAACGGCTTGCCGACGCAGGCCGCCAGTTGCATACCTTGAGCAGCCTCGACGGCGTCGTGCCGGCCTGAGACGCATATCACCGGAACGTCGGCGAGGTCCGGATCGCGTCGCTGCTGGGCGCGAAAAGCAAATCCGTCCATCACAGGCATCGCGAGGTCCAGCAGAATCACGTCCGGATGGAATCGGTGCGCCGTCTCCAGCGCCTCGACACCGTTTGCGGCCGCGAACACCACGTAACCTTCGAGAGACAGCGCGAGCTCGAGCAGAGTCCGGCTGTCAGGATCATCGTCTACGACGAGAACCACCACGCTTGACATTAGAGTGTGCGGCCAGCTGTGCAAGATGACAACCAGAGCTGGTTACCGTTCGTTCGCACAAAAACGTTTGATCTGCGGGGGGATGCGCGGCAGAGCTGTACTCAAAAACCTGCTGGGCTGTGCGTAAAAATGTGCAGTGGCGTCGCGAACGCTCGAGCTACCGCCGGTACCAGACGATGAAATCACCGGTCTCACCTATTCCTTTCAGTGACATGTAGGTCACGTCTGTGAATCCGGCGGACCTGAGCGGAAAAGTAGGGAGCTCGAAGATGCGGTTGTTCGAAAGGAAGAGACCGCCGGGCCGCAGCATCTCGGCAATATTCGCGGCCGCGAGCGACTGCTCGAATACGTCTTAGCTCCTGGCCCGCGTGGGTCGCACGCCGCGACGCGGAGATCCGCGCCCACAGGAAAGGCCGGACAACTCCCAACTCCCAATCTCCAACTCCCAAGACGCCTTGGGAGCTGGAAGTTGCCCTCGACAAGCTCGGGGGCACCCTGAGCCTGTCGAAGGGTGGAGGTTGGGCGTTGGCGAAGCGTCAGAAGGTGAGCCTGAAGCCGAACTGCATCGTCCGACTCTGAGTAGAGGTGCCGGCGATCCCGGCCGCCGGCAAGACGTGCTTGTTATAGTCGGCGCTGCTTTCCTGTGTGCCAAGCGTCCAGTTCGGACGGTTGAACACGTTGAATGCCTCGGCCATCAGGTCGATCGCGCGGCGCTGCCCGAGGCGGATTTTCTGCTGGAAGCGGACGTCGGTCCGGTGCTGCGGTGGCTGCATGAAGGCGTTGCGCGGGACAATGGTGCCGTCCGGACGCAACCGCGCTTCGCCCCCTCCGCCAAGATTTCGGCGGTCGCCGCCGTAGTTGCTGGACGACCGGTTGCCGAGACCGGTGTAATGGACGCTGCTCAACTGGAAGCCGTGGCCCACGTCCCAGATGCCGTTCAGCACCATCCGATGTCGCTGGTCGCTCACAGCGAACCCCCACTCACCGCCAAGATCGGGCTGGACCTTGAACGGGACCGGGACCGGTTCGGCGCCGGGAACGCCCATGAACGGTTGTCCTTCTCCGCTCCAGAGACCCGCCAGCGAATACGTGCCCGATGCCTGCCAGCGATTGCTCATGCGCTTGGTAAATGCCGTCTGGAGCGCGTGATATGCCGACCGGCCTGTAAACGGAGTCATCGCGACGGCGCCGAACTGCGGGTACGGCAACAGCGCACGCGCAGTCGAATACGGATTGTTCACGCCCGTCGCCTCGACGAAGCTGATGTTCACGTTCTCCTGAATGAACTTCTCGTCGCGGCCCCGGTTGTAGACGTAATCCGCCTCGACGGACATGACGCTCCCCACCTGGCGCTGAATGCCAAACGAGTTCTGCCATGTATGCGGGACGTGCGCGTACTTCGCGGGCGGGGCCATCTCCCCGGAGCCTCGGAGCGTGCACGGGGCCGTACCGGCGAAGTTTCGCGCTCGCCACGACTCGAATGCCGGGCTCACGTTGCAGAACTGTGTCTCCGCCTGCGCGAACGAGGGCGCGGGACCGTTGAACGGGTTCAAGGCGAAATCGGGACGGCCGTCGTTGGCCACTTCCAGCACGGCGATTGTCGCCGGCTCCAGCGCATAGAGCAGCGTCGGCGTGATGACCTCGGCGTAGTACTTGCCCGTTCCGCCTCGCAGCACGGTCCGGTCGTTCAACTGATAGGCGAAGCCCAGTCGCGGTTGAATGTTGTCTGCGTCCTGAGGCCGCCCCTTCTTCATGAACGGCTCGAATTCGCCGTACTGCGCGAACGAGTTCCATGTCAGGTCGTACCGTACGCCGAGATTCAACGTCAGTTTGCTCGTGGCATGCCAGTCATTCTGCAGCCAGGCGGCGTAGTACGGCAGGTCCACATCGTCGCGCCGGCTCTTGTGCACGCCAAGGCGGTAGGTGCGCACGAGCGGCGAAATCGCCGCGAGGTTCCAGGTGTCGACGTCGTTCCAGACCGGGAAGAGCGACTCGAAATTGGCCGGAATAGGCCCGTTGCGCGCGTCGATGTTACCCATGCAGTTGGTGCAGTTCGCGCTCATCTCGTGATGAAGCAGGAACTCCCCGCCAATCTTCAGATCGTGCCGTCCGCGCGCGTCATACGAGAGCGTGAAGCTGTCCTGCACGCTGTACAGGTCCTGGCTGCGATGCCGCGGGTAGCCGTTGTTGCCGGTGATGTTGAAGCCGGTGAACTGAATGCGCGGCGAGCCCGTGGTGACGGGACCGTAAGGACCGCCCTGCGCCATCCAGTGATGCGACCACTTCGTCGGGTTCACGTTGGTAAAGATGTAGCCGGCCCACGACCCACGGATCTCGTTGACCGCCCGGTTGGACAGTACCTGGGTGAGCAGTGCCTGCGTGGTGTTCTGGGTCTCGGCAGTCGATTGGGTGGACGCGGGATGATTGGTGCTGCTCCCCTGGCCGAACGGCTCGAACGTCTTCGTCAGGTTGCCCTTGAGCATGAGACGCGTCTGGGGCGAGAACTGGTAGTCGAGGCGCGCGCCCCCGAGTTTTTTCGTCACGGTGCCGTCCAGCGAGATGTTGAACGTCGGGAACGGCGTGCTCCAGATACTCGTGCGAGGTTCGCGCTCGAACTCGTAGAAGCCGAAGTAGTGGAGCTTGTCCTTTATGATCGGACCGCCGACCGACATCGCGTACTGCTGATCCTTGTACGGCACGACAATCCCGAGGAGCGGATCCTTCGCATTGAACTTGCTGTCTCGGAAGTTGCCGCGGAACGAGCCGGAAAGCAGATTCGTTCCGGACTTGGTAATCACGTTCACCTGGACGCCCTGCGACCGGCCCTGCGTCGCGTCGAACCGGTTCGAGATGAACTGAAACTCCGCGATCATCTCCTGGCTGAACGTCGGCTGGCTGCCGCCGCCCAGGCTGTTGGTCACCTGCATGCCATCGAGGTTGGTCTGGTACTCGCGCACCTCGCCGCCGTTTCGATCCGGCAGCGGGGAGTTCGCGTTGGTCGACGAGGTACGGCTTCCCGGTGCGAGCAGCGCAAGCGCCATCCAGTTCCGTCCCTGTACGGGCAACTCTTCGACCTGCTTCGGATCGATGTTCCCACCGAGGTTCGACGTCGCGACCTGCAGGAGCGGCGCTTCGCCGGTGACCGTGACGGTTTCCTGCAGCGTCGAGACGGTCATCCGCAGATCGATCGCCGCGGTCTGTCCCAGGAGCAACGGGATGCCCGGACGCGTCACGGTCGTAAAGCCTGGCAGCTCGGCGACAATCTGGAAAACGCCGACGCGCACCGGAATACGGTACCGACCCGTTCCGTCGGTCACGCCGACGAACGTGTTGCCGGTCGCCTCGTGCGTGGCAGTGACCGTCACACCGGGGAGCACGCCGCCGGTGGCATCGGACACCGTTCCGGTCAATGTGGCTTCCTGCGCGTACCCGGCGAAGGGAAGCGCGAGGATCGCGGCGCAAAGCGCGCCGATAAGACAGAGCCGTCTGACGAAGGTCATGAAGCCTCCTGTGGGCAAATCTCAGCTGCGACGTATGGCTTGCGAACCGACGCCGGAACCCGCGACGCGAGTGCCGACTTGATCACGCTAGAAAGAGTCGAAATGCGCTTCGACGAAACGCCGATGCAGATAGAAATGGTGCCAGAACCTAACGTACGCCCGGAGTGGCGTCAACTCCAAAAGACCCCATAATAGGGCGTGTCCATGCCACTCACGCGCCGTTCCTTCGTCGGAGTCACCCTGGGTTCGCTGACCGTATTTTCGCGAACACTTCGCGCCGAGGCTGCAGACGTGGAATTCGCCTTCAACCAGTACCACAACCAGACGCCGGCGAGCTCGCTCCACACGCGTCTCGTACAGATGTGGGAAGCCGTATACGCGGAAACCAAGGGCCGCGTCGTCGTGAAGGTCTTCGCGCAGAACAACGGGATCCAGGGAAGCGATCCGGCGGCGCTCAAGGCGCTGGTCGCTGGCGAGATCCAGTTCTTCACGCTCATGGGCGGCATCCTCGGGACCATGGTGCCGGCTGCGGAAGTGCAGCAGGTGCCGTTCGCATTCCACTCCGCGGCGCATGCGCACGAAGCGATGGACGGTCCGCTCGGCGCGTATCTCTGCGAAGAGATGGCGGCACAAGGCATCCACGGCTTCCAGACCGGCGCGTTCGACAACGGCATGCGCCAGATCACGGCAAATAAGCGGATTGTCACGCCGGATGATCTCGCCGGCCTGAAGATGCGCGTGCCGGCGGGCCAGCTGGTCGCGGACACGTTCAAGGCCTTCGGCTGCCAGCCCGTCATCATCAACAGCGACAGCATCCATGCGGCGCTGACGGACGGACGCGCGGATGCGCAGGAGAACCCGCTGACGCTGGCCGATCAGTTCAAGCTGTACGAGGTCGTGAAATACGTCGCCATGACGGATCACATGTGGTCCGGCTTCAACCAGCTGGCGAACCTTGCGGCGTGGCAGAAGCTGCCCGAGGACATCAAGGGGATCATCGACCGGAACGTCACGAAGCACGTGCGCCTGCAGCGGCAGGATCAGATCGCGGCGAACACACGCCTGCGGACCGAGTTGGCCGCGCGCGGGCTCGCATTCAACACGCCGGACCCGGCGCCTTTCAAGAAAAAGCTCGCTGGAACCTACGCGACGTGGAAGGACAAGCTCGGAACGAAATGCTGGAACTTGCTCGAGCAGAGCGCAGGTTCGATCACCTGACAAGTACGCAGTCTAGGACTTCAAAGCGGACCCGCTTCTGGAACAGGCAGCAAGCTGAGTGCACTTCCTACTTACTTCGACCTTCGCACTTCAAACATCGAACTTCTCTAAGCGCCCACGATCAGCACCACCGCAATCAGCGCGCACGCGATCCCCACGCCCTGCAGTGCGCTGAGACGTTCGCCGAGGATGACGCGCGCGAGGATCACGGTGCTGGCTGGATACAGCGAGGACAGCGTGACGACGACGCTCAACGAACCGTACCGGGTGGCGATGAGATAGAGCGCGTTCGCCAGCATGTCGACGACCCCGGCCGCGATGACGATCGCGGCAACCGGCGCCGCCATCCGCAATGATCGCCCGCTCACCGCGGCGGATACGGCAAACAACCCCACCGACATCACGCGGGCGGCAAGCAATGGCCAGAGACCCGCGGCGGCCGCGGTGCGTGCGAGCGCGAGAAAAAAGAATCCAATGGCGACGCCGGACATCAGCGCGAGTCCGAGTCCCGGCGGCATACGGCGACTCATCGGCGGGTGATCCTGGCCCTCGTCAACCGAACGCTGCTGGCTCACGAGAACGATCGCGATAATCGCCAGGCCCATCCCGATCAGTCTGCCCGCGGAAGGACGCTCGCCAAGGAGCATTGCCGCGGTCACCGGAATCGCCACGGCACACACCGCCGTGGTTGGAGCCACGACCGCCATCCTGCCGACCGCCAGTGCGCGATACAGGAGCGCAACGCCGATGCCTCCGGCAAGCCCCGCTGCCCCACCCCACAGAAGATCGCGGGTCGTCGGATCTGCGTCGGGCAACCAGACAAGCATGACCGCCAGGAGCATCAAGCCCACCAGCTGCGACACGGCAACGACGGCAATCGTGCTGGTCCGGCGGGCGCCCAGCCCGCCGAGGAAGTCTGCGGCGCCGTAGAGCGCGGCTGAGGCCAGCGCAAGACCCGGACCAAGTTCGAAGTTCAAATCTTCAGGTAGTTATACCTTTCGCACACGTCGCGTGAACGACGTCAGCGTCCGTCCTACCACCGGCTATATCGCGGCGACCGGTCACGACCGACAGGTCAGTCAGCCCTCCGACTGCGAGTGGTTTCCACTCGTCGTGCGCGAGGCTGTTTGAGCACCGGGTGAAGCAGTTAGGGTAAAGCCCAGATGTCAACGGACAAGCTACCAACGTTGTCGTATGAGATCGCCGGCTCGATACTGACCCTCAGGGCGTCGGGCACGCCGACGCTGAAGGAGCGTCAACCGGTGTACGACGCCGTGCGGGCCGATGCGGCGGTGCCGAATGGTGCACAGCTCCTGCTCGACATCCGTGAGATTGATGCTGCGATGTACAGCGAGCATGCCGTGGTCGAACGCCTCCGGGTCTTGATCGATCAACTCGGACCGAAACTAGGCTCGGTGTGCGCGTTGATCATCTCCCCGTCGCTGATGAATCAAGGGCGCATCATGCAGGAGGCCGGGAGTGGGGTTGGCCTGCGGGTTTTCCTTTTCACCGACGAGCCGTCGGCGCGCCACTGGCTCAGTACCTATCGATAAGTTGTTCTACGCTTTCTATCTGGTTGCCGTCGTCACCTTTGCGTCGTACGCGACCTTGCCGCCGACCATCGTGATCACCGGCTTGATGTCCTTGATCTGATCTGCCGGAATCGTCAGATAGTCCCGATCCATCACCACCAGGTCCGCCAGCTTGCCCGGTTGGATCGATCCGAGATCGTTTTCGCGCATGACGAAGTACGAGTTGCTTCGCGTATGCGCGATCAACGCCTCCTCACGCGTGATCGTCTGCCGATTCACCACCGCGCCGCCGAGCATCTTTCCGGTCACGGCAAACCACAACGTCGTGAATGGCCGGTACTGATTGACCTCGGTGGTGTCGGTATGGAATCCCCACTTGATCCCGCTGTCCTGGATCAGCCGCAGCGGCGGCATGTCGATGGAGCGTTCGCCGTGCACTCGGTTGAAGATCGCACCCATGACCGGCTCTATGGCGCGGACAGCCGCCCACATGCCGAGCTTCTTCATCCGATCAAGATCGTTTGCCGACACCTGGTCCATGTGCGCGAACGCCCAGCGCAGATTCCTGATGGGATATTGCTTGTTGATGATTTCTATCTGGTCGAGGAATGCCGGGAACGTCTCCGAGATGGTGACGTGCTGCTGCAACGGCAACCCCGCCCTGGCGACCTCGGTCGCGAGGGTTCGCCACATCGTCAGCTGCTCGGGCGTATAGCTGGTGTGCGGTGACAGCATGTTATCGCTCAGCGCGATGGTCTCTCCGTACATCACATCGTCTATGTAGTTGTCGCCCTGAAACAGCTTGATCTCCGCAATCTGCGCGGCGGCGCGCTGCACCTGATCCGCGGCGACGCCCGTGGTGGGGCTGCCGGCGGCCACCATGCACATGAACCGGAACGTCAGCTCACCCTTGTGTTCCAGTTCGCGGAAGAACTCGGTCGCCTCCTGCGGGCAGCCCGAGATGCCAGCAGTTGTCATACCCACCCTATTCAGATCTCTGAGCAGCGCCAGGGCGTTGGTGCTGAGCGTCTCCTTTGGCGGACGCGGAATCTTGCTGGCGATTTGCGCCAGGCCGGGATCATTGATCCGTCCCGTGGGCTTTCCCGCAGCGTCGCGCTCGATCCATGGCTCCTTCATGCCGGCGAGCCCCATCGCCTCGGTGCCGCGACTATTCATGAAGGCGCAGCATCGCGTGAACTGGAGGTAGACCGGATTGTTAGGCGCTGCCTGGTCCAGTTCCGCGCGCGTCAACGGCGTCCGGTTGTCGGCGAACTGGTCGAAGGACCAGCCTCCGAGGTTATAGACCCACTGTCCCGGGCCCAGCGCCGCCGCCTTCGCGCGGACCAAGTCGAGCGCCTGCTTCCGGGACTCGATACCGTCGAACCGCGCCTCGATGGCCCACGTCTCGGCGGCGCGCATCAGGTGGGCATGGGCGTCGATGAGACCGGGAATGACCGCTTTGCCGCCGAGATCGATTCTGCGTGTGCTGGGCCCCGCAAGACGCGCGATGTCCTGATTGCTGCCCACCGCCACGAAGCGGTCGCCGCGAATGGCGATTGCCTGCGCGATGCTGAAACGATCGTCGACGGTGATGATCTTGCCGTTCGTGAGAACGGTGTCGACTGCCGCCTGCTGTCCGCGCACCATTGCGGCGCCCGCGACGGCGAGCAGCAACCCGGCCATCAATGTTGCCGAAACGGAATGCTTCATAACGCCCCTCTGAGTGGCAGACAACCACGGTTAAAAACGCTGCGCGGCTCTGGCACGCTCATCTGCCCGGGCCCGTCGCGCCTCCCTGTGCGCTGCCGCCAGGAGCGTCCGGCGAACCGGACGCACCAGCGAACGAGCGCCCGTCCGCGAGCGTGAGCGTATCAGCAGCGGCCCTGGTCAACACGGCCCTTCCTCCGAACCCCTTGAACGTGATCTTTTCGCCTGGCTTGAGGTCCGCTGGTTTCCAGCCCCTGCGCACGACGCTGTTCGGACTGCCCAATTCCAGGTTCCACGTCGTGACCGTCCCCTTTTCGTCCGTGACGTCCACGTATACGCGCATGTGAGGGTTCGTCCATTCGACCTTCGAGATGACGCCGCTGCCGCCGATCGGCTTTGTCGCGTCGTATTCGACGGCAAACGAATGGTGCGCGAGCACCGGAACTGTCACGCAGAAGACGCCGGCAGCCGCCAACAGAGCTCCGAATTTCGTGTTCATTCGCGTTCCTCCTGCTCCGTCACTACTTCGGAGGCTGTACTTCCAACCCGAATCCGCGCTCCAGGTACGGATTCTTGATCGCGCCGGCGGGGCCGAACTGATTGTTTTCAGTGCAGATGAATTCCATGATTTCCGTACCCGGTGCAACCAGGCGCGCCGTAAATTTCAACTGCACGGGCTTCGAGAACGCGCCAGGGTCGTCGATCGTGAATTCGTGGGTCATCGTGCCGTAGCTGGTTCGCGTCCACCGCTCGATCGTGTGCAGGCGCTCGGTGTGCGGGGTGCCGCGACTGTCGAACCAGAACTTGTCGTTATAGCCGACGGTATCGATGACAAGCGTGTCGCCTTCCCACCGTCCAATCGAATGCCCCCACCACGTCGGTATAGGGTCGTCGGGATGCTTACGGCCATCCATGAAGATCTGACGAACCGTGCCGGCATCGCCGTTCTCGTGGACGACGTAAATGGTTGACGGGCCTTGCGCCGTGACAGACTGCACGAACCGCCAGGGATACGGGTTCATGCGCGGTACGCTCATCGGCGTGCAGTACAGATAGGGCTCGTCCTCTTCTTTGCGTGCATCCCTCAGCGCTTTCGCCCACGGCAGCAACGGAATCTCACCCGGTTTCAACCCGCCCTCGTGTTCGATGTCGTCGTTGGAACCGCCACCAACCCACGGCCCCGACATATCCGGATGACCGTCCGGCATTCTCGGCACCGGCCCTTTGGCGACCTCCGGCGAAACAACCGGGGTGAATTCCCCGGTGAGCTTGGCCGGCAGTCGCGTGTCACCCGGCGCCCCGGGGACTGCGTTCTGCGCGAGAAGCGATACGGAAAACAATGCGACTGGCACGAGGGCGACGAGAAGCTTTCTCACAGTGAATCCCTCCTCGATCTGAAGCGTCCGAGCGCCTGAGAGCATCGCCGTCAGCTAGAACGCGTTTGAGGGCGAACTGATGATGCGCGGGTCAGCGGCCATCAAGTCAGCGTCTTCGTCCCGTACGGATTGTCCGACACACGTGACCGCGCCGCTGCTCGCTGCTCGGATCGGTGACGCGGCCGTTCAGCTGCGCCGTGGACAGCTGTACCGACGCGACGGCGCCGGGATGCTACATTCGCCTCCAGAGGCTGTCAAGCTAATTGACAATGCTACAGTGAGTTACGCGCATTCGGGGCACGCGGCGCGCGGCGCCGATTCGGCTTCGGAGTCGCCGGCCGGCTCGAGAAAACCGAACGCTACCCACGCTTGAACGGGGCCGGCTTCGCGAACCTCGTGGCGTCAACAGCGCCGTTCGCCTGCACCTCGCTCAGCTCGACGTCCATCCGCATGTACGTCTGGGTCACCGTTTTATGAAACGGGATCTTGACCCCGGCAACCTCACGGTAGTCAGCGTAATCAATCTGCGTCGGAACAAAGCCGACGGGCGTCTGGGTCCAGCGCACCAGCCGCACCAGCAGGCCGGACGGATCGAAGTACAGGTTCACGACAGGCTGCCCGGCGTCGATGCCCTGAACCACCAGGACCTCCTCATCGCCAAGAACAGCGCGCCCAACCCTCGATCGGCCGAACGCCTGGCGGATGCCGGCTGGAAACGACAGGATGGCCTCGAGGCGCGCGCCATCGAGATTCCCGGCGGTCAGCATCACCAGCGGCACAGGTGTATCCGGGCCCGCCATCCACCCATTGCGGCCGTCGAACGTCCTGACGCTGTTCCCGCCGGACATATGGACGATCGTCGTGTACTGACCCGGCGCCTTCGCGAAGATCTCCACGGGGACCTTCTCGAACGCCGTATCGAAACCGGCGTACGTCCCCTTGGCGACAATGCTGGAAAGCCCGGCCAACCGCTCCGCGCCACCGATTGCCTGGAGATACTTCTCAAAAACCTGCTCCGCGGAGATGCGGGTGTCGGCCGTAAAATCTCGAACATTCGGATCTTCCGGCGGAACACTGTACTGAAGCGCAAGATTCGGATCGCTCCTCGGACTCTGGTTCCCGCCGTGGCACGTGAAGCAGGTCACGCGCGGCCGTCCCCCGAAGAAGTCCTTGTTGATCGTGTTCATCATCGTGATCATCTGGCGTGCACGCCTGATCCTCGGGGTCTCCAGGGCAAACGCCGTCCGGTCCAGGGCCGCTTTCGGGGAGTGGCAGAAGGTGCAGTCGTTCCCCATGGCATTGGCAAACATCCCCATCGCGTCGAAAAACGTGTCGACAGGAATGCCCTTGAGCAGTACGACACTCTTGAAGACCTCGTCCGTCATCGTCGGCGTGTCTTGCGCGTTCTGTCCTGACGCAGCCTGGCTCGCCTTTGCCGAGGCTTCGGCGCGTAAACCTGCCTCCGCCGAGGCTTCGGGGCGCAAGCCGGCTGCCATCGCAACGCCGAGCAGACACACCACGGCGATCGCCGTGGCACCAAGGAACGTTCGCCTCGATCCGAGCTGCATGGTCTCTCCCCTGCCTGACGTGGGTAGGAAATGTGGGCGGGAGGCGACGGAGCCGGAACAAGAGTTCCGGCTCCGTCGGGCTACTTGTTGAATGGGTTCTCGTGGCCGCCTGCGACCCCGTACTGATTATTCTCCTGGCAGATGTACTCCATGATCTCGTCGCCGGGGGCCTGGAGCCTGGCGGTGAACGTGACCGTGAACGGCTTGGAGTACGCGCCGGGATCTTCGATGGTCACGGTGTTGACGAGTGTGCCCATATTCGGTCGCGTCCACCGTTCGATGGTGTGCAGCTGCTCCGTGTGCGGCGTGCCCTTACGATCGAACCAGAACTTGTCGTTGAATCCAACCGTATCGATGACCAGCGTATCCTTTCCTTCCCACCTTCCAATCGAATGCCCGAACCAGGTCGGGTCGAGCTCGGCCGGATGCTTGCGGCCATCCATGAAGATCTGCCGGTAGCTGTGGATGTTGCCCTCGTGAAGGATGAACATGTGCGCCGGGGCCTTGGCTGTGATGTCCTGCACGAACCGAAATGGATACGGGGTCGATCGCGGCACGCCCATCGGCATGCACCACAGATGGGGATCGTCGGTCTCGTTTTTTGCCCGCACATCCATGAGTGCTTTCGCCGAGGGCAGGAGCGGCAGCGTCTCGCCTTTCGGCAGACCTTGCGCGATGTCGCCGACAGGGCCGCCGCCAACCCAGAGGCCGTTCAGGTCGACTGTGCCATCGGGCAGTCTCGGCGCAGGGCCCTTTTGCTCGGGAGCACGCTTGACTTCCTGACCCAGAGCGCCGAGCTGGCCCAGGGGGAGGTTGCCTCCGCCACGACCAGCGGCGCCACCACGGCCCTGCGGTGCGGCCCCTGTGGACGGAGGCGCCTGCGACTGCGCCAGAAGCGGAATTACCAGTACGCCGACGATTCCGACGACGACGAACAGCTTTCGCACGTGACCCTCCCGCTATTGCGCAGCGCCTGGTCCATTGTCATCCGCCGCGCCTCCAAAGAGGGATCGCCCGTCGGCGAGCACGACCGAACGTGCGTTGCCCCGGTACGGTGCGACCTTGGCGGCGTACCCCTGGACTGTGACCTGCTCGCCTACCTTCAGGCTTCGGCTCGTCCATCCGTTCCGGGCGAGCGCGCTCGGACTTGCCAGCTCCATGTTCCAGGTCACCATCTTTCCGCTCTCGTCAACGAGGTCGACGTAGAAGCGGACATGTGGATTCGTCCATTCGACCTTGGACACCGTGCCCTTCAGGTTGAACGTCTTGGCGCCGTCGTACTCGGTCGAGAAAGAGTGGTGAGCGACGAGCGCTGCCCCTGAGCACAGCAGGCTGAACATGGCTGCGAGGAACCCGAAATTTGTTCTCATTTGAAGGCCTCCCGACTTGATTCCCTGTAGCAACGCTGAAGCGTCACGGTTCGCGTGTGCGCTCATGACGCTCCATGCTTTCGTCGATGAGATACGCCGCCGTTCCAACCACGATGATGACGCCGAGCACAATGAGACCGACTGTAACAACTAACGGCATGCTGCACCTTGCAACGTCAGAAAGCGTTCCCGATGAACGGCAGCATGCGACCGAAATACATGACACCGACCGACAAACACAGCGCTGAGGCCGCGATGATCTTGTCCGCCAACGACGGCTCATCGCCGGGTGCAAGCGACCACGCCCCGTCGAATACCGTCAGAAAGAGAAAGTTCACTCCCGCGAGCTCCAGCAGAATCATCTTCCAGTGAAATGAGACGTTTTCGGTGTACTGCTCCGGCGCGGCAATAAAAAACAGCATCCCTGTCACGAAATTGATGCCGAATCCGAGGATCCCGAACGGCAGCAGCCGGTGCACCGCGGCAAACGGCATCTTCTTCAACATGCCGAGCAGCCGCAGATTCACGATCAGCAGCACGCCGAACATGAGCGACATGCCGAGGAAGTGAAGCGTCTCACTCGTGGGCCACACCCACGGGTTTTCCAGGACGAACGACGTAATGGCCGCGGTCGACAGCGGGCCTCCGCCGATGGCGGCCGTTCCCTCGGCCGGAGTCGAGTACAGACCGGTCAGGATTTCCGGATGGCGGATATCGCCGCCCAGGTTCGCTGCCCACGCCATCACAGCCAGCGTCACGACCGACAGCACGAGCACCGTCGCCAGGTTCGTGCGCGTGGGGCGCGCGAGGCGGCGGATCTGCCACAGTCCCAGCCAGGCGACCGCGGCCGTGAGCTCCATCAGAATAAACGCCAGAAGGGCGGCGTTTTCATGCGTGGCAATCGCCTCCACGGACACCCCGGGGCTGTCCTTGAGCGCTGCCTGCGCAGCGACGCCGCTGAGGAACACTGGCAGCGTCGCCAGGCCGATGATGAAGAACACCTCGAGGCTGACCTTCGTCACGTGGTCGTTCTTTCGAACGAACGACAACAGGAACAGCCCCAGACCGAGCACCGTACCGATAGTTGGAAAATGATTCAGCAGCAGGTGCAGATGCGCCAAATCCCCAAGGTTTGCAATGGTTGGCATATCAGGTGACGTACGCCAGGAGCCGGCCTGCCGAGATCGCCGCGCTCCACACGAGGAGCGAGGCGATCGCGAGGCGTCTGGCCGTGCCGCTGACCGTGACGGGGGCGGGATTCTTCCCGTAGACCTCCCGTTTGATTAGTACGATGGTGACGACGCCCGCCGCGACGAGCACCAGCTTCACCAGGAAGATCACCGACGTTCCCCTCTTGGTCGCGTCGGCGGCAAACAACATCGTACCGGTTACGGCGTTGAGGTAGAACGCGGCCCACATGACTCCAAAGAGCGTCTTGATGGAGTCAAGCGGAATCCCGCGGCCGAAACCGAGAAGGCGCAGATCGAGCATCGCGCTTGCACCGACGAGCACCATCATCCCGAAAGTGTGCAGGGTCAGCACCGTGGGATAGGCCCAGATCGAGTTCGATCCGAGCAGCCACATCGAGAACGAGCTTCCCTCGAGCGAAGAAAGAATATTCATGAACCCCTAATCGTAACCTTGTCGCCGGGCGAGAAGCCCAGTCCTCCCATTTGTTCGCTCGCCGCCTCTGCGGAGACCCTTCTCACGTCAGCCGTCAATTCTCTGCAGAGGTTCGCGCGGAGTCTAAGGCGCGGGTAAATCCCTGTCAATCAAAGAGGGCATCAACTGATCCCTGATTCCTATTTGCGTCGGTAATTCGCCAGCGCTTCCAGGACGGCACACACCGCGCCCGTGTCCTCCGTCGGATTGGCTGCGGTCGCTGCAAGGTACAGGGGCGCGGTTGCTGCGAACAGGGGCGTCGGGCAACCGGCGGCTTTCGCGAACTCGCTGATGACGTTCATGTCTTTCTGCCACACCGCGAGCTTCATGGTCACGTCAGACGCGTAGTCGCCCTTGACCATCATCGGGCCACGGACCTGCAGCATGCGCGAGCTTCCGGCGCTGTCGCCGAGGACCTTCAGCGCCATCCCGGGATCGAGCCCCGCCTTCATCGCCAGGACAAGGGCTTCGGCCGCCGCCACGTTATGAATCGCAACGAGCAGGTTGGCTACGAACTTCATCTTTGAGCCGGCGCCGAAAGGGCCGACGTAGTAGTGCGCGCGGGCGAACCCTTCGAGGACCGGTATCGCGTGCGAATAGGCGGCGCGATCGCCGCTCGCGTAGACCACGAGGTCCTTCGTGCGGGCCTGGGCGCCGGTACCGCTCAACGGGCAATCGAGCAGGATGATGCCGAGAGTGGCCAGCAGCGCGCGCGCTTCCGCCTTCACCGCGATCGGCAGCGTGCTCGTTTCGATGACGATGCGATGCAGCCCGGCGCGGCGCGGACCCTTCGGGTCCGCGATGAGCTGCATCGCCACGTCGATCAGCGCTTCGGATGACGGCAGCGAGGTGATGATGATGTCGGACCCATGGCCGACCGCCGCGCAATTGCTGACGGGCATCCCGCCTGCACGGCGAAGCTGCTGCCTGCTTCGTGAAAGGACGTCGTAACCGGTGACGCGGAAGCCGGAGCGGACCAGGTTGGCCGCCATGGCCGACCCCATGATGCCGAGACCAATCACGCCCGCCGTCGCCTTCGGCTTTGGCGCGGCAGGCCCCTTAACGTATCGCCGTCGTTGCGGGGCGCCCGTAGTAGTAGCCATCATCTTCCTCGAGCACGATCGGCGCGTTGAACAGGTCGCTGAGATTCGCCGACGTCAGAATCTCGCGCTTCGATCCCGCGGCGGCGATCCGTCCGTGACCCACCAGGATCACTCTCTGGATCTCGGGGACAATCTCTTCGATGTGGTGAGTGATCAGGATGAGCGTGGTGCCCTCGCGCGCGATCTGGCGCACGCGCTCGGTGAAATCGTGCCGCGCCACCAGGTCGAGCCCCGTCGTCGGCTCATCGAGAATCAGCGCGCGCGGGGCGGTCACCAGCGCGCGCGCAAGAATTACGCGCCGCGCTTCGCCCGTCGACATTTCATCCAGGCGTCGGCGCGCCAGGTGCGCGACGCCCATGCGTGCCAGCGCTTCACCCGCGCGGCGCCGCATCTCATCGGTGACCGATCCGTAACGAAGGATACCCTGTGTCGCAAGAAACCCCGAGAGCACGGCGGCCTCCGCCGTCACCCGCCCCTCGTTGTTGCCGAGCACGAAACGGTGGTGCAAATCGGCGGAGACAATGCCGAGCTGCGAGCGCAGCTCGAAGACGTTCCAGTTGCCGTCGCCGAAGACGCGGACCGAAGGCGTGCCGTCGTCGCGCCGCAGCGGGCGATCCTCGTGCGTGAGGAGATTGACGAGCGCCGACTTGCCCGCTCCGTTGGGACCGACGATGGCCGTGTGTTCGCCGGTGTGGATTGTGAGGGTGAGGCCGTCGAGGATGCGGCGGTCACCCTTGATAACCGTTGCTTCTCGCAACTCCAGTACTGGATCAGTCACGGGAACAGCAAGTAACGAAGTGTGAACGTCAAAGTTCGACCTTCGACCTTCGACCTTGATCAGGCGGGTAAAGCCTTGCCTTTCGTTTCCTCAGCGAATGGCAGAATCGCGAGCCCGATCAGGAACGCGGCAGCCGTGATCGCGACCGGCACGCCAAGGCTGCCGTAACGTTGAATCCCGGCACCGACCAGGAACACCATGGCGACACCGACGAAGCGGCCGACCGAGCTGACGAAGGCGATCGCGCTTGCGCGGCAGTTCGTTGAGTACTGCTCGGGCAACCACAGGGTGTACATCGCGAAATTGGCGCCCCCGATGCCGAGGAAGAAGATCAGCACGAAGAACAACCCGAGCGCCATCGGCTGGTAGAACACATATCCAAATGCAATCGCCACCGCCACACCGAGAGAGACGAAATAGATAGCCATTGCGCGGCGGCGTCCGAAACGTTCAGCCAGCCAGGGCGCCAGGAGGCACCCGATAATCGTCGCAATCGCCAGGACCGCGGCCCCGTACGATGCCATCCGGGCCGCGTCCGGCACTGAATATCCCTGACGCACCGAAATCTGTGTCACAGCCGCCGGGACGTAGATCGATCCCGCCCACAACCCGATGATCGATACCGTGAACAGAAGCGAGTTGATGATGGTGCGCCGCCGGAACCGTGGCGTGAACAGCTCGTTGAACGCGGCGGACATCTTGGGACGCTCGCGCTCGTCCGCCACCTTCTTCTGCCACGTGGCCGGTTCGCGCACGCCGCTCTGGATCCAGCCGACAAGGAGCGCCGGCGCGCCACCGAGGATGAACATCCATCGCCACCCGAAGTTCGCTCCGATGTAGTAGTTGGCTGCCGCGGCGAGGAAGAAGCCGAAGTAGTACCCGGTGTGCATGTAGCCGGCGCCCATCTTGCGCCGATCCTCAGGCCACTCCTCGGCCACGAACGTGCCACCCATCGGCTGTTCGCCGCCAAGTCCAATCCCGCACAGGATACGCAACACAGCGAGCTGCCAGATGTTGTTGACCAGGCCGCACATGAAGGTGAAGACCGAATAGAAAAGAATCGTCAGCATCAGCGCGCGGACGCGTCCGAAGCGATCAGCGATTGGTCCCCAGACCATCGAGAGGCCCCACCCCAGGAGAAACAGCGCCTGCAGGACGCTGCCGTAGTAGCCGATGTTGCCGGGCGTCACGGTCAGTCCCGACCTCGGCAGCAGCTCGGTCAGCGCCGGCACAAGGACGAGCGCGTAGATGAATGCGTCCATGCCGTCGAGACACCACCCTCCCCACGCCGCCCAGAATCCTTTGATCTGATTTGAATTGAGCTTTGAGCGTGTGCCAGGCAACGACGCAGCTGTCACGGCCATGAGGGGACCTCCGAACTCGTTGTGGGTGTGGGAAAAGCCCGGGAATTCTATAGCGGAAACTCCCAACCCCCAAATCCAAGGCGTCCTGGAAATTGGAAACTGTCGAAGGCTCGTCGGCTAGAGAACGGGCGCGCCCCTCACGGAGCGCGCCCTTGGAGAATCATCGAACGAAACGAACGATTACCGGCTCATTGACACCCGGTCTGCCATATCAGAACGTCGTCCGGAATCCGAGCTGCACCATCCGCGGCTGATAGGCGAGGTTGGTGTTGGCCGCCGGCTGCCCGTAGTTCGCATTGCTCTCGTTGATCGTGTACGAGCCGTAGTTGGCGTGATTGAACAGATTGAACACCTCGAGTAGCCCGTCGAGTTGCCTGTGGCCGCCAAACGTCAGTCGCTTCTGGAGCCGCATGTCCAAGCGGTGAATCGGATTGCCCACGATGCCGGTGCGCGGGATGATCGTGCCGTCCCGGCGGAGGCGGGCCGACCCGATGATACCGACGGTGCCCCCTTCGTCGCGCAGGTCCGAGCCGAAGTTGGTTCTGAAACGCTCGCCTGAGCCGTAGAAATAGATCCCGCTGAGCTGCACGCCGTAGCCCATGTCCCAGATGCCGTTGAAGACGGCCCGGTGAGGCTGATCGCCCGCCGCCCCGACGCCTCCTCCGGAGTACGCCCCGGCCTTGGCATATTCACCACCGAGATCGGGCGCGAGCGCAAAGCCGATCGGCCGTCGTGCCACGATGCCGTCGCTGCCGATGTACCACTGGTCCCGATCCGGATCGGCATCCATGAACCGCGACCGGGTGTAGGTCGCCGACCCCTGCCAGCGGTGACTGAACCGCTTGGTGAACGTGACGTCCACCCCGTGGTAGTTCGACCGGCCCTCCAGCAACTCAAAATCCACGGCGCCCCACTGAGGGAACGCCCGCGTGGCGATGGCGGTGAAGGGATAGTTGGCGCCCGTGGCCGGGTTGTAGGTGAGGTTCACCTGCTGGGCGGTTTCCTCGCGCCGGCCTCCGGTGAAGACGTAATTCACTTCCAGGGACATGTCGGTCCCGAACTGGCGCTGGATACCGCCCGACGCTTGATGGCTGTAGGACGTCTGGCGCCCCGGGTAGTTGATTTCCTGAGTCAGCGAACGATAGACACAACCAGGGCGGAGGTTCACGTCGCAGGCGTTCTCCAGCGACTGCTCGAAGGTCGGCTTGGGCCCATTGAACCACCCGTAGAACCCGTCGCGGACCGTCGTGAAGTCGGCGCGCCCGTTGTTGAGGATCTGATTCTCGAATCGGTGCAGATACCCTTCGGTCTGCTGGACGCCGTCGTTGGGGGCGAAGGCGAAGAAGAGCCCGTACCCGCCGCGCAGGGCCGTCCGATCGTTGAGCGCGTAGCTCGCCCCCAGGCGCGGGGCGAGGTTGTTCGTGTCGTGGGGCAGGTTGCCGGGCAGCCAGGGCAGGAAACGGACCTTCTCCGCATGCGCGTTCGTGTCGATGTCGTACCGCACGCCGAGGTTGAGCGAGAGACGACTGTCGACCTTCCAATCATCCTGGACCCAGCCCGCAAACAGGTTCCGGGTGATCGCGTACTGGTGCTCCGTATCCGACAGCGAGTGGTACACCCACCGGGTGACGGGGGCCAGCGGCGCCACATTCCAGGTTGACGCGTCGTTCCAGACCGGGAAGAGCGACTCGATATTGGCGGGCACTGGTTGGGCGGTGGCGTCGATCACGCCATTACAGCGCAGGCACCAGATGAACCGGTTGTGGAACCGCAGGTACTCGCCGCCCATCTTCACGTCGTGACGTCCGCCCCAGTCGTACGACGTGGTGAGGTCATCGCGAATCGACTGTGTGTCCTGAAAGATATTCTGGTTGTCGGCGCCGATGGTGTAGCCGCGCAACAGGACGATCATCGACGTCCCGTGGAGCGTCGGGTGATACGGGAAGTCCCCGCCCTTCCACCGGACGGCCGGCTGGTCCTGCCGCTCGTAATCGGTCAGGCCCCCCTTGATCTCGTTCACCGTCCTGGCGCTGAGGACGTGCGTGAACGTCGCGTAGTACTGGGGGGCCACCCGACCTCTGGTGCCGCCGGCCGAGGGATGGGTGGTGGCGCTGTTCGCACCGCCGTTATAGAAGAGGGTCTTATATCCCGAGGCACGCACCGACAACCGGCTGGAGGGCGTGAACTGATAGTCCAGCCGTCCAAGGAACGTGTGGGTTTTGCTCGTGAACTCCTGGTCGACGTTGAAGGACGGGTACGGGCTGTTATACGTGTAGGTCTTCGGCTCGCGCTCGTATCCGTAGCTGCCGAAGAAATGGATCCGATCCTTCACGATCGGGCCGCCGATCGTCCCGCTCAGCTGCTGATTTGAATAGGGCAGCACGCGCTTGGCGACAAAATCCGCGGCGTTGAAGTTGTCGCTTCGGAAGTAGCCGCCGAACGTGCCGGCGAGGATGTTGGTCCCCGACTTGGTGATGGCATTCACGAGCATGCCGGCCGAGCGCCCCTGGGTGGCGTCAAACCGGTTGGCGACCACCGCGAACTCCGCGATCGCATCCCGGTTGAACCCGGGCTGCTCGGCGTCAGGCGCCGAGTGATAGATGGTCGTCACTTCCTGGCCGTCGACCTTGGTCGACGCGTACCCCTGGCGATTCTGCACGAGCCCGATGGTCTCGTTCCGGCGAGCCCCGGGCGCCAGCAGGCTGAGGTCCATCCAGTTCCGGCCGTTGAGCGGCAGCTCCGACATTTGCCGCGGGTCGATGTTGGAGCCGACCGTCGAGGTCGTCGTATCGATCAACGGCGCCTCGCCGGTCACCGTCACCGTCTCCTGCAAGGTTGACGGCGCCATCTGAACGTTCACGACGGCCGTCTGCCCCACGAGCACTTGGAGGTTCCGATTTACGGTCGCGAACCCGGACAACTCCGAGGTGATTCTGTAATTACCGATTCGCACCGGGAGACGAAAATTGCCGCGCTCATCCGAAACAGCTACGAACGTGTTGCCCGATTCGATGTTGGTCGCCGTCACGGTTACGCCCGGCAGGACGGCGCCGGTCGAATCAGTCGCGGTACCGGTAATTGTGGAATCCTGCGCATACCCCACCACGGGCAGCGCGACGATCATTCCGATCGCTAGTAGCGATCCGACGATGCTCCACTTCCTCATGAGGGTCTCCTCTCGCTGAATGCCGATGCTTTTACGATATTTTTATCGCCACCTCGAGCTACGAATGGATCGAACTACGTATGGAAACGCCAACAGGCCATCCTGTCAGCACGATCAGCTAAGGTTTGTGTGGATCGGGCGGACAATACTCCCCGCCCCAAGGGCTGTCAATAAGACAAAGGGCGCGCCCCTTACGGAGCGCGCCCGAGGAGAATCACCCGTCTTTCAGATCAGAACGTGAGGCGGAAGCCGAATTGCGCGGTGCGAACCTGCGCCGTGGTGTGCTGCAGGAACTGAGCGACGGTGCTCTCCTGCGTGCCGATGCCCCAGTTCGGGCGGTTGAACGCGTTGAACACTTCCGCGATCCCGTCAATCGAGACGCGGCCGCCCAGCGGAATCCGCTGCTGGAGCCGGATGTCGGTCCGATTCTGCGCCGGCACAATCAGATCGTTACGTGGGACGATCGTGCCGTTTGGCCGCAGGCGCTGGCTGAAGTTAGCACCAGCCCCTCGCGAATCGCCACCGTAGGTATGCGCGCTCCGGATCCCGGCGAGCGTGAAGTGCAACGCGCTCACCTGGAAGCCCTTGCCCACCTGCCAGATGCCATTCAACACCATCCGGTGACGCTGGTCGTCGGCGGACAGACCCCATTCACCACCCAGATCTGGAACCGTGTCGAAGGTGACCTGCTCGAGGCCGCTGAACGGCTTCGTGTCGGCGTTGTACAGCCACGACAGCGTGTAAGTCGCGGAGCCCTGCCAGCGATTGCTGAACCGCTTGTTCAGCGACGTCTGCAATGCGTGGTAAGCGGAGCGGCCCAGGTGCGTGTTCATCGAAACAACGTCCCAGTCCGGATAGGGACGCGTGCTGCGGTTCGAGAACGGAAAATTGGCACCTGTAGCCGGGTTGAATGTCAGGTTGATGTTGTCAACGACATCCTTCTCGTGATCCCCCTTGCTGTACACGTAGTCGGCCGTGATGGCCGTCACGCTGCCGAACTGCCGCTGGATGCCAATGGACGTCTGGAATGTGCGCGGCAGGTGGACATACTTCGGCAGCCCTACAAATTCCTGGAGGGCACGCGATAGACACGGCGCAGGGTTCGGGTAGTTGGCCGCGCGCCATGCATTGAAGACCGCGGGATTCCCGGAGCATAGCTGAGCCTGCGCCTCAGCATACGTCGGCAGCGGCCGACCGTTCGTCGGGTTCGCGGCGAAGTCAGGGCGTCCATCGTTGGTATAACTAATCACGACAATCTGCGGGTTGCCGGTGGCAAACGACTGGTCGGCGCCGAGGGCATCACCGTAGTACAGACCGGATCCGCCTCGAACGACGGTCGCGTCATTGACCTTGAAGTTGAAGCCCAGCCGCGGCTGGAAATTCGTCTTGTCGGCCGGACGGCCCGCCTCTTGGAACGGTGGCAGGGCGACGTCATTGGCAAACGCCCCGAGCTCCAGGTCATAGCGGAGGCCGAGATTCAGCGTCAGCCTGTTGGAAATCTGCCAGTCGTCCTGCGCCCAGCTCGCGATCTTCTTCGAATAGAGATGCACGTTGAAGTCGCCGACGCCGACGTTGTAGGTGCTCACCCACGGGGAGATCGCTGCCAGATTCCAGGTGTCGACATTGAACGGGTTCGGGAACCAGGCTTGAAGCTGCGCGGGCGAAGGAATGGCCTGGCCGTTTGCGACCACGTTCGCTCGCATGTCGCCGCTGCACTGCCGGCAGTTCGCTTGGATCTGGTGACGGTGGAGGAATTCTCCACCGAGCCGCAGGTCGTGATGACCCTTCGTCTCGTACGAGTACGTGAAGTCGTCCCGCACGTTCCAGACCCACTGGTCCTGGTGGCGCGGATAGTTCTGGTTGGGCGCAATCGCGAAACCCGTGAACGCGATGCGGGGCGACCCGACGGTGATGCCATTCGCCTTCTGCCAGTGGTTCGACCAGCTCGTGAGGTTCTGGTTGGCGAGGCCGAACACCGCCTCCCCCACTTTGATCTCGTTCAGCGTCGAGTTGTTTATGACCTGGGTCAACTGGACGAGGCTCTCTCTGTTGTATTCCTTGTTCGTCCCGGTCGATCCCGAGAAACCTACACCACCAACTCCGAACGGCTCAAAGATCGTGGCCTTTGAAAACTTGCCCATCAGTCGCGTTCTGTCCGACAGCTGATAGTCGAGGCGCACGCCGCCCTTCTTCTGGGTGTTCTTGCCGGTGAGTGGGACGTTGAATACCGGGTACGGCGAGTTGAAGATGCTCTCCCGCGGCTCGCGCTCGTACTCGAAGTTGCCGAAGTAGTGCAGCCTGTCCCGGATAATCGGGCCGCCAAGGGTCGTGCTGTACTGCTGGTTGTCCACCTTTTCGACCGTGTGCAGGACAGGATTCTCGGCGTTGAACCTGCTGTCGCGGAAGTTGCCTCGGACCAACCCTGAAAGCAGGTTGCCGCCCGACTTGGTAATGGCGTTCACCTGTACACCGGTCGACCGGCCCATCGTGGCGTCAAACCGGTTCGCGACGAACTGGAACTCCGCGATCGAGTCCTGGCTGAACTTCGCCTGGCCGCCGGTGCCGATGTCGGCCGAGACCTGCTGACCGTCGACATTCAGCTGGAACTCGCGCGCCTCGCCCCCGTTCCTGTCCGGCAGCGGGATCTGGGAGGCGACGCCGGTTGCGCCCGCCTGCGTTCGGCTGCCCGGCGCCAGCAGTGCCAGCGCCATCCAGTTGCGGCCGTTCACCGGCAGCTCCTGCACCTGGCGCGGATCGATGTTGCCGCCGAGACTCGAATTCTTCAGGTCGATCAGCGGCGTTTCCGCCGTGACCGTCACGGTTTCTTGAATGGTCGAGGGCGCCAGCTGCAGGTTGAGAGTTGCCGTCTGCCCGACGAGCATCTCAATCCCACCGCGGGCGGCGGTCGAGAAACCGGAGAGCTCCGCGGTGATGCGATACATCCCGACACGGACGGGAATCCTGTAGTTGCCTGTTTCAAGCGTGACGCCAATGAACGTGTTTCCGGTCGTCTCGTTGGTCGCCGTCACGGTCACGCCCGGCAACACAGCGCCGGATGAATCGGTCACCGTCCCGGTCAGCACTGCTTCCTGCGCGAAAGCCGCGACAGGGAATAGGAGGACCACCGCGAGCAGAAGAACTCCTCTTACGAAACCCCAAGTCATGAAATCTCCTTCTCTTTCAGCACGCACACACTGCACCCCAATTCACAACGATTCGGGATTTGGGACGCGGGACTCCAATCGGAGCCCAGAATCCGAATCAAGGCAAGATGGGCTGCGGCTGGAAACTACGATATATGAAGGGGTTAAGTCAACAGGAAAGATTATTTGCGTGGTATGGCAAGGAGGGCTTCGAGGTCGCGACGGGCATCCTCGTTTGTCGGATCGAGCTGCACGGAGCGGCGCAGGTGCCCGACCGCTTCGTCGAGCGCGCCCCGGTCGGCGAGTGCCGCGCCAAGATGCCAATGGGTCTGCGCCGAGTCGGGCTCGAGCCGGAGTGCCTCACGGAACTCCCCGATGGCGGCGTCGAGTTGTCCCTTCGACGCGAGTGCGATGCCCAGATCGTTATGCACATCCGCGACCTCGGGAACGACGGCGCCCAGATAGGCGCTGCCGGCAAAGATGCGGCCTTCATCCGCGGCCTTGCGGACGCGCGCACCTTCCTCAGGCGTTTCCGTGTACGCCCGATTCAGCAGAGCTAGGTACAAATCGAGTCCCTCGACGCTGGGGACGGTGACGCCGTTGTCGAAGCACGACGGACACCAGGCGGCAATACGGGTCAAGTCAACGACCGCGGCGGGCACCGACGCGCCAAGATTGAGAAGCGACCGGACGCCGTACTCCTGGACCGGCCGGTCGTCGGTGACCGGAACGGCATCGCGGCTGGCATCCGCAAGCTTCTCTGCCGAACCTAAGAACATGCCGACGATCTCGCGTGGGGTCCCAAGGTCAAGCCTGGCCATGTCCGCCCGCGCCGCGGGCCGCCGGGACATCGCGGTGAGCAGTCGATTCGGGTCGATCTCGATCCGATCTTTCGCGCCGATGAGAATCAGGTCGGCCTGGGCGCCGGACAGGAGCACTGACCGTGGAAATACATCGATGAACGCGCGGATCATCGAGAGCGTCGTCTCCGTCGGCACCTGGTAGGACGGAAGCCACTGGCTGATGAATCCGTTCGGCTTCAAACGGGTTCGAGCGAGCGCGTAGAACTCTTCGGAGTAGAGCGCGGACACGCCGGCATACCCGATGGGCGGCGGTTCGAGCGCGATGAGGTCGTACGACTCCAGCGGCTGCACCTGCAGGTGATGCCTGCCGTCATTGACATATACGACCACGCGCGGATCCTTCAGCACGTTGTTGTTTACGCTGCTGAAGAACGTCGCGTGATTCAGTACGTTGCGCGACAGGTCGGCGACCTCGACCCGATTCACCGTCGGATGCATCGTGGCCGCCGCGGTCGTGTTCCCCACGCCGAAGCCGATGACGAGCAGGCGCTCCGGGTTGTCGATCATGAGCAGCGGCACATGCGCGAGCGCCCGCATGTAGCGCTGTGAGAGCGGCCACGTCGCTGACATCGCGTGCCCGTTCGTCATGAGCCTCCGACCCTTGCCCGTCGTCTCGGTGATCGTGATGATCTCGTTGACGCCCTCACTTTGATTGAGCACCCGTTCGTTCGGCTCGGGTTGCGGCAGCGCACGGGTTCGGATGTAGTCAGCGGGAAGCGCCACCCACACGGCAATTGCGAGAGCGGCGATGACCATTGACGCGGCGACCGCGGCGCTCGAACCGGGATTCGGGATTCGGGATTCGGGACTCGAATCCGAGGAATCCCGCGAATCGCGCGAATCCCGCGAATCCCGAATCCCGAATCCCGAATCCCGGCTTGCGAGGTACAGAGGAACAAGACCGAGCGCCGCCGCGATCATCAGCACCGTCGTGCTTCCTTGCAGGCCGAGCGTCGGCAGCAGCAGGAAGCCGGCGACAAGGCTGCCGGCGACCGCGCCCGCGGTGTTCGCGAAGTAGAGCACGCCGGCGCGCCGGCCAACAGAGCGCTCCGCGCGCTGAATGACTGCATTCGCGAGGGGAAAACTGAACCCCATGAGGAGCGCCGGCAGCGCGACCTCGGGCAGGATCGGTCGCAGATTGAACCACAGCTCTGTCAGCGTCCACGCGAGCCCGGACCGTGCGACCGGCGGCGCGCCGGCAGCGGCAGCGGCAGCGGCGCCGATTGCGCTCGACACCGTACGGTCGATCGCACTCGAATCGGCCGCAGCCATCCCGATCAGCGTAAAGACAATAAACAGTGCCTGAACGGCGATC
>Ga0070699_100000911_pt1 | contig 27544 bp, 20 predicted proteins | sample KBSK1503metaG_FD_65473 | JGI IMG/M metagenome (GOLD analysis project Ga0070699, IMG submission 65473) | Corn, switchgrass and miscanthus rhizosphere microbial communities from Kellogg Biological Station, Michigan, USA - KBS K1-50-3 metaG | ecosystem: Host-associated > Plants > Roots >...
TGCCTTGTGCCGCGACCCAAACGCCACACCCGAGGACCACGGCGCTCACAAAGAAACACGCAGGCTTCAGCATCATCGCGCGCTCCGTTCGGCGCCTAACGCGCCGCTAGGGAACCGGGAATCCGAACGTCCAGTGTTCGCCAAAGTGTCGAACTGCCTCGCGGCGTTGATGATACGTGGGTCGGTTGGTGAATGCCAGCTAGTGTCCCACCGTCAGGGCACTGGTGGCGGGCTTCGGAACGGGTCCGCATCCGGCCCCTGGTCGGCAAATCCGCCACGGACAAATCCTCCGCAACCGACGATGATCGTGCACAGCGCCGCGGGATCGGGGCCGCGTCCTTCCGCGAATGCCTGCTCCGAGGCGCGTGCGCCCGCCAGCAGCGCCGCAAGGCCGTAATTCCCCTCGTGACACCGCGGCTCATAGTAGATGCGATTCGCCGCATCGCTTTGCTTCTCCAGTTCCTGTTTGACGGTCCATGATCTGGTCCACGTCGTCGGATCGTCAATCGTCACGACATACTCGATCGTGTCCGCGTCGAGACGCGTCCACCGTTCAACGAGGTGCAGGTTTCCGTGAGCTCCCTGGAAGTCCGACTTCGGCGAGAAATTCGTGACGTCGACGACCAGCGTGTCGCCCTCCCATTGGCCTCGTGAGTCCCCCCACCGCTGGCGGATGGTCGCAGGCAGATGCGGGGCCGTTGTGATCGGGATATTGCGAAAGCCTCCCACCCCCGGGCCGATGTCGTAGAAAATCGAGATCTCGCCTGGAGCCTGCACGATTCGACTGAATCCGCCGAGAAAATTACCAAAATCCGGAATGGCGCCGCCCAGACAACGCTCATTGAGGCCGCGGTCCTCCGGGCCGTTTGCGCGGTTAATCACGGCACCTGCGCCGCCCACGTAGCTTGGAGGCGTCTCGTTTCGTCTCGGTGACACCCGTCCGTATTGTCCGCCAGCGCAGCCGGGGTGTTTCTCCTTGCAAGCGGCAGTGGGTTGGAGGAGGGCGAGCTGGAACGCTCGCAACGTCTCCCTGGCTTTCCGAGCCTCCGGCGTGAGCCGGGGAATTCTCCCGTCCGGTGGATCGACAATGAGCGAGGTCCGTCTGCCGACGGGCAGATGCACGGTGAAGGGTGCCTGGCTGAATTCAGTATTGACGTCTCGCTCAGTGCCCCGAGCCCGGCGGCTTTCGCTGCTGTCCCGGCTGATAATGTCCGCAATCTGCCGATCGAGCTCAGCGCGTTCTGCGTCCGAAAAGAACTCCTGGTTGGCGTACTTGGCGGGCCGCTCGAGGGGGATGTCGACATCCCTGGACCAGATGCCCTGGAGGTCTGGCTCGCCCCACGGCGTCTTCGGCGCTAGCCCCGTCGTCGTGGAAGTCCGGACCGTGATGGCGTACATCACCAGCGATGCGACCGCAATGGTCGTCGCGATCCCCGCGAGCAGGAATAATCGCTTCTTGCCTGTAGACATGAGCTGTGGGGCTTGCTCCGCCTGGGATGGCGAAGCGGCTCATCTTACTACCGATCAGCCGGGGAAGCCGTGATGGCTACACGGATCTAATCCAAGGTCCGGACTCGTGACATACAATCGCGCACACGACCCTGCGGGGTCATGCTCTGGAGGGAGATATGTCTTCGACTCGAGTCATTTTTCAAATGCTTGCGGCGAGTGCGCTCACCGCGGTCTTCGCCACCAGCGCCGCGGCAGCCGATCCTTTCACGGTGACATCCACGACTTTCAAGGACGGCCAGCTGATGCCGCGCAAGGTCGCCAACACGAACCCGAACAACCCGAATTGCGTCGGGGAGAACGTGTCGCCGCAGCTTTCCTGGACGGGCGTTCCCGAGGGCACGAGGAGCTTCGCGATACTGATGGAGGATCCGGAAGGGCGCGGTGGCGCAGGCGTGCACCACTGGGTGGCTTACGGGATCCCGGCCTCGGTGACCAGCTTCGCCGAAGGAGAAGTCACTAAGCCGTCGGAGAAGTACATCGGCGGCAAAAGCACGCAGGGCGTGGGCAACTACTCCGGGCCCTGCACGCCGCCCGGGTCGCCCCATCACTACACGTTCGTCGTGATCGCGACTGACCTGGATCCCAAGGAGTTGCCGCCCGGCCTGACGCGGGAAGAGGTGCTGGCGAAGATCGTCCCGCCGGCTCCAATGCCGTCTCATGCCAAGGGCGCAACCGGTATCGTCGGACTGTTCGTAAAGCCGAACTAGCTAGACCGGTTTTCTCTCGTCCAACGCCGTAGCGGTCGTCAGGTGGAGCGCCACACAGGCCGCATGGCGGATGCCCGCTCGGCGCACGGGACATCACCAGGGCGCACTGGTCGTGACGGGGATCAAATCGCACTGCACGTTGGGGCCGCTGCCACAACACGTCAAGGGAATTCACATGCCCTCTCACTTCCTCAATTTCATCGGCGGCGAATGGGTCGCGTGCCGTACCAAGGCGACGTTCGCCAACGTGAACCCGGCGAACGTCGACGAGATCGTCGGCCTCTTCCAGGCGTCGACGGCCGACGACGTCGATGCCGCATTCGCCGCGGCGGCGGCCGCGCAGCCGGCGTGGGCGGCGCTGCCGGCGCCGCGGCGCGCTGAATGCCTGTTCAAGGCCGCGGAGATTCTCGCCGGCACGCTCGCGTCGGTCGCCGAGGAGATGACGCGCGAGGAGGGCAAGACGCTGCCGGAGGCGACCGCCGAGTTCAACCGCACAGTCAACATCCTCCGCTACTTCGGCGGCGAAGGCGCCCGACAGTTCAACCACCAGATCCCGTCCGAGCGAGAGAACGTCTTCTGCTTCACCATCCGCAAACCGCTCGGCGTCGTCGGCCTGATTACGCCGTGGAACTTTCCGAGCGCCATCCCCGCCTGGAAGATGGCGCCGGCGCTCGTTGCCGGGAACACGGTGGTGTTGAAGCCGGCGTCACTCGCGCCTCTCAGCGCGCTGCGCATCGTGCAGGCGCTCGAGCAGGCAGGCGTCCCCGCAGGAGTCGTCAATTTCGTTACCGGCGGGGGCGGCGCGGTGGGCAACGCCATGCTCGCGCACCCGGCGCTTCGGGCGCTGTCATTCACTGGCTCGACCGAAGTCGGCAGCCTGATCTACGAGAAGGCGACGCAGCGCAAGCTGCGCGTCCAGCTCGAAATGGGAGGCAAGAACCCGACAATCGTCCTCGCCGACGCAGACCTCGACAACGCGGCGTCGATCCTCGTCAACGGCGCCTTCTTCTCCACCGGCCAGAAGTGCACCGCGTGCAGCCGCGCCATCATCGAACGGCCGATCTACGCCGCCCTCGTGGACAAGCTGCTGGCCAGGACGCGCGCCCTGAAGGTCGGCAACGGGATGGAACCCGGCATCGACATCGGGCCCGCCGTCGACGATGCCCAGCTGCAGACGAATCTCTCGTACATCGACGTCGCCCGGAACGAAGGGGCGGCGCTGCTCTGCGGCGGGAACAGGCTCACTGGCGGGCCATATGAGAAAGGCTTCTTCATCGAGCCCACGATTTTCGGTGATGTCACGCCAAACATGCGGATCGCCCAGGAGGAGGTGTTCGGACCGGTCCTGGCGCTCCTGGTCGCCGAAGACTTCGACGACGCCATCCGGCTTGCGAACGGCGTCAAGTTCGGCCTGTCCGCGTCGATCGTGTCGAACAACCTGTCCCGCGTGCATCAGTTCATCCAGCGCATCGAGGCCGGATTGATCACGGTCAACCTGCCCACGGCAGGCGTGGAGTACCAGTTGCCCTTCGGCGGCACGAAAGCCTCCAGCTTCGGCATGCGTGAGCAGGGACAACTGGCGCTCGACTTCTACACAGAGACTCGAACCGTCTATCTGAAACATACGGCCTAGTCCGGCAGGAGAGAATCATCAATGTCCGAAACTCCTGGAACCCGCCCGGGCGGGCGGATCCTCGTCGACGCGCTTCGCGTTCACGGCGTCGACCGCCTCTTCTGCGTGCCCGGCGAAAGCTATCTCGACGTGCTGGACGCGCTCTACGACACGCCGCAGATCGATGTCGTCGTCGCCAAGCACGAGGGGGCTGCAGCCAACATGGCGGAGGCGGATGGCAAGCTGACGGGGCGGCCAGGAATCTGTTTCGTCACGCGCGGTCCCGGCGCGACGCACGCGAGCGTCGGCGTCCACACCGCCTACCACGATTCAACGCCGATGATCCTGTTCATCGGCCAGGTCCAGCGTGATGTGCGTGGCCGTGAAGCGTTCCAGGAAGTCGAGTTCCGGCAGATGTTCTCCGCCCTTGCCAAATGGGTGGCCGAGATCGAGACGGCGGATCGGATTCCCGAGTACGTGCTGCGCGCCTTCCAGGTGGCGACGTCCGGCCGCCCGGGGCCCGTCGTCCTGGCGCTGCCGGAGGACGTGCTGGCGGAGCAGTCTTCAGTCCTCGACACGCGACCGTTCCACCCGGTGCAGGCGACGCCGGCCGATGCCGACGTCGAGGCGGTGCGTGACGAGCTGGAGCGCGCCAGCCAGCCTCTCTTGATTGCGGGCGGCTCGTGCTGGTCCGATGAGGGATGCGCCGCGCTCGCCCGCTTCGCGGAGGCGAACACACTGCCGGTGCTGACCTCTTTCCGGCGCCAGGACCTGATCGACAACGATGCCCCTTGTTATGCGGGGCATCTGAGCCTCGGCCTGCCGCCACATCTGCAGCAGCGCATGAAGGCGGCCGACCTGATCATCGCCCTCGGCACGCGCCTCGGCGATGTGAACACGATGACGTACTCCCTCCTCCGGCCACCGCACCTGGCCTCGCGATTCGTGCATGTCCACGCCGACCCCCACGAGTTGAATCGCGTCTACCAGGCCGACCTGGCCATAAACGCGTCACCGTCTGCCGCGGCGATCCGACTGGCCGAGCTCGCGCCGATCGGTGCTCCGCGCTGGAGGGCGTGGACCGAATCCGCGCGCCGCGAGTACGAGCGCTTCCTCAACGTGCCCGAGGCGGGCCCCCGCTGCGGCGTCAATCTCGCCGTGGTGATCCGGCACCTCGCAACACGCCTTCCGGCGGACGCCATCCTGGCGAACGGGGCGGGGAACTTCAGCGTCTGGGTGCATCGGTTCTTTACGTACCACCGGCCCCGAACGGAGCTGGCGCCGACGAGCGGCTCGATGGGGTACGGCGTGCCGGCATCGATCGCGGCGAGCCTCCGCTATCCCAATCGCATGACCGTCTGCGTGGCCGGCGACGGCGATTTCCTGATGTATTCGCAGGAGCTCGCAACCGCGGCGCAGTACGGCGCCCGCGTCATCATGCTCGTCGTCAACAACGGGATGTACGGAACGATCCGCATGCACCAGGACCGGCGGTTTCCCGGACGCGTGTCGAGCACCGACCTGGTGGGGCCGGACTTCGTTGCGCTGGCCAAATCATTTGGCGCGCACGCCGAGCGCGTCGAAACAACCGAATCTTTTGCGTCAGCCTTCGAGCGCGCGTGCGCCGCTGACCGATCAGCGGTGCTGGAACTGGTGATGGATCGGGATCAGATCACGCCCGACCGCCGGCTCAACGCCTGAGCCGATACCCGGGGGCGCTACTTCTCGCCGAAGGAAGGGACCGGCGCCGCAGCAAAGCGCGGGAGGGCGGACCGGGCGTCCTCGACAGCCATCTCGAGCTCGCGCCCGCGTGTCTCCGGCAGCATGGCCGTGGCGATGAGCACGAACACATAGGAGCAGATGGCACAAAGCCCCATGGCGGGGCCCAGGCCAAGACCCGCGGCCAGCACGCCGACAAGCGCCGGCACGAACGAGCCCACAGCCCGGCCCGTGTTGTACGAAAATCCCTGCCCGGTTGCACGGACGCGCGTCGGGAACAATTCCGCAAACGTCGCACCCATACCCGCGATGATCCCGGACTGACAGAAGCCGAGCGGAAAGCCGAGCAGCAGCACGGCGGTGTTGCTGAGCGGCAGCAATGTGTAGGCGGCGACGGTCACCGCCGCCGCGCACGCCATGATGACGAAGGTCTTGCGGCGACCGAGCCAGTCACTCAGGTGAGCGCTGATGATGTAGCCGAGGAACGACCCGAAGATGTTGACACCCAGATAGCCGCCGGTGCCGAGCACCGACAGATTGCGAACCGTCTTGAGGTACGTTGCCAGCCAGGTCAGCGTCGTGTAGTTCCCGCCGAGGCCTCCCGCCGCGAGCATCGACGCCAGGATCGTCCGGCGTCGCAGCCCCGGGCCGAAGATCTCGAGGAACTGAAAGCGCCGGGCGCTCGACGAGGCCCGCATCTCCCGGAAGACCTCCGGCTCCTCCACGTAGCGGCGGATCCAGAGCGCGAAGAACGCGGGAAACAACCCGAGGAAGAAGAGATAACGCCACGCCGTCTCCGGAGGCGCCACGCTGAACACGATCGTGAACAGGAGCACCGCTGTGCCGTAGCCGACCGACCAACCGCCCTGGACACTGCCGACGGCGCGGCCGCGGATCCGCTTGTCGATCACCTCGCTCATGAGCGCGGCGCCGGCGGCCCATTCACCGCCGAAGCCAAGCCCCTGCATGCTGCGGGTGAACAGGAGCTGCTCGAACGACTGTGTGAACCCTGAGAGAAACGTGAACAGCGCGAACCAGACGATGGTGTACCGCAGCACGGTGGCGCGGCCGAATTTATCGGCAAGAATGCCGGCCAGCCAGCCGCCGAGGGAGGAGAAGAGCAGTGCGGCCGTACCCAGCGTGCCCGCTTGTGCCTGCGACATGCCCCACACCGCGATCAAGGTCGGCATGATGACGGCATAGAGCTGGACGTCCATCGCGTCCAGCGCCCAGCCGGTGAAGCAGGCCCAGAACGTGCGCCGCTCGCGCACGTTCATGCTTCCAAACCAGTTCGCCATGTGTCCTCGATTCGGCGGTTTGGTGATGACCGCGCCGGCCACCGGGAACGCCCCCAGGAGATCCCTCCCTGCAGGCGCCGGGTATTGGAGCACGGCTGGGCGCATGTTTCAATGGCGCACTTATATTTAATTGCGACATCTGCGCGCCGGACCTGAGGTCCTCGGCTCGCGCTACGCCTGGCTAGGGTTAGGCTAGGATCCGCGCGTGGCGTCCACCGATGCGGAAGGCGGGAGCGGCCTCGAGCTGGAGCGGCTCGTCTTCTTCAGCGACGCCGTCTTTGCCATCGCCATTACCCTCCTCGTCATCGACCTGAAGCTCCCGCCCGCGGCAGACCTCGGCAGCGAGCGCGCGGCGTGGCAGGCGCTCGCCGAGACCGTGCCGCGGTTCCTCGGCTTCGTGATCAGCTTTCTCGTGATCGGCGCGTACTGGGTGGGCCATCATCGGATGTTCAGGCACATCGTCCGGTACAACGATTCGCTGCTCTGGAGGAATCTGCTCCTGCTGATGTGGATCGCATTCCTGCCGTTTCCCACATCCGTGTTCAGCGAACCCGGGCGGGGGCAGATGCCGCTCGTGCTGTATGCCGCCAGCCTCGGATTCGCAGGCATCTCGAGCGCGTGGCTCTGGCGATACGCAGTGCACCATGGGTTGGTTGCGACGGGAACTCAGCGGGAGACGATCAAGTACCTCACTCTGCGCGCCGTCACGATCCCGTTCGTATGCCTGATCGCGATCGGGATCTCGTTCCTCAACCCCATCCTCGCGCGGTGGTCGTTCTGCCTCATCCCCTTCGTGCAGCGCATCGCGATACGGCTGGGCGCGAGGCGGCGATTCTAAGGCCGTCTGGGGGCGGTCAACGCTTCGCCACGGCGCACAACCTCGGCGATGTGATCGGCGAAGCGGTCCCAGAGGGGCCCTTTCATAGATGTGCCGCGTGACGGATGTCGCGGCGAGCCAGCCGCTAGCTAGTCGACGCGCAACCGCCAGAGCAGCGAATGCGAGAGCGCTTTCCCGGCATGCGGCCTGCCACGCCGAAGCGTCTCGCGAAGGCGGGAGTTGGAGGCCGAGCGCCCGACATACCCGCGTCCGCGGATTGCGATCAACTAATACGCGAACACGTACGCCGCGCCGGAATCAGATGCCGAGTTATCGGCTTGATTGCCGTTGATGCCGCGGGCGCCGCCGTCCTCCTGGTGCGCGCCGACAACCATCATGTGGCCGTCGCCACTCAGCGCGATGGCGCTGCCGAACTCGTCGCCGGCGTCGGTGTTGGCGCCTTTGATGTAGGCTCCCGCTGTCCACTTCGTACCGCTGCGGGTGTAGAGATACGCCGCGCCCGATTCCTCCGCCTCGTTCCGGTGTTCCCGCCATGCATTGAAAATGGCCTGGATGAGGAATTGCTGGACCATCGGCGGACGGACACCACGGCCTGCGTTGTCCTCGAGATAGGAAGATATGGCGAGCGTATTGCCGTCGCCGCTCAGATCCAGTCTGACGCCGAACGAGTTGTAAGGCCGTGCGTTGGGCGCCTTGATGAACGTCTGCTCGCTCCAGGTCGTCCCGCTCCGGACGAAGACGTACGCCGCGCCGACCCAGATGTTCGCGCCTCGCCCCGGCGGCGCATCGTCGGCGCACCCTGGAGGATCGATGCCCGGCGTCAGGCAGGCCTCATCGCCGGAGCCGACCGCGACGGTATTCCCGTCGTCGCTGATGGCAGTGGCAAAGCCGAACCCGTCGCTCGTCTCGCCCTTGGAACCTTTGATGTACGCCTGCTGGCTCCAGGCGCCGTTCTGGCGCGTAAAGATGTAGAGCGCCCCGGAACTAATGGATCGATTGTCGTAGGGTGGATTGATCCCCTTGCCTGACCCGTCCTCGTCGAACGCGGCGGCGGCCAGCGTGTTGCCGTCGAAGCTGAGCGCGACGGAAAACCCCAGGAGATCACCAGCCACCTGGGTTGAGCTCTTGACATAGGCCTGCTGCGTCCACGCGCTGCCCGTCCGTGTGAACACGTACACCGCGCCCGCAGATTGCGCCGAGTCGTCGTTCTGGTTGCCATTGATCTGCTTCGCCGCGCCGTCTTCGGTGATGGCACCGACCGCCAGCGTGTTGCCGTCGCCGCTCAACGCGATTGAGAAGCCGAACTGGTCACCGTCGCCGAGCACGTTGCCCTCATCCTTTTTACCTGTATTCGAAGCCTTGATGTACGCCTGCTGGGTCCAGGTGGTACCGGTGCGGGTGAAGATGTAGGCGGCGCCGGCCTGCGGAATGGAGTCGTCCTTCTGGTTGCCATTGATGCCGGTCGCGGCGCTCGCTTCCCAGTGTGCGGCGACCGCCATCGTATTGCCGTCGCGGCTCAGCGCGACCGACGATCCGAAATGGCTGTTCAGCCCGGGGTTGGATGCCTTGACGTACGCCTGCTGCGTCCACGACTCACCCTGGCGGACGTAGACATAGACCGCTCCCGCCGCATACACGGAATTGTCGTTCTGGTTCCCGTTGACACCCGCCGCCCCGCCGCTCTCGAACGGCGCGCCGATGGCCATCGTGTTCGCGTCGCCGCTCAGCGAGATCGAGGTTCCGGTATGACCCTGGTTTCCGCCCCCGCACGCGAAGTGGTCTTGCGCTTCCGCGTTCGACGCCTTGATATACGCGACCTGCTTCAGCGGCAGCATCGGCGGCACCTCGGTGGGAAGCGCGGGCGCCTGTGCACGCAGATAGCCCGAAACGAGAAGGAGCACTGCGACCGTGGTGATGAACGACGCGCTCGCCGTGCACCCCTTCAGGAAATGCCAAAGATGATGGAAATGGCGCATAGTTTCGCCTTCTAGCGCAGCCCCAGTTGTGTGCTGGGGCGCTGCTGATGTTCGGATGACTGAGTGACGCGAGAGCATTTCCGCTTCGCGCTCAAAACGTGCGAGCCGGTCAGCATCGGCGGCAACGACTCAGAGAGAATCTGGAACGGCCGGATTATACGGCAGGATGAACGCACCGCCCGCAAACACACCGTTGAGGGTAGAGTTCCAGCTGAAAGGGCGAAAGCGGGTGGGGGTAACCCGCGCGGAGGTCGACCATGTCTGAGAATCTGCGCGGCCGCACGAGTCGGCGCGATTTCATCCGGGCTGGCGCAGCGGGGCTGGCAGGGACCACGATCGCGACCGTCGCCTGCAGGCCTCCATCCGACACCACGAGTCCGGGACAACTCGGGGGCCTGCGCTCGGCGACCCCGGCAGACCTCCAGGGTCTGGTCGGCGACGGCCGGAGGCGCCGCATCCTGCTGCGCGGCGGCGTCGTGCTCAGCCTCGACCCGAAGGTGGGCGACTTCGAAAAAGCCGACGTCCTGATCGACGGGACGAGGATCGCCGAGATCGGACCAAGCGTCTCCGCCGGCGATGCCGAGATCGTCGACTGCTCTGGCGCGATCGTCATGCCGGGCTTCATCACGACGCACCATCACCAGTACGAAACGTTACAGCGCAGCATGATCCCGGATGGACTGCTCGCTGGCGCCTGGCCGCAGGAAAGCTATGGGTCGGTCGTTCAGAACATCTGGACCGCGGGACGCATCACCGATCCGGCGAATCCGAACACCGTGGTGTGGGACCTGGGCCGTGCCCCGTACGACCCCGAAGACTGTTACATCTCGGAGCTCGTCGCATGCCTCAGCGAGATCAGCGAGGGCATCACCACGGGAACCGACACCTCGCAGTCTTCTCACACGCCCGAGCACACCGACGCGATGATCAAGGGCCTGATGGATTCGGGTCGGCGATCCGTCTATGCCTACACAGGAGGCATCAACCGGACCGGCGAGGGCATCCCGTACGAATTCCCCGGCGCCATGAACGACACGACGAAGGGGATCGGTCGCATCGCGAAAACGTATTTCAGCTCGAAGGATCAGTTGGTGACGCTCGGCTTCGGCGGAGGTCCGGGCCCTGCGGCCCCAGGCGCCGACTACACCGGATGGCAACTGGCGCGCGCGTTCGGCGCATCGATCCACAACCACAACGTGGGCGGTCCGAGTGTGGTCATCAATGCTGCGGCCGACGCACGAAACGGAAACGACTGGTCAGACGTCACCTTCATCCACTGCACACGCTGGCAGGACGAGCCGCTCGCTCAGATCAGTTACGGCTCGCATGGCTACCCGAAGGAGAACCGATCGAGAGCGTGGGAGATCTGGCGCGACAGGGGCGCCCATGTCTCCATTGCGACGCTCATCGAGATGCAGATGCGGCACGGGATGCCGCCGTTTCAGCAGGCGCTCGACTACGGCATCCTGCCCAGCCTCAGCCCCGACGTCGACACGAACATGACGACGGATCCGTTCTCACTGATGCGGGGCTCATTCTGCCTGCAGCGCGCCCTGGCGAACGACCTTGCCTTTCGGGAGAGCAATCCCGGCAATCTGCCAGTCCCGCAAGTCGTCACGTCCCGTCAGGTCATCGAGATGGCAACCATCGCGGGCGCGGCGTCGAGCCGCCTCCTCGATAAGGTCGGCACGCTCACTCCAGGCAAGGAAGCCGACATCATCGTCCTCGACGCGCGCAGCATCAACACGTGGCCGATGAACAATGTGCCCGGCACGATCGTGACGATGATGAATCCCAGGCACGTCCGCGACGTGCTGATCGCAGGCAAGGTGGTCTACTGGAAGGGCGCGCTCGTGGGATGGAACGTGGACGCGTTGCTGCGGCAGATTGAGCAGGCGCGCGACCGCGTGCTCGCACGTATCAACGGGACCGCGAAAGTCGGACGGATTCCTCCCGGCAACAACAGTCTCACCAATCCATATCGGCCCAACTTGCTGGCGGGGTGCTGCGAAAAGGGTCAGAACACGACGGCTCCGGCATATGTACTCCGGCCGTGATCGGCTGCACTCCGGCCGTGATCGCATTCAACCGTTTCGCGCTGACGGCTTGACAGGCGCGCGAGGGCGCTATAGAACACGCCCACGGTGAGTCTGTACCCGCGTGATTTTGGCATCAGGAGGTACCGATGAGCAGACGATTTCCCGCGTTGGCGATCGGTGTGGCGGTGGTCATCGTGGCCGTGGTTGTGCTCCTGAGACTGGCGCCGGGCCAGGGCTCGAATGCGACGACGGAAGCGGGAGCAGGGCCGCCGCCCAGCACTCCATGGGGCGAACCCGACCTGCAGGGCATCTGGACCAGCGACGCCGAGACACCCTTGCAGCGCCCAGCCAAGTATGCCAACAGAGAGTTTTTTACGGATGAGGAACGAGCCGAACTGGATAAGCTGCGAGCGACCGCTATTGGTCGAGAAGCTGATGAGAGCCGCCGCCAGCGGGGGAGCGAACAGGACGTCGGCGGCGCGTACAACGCGGCGATCTTCACGACGCACAAACCCCTGGGTCGCCGAACGTCGTTGATTGTGGATCCACCGGACGGGAGAATTCCTCCTCTTACGCCGGAGGCTCAGAAGAAGAGGGCAGCCATACGAGATTTTCAGCTGGCCCTCGTGCAAGCCACAGATTTGTGCAAGAACAAGCTCCCCGGCTGCGAAGGCGGGAAATATGGGCCGCCATCTCCGAGACGAGCGGAGACGCCTCCCTACTACCTGACAGTCGGCGCGGCCGGCGGGCTCGGGGCCGGAGGCGGCGTCATCAATCGAGCCAACGGTCCGGAGGATCGCGGCCTCGGGGAGCGGTGTATGGCCGCCGCTCTGCCAGATTTTGGCGGCAATACGGGCTTCTTCCTCCAGATTGTGCAGTCGCCTGCAAGCGTGTCGATTTTCTACGACACCGGCCAGGGCCAGGGATGGGAGCGCATCGTCCCCGTCACCAGCAATCCTCATCTACCCTCAGATGTCCGCCAGTGGTGGGGCGACTCACGCGGGCGCTGGGAGGGTAAGACACTCGTTGTCGATGTGACCAATTTCAGCCCCAAGTCCTACTTCCAGGGGTCCCAGGAAAACCTGCATCTTGTCGAACGGTGGACACGGCTCGACGCGAACAGGATCGAGTACGCCGTCACGATCGAGGATCCAACGACGTGGACGAGATCGTGGACTGTCAAACAGGAATACAACAAGCAGAACGATCAGGCGAATCGGATCTACAAGGAACCCCGCTGTCACGAGGGCAATTACGGTCTGCCGGCGCTGCTCGTGGGCGCGCGTATCGAAGAACAGGCTTTCGCGGAGAAGCGCGGCCCGGATCCGGCCACATTGTGCACGGCCGGATGTGGAGGATTCGCTCTGGGATTTGCGGACAGCGGGGAGGACAGCAATCCGTTGGCCAGATAGCTCGAACTGAACGTTGAGGAACTGGGCGTCGCCAGAGGAGAGAACGCGAGAAGGAGAGATCGTCATGCGACACTGGCTCAGAGGCTCGAACATTAGATTGGCAGTTGCTGCGGCCGCTGTGAGCGCCGTGGTCTCCGTATCAGTGACACGCACGTCGAGTCAGGCGTCACGGCCACCACGCACATCGGACGGCAAGCCCAACTTCAGCGGTATCTGGCAAGCGCTCAACGAGGCCAACTGGGATCTGCAGGCGCACGAAGCGCGGCCGGGTGCGGTGATGCAACAGGGCGTCTATCCCTATGAGTTCGCGCGGGTGCCCGCGGCACCGGTGCTCGCGCTCGGCGCGGCGGCCGGAGTCCCGGGATCGATCGGCGTCGTACAGGGCGACGGGCAGATTCCGTACACGCCGGAAGCCGCGGCAATCAAAAAGGAGAATGCTGCAAACTGGATTGACCGCGACCCGGAGCTCAAATGTTATTTGCCGGGAATTCCACGCGCGATGTACATGCCCTATCCCTTTCAGATTGTTCAGAGCACGAACAAGATCCAGATGGCGTACGAGTTTACGAGCACTGCTCGCACAGTCCACCTCGATACGGTCGAGCGGCCACCCGACGATACGTATATGGGCCATTCGGTCGGCCGCTGGGAGGGGGATACGCTGGTTGTCGATGTGACCGGTTTCAACGGCAAGAACTGGTTCGACAGGGCTGGGAATTTTCACAGCGAAGCGTTGCATCTCACTGAACGCTTCACGCCGATCACTCCCGACGCCATTCGCTACGAAGTGACGATCGAAGATCCGAAGGTCTTTACGCGTCCCTGGCGAATCGCAATGCCGCTCTATCGCCGCCTGGAACCGAATGCGCAGCTCCTCGAGTACCGCTGCATCGAGTTTGTCGAAGAGTTCCTGTATGGAAATCTTCGCAAGCAGCCATTGGTGAAGCGCTGGGAGGGGGAGACCATGATCGTGGACATCACGCGCAAAGTCCCACCTGGTGACAAGCTCCATGAATGGTACCGGAGGTAACTTTCAGGTACCTGTTTTTGAGCGAATTTCACTACCCCGTACCACCGAGACACCGAGACACCGAGAAATTCATTTCGGTTCTGCCTCGGTGCTTCGGTGGTCCGTCATAGTGAAAAGCAATCAATGCCCAATGCTCAATGGCATTGGGCATTCTGCTTTGAGCATTGAGTATCAGCGGAAATTAGCGACCTGGCGCGCCGTGCCGCTCAGCTCGAGGATGTGCAGGCCGGCGCCGGCGCGGTCGGCGGCATAGACATAGCCCCGATCGTCCACTTCGACGTTGTTGGTCTGAATGCCCTTGACGCACGGCTGGCCTGCCGGTCCGGCCACGCACGCCGTCTTGTCGGTCACGGCTGGGACGTAATACCCGATTTCCTTCGGGTGAAATGGATCCCGAATGTCGACGGCGCGTACGCCGGCGTTGAAGTGCGCGACGAACAGCACGCGGTTGTAATAGATCGGCGTGAGGTTCTCGTTCGTGGAATGCGTCCCGAAGCGTCCGACCCTTCCGCAGTAGTTGCCGCTCGCCTCGGCCACGGTCCAGTTCGCCACGCCGAAAGGTCTCGTCTCGGTGGTGATGTCGGCGATCCACATCATGGCTCTCGCGCTTGTCGAACAATTACCGATCGCTTCATCGATGATGGCAAGCATGTCCCGCCGGTTGTCTTTCTCCTTCGCGAACTCCGCGATCGGCATGCCCAGCAGCGGAAACACATTGTGCGCCCCGACATTCGGCGGAAGATCCATCCGGCTGATTTGCGGGTACAGCAGGTTGGCCTCGGTCGGCTCCGCCGGTCCCTTCAGGAGCTTTTCACGATCGACGATCTGGACGACGCCGTCCTGCACGTAGCCATACGCAAAGTAGACGCGGTTGCCCTTCGGCCCGGTGGAAAATGGACCGTGCAGTCCGTTGTCAGCCGGCGGCTTCCCGGTCGATCCAGGCTGGTGCCCCGGCAGACCGAAGTCACGGATGAACACGGGCTTCGTCGGGTCGCTCATGTCGTAGATCTTCGTCATGCGCGGCACGCGCCAGCCCGGTTGTCCCGAGACGAGATACGCGATGCCGGTGTCACATTCCCACCAGCTCTTGTGCGTGCCGGTGAGGCCGCCGACGATCACGTTGATGCGGCTCGGCCTCGCCGGGTCGGTCACGTCCCACACCTCATGGGCGGATCCGGCGGTGTTGCCGTACGCGCGTAGCAGGTAGAACTTGCTCTTGTCGGCGCGCGGCAGCTCGGCACCGCTGCACACGCGCGCCATCTGCGCTCCACCCGATTCGCCCATCCCGGGCATGCCCGGCATCGGGGCGCCTAGAGGCTGGCCCGGAATGTGAGCCAGGTACTTCGGGTTCTTCGGATCGGTCACGTCGACAATCGAGGTGCCGTGGGCCTCTTCCTTCCCCGTGATCGGATTGATCGCGCTTCCGCCGTGATGCCCCACATAGGCGATCCAGCGATTACCCTGCCTTTTGATCTCGGGTTGATACGCGCTGCGTCCCTGGAGGTCGTCGTGGCCGACGAGCTGCATGTTGCTACTGTCTGCGCCTTCATGCCCCGCCTGTCGCTGCGCCGCAACGGCGGCGCCGAGGAGAATCGCCAACGCCACAAATGCCAGATGCCGTCGCTTCATAGTCAACTCCTTGAGTGAGAAGGCGAGCCGGGGCAATAGGTTGCGGGAGACGTCGGGACGTGCCAGCCGCACTCTAGACTCTGGTCGTGAAACAGTCAACGCGTTTTGCCTCCCGTGCTACCCTTGGCGCCCGCGGCCTCGCGGACGCGAACGCACGCGCTCCTGAACGCCGCGCACCGAGAGCCAGCGGTTTCCGTCGAAATGAGGTGCTCGTCCTCCGGCCGATGAAGCTCACGGCATGACCGGTTTTGACACGCAGTGATAACTCAAGCGAGCGGAGAAAAGCGATATCGGCAACGAGCGTTAAGGAGGCTGTATGGTGCGAAAGCTAGGTGTTCTCGTCGCAGCGTTGGCCGTGTTCATGATGACGGTGATGACCGCTGGACCAGCGTCCGCCCAGGACGCCAAGGCGGTTTTGCAGGCTGCGTCCAAGGCCATGGGGAATCCGAAGTCGGTTCAGATCACCGGAACCGGCTGGAACGCCTCCGTGGGGCAGAGCTTTACTCAGGAGGAGGACTGGCCGCGATTCGAGGTGACGCGCTACGTGCGCACCATCGACTACGACGCCGGTACTTCGCGCGAGGAGTTCACCCGCAGGCAGGGAAACAATCCGCCACGCGGGGGCGGCGGCACACCGCTGCAGGGTGAGCAGCAGCAGGTCTTCATGACCAGCGGCAACTACGCCTGGAACATGCAGGACGGGAAACCGGTGCCCCAGCCAGGCCAGTATCTCGCGGGCGTCACGGTGGCAGAGTTCCGGCGCCTCGACATCATGCTGACACCTCACGGATTCCTTCGTGCGGCCATGGCCGCGACAAATCCGACGGCGATCTCTCTGACATTGGGGAGCCCGACGGGTGCGGTGACGCCGAATGGAAAGCAGACGCTGGTCTCGTTCACGGCGATGGGCAAGTACAGGTTTGTCGGGACGTTCGACGATCAGAATCTGCTCGCGCTGGTCCACACGTGGGTGCCCAACCCCGTCTACGGCGACATGCTGTACGAGCTGCGTTACCTCAACTACAAGGATTACGGCGGTGTGAAGTACCCGACGGTGCTGCACATCCACCAGGGCGACCCCCGGCTGATGACGGCGCATAACTCGATGGAGATCACGCTGAGCAACGTGCAGCCGAACGTCACTGTGCCGGCGATGCCGGTGCCGGCGGAGGTCCAGAGCGCAACGGCGCCGCCGGTGCGTGCGGCGTCGCAGAAGCTGGCGGACGGCGTGTGGCTTATCGCCGGCGGTACGCACAACAGCCTCGCAGTCGAGTTCCGTGACTTTGTCACGGTGATCGAGGCACCGCTCAACGAGGAACGTTCGCTCGCAGTAATTGCGGAAGTCGGCAAGCTCATTCCCAACAAGCCGATCCGCTACGTCGTGAACACTCATCACCACTTCGATCATTCGGGCGGGCTCCGCACGTATCTCGCGCAGGGCGCGACCGTCGTCAGCCACCAGGCGAATCGCGACTTTCTCGAGAACGTGCTGTTCAGCCCGGCGCCGCGCACGATGATGCCCGATCGGTTCTCCACGTACTATCCGTATTTCTCCGGGGGCAGGCGACCGCTCCCGATTGAGACGGTGAATCAGAAGTACGTGATCAGCGACGGGGTGCGGACGATCGACCTTCATCCGACGCAGGGACTCAACCACCACGGCGGCATGCTGCTCGTCTACCTGCCGAAGGAGAAGATCCTGGTGAATGCCGACCTGTATACGCCGCCTGCGCAGGGCGCGCCGGCTCCGGCTCTAAACGACAACATGAGAAGCCTGCAGCAGAACATCCAGCGCCTGAAGCTGGACGTCGCCCAGCATGTACCCATCCATGGGCAGCCGGGAACGGGGGAGCAATTCGCGCAGATTGCCGGAAGGGGAACGAACTAGGAGAGCGCTAGTGGTCTGTCCGTGTCGGTTGTGCAGCGGACTTCGGCGCGCGGCGCCCGGATGGCAAGGCGCGACCGAGGATACCGGGAGTATCTGACGGAGGAGCAACGCAGCCAGCCGGGATGCCCCGCCCGAAGGGCGCGGTACAACTGACAGGACAGCCCACTAGTTAGAACGTCGCCGTTGGAGCACGTTGCAAGACCGGATGCAGGGCGGGTCTTACTTTGTAGGCCCGCCGCCAGCAGGTGTTGCAACGGGCTCTTCGTTCGCTGACCGTTTGACTCGTGAGGGCGCGTTTGCGCCGCCCGCGCTTCGGCGGTCGTCGCGGGTTGACAGGAGGTTTCTGCGATGCGACAGCACCTCGCCCTGTTGATCGTGTCTTCGATAGCAGTTTTCACGTCGGCCGTCACGCTCGCGCAGATGAAGCCGTGGAACAACTCAGGGTTGGCCCCCGGAGTGCCGGCAGGACCGTCGGCACCCGCTCCGCGCCGCGATCTGTCCGGCACGTGGGATGCGGGGACCGGCGGCATTCAGCCAACGGGGCATGTCGCCCCTCCCTTCACCGCGCGTGGCGAGCAGATGGCCAGGGCCAACAAGCCTGGAAACGGAACGCGAATCGTGTCAGTCACGGACGATAACGATCCGTTGTCGACGATGGGCGATCCCACGGGCTTTCCGCGGATAGTGTTGTTTGAGCTACGGCCGTTCCAGATCGTGCAGACGCCGAACCAGGTGCTGATGCTGTACATGTTCGAGAAGCGGTGGCGCGTCGTCTGGACCGACGGCCGGGCGCTTCCGAACGATCCTGACCCACGGTGGTATGGCTACTCGGTGGGTCGCTGGGTAGACGACTACACGTTGGTCGTCCAGACCGTCGGGACCGACGACCGGACGTGGGTCGATAATGCGGGCAACCCGCACAGCAACAGTCTCCGCACGGAGGAGCGATATCATCGCGTCAATCAGGGGACGATGGAGCTGACTGTCACTCTGGACGACCCCATGGTGTATACGAAGCCGTGGATGCCACTGGACAAGCTGCCTGTCAGGCTGATGCCGAACGGCACGGATCTGATGGAGATGATTCCTTCCGCATCCGAAGCGGCCGCCTACAAGCGCGTGATTGCAAGTCAGGCGAAGTAGACGGATTGAAACGCCCGCCTCCGCCAAGGCTTCGGCGGGCAAGGAGAATTACCGTGAGAAGAATGTTCCTTGCGGCGCGGACCTTTCAGGTCCGAGTAATTGGCGTCTCGATCGCGGCGGTCGGCGTCCTGCTGACTTCGGTTCCGCTCATCGCCCACCACGGCGCGGCGGCCCTCGACACCGGTAAAGAGGTCACGCTGAAGGGAACCGTCACGGAATGGATTTGGAGCAATCCGCACTGCTTTCTGCAGTTCGACGCGAAGGACGACACGGGCACCGTGCGGAACTGGGCCGTTGAAACGCAGAATCCGACGGCGATGACGCAGCGCGGGTGGGCGCGGACATCGTTCAAAACCGGAGATGAAGTCACCGTGACGATTGAGCCCGTCAAGAACGGCCAGCCGATCGGGCGCATCCTGAACGTCGTCCTTGCCAACGGGCAGAAACTGGTCGCCGCGACCGCGACTACGCCGGTGACTGCTCCCTGAGTCCTGGCACGCTCGCTGGATGCGGCGCAGCGAGAAGTTGTTCGTCGAATGTATAAAGAACTGACCGGCAACCTCCCATAGGGGTCAGACCCCAGTGATGACCCGTACCGGGGTCAGACCCTGGTGATGACCCGTACCGGGGTCAGACCCCAGTGATGACCCGTACCAGGGTCAGACCCTGGTGATGACCCGTACCAGGGTCAGACCCTGGTGATGAAACGCAGGAGGAACCATGGAAGACCTCGAAGTCGTCGCTGGAAACGGGCTGCTTCATCGCCGCGCGTTCCTACGGGGCGGTGCGATCTTCGCGGCGGCAATGACCGGCTACACGCTGAGCGACTCCCTTGCCGCGCAGCAACTCGCGGACGATGCCTGGAGCACGAGGCCGGGCACTCCCATCCCCGAGTACGGCGTCCCGTCCTCCTTCGAGAAAACCGTCTCGCGCACGCTGACCAACCCAAGGGGCGAACCACGCACCCAGCACGCGCGTACGCCGCACCATCTGCTCAACGGCACGTTCACGCCAAACGCGCTGCACTTCGTGATCTCGCACTCCGGCGCGCCCGACATCGATCCGGCGAAGCACCGCCTGGTGATCCACGGCCTGGTGAAGAAGCCGCTGGCCTTCACCCTCGATGCGCTCGGCCGCTATCCCATGGTGTCGCGGATGGCGTTCGTCGAATGCGGCGGCAACAGCGCGCCGCTCTTCTCGAACGTACCGGTACAGGCCACCGCGCAGGCGCTGCACGGCCTGGTCTCGTGCGCCGAGTGGACCGGCGTCATGCTCTCAACCCTGCTCGAGGAAGCGGGCATCGACCCGAAGGCGAAATGGCTCATTGCGGAAGGCGCCGATTCGCTGGCCTTGAGCCGCAGCGTGCCTGTCGCCAAAGCGCTCGATGACGCGATGATCGCCCTGTACCAGAACGGCGAGCGGCTGATGCCCGGCAACGGCTACCCGATGCGTCTGCTGCTTCCAGGGTGGGAAGGCAACATGAACGTCAAGTGGCTGCGCCGCATCAAGCTCACCGAGACGCCCGGCATGAGCTATTACGAGACGCGCACCTACGCCCCAATCCTGCCGAATGGAAAGGCATACCAGTTCTATTTCCTCCAGGAGGTGAAATCGTTCATTACGCACCCGTCTCCTGGGTTGACGTTGAACGGCCCGGGCTTCTACGAGGTGTCCGGCATCGCCTATTCGGCCAGCGGCCGGATCGCAAAGGTGATGGTCACCGCCGATGGCGGCAAGACCTGGGCGCAGGCCGCATTGCAGGGCCCGGTGCTGCCCAAGGCATTCACCCGGTTCCGCGTACCCTGGCGCTGGGACGGCGGGCCGGCGATTCTGCAGAGCCGCGCGTGGGACGAGGCCGGCAACATGCAGCCCACGCGCGCTGAGGTTATCGCGCAGCGCGGGCAGACGAAAGCGGCGGTCACCAACGCCGCCGCGTTCCCGAGCCAGCACTACAACGGCCCGACGAGTTGGGCAATCGAGCGGACCGGCGAGGTGAAGCATGTCTACGCCTAACTTCATACGCCTCGTGGCGCTTGGTGCGCTGGTGCTTGGATCGACTGCGTCTGCCCAGAACTCCTTCGACGTCGCTCAGGGCAAGCCAAATCTTGGAACCCCGATTTCCGAAGCGGAGATCGCGGCCTGGGACATCAGCATCCTCCCGGACGGCTCCGGTCTGCCGCCCGGCAGCGGCACGCCTTCAGACGGCGCGCGTGTCTTTGCCACCAAGTGCGCCGCATGCCACGGCGAGAACGGCAAAGGTGCCTCGGCGGCCGCGCTCGTTGGCGGCGCCCCGCTTACAAATGGAATCGAGACGACGAAGACCATCGCCAATTTCTGGCCGTACGCCACGACGCTTTTCGACTTCACTCGCCGGGCGATGCCATGGCCACGACCGCGGACGCTCACCAACGACGAGGTCTACGCGCTCACCGCGTACATGCTGTCGCTGAACAAGATTGTCGGCGAGGACGCGGTCATGAACGCGCAGACGCTGCCCAAAGTGCGAATGCCGAACCGCGACGGGTTCATCGTCCGCTTTCCGGAGAGGATGCCGTAATCACTTATTGAGGCCGGGATCCGATGAGAGCTCTGCGTGCGGTTCGTGACTGTGGTGTGCTGCTGTGAGACGCCGTATGTCCGTCGCGAAACCGGCTTGATTCGATACAACGGAGCTTCGGCGAGGGTTTGAGTCGATCGGCCTTCGGCCTCACTACGGTTTCGCTCTGGACACACCGCGTCTCACTTGAACTCTGCGTGCGGTTCGTGAGCCGTGAAGGAGCGCGCCTAGAACATCGCAATCGGATTGACGGGTGATCCCGTCGCATTGGGGAGCGCCAACGGGTTCACCGTCAACATGAACTCCCACCGATTGCGGGATGCCGTCGCTTCGCTCAACGCCTCCAGATCGGCGCGGTCGAGGATGTGGATTCCCAGGATCGCCTGGACGAAATTGTGGACCGCGTTTCTGAACAGATCGCCCGGGGGCTGCGGCGCATAGCCGGCCGTTTCCCACACAATTAACGCAACGTCGCGACGTTTCAGCCACGGAAGGATCGAATTGTCGAATCCTGCGGCGCCGTCGTCCGGGCCAAGCTTGGCTCGCCGCCCATAGCGGCCCCAGCGAAGCACAAGCGCGTCGCCCGGCCCCACTCGGACACCCGCTTTCTTTTCCCAGGCCTCCAGGTCCTCCGGAAAGATGCGATCGCCCGGCGCGAGATACGGCACACCCTTGAGCCTCGCGATGTCGTACAACACCGCGCGTGTGACGATCCCGTTCTTCATGGGCATCACGGAGTTCTTCTCGGCCCCCTTCTGCATGGTCACCAGCGCCGACGTGTCATAGCCGTTCCACATCTTTCCGCGGAAGAACGTATGAGCGAGAGAGTCGAGGTGAGTGGCGGCCGCGCCGTGGATGCAGGGAAATGCCACCCGGTCGGTGGCTCCGGTCTCCGTAGAAGTGAGCATGGCCCATTCGGCCGGGCACGGGACGTCGGAGGCTTTTTCAAAGAATGCGTTCGCCGACAATGACACCGGCACGCCTTCCTTCACCAGCGCCAGCGCCGCCTTTCGCTTGGCGGGAGTGATCAGGTTGAGCGTGCCCAGCTGATCGTCCTTCCCCCAGCGCCCCCAGTTCGACAACTCTGTTTGCCACGCTTCGTACTGTGCCGCGCTCACGAGAGGACGGGACGACGATCCTTGGGAGGCCGCGTTACCGGCAAGCGCCGCCGCGATGCCGAGGGAACACACGAGGATCGAGACTGCCCTGCGGAGTGTCAGCGTTCTCATGATGTCTCCTCGAGTTTCTGTCAGACTGCCCTGATGAGTCGCGATGGTATAGGGACGGACAGCCAAAGGCAACGGCGGTTGAAACTCCGCAACCGTATCGACCGTAAGATTCGATGCCCCCTGAACCAGCGTCGCGGTTACGTCGGAAGAAACCTATGGACGTGAACAGTTCGACTCCTCGGAGACCGCTCCGGCTGTGGCCCGGCGTGATCGCGGTTGCGCTGCAGTGGCTCGTCTGGCTCGTAGTTCCCATCGTCGCTCCCGAGCAAGGCGGCACAGCGATCATTGCCGGAGTCGGCTTCGGGTTGGCCGTCGTCCTCTGGTGGCTGTTCTTCAGCCGGGCGGCCTGGTCTGAGCGGCTGGGCGCGATCGTTCTGATGGTCGTCGCGGTGGCCGCCACATCACGCCTCGTTCACGAGTCCATTTCGAACGGGATGATGGGCTTCATGCTGGGCATCTACGCCATCCCGGTCCTGAGCCTCGCCCTTGTCGCGTGGGCCGTAGCCAGCCGCGGCCTCTCCAGCGGAGTCCGGCGCGCGTCGATGGTCGCCACTATCGTGCTCGCGTGCGGAACATTGACGCTTATCCGGACGAACGGCGTCACAGGCGACGCCGATTCGGATCTCGAGTGGCGGTGGACCCAGACACCGGAGCAACGGCTCCTCGCCCGTGCCGCTGACGAGCCGGTGGTGGCCCCGTCCACTCCGGCCGCCGCGCCACAGCCTGAGCAGCGGCCCGCTCGGGCGAGGGACGAGCCGACCGCTCCGACTCCGGATCCCGCCGTCGCCGAGAGGGCTCAGAAGCGCAACACGGAAGCCGCCTGGCCTGGCTTTCGCGGACCCGAGCGCGACAGCAGCATTCGCGGTGTGCGGATAGACACGGACTGGTCCCAGTCGCCGCCCGTCGAACTGTGGCGCCGGCCGATCGGACCGGGCTGGTCGTCTTTTGCGGTCGGCGACGATCGCATTTACACGCAGGAGCAGCGCGGCGACGACGAGATAGTCTCCGCATACAAGTTGAACACCGGCGAGCCTGTCTGGAGACACCGCGACGCTGCCAGGTTCTGGGAGTCGAATGCCGGCCCCGGTCCGCGCGCGACGCCGACGCTCAGCCACGGCCGCGTCTACACACTCGGTGGAACGGGAATCCTGAATGCACTCGACGCCAGTGACGGCTCGGTCGTCTGGTCACGCAACGCGGCGTCCGACACCGGCAGGAAGGTCCCGGAATGGGGCATCGCGAGCTCACCGCTGGTGGTGGGCGATCTCGTCATCGCTGCCGCTGCCGGTTCGCTCGCCGCCTACGACGCTGTCACCGGGACTCCACGCTGGTTCGGCCCCAAAGGCGGCTGGGGCTATAGCTCGCCGCAATTGTGGACGATCGACGGCGTCGCGCAGATCGTGCTGCTGAACGGCGCCGGTGCAATCGCCGTCGCGCCGTCTGACGGCGCGTTGCTCTGGAAGCACGCCTGGCCGAGCGATGGCATCGTGCAGCCTGCCGTGATCGCGGGCGGCGGCCTCCTGATTGGCAGCGGCTCCGGGCTCGCGGACAACACCGGCATGCTCCGTCTCACCGTCGCGCACGAGTCGGGCGGGTGGAACGTGAAAGAGCGCTGGACGTCGGCAGCGTTGAAGCCGTACTTCAACGACTTCGTCGTTCATGCGGGCCACGCCTTCGGCTTCGACGGCAGCATCCTCGCGTCCATCGACCTCGAGGACGGCAAGCGCACGTGGAAGGGCGGACGATACGGCCACGGTCAGCTCGTCCTGTTGCCCGACCAGGACCTGTTGCTGGTGCTGTCGGAGGAGGGTGAGCTGGCCCTGGTAAGAGCGGTCGCCGACCAATTCACGGAGCTCGCCCGGTTTCCGGCGATTGAAGGCAAGACCTGGAACCACCCGGTGCTGGTGGGCGACGTCCTGCTGGTTCGCAACGGCCAGGAAATGGCCGCGTTCCGGCTGGTCCTCGCAGGCCGCTGACAGGGTGGCCTTCGCTGGTCGAGCCGCTAACTAGTACTACTTGAGCGAATTTCACAGCCACGTACCACCGAGGCACCGAGACACCGAGAAATTCAACTAGCTGGACTGCGACTCGACTACGTGTTTCAGGTTCTGCAGCACCTGCCCCCACGCGTCCTTATTGGAGCTGAAGAACGCGCTCCCTTCGTCATAACCGGTCTGTCGGAAGTCTACGGCAGTAGCACCATCGCCGCGCTCGGCCATCTCGAAAATAAAGTGTGTGCCGGTCCACACGGAGGCCGGGCTGCTCGCGGGATGCGTACTGATACATTCCCATTCGACTCGCTCGTTCGGAATCAGCTCGACGACCCTGAGCTTCACGATGCCGTGCTCGGGGCCAGGATTGTGCTCCAGGACAAGGCCGCGCTCCGTCTGCCTGGGCGTTTGCTTGTCCCACCATGTCGAGATTCCATCGGCGGTGGCAATTGCTTCGTACACTCGTGCGACCGGCGCGTCGATTCGCAACTGGTGTTGAATGGTCATGGACATCGCTTCTTCATGGACATCGCTCGATTGGTCCAAGTCCGATCGTCACGATGCTCGGCGGCCTCCATCCGGTGCTCGTGCATGCGATCGACGGAAGGCTAAAGTGAACCGCCTTCGGGTCAATCAAGCGATACGTTCTGGCTCCAGTAGATCCAGGCGCGACCTTCGGGCGGCCCCAGTAACGCGGGCGGCTGCGGCGCATTCGTCGGCGCGGGCTCGGGCGCCACGGGCAGGTCGTTGAGATGGGCAACCTTCCCGCGAAGCGCGATCGCCTGCTGCTGGATTTTCGCATTCATGCGCAGTTGGTACGCCTGGTCCACCAGGCTGTATATGGATCGGCCGGTTAGGACGAACCCGTGACCCGCCAGCAACGCAGCTGACTTTTTGCCCAGCGCCTCGGCGACGCCACGGCCAAGCGCGGGATTGCCAAGAAGCGGTTGCCGCGGATCCAGACCGCCGATGTTGAATACCGGTAAACCATCACCGATGAACGCTCCGCCGTTCACGACGGGGCGCAACTTTTCGGGACCCTCGGTGAAGACGACAACCTCCGGGGTCCGCGCGTACAGGACGGCCATTACGTCCGGCCGTGCCTTGTAGACCTCGTCATCGATCGAGAGTCCCTGGGTGTCGTTGTCGGGTTTCGTCATGTCGCGCTGAACGACATCTCCGGCGGTCACCGCGCCCGCGGATACGCCAGGCGCCACGAAGTAGCTGCTGGGACTCTGCGAATTCCGCATGCTGACATGGCCGAACGTATCCAGGATCCCCAGCTCCTCGGACGCCAGAATGCGATTGGCGAGGACGAGATCGCGGGTGGTGGCCTCGTCCGGATTGGCGGGCTTTGCTGCCGCCGGCAGCGGTGATGTGGGCACGCGTCCACCAGTCGTCTTGAGTTCTGCCCGTTTGTAGTACGCCCACGTGCGATCGCTGGCGCCGTCCGTCCCCCCGGCCTTCGCCTCCGGCTTCCAGGCGCCGCCCATCGAAATCACCGCCTGCTGCAGCTGCGCGCCGTTGCGCAGATCGTTGACGCGGCTCACGACATCGGGGATCGACCCGGCCGTCATCGCAATGCCATGCCCCCACAGAAGGACGGCTTCGCTGCGGCCCAATTTCTCAGCCATTGCGCGCCCGAGCGCCGGCGTGCTGACGATTCCCGAACGGCCCTTGTTGAAGGGGCGAATGTCCCATACCGGCACCATGCTCTCGCCACTCCACAGCGGCACGGAGCTCATCCCGAAGGCCACGAATTCCGGCGTATGGGCGTGCACGATCGCCATCACGTCCGGCCTGGCCTTGAAAATCTCCCCATGGAGGTAGATCTCTCGAGCCTGGTCATTGCGAGGCCCGCTCACGGGATGGCTATCGAGATCGTTCTCAATGAAATCCGTTGTCGTGACGGCGCCGGGAGACAGGAAGCGCGCGATGTAGTAGTGGTTGGGATTGATCCGGCTTCGAGCGGTCAGGTGACCTTGGATATCCAGGATCGCGAGCTCTCTCGCCAATATGCGGTTGCCGAGGGCCAGCTCCTCGAGAAGGGCCTGCTCCGAATGCTTGTCCCGAGCGGAGTCGAGGGACGCGGTTTGCTGTGTTTCGGCCGCCGGAGGTTGTGAAGTGCAGCCCCAGAGGAACACGGTTCCAAGTGCCATCAGCGCGAAGCCGCACCTGAGCGTTGCTCGAGTCATCCTTGTCATCCTTCTCGTGAAGGGGCCGCCATCAGGGGGGCAATTATATAGATGCCAGGGATTTTAGAGGTCGCCTTCGGGCACAATGCCGGCGCGGAAACGGGCGACTTGTGCAGACGTGAACGGCCGTGCAAACAGCGAACGGTCCTGCGCGTACGCTCTGAACAGATGAAGGATGTAGTGCATGCGCTGTCGCAGATCGCACCAGTCCTTCGCTCCGCAGTCGCCGCTGCCGGGCCAGCACGGGTCGTAGTCCTTCACGAAGCTGTCCAGCGCCGGATGTACCTTTCCGTTGAACACTGCCGGTATCGGAGCATCGAGATTGCGTCCCAGCGCCAGCACAGTGGCGGGGAGCGCCAGGACCATCATCGACTCGGTCACCACTCCTCGCGTGATTTCCGCGGCCTCCCTGCGCACCGTCATCGCCAGCCAGCCGATCGCTGCCGCCGTCGGCCGCCGCACGAGCCTGGGCCACCGATGGGAGCGTGGAAACAAGACTCCGAGCACCCGCGCGCCGAGGTCCGCCGCGGTGGTCAATGGTGCATCGACGGCCGCCATAATCTGCGGCTGCAGACGCGTCTGCTCATGCAGGCCGATTTTCAAGTTCGCCAGCAGGATCCACGAAGCACGTGTCGCAGGATCTGCCTCGTGCCGCTGCTGCTGGTAGTAGGCAAACGCGTCCCGCAGGTAGTCTTGCCCCTCTGGCGAGGGACCGGGACGGAGCTCGGCAGCGAATGCGAGAAACTCCTCTGACTCCGCGCGAGCGTCG
>Ga0070699_100000912_pt1 | contig 27543 bp, 25 predicted proteins | sample KBSK1503metaG_FD_65473 | JGI IMG/M metagenome (GOLD analysis project Ga0070699, IMG submission 65473) | Corn, switchgrass and miscanthus rhizosphere microbial communities from Kellogg Biological Station, Michigan, USA - KBS K1-50-3 metaG | ecosystem: Host-associated > Plants > Roots >...
CCGCCGATCGTCGGGACCGAGTTCGAGGCGGACGTCGTGTGGATGGACGAGCGTCCGCTCGATCCAGGTCGCGTGTATCTCATCAAGCAGTCGACGAGGACCGTCACGGCGGAAATCCATCACGGTCTCGTCATGAATCAGATCGGCACCGTGAACGTGTCGACCGCGCGTCCGCTGGTGTTCGATCGATATGCGGAGAACCGCGCCACCGGCAGCTTCATCATCATCGACCCGGCCACGCACTTCACAGCCGGAGCCGGGATGATCACGAACCCGCTCCATCACGCCTCGGCGATCGTGAACGCGCCGATCAGCGCCGCGGAGCGGCTGGCGCAGCTCGCGCGCCGCGCGGGCTCCGACGCGGAAGCGGTCGAAGCGATTCGGAAGGCGCTCGAGGATCTACTGGCATGAGCACTGTCATGACCAGCGAGCTCGCGCGCGCCACCGCGCCGTGCATCACCTCGAGCTTCCAGGCCGAATGCGTCGTGCTGACGCACATGCTTCTGGAGGAAAAGCCCGACATCCCCGTGCTGTTCCTCGACACGGTGCACCACTTCGCGCAGACGTACACGTATCGCGACGAGCTGGCCGCGGCGTGGAAGATGAACCTGATCAACCTCCGCGCGGCGGAACCGCGTCCGGGACTGTGGCAGGAGAGCACCGACAAGTGCTGCGCGCTCCACAAGGTGGGACCGCTCTTCGCGGCTCTCGAACAGTACGACGTCTGGTTCACTGCGCTCAGGCGCGAGCAGTCGCCCTCGCGCGCGAACCTGCAGGAGGTTGAGCCGTTCCGCCTCCCGAGCGGCAAGGTGATCCGGCGTGTCAGCCCCCTTGCCGCGTGGACAACCCGCGACGTGTGGAAGTACGCGAAGGAGCACTCGATTCCGCTGCTCCCGCTGTACGAGCTGGGCTATACCAGCATCGGCTGCGAGCCGTGCACGACACCGCCGCTCGACCCCGACAATCCACGCTCGGGACGCTGGCAGGGCCAGAAGCTCGAGTGCGGGATTCATATTCAGGCCGGGACGAAATAGACGGGGCCCTCCAAAAAAGACCTCCTACGCGGCAGCCGGCTTCACGCCGGCGTCACCCTGGTTGGGCGTTGGAGTGAGGAAATTGCCCTCAACCCAAGCTCGACATTGGTATAATCCCGCCCCTCTAGCTGCATTCATAACTCGTTTGAGGTCAAGCCGATGAAGTGGTTGCTGCCTTGGTCTGGTTCCTCGAATCGTCATAGACGATCCTTCTGGGTAATAGCACTCCTCGCCATAGTGGCCGCCACGGTATCGGCGCAAACTCCCGGGTATCTCAGCGAGATGCCGACCGCCGACCGCGTCGTTGCCGACATGCGCGCGGGCTCTACACGGGAATCGGCGGTGCGTGCGTCCGTGGCGCTGGGTCAGCTCGCCAGCATGGTCCAGTATTTCTCGGGTGCCGCGCAGAAGCGGACGCCCCTGCCGGCCGAAGCCGCGAAAATGGCCGAGTACCAGCTGGGAGCGGCGGCTCTGTTTGAGGCCGAGGAGGCCAAGACCGGCGGTCAATCCTCCTGTGGAATCGAGAACAACGACTGCGAGTACTACCTTCTCAATCGTTGCGCCAGCGCGTATACGTTCTCGGCCGGCTTTCGCCGCGAGATCCTCGATCGCTATTTCTCACCCCAGTGGCAGGCCCAAAACGCCAGACGGTTTGCGAGCGTGGCGGGCGAAGTATGGCGGGAGGCGATCACGCTGCCTGTCGGAACAAAGGCGACGCTTGCGAGCAATACTCGGCAGAACTGCGCGGATCCGTCGGGCGCCTCACGGATTGCCGGTCTCCTGAAGTCGGTGACTGGCGCCGGTGGTGGAGGTGGAGCCGCGGGCGGCGGCGCCGGTCTGGGGTCGCAGGTATCGTCGGTGCTTCTGGCGATCCTCTCGCTGGTGACGAACCTGCTGGTAATCGCTGGCGTGCTCATCGGTGTTGGATTCATCCTGGTCTATCGGTACCGATACTCGCGTTATAACCTGCTTCGCAAGAACAATCGCGAGGCAATCGAGGTCTTCGCGACCGGCGGCCAGGGTGCGCGCGAGCAAGCCATCATTGACGCATTCGATTCCCCGGATTTCACCTTCCAGTACACCGGAGTCAGTTACGGCGGACAGTTGGGCGGACGGCTTGCTCCGAGTGTGAGTATCGGCGGCCTCATCGCGCTCCCCTTCGTCGCGTTGGTGAAAATCGTGTGGTGGCTGCCGGCGCTCTTCGTCATCTACCTGATCGCGCAATTCGCCGGGACACGGGGCGCTATTTTGGCGGCTGTCGCGTACCTCGCGTGGAGGACGGCCGGCCGATTTACGTACGGGGGAGACAGGGTGCGCTTCGTGCTTCTGCGCAACATCAGGTCGTTCCGTCGCGGGCATCTCGAAGCGATGCGATTCGGCTATCTCGCGTTCAACCGCGGCCTCATCGACGAGGAGAAGTTTCACTGGTATCGCTTCACCGCCATTTACGCCGATGGGCACACCGACCCTGCCGAATGGGAGTTCGGTGGGCTCGTCAACAAATGGTTCAGCGGGCTCAAGTCGAAGCAGGGGGACATCGACAAGGCACGCGCAGCCGTCAAGAGCTACGCGGAGGGGAACGTCGGAGCCGATATCGAGGCGCAGGCACTCGCGACGGTGCAGCGCTTCGCGCACGAGCATCCAGAAGATCCGCTCTGGCAGGACATGCGGCGGCGGTTCGTGGAAGGCTCGTACTGGCTGACGCAGGGCGACTTGAAGCGCACTGTGTTTGCGCCGTCCGACAGTCCGTTTGTCATCACGTTGGGAACACTCGACGGCACCAACACCGAACTGGTGTTCTCGGGCGAGGGTTCGATCATGACGATCGCGCCGCCGGGCGCGGGCAAGACACAATGCAATGTCTTCCCCAACCTGCTGCGATGGCCGGGGCCCGCGGTCGTGCTCGATGTGAAGGGCGAAATCTACGACGGCACGAGTGCGTGGCGCGCCGCCAACGTCGGACCGGTCATCAAGTTCAGCCCGCTCGACCCGCAGCGAAGCGCGCGCTTCAATCCGCTGAATGGCGTTCGCCACGAAGCGATGTATTTGTGGGAAGACGCGCGGTTCCTGGCGGACATGATGATCGTCCCGAAGGCAAAGGAGCCGTTCTGGGAAGATAAGGCCAAAGAGATTCTGACGGCCATTATCGCCGACGTCGCGTTCTGGAATCCCCCCGACGACCGCGCGATGTCGAAGGTGCTCGCGATCGTCAACCGCAACGGCTGGGACGAGTTCATCAACCGGATGCGCAAGAATCCCGAGATTCAGACCATGCGCGATGAAGGCGCCAACCTCGCGTCCATGGATCCAAAGACCCTTGACGGCGCGCTGCAGACGGCAAAGGCGAGCCTGGCGGCCTGGGTCGGCGAACGGATCAACATGGTGACGCGGCAATCGGACTGGAGCCCCCTGGATCTCCGGAACGGGACGAATCCGACGCTCTACGTCTGCGTCAAGCCGAACGAGATCGAGGCATACCTGTCGCTCCTCCGTGTCGTCATCGCGCAGCACATTCGCGCGTTGACGTCGGAGCTGCCGCCGCGCGGCGCGGCGCCAATCCTGTTCGTCCTCGACGAGCTGCCGCGTCTGAGACAGATGCCGCCCGTTGAAGAAGCTCTCGAAGTGGGCCGGCAATATGGCATCAAACTCTGGATGTTCGCGCAGAGCGTCGGCCAGATGAAGAACGCGTATCCGAACGGCGAAGGGATGATGGGCAGCTGCGCGGTGCGCACCTTCATGAATCCGAGCCTGCAGGACGGCACCGCGAAGATGATCGCCGAGCAGATCGGCATGCGCAGCGGCGAGGAACACGGCGGCAAGGAAGGCACGCTGAAGGAAGCCGCACTCATCGTCGAACCGACGCAGTTGGCCGGCCCCGAATTCAAGGAGCTGCAGATCGTGATGGGGGTCGGCGGCAAGCCGGCGAAGGTGCGCAAGCGGTACGCGCATGCCGATGCGGCCGTGCACTCGAGGATGGGCACCTATCAACCTGCCCTGCGCGGCGAGGCTGCGGCAACGTAGGTCGAGCGTTTAACAACGAAAGGTTTTATACATGCGACGCAGATCTCTCATAAGCGTGGGCACGGCGACCTTCGCTGTGCTGGCAGTCTTGTCCGGCGGATCCCCCGCCGGTGCACAAACCGTCGCCGTTGGCGACATCGTTGAGACGAACATCAACGGATCACGGGTCATCGGTGAAGTGACCCGTGCGGCGGGCGCCGTTGCCGACCTCAATGTCGGTCAGAACAACAAGGTGCCGCTGTTGGGCGTGGAGAACATGAAGGTGCTTCAGAAAGCCGGCACCGGCGGTAAGTCGTCGTGCGCCGTCGGCGACGCGGTGCAGGTGCCGTACTTGGCTGGCACGGTGATGTCCGGCAGGATCCTGAAAACCAACGGCGCGTATTGCGAGATGGACTCGTCCGGGTCCGGATTTACGGGATGGAGCAAATGCTCGGACGTCAGGCTCGCCTCCGGTGGAACGTGCGCTGCTCCAACGCCTGCCGCGCAGGGACGCGCCGGCGGCGCGGCAGCCGCGGCCGGACCGCAGCCTCCGCGCCCGGGACTGACCTCGTGCGCCGGCAAGATCGAGGGCCGCTATTCGACGGCCGCCGGCATCGGACTCACCATCGAATTCAGATCCGGCAAGGCGACGTTGAAGGGACCGCTGGTCGACGACGAGGTCGTCGAGTGCTGGACGACGGGCACGAAGATTGTGCTGCACAATCCGAAAGAACGGGACGACCTCGAGCTCGACATCAACAAGGACGGGTCGATCGACACGCCGTTCGGCGAAATCAGGAAGAAGGGCGATTAGTCTGAAGCACGGAGCGAGCTGACGGAGTTCGGGCATGGCAAACGAAGACAAGCTTTCCGAGTTGAAGGATGAGAAGTCTCTGTGGGAAGGGCGCCGGGCGCAGCTCGACGAGATCACGTCTGAGTTCAGCAACCAGATCTCGAATCTGCAGAATCAGCAGAAGGTGTTGACCGGTGAACGAGCAGCAGCGGAAGCGCAGTATCAGGACGCTCTGAAGGAACCCCACAAGAAACTCGATCAGCTGCTGTCGGCTCAGGACAAGATGGCGGCCGCCGACGCCAACCTCGACAAGACTGGCAAGGCGGTCGCGTCGACCACCAGTGAGCTCAGGAGCACCATCGACGAGACGGTGCAAGTGGACAACACGATTCAAGGGTTAGGAAAGAAGATCGAGACGATCGAGAAGATCGAAGACTTCAAGAACACCGTCGGCGACAAGATCGACGACCTGAAAACCGCGGCCGGTGATACGTTCCAGGACCTGAAAGAAACCGCCACACCATATGTCGTGGGGGCGGGCAAAGGCGTGGGCGACGCGACCAAGGCCTTAGGCACCGCTTTCGTCCTGGACAAAATCGAGCACGAGTTCGGCATCAGTCCCGAGATGGTGATGGAAAGTTACGAGGCCACAAAACAGTTCGTGGAGAACGAGGTCATGCCACGAGCCGAAATGGCCAAGTCGCAGCTGGAAGACGCCGCTCAGAAGTTCGCGGAAAACGATTCCGCGAAGCTCCAGAACGATAAGGTTTTCCACGCAGAGCAGCTCGCAGCAGTGGGCCAGATCAAATCCGAAATCGGCTCTCAGATCGACGCATCGAAGGCGGAGATGCAGAAGGTGATGGGCAGCGACTGGAGTCTGGCAGGCCAGAAGGAATTTGCGCAGAACGAATTCAACTACGCATTCCAAAAAACGAACGACTTCATCGCGGAGCAAACGCAAGAACGAGACAACTTCTTCGCCGGAAATCTTTCGGCGCTGTCGCCGATTGAGCAGCAGCAGAATCGGACAGCGATGAATGAGGAATTACATGCTGCCCATTACGGTCTGACGCGGGACCTTGCCGTCAAACAGGCCGAAATCAATGTGGATCTCGGAAACAAGGAAATGATGAATCAACTCGAGAAAAAGGAGGTCAAGCAGGGCGTTCAGAAAGACGACGTGCAATCAGCCATGGAACCGCTCCGCAGCCTTCAGGAAGAGCAAAGACCGAACGACATTTACATGGAGGCGAACAAGATCCACACGCAGAATTGTCCCGAGTTGTCGCAGAATCCGCCAATGGCGCCCCAGCAACAGGGTCCCGAGGGTCCCGGCATGTAAGCTGCGGATCGTGACCCGTATCTCCAAGGCGCCGTTCAGTTTCCTATTTCTTGACCTTCTCGTACCGACCCATCAGCTCGGTCTGCGCCAGGATGTGCCCCTTCATCGCCTCCTCGAGCGCCGCGCGGTCCTTGAACATCTTGCCTGCCAGCGGCATGTCGAGCGCGTACAGCCGGAAGAAGTAGCGATGTTCCCGATCGGGTGGGCATGGGCCGATGTAACCGGCCTTCCCCGCACCGTTCATCCCCATCTTCGCGCCCGCTCCCTCAGCGATGCCTTTGCTATTCGCCGGCAGATCCCAGACGAACCAGTGATCGAAGTTGCCGCTCGGCATCAGCGTCTTCGGCACATCCGGATCGTGCATGGTCAGCACGAACTGCTTGGTGTTCGCCGGCACGCCGCCGAAATTGAGCGCGGGGTTCATGCCCGCGCCGTCGCAGGTGTACTTCGATGGAATCTTCTCGCCCTGCTTGAACGCCGGCGTCGACAACTCAAGCGCGCCTGCTGCATGCGCCATGAGCAATCCTCCCGCTATGAATCCAATCGTCGACCACATACGTGTGTTCATTGATGCCCTCGATGAGAATAATGAGAATAAGTTGACACGTCAGATCGGAATCGTATGACGCGCAACGGATCGCGTCAACGCAGCGACCAGCGAACTCGACCATGGCTGACGCGGGTTATGTCTTGTGAGATCGAACTGAAAGTACGCACACGGCGCCGAGCACCATCGAAACCGCCAGGCACGCGAGCCCGATGTTGAAGGAGTTCGTAGCGGTTCGGACGTAGCCGAGGATGTAGGGTCCGACGAATCCGCCAAGGTTGCCGAATGAGTTGATCAGGCCGATCGACGCGGCCGCCGCCGATTCGGTGAGGAACGCCGTCGGGAGAGGCCAGAAACCCGGGAAGTATCCATCGACGCCCGCCGCGACGACGCAGAACGCGGCCACCACGAGCAGCGGGTTGCCGCCCGCCATGATGACCAGCACGTAGCCGATGCCGCCGAGGACCATGGCGCTGGCTGCGTGCCACCGACGCTCGCCCGTCCGATCCGACGAAGCGCCTACCAATAACATCGAGATGAGACCCGCCAGATGCGGGATCATCGCGACCACCGTCACCTTCAAATCGCTCCAGTTGGACGCCTGCTTGAGCAGTGTCGGCATCCAGATGTTCAGACCGTAGAAGCCGACGGTGGCAAAGAAATATGCGCCGACCAGCAGCAGCACGTCGCGATGCCGCAGCGCCTGCCACATCGAGATATGGCGCACCGCCTTGCGTTGCCGTTTCTCGAGCTCGAGTTCCCGGATAATCCACTGCTTCTCATCGTCGGGAAGCCACGTGGCTTCGCGCGGCCAGTCCGTCAGGTAGAAGACCGTGATGACACCGAGGATCACCGCCGGAATGCCTTCGACGATGAACAGCCATCGCCACCCGGGCTGATTGAGCCACTGGACGCCAAGCAGCAGCCCGGAGATAGGTGAACCGAGGAGATTCGAGACTGGAATGGCCGCCATGAACAACGCGACGGCCTTCGCGCGATCTTCGTACCGGAACCAGTGCGACAGGTAGACGATGATCCCGGGAAAGAACCCCGCCTCTGCGGCGCCGAGGAGAAACCGCACCCAGTAGAACTGCGTCGACGTCCTGACGAACGCCGTCATGATCGCGAGAACGCCCCACGAAATCATGATGCGCGCGATCCACTTCCGGGCGCTCCAGCGCTCCACGATCACGGAGCCGGGAATCTCCAGGATGACGTAGCCGAAGAAGAAGATGCCCGCGCCGAACCCGAACACCTCTGCGCTGAAACCGAGGTCGCCGGCCATCTGCAGCGCGGCGTAGCCGACATTGACACGATCGAGGAACGCGATGATGTAGAGGGTGAAGATGTACGGGATGACACGGAGGCTGATACGGCGACGGGCCCGCTCAGCAACCGCGTCGAGGCCGGGAGTCGAAACTCCCGGCTCCATCACTCCACGGGCTCCGCTGTGGGTTGTGCTGGAAATGGGACGCCAGACCGCGCGGATCGCGTCTGTTCAACCCAGCGCCGCAGGACGCGGTTCCACCACATGATGGCGCCGGTGACGAACATCACCGCTGGCAGCAGACCGATGATCACGTACGTGATGCGCACGCCCATGCCGCCATACCGGCCGAAGTGCATCCTCACCAGCCACGCGATGAACTCGTCCCCTTTGCGCGCTCCATTGGAGAGCTGAGGCGGCTCGAAGTAGTCGACGACGGCGATGAACGGATCAGGAAACGCGAAGTAGATACCGGTGACGCCCCATAACAGCAGGATGGCCAGGCTCCAGAAGCCCATCGCACTATGCAAATCGAAATTGATCCGCTTCCATCCGTGCCACGGGTTGAAGAAGAAGCCCTGTGCCCACGTACTCTTCCCGCGCCACCAGATCACCACGCCCGTGAGGCACAACAGTGCGAGCAGGCCGCCGCCGACGGCGTTGATCCGGCGGCCGGTATCTCCCTTCAACAGGTTGTCGTGCAGATCGACGAGCCATTCCATGACGGTCACGGACAAGGGATGCATCTCGCCCATGTCGGCGCCGGTGTACGGGTTGAAGCGCTCTTCAATCGTGTCGTCGCCAAGCGTCAACGTCACTTCGGCGGGAGTCAAGCGGCGCCCCGCCATCATCACCTTCTTGATGTCCCAGCCCGGGTATTTCTGGCTTACCGCTGCCCTGAGCTCGGGCTCCGTCATTCGCTTGTTGGCAGTGGCGTCGGCCGCGGGCACGTTCCCGAGCTTTGCGAAGAGCAGATCACGGCGGAATACCACGGCGCTGCCTGTCACGCTGATCAGCACGATATACAGGCCGATCGCGACGCCCGCCCAGAGATGTACCTGGAACAGGGCGCGGCGCAACCAGGTCCCTTGCGGGTGTGCCCAGAATCCCATGGCGGCCGATCTTACAACTTGGCGCCGAGGTACGCACAGACCCGAAGCAGGTCGGCGAAAACGCCTCCGGCGGTCACGGCAGGTCCCGCGCCCGGGCCCTGGATGACGAGCGGATTGCGGTCGTAGCGGCTGGTGACGAAGCGCACCACGTTGTCCGTGAGGTTGATATTCGCGAACGGATGCGAGCGATCGAGCTCGACGAGGCCGACGGTGGCGCGGCCCGGCCCCGCATCGAGCGCGGCCACGTAGCGGAGGACGCACCCTTTCGCGTTGGCCGCGTTCAGCCGCTCGAGCATGGGCGCATCGAGCTCCGAGACGCGCTCCATGAACTCGTCAACGGCACATTCCCAGAGGGTTGACGGGATGAGCCCTTCGAGCTCGACGTCGGCCAGTTCGAGCCGCAGGCCCATTTCCCGCCCGAGGATGACGAGCTTGCGAGCCACGTCGGTCCCCGAGAGATCGTCGCGCGGATCGGGCTCGGTATAGCCGTTGGCCTTCGCATCGCGCACGATCGCCGAAAACGGCCGCTGTCCGTCCCACACGTTGAACAGGTACGCCAGCGTGCCCGACAGGATCCCTTCGATACGGCGGATCTCGTCGCCCGTCTCACGCAGATCGCGAAGCGTCTGGATGATCGGGAGGCCGGCGCCGACGGTCGCTTCGTAGAGGTAATGCGATCCCGCGGCCCGCCGCGCCTCGTGCAGCGCTTCGTACAGATCGAGTGGTCCGCTGTTGGCGCGCTTGTTCGGCGTGACCACGTGAATGCCGGCCGCGAGCCAGCGCGGATACTGCTCCGCGATCTCCTCGCTCGCGCTGCAATCGAGAATGACCGCATGCGGCAGGTGCTCGGCGTTGACGTGATCCTCGAAACGCAGCATGTCGGGCGGCTGGCCCTGCCTGAGCGCTTCGCGCCACGCGTCGAGCGGGATCGCCGAATCCGAGAGCGCCATCGCGCGCGACGTCATCACCGCGCGCAGCCGCAGATCGATGTGGAAGTCGCGTGTCAGCCGCGCGGCCTGCGAGGCCAGTTGATCCAGCAGCACGCTACCGACGGCGCCAGGACCGATGAGACCCAGTGAGACCGTGTGTGGTGAGAGATAAAAGCCGGAGTGCACCGATCGCAAAGCCCTGGTGGTCTGACGCTCGTCGATGACGACCGAGATGTTGCGCTCCGAGGACCCTTGCGCGATCGCCCTGACGTTGACACCCGAGGCGCCCAGCGACCCGAACACCTGCGCCGCGACACCGGGCGTTCCCGCCATGCCGTCACCGACGACCGACAGAATGCTGCAGCCGCGCACGACGTCGACGTTCTGAATCTGCCCGCCGTTCAACTCCGCGTGAAACGCGTGCCGAACCGTCCGGGCGGTGCGCTCGGCCTCGGCCTCCGGAATCGCGAAACAGATCGAATGCTCCGAGCTCCCCTGCGAGATGAGAATGACGGAGATGCCGTCCTCTCGCAGGGCGCCGAACAGCCGCTGCGCGGTGCCGGGCACGCCGATCATGCCGGCACCCTCCAGGTTCACGAGCGCGACGCCATCGATGCTCGTGATGCCTTTCACAGGATGCAGGGAGGACGGCGAGGCGGAAATCAACGACCCCGATGTCTCAGGTCTGAACGTATTGCGGATCCAGATCGGAATCCGCTTCGCCACCGCTGGCGCCATGGTCTGCGGATGAATGACCTTCGCGCCGAAGTAGGCCAGCTCCATCGCCTCGTGATACGAGAGCGAATCGATGACCTGGGCGTCGGGAACGCGCCGCGGATCGGCGCTCAGCACGCCGTCAACGTCGGTCCAGATGACGATCTCCTCCGCGTCCAGCAGGTCGCCAAAAATCGATGCGGAAAAGTCGCTGCCATTCCTGCCGAGCGTGGTCTGAAGTCCGTCGGCCGTGCGCGCGATGAAGCCGGTGATGACGAGCGTCACCTCGACGTCGGGCGGGACGACCTGCATCGCGTTCGCGCGCGACTCGTCCCATCGCACGCTCGGCCCGAGCGGACTCCAGTCGACGCGGACGATGTCGCGCGCGTCGACCCAGCTGACGCGTCCCGGCCTGCGCCCGCGCGACTCGAGGTGCTTCGCGAACAGGCGGGTCGACCAGATCTCGCCGAAACCGGCCACGAGGTCGCGCACGGCGGACGAAGCGGAGCGCGTCAGGTGAACGGCGTGAAGAATCCCGACGATGTCCTGGCAGTCCCGATCGACCCCGGCGACGTACAGGTCCGTCGCGGAACCGGGAATCAGGGTCTGCGCCATGCCGGCGTGACGGTCGCGAAGCGCCTGGACCCCGTCGGCGACAGGCTGCTGGCGCTCGGCCTGCGTGATCAGCGCCAGCAGCGCGTCGGTCACGCCGCGGGATGCCGACAGCACGACCCCGAGCCGGGTGCACGTCTCTTTTTCGAGGATGTCTGCCGCGCGTTGCATGCACGCGGCGTCGGCGACGCTCGAGCCGCCGAATTTATGAACTCGCCATTTGTCCATTAAAGAGTTAACTCCCAATCTCCAACGCCCAACTCCCAAGGCGCACAGTGACTGGGGAATTGGTGATTGGGAGTTGGGAATTTTCAGGTGCCAAGAACAAGTCCTCCGTCGACGGAAAGCACGGCGCCATGCACGAACGAGGCGGCCTCAGACGCGAGCCATACGTAAGCCTCGGCGACGTCGCGCGGATCGCCCGTGCGGCCAAGCGGCGTGCCCTCGACGAGCCTGTGGCGCACCTTGTCTGGAATCGTCTCCACCATCCCGGTCGCGATCACGCCTGGCGCAACGGCGTTCACACGGATGTTGTAGCGCCCGAGCTCGCGCGCCCACGTGCGCGTCATCGCGATCACCGCCGCCTTCGAGGCGGCGTAGTTGGTCTGCCCGACGTTACCGTACACACCGACGATGCTCGACGCGTTCAGCACAACGCCACCGCCGCCGGCAATCATATGTGGAACCACTGCGCGCGTACACACGAACACACCGCGGAGGTTCACGTCGAGCACCCGGTCGAACGCCTCGTCGGACATCTCGCCCAGCAGATCGCCGCCCTTCCACTTGACGAGCAGGGCATCATAGGTCACCCCGGCGTTGTTGATCAGAACGTCGAGGCGTGACCAGCGCTGCATGACCGAGGTCACCGCCGCTCTCACGGCCGACGCCTCCGTCACGTCAACCTCTGCACACAGGCACTCGCCGCCGTGCGCATTGATCCCGCGCGCGAGATCCTGGTCGGCCGCCATCCGGTCCCACACGGCCACGCGACAGCCTTCCTCACCGAAGCGCAGGGCCGTGGCGCGGCCGATGCCGGACGCGCCTCCGGTGACGACCACCACTTTCCCGCTCAGGCCGGTGACGATCATGCGCTCATTTCAACAGACCGCGGAGACACGGAGCCGCGGGGCACATCCCGGAGTTTTCTCCGTCTCTTCGTGCCTCCATCGGCACGTTGACTCAGGAAGCGCTGGAAATGCGCCGATTCAGCGCGAGAAGCGGTCGACGATGTCGACGAGCTCGGCGAGACTTTCGCTGTGTTCGTCAGAGCCTTGCGCGATGCTGTGCGGAACACACTTTTCGACGTGAAATTTGAGGATGACGTGGCTGACGCGACCAATCGCCGCTTCCGCCGCCGCCAACTGCTGAAGAATCGCGATGCAGAGGCGCGGCTCTTCGATCATCTTTCGAATTCCACGCAACTGGCCCTCGATCCGTTTGAGGCGCGCCAGCACGTCGCGTTGATGATCGATATCCAGCGCGGGCGGGCTCGCCCGGCGCGAGGGGTTGACTATAACATGCGGGTCCAGAGTGGCAGTGTTGGGCTGTTCTTCGGGCATTTAAAACGACTTACGGCTGCCGCCCCCCGTTTGTTTACAAGCGTCGCCACGTAGCCCGTGCGGTCTGGTGGAAGTTACACCCCTGCCGGTCGATGATGACAACCACTGGAAATGTATGAATCTCGAGCGCGTAAAGGGCCTCCGGCCCTAAATCGTCGTAGGCAACCACCGAGGCGGCCGATATCTGCCTGGTCAGCAACGCGCCCAGCCCGCCAATCGCCGCGAAATAGACGGCACGGTGCGCGACGACATGTGCCATGTCCTCGCCCTGCAGCTCGCCTTTGCCGATCACCGCGCGCACGCCAGCCTTGAACAGCCACGGTAAATACCTGGCCATCCGCGCGATCGTCGTCGGGCCCGCGGATCCAATTACTTGTCCCGGCTTGGGCGGCGCAGGGCCGACGGCATACAAAATCTGATTTTCGAGCGAAATCGGAATCGGCACGCCCTGCTCCAGCGCATGCGCGAGCCGTGCCGCGCTCGCGTCGCGCAGCGAGATGACCCGACCCGTCAGCTCAACCGAATCGCCGGCGTGAAGCCGATCGAGGTCAGCGTCCGAAATGCCGTTACGGCAATCAAGCTGAATAACACCGCTCATTGGTCGATTCCGTCCGTTAGTGGCCACTCAGGACACAAAGACGAGGTGAACCACGAAGCGCACGAAGGACACGAAGAAGTCAGGACACGAAGAGAATTTATTACTTTGTGTTCTCGATTCTTCGTGCTCTTCGTGTCCTTCGTGGTTCACCCCGTCTTTGTGGGCATCGTGGCGATCGTCATAGGACCGCAGACATGCGCCGCGTGGAATGACATCCAAGATTGACGGCGACCGGCAATCCCGCGATATGCGTCGGAAAGACCTCCACATTCACCGCCAATGCCGTGACGATACCGCCGAGCCCCTGCGCGCCGATGCCGAGGCCATTCACCTGATCCAGCAGTTCCCCTTCAAGCTCGCAAAGGTCCGCCCGCGGATGCCGGACGTCTACGGGCCGGAGGACCGCCTTCTTCGCGAGAAGCGCGGCGACTTCGAAGGTGCCGCCCACGCCGACACCGACAATGATCGGTGGGCACGCATTCGCGCCGGCGCGATCGACGGTCTCGAGCACGAACTGCTTGATGGCGGCAACGCCGTCCGCGGGAACGAACATCTTCAGCGCGCTCATGTTCTCGGCGCCGAATCCCTTCGAGGCCACGGTGATGCGTACGTCGACACCAGGCACAATGTCGACGTGTATGACGCCCGGTGTATCGCCTCCGGCGGTCTTCAGAAGGCGCGTGGGATCGCCTGTCACCGACCAGCGGAGATATCCGGAGCGCGTTCCCTCGCGGATCCCTTCGTAAATCGCCTCCTGAAGGCTCCCGCCAACCCAGTGGACGTCCTGGCCCACCTCCAGCATGACGACCGCGAGACCGCTGTCCTGGCAGACGGGCACGCGTTCCGTCGCGGCGATCTCGTAGTTGCGAATCAGCTGTTCGAGCGTGCGCCGGGCAAGGGGCGACTCTTCGCGCCGGGCGGCGTCACGCAGCGCCTGCAGCACGTCTGCGGGGAGGTTGTAGTTGCACTCCACCAGCAGCCGCGACACCGTGTCCCGCAGCGTAGAGACGTCGATGTCCCGGATCATTTCTTCGGTTCGGGGATCGTGGCTCTCACGGGCACGTGCCCGCGCTTGTAGACCATGAAGGTGCGCAGGAATTCGATCACGATCTTGCCATCCTGCGTGAAGCCGGTCGTCTTCACGCGTACGATGCCGACGTTCTGCCGCGACTTTGACTCGCGCTTCTCGAGCACCTCGCTGCGCGAGTACACAGTCTCTCCTTCGAAGAGCGGATTCGGCAGCCGCACCTCGTCCCATCCGAGATTGGCCATCACGTTGATCGACAGATCGATGACAGATTGCCCCGTCACGAGCGCGAGCGTGAATGTGGAGTCGACAAGCGGCTGGCCGAACTCGGTCTGCGCGGCGTACGCGCGGTCGAAGTGAATTGGATTCGTGTTCTGCGTGAGCAGGGTGAACCAGCTGTTGTCGACCGGCAGCACCGTCCGCCCGAGTGGATGCGGATAGATGTCGCCTACCTCGAAATCTTCGTAGACCCGGCCTGTCCACCCTTGTTTCACCGCCATGTCATGCTCCGTTTGTCCTTGGAAACATACCTTCGTGCCCTTCGCGTTCTTCGTGGTCGATCATACGATTCCCGACTGATGCATCCGCGCGATGGTATCGCTGTCAAATCCAAGCTCGCCGAGGATCGTGTCCGTGTGCTCGCCGACCGCCGGTATCGCGCCCATCGGCATCTCCATGTTGTCAAAATTGAACGGCGGCACGAGGGCGCGAACAGGTCCGGCCGGCGACGCGACCTCTGTCCATCGGTTGCGCGCCGCCAGTTGCGGATGGTCGATGAACTCCTCAATCGTGTTCATCCTGGCATTGGCAATCTGCGCCGTCTCGAGCCGGTCAATCACCTCGTCGGCGGTGAGCCCGCTGAAGGCGTGGGTAATGAGCGCGTCCAGCTCGTCGCGATGTTTCACGCGCTGCGGATTCGAGGAGAAGCGTGGATCGATCGCGGCCTCCGGCCGCCCGAGCGCCTCGGCGCAGAATCGCCCCCACTCGCGCTCGTTCTGAAGTCCGAGGTACACGATCCTGCCGTCGCCGGCGGCATACGGACCGTAGGGCGCGATGACCGCGTGGCGCGCGCCGCTCCGTGGTGGCGCCGCCCCGCCGAAGGCGTAATAGACCGGATACGACATCCACTCGCCGAGCGATTCAAAGAGCGAGACCTCGAGCGCGGACCCTTCTCCAGTTTTCTGGCGACGCAGCAGGGCCGCAAGCACGCCGGAGAACGCATACATGCCGGCGGAGATGTCGGCCACCGAGATCCCGACCTTGGCGGGCTGGTCTTCGGTGCCGGTGATCGCCAGCATCCCGGCCTCGCTCTGCACCAGCAGGTCGTACGCCTTCTTGTCGCGATACGGACCGGTCGAGCCGTAGCCCGAGATCTCGCAGACGATCGCCCGCGGGTATTCGCGCCGCACGGTCTCGGATCCAAACCCGAGGCGGGCCATGGCGCCCGGCGCGAGGTTGTGAATAAAGACGTCGGCACGCGTGAGAAGTCCGCGCAGGATCTCGATCGCCTCGGGCCGCTTCAAGTCGAGCGTCAGCGACTCCTTCGTCCGATTGAGCCACACGAAGTGGCTCGACATCCCCTTCACCGTCGAGTCGTAGCCGCGTGCAAAATCGCCGACGCCAGGACGCTCGATCTTGATGACGCGGGCGCCCAGGTCCGCCAGCTGCCGAGAGGCAAACGGCGCCGCAACCGCCTGCTCGACAGCCACCACAGTGATACCGTCCAGAGGCAGCATGAACGAAGGAATGTACCGCAATTGTGCGAAGATTGCCCGGTCATGACCGAGCCAGAGGAGAGAACGCCATGCGCTTCAGATTGTCTTCGCTGATTGCCCTCGCAACCGCGCTGGTGGTCGCGCTGCCGTGGGCAGCCGCCGCCCAGGGCATGCAGCTCCGTGTGCTGTCGAACCCGCGGCCCGAGTTCGTGAGCGGCGGAGACGTACTTGTCAGTGTCACGTTCCCCGCCGGTGTGCAGGCGCCGAACGTCCGGCTGACCCTCAACGGCTCGGACGTGACACGCAGCTTACGCCCAGTCAGGGTGGAGCGCACGCTTATGGCACTCGTCAAAGGGCTGGCTGACGGCAACAACACGCTGGTCGCGTCCGCCGGCAACGCAACCGCGAGGCTGACGGTGGTGAACCATCCGCATGCCGGACCCGTCATCTCCGGTCCTCACGAGCAGCCATTCATCTGCGAGACCGACAAGTTCAAGCTGATGTCGGGTGGCGTCGCCGGCAAGGCGCTCGACGCCGACTGCTCGATCGCGACGCGCGTCGACTACGTCTACAAGTCGACCGCCGGCGGCGAGCTCAAGGCACTTGCCGATCTGAAAAACCTTCCCGCCGACGTGGCGATGACCACAACCTCCATCGGTACGGCCATCCCCTTCATCGTCCGCATCGAGACGGGGACAATCAACCGGGCGGTCTACGAGATCGCGATGCCATTCAACCCCGCGCTCGACAGGGAGCCCGATTTCAACACGCAGTCGACCAGCTGGAACCGGCGCCTGATCTACACCTTCGGTGGCGGATGCGCCGGCGGCTGGCACAAGCAGGGCACGGGCACCGGCGGTGTCGATGACGAAGTCATGCTGGCGCAGGGTTATGCCGTGGCGTCGGCATCTTTGAACGTGTTTGGAAACAATTGCGCCGAGCTGCTCGCGGCCGAGACGATGATGATGGTGAAGGAACACTTCATCGAGGCGTACGGCGCGCCGAAGGCGACCATCGGCTGGGGTGGCTCAGGCGGTTCGTACCAGCAGCACCAGATCGCCGACGGCTATCCCGGCCTTCTCGACGGCATCATGCCGGCACGCAGCTTCCCCGACCTCGAGTTCGGCACGGCGGTCATGGTCAGCGACGCGCGCCTGCTTGCGAACTACTTCGACAAGCTCGCGGGACCGGTGGCATTCACCGGCGAGCAGCAGCGGCAGGTGGCCGGCCTCGGTCAACTTGCGACGCTGAAGACCAACAGCCTGAATCCGGGACGTATTACCGTCGGCGAGTACTGCTCGGTGCCGGAGGCGCAGCGGTACGACGCGGTGAAGAACCCGACTGGGGCGCGGTGCAGCATCTACGATCACGCCGTCAACGTGTGGGGGCGCGATCCGAAGACCGGTTTCGCGCGGCGTCCGCTCGACAACGTCGGCATCCAGTACGGACTGGGCATGCTCAACGCCGGCGTCATCACGAAAGAACAGTTCCTCGATCTGAACGCGAAGATCGGCGGCTACGACAACGACGGGAGAGTGGTCGCAACGCGCTCGGTTGCCGACCCGGTGGCGATGCGCACGGCCTACCGCATGGGGCGAATGACGTGGGGTGGGGGCGGCCTTGCCACGACGCCGATCATCGACTACCGCGCGTATCTCGACGACGCGCAGGGCGGAAACGTGCACCTGCGCTACCACTCGTTCTCGCTGAGGGAGCGCCTCATGAAGGCAAACGGCTACACCGACAATCGCGTGATGCTCACCGACGATCGCAGGTGGGGCGATTCATTGAAGGCACCGGTGCTCAAGCAGGCGCTCGCGCAGATGGATCAATGGCTGACGAAGATCTCCGAAGACACGTCCAACGACTCGAAGATCGTCAAGGTTCGGCGCGCGAAGCCGGCCGACCTCGTCGACGCGTGCTGGACGCGCGACGAGCACCCGCAGCGGATCGTCGAGACACAGGCACCTGGTGCAACCAGGTGTAACGAGCTCTATCCGCCCAACTCGTTCCCACGCGGAGTCGCGGGCAGCCCGCTCGCGGCGGATGTCATCAAGTGCCAGCTGAAGCCGGTCGCGGCGTCCGACTACAAGGTCACGTTTACGGCCGACGAGATGGCGCGGTTGAAGCAGATCTTCGCTGGCGGCGTGTGCGACTGGTCGAAGCCCGGCGTGGAACAACAGCCGATGTCAGGTACCTGGCAGTCGCTGCCGGCTTCGCTGCCCAATACGGCTACCCGCTAGCAGGTTCGAAGTGTAAAGTTCGAAGTTCGAAGTAAGTTGGAAGTACCGCCGTCGTACTTCGAAGCTTACTTCTGACTTCGAACTTCGACCTTCGAACTTGAGCGCGTCCTTTCTCCCCTCCGACCTCCTCGCCGCGCGCGCCCAGATGGCGCTGTCGCTCGGCTTCCATATCGTGTTCGCCGAGATAGGCATTGCGATGCCGGTGCTCATGGTGCTGGCCGAATGGCGCTGGCGACGCACAGGCGACCACGTGTACTACCAGCTCGCGAAACGGTGGGCCAAGGGTACCGCGGTCCTCTTCGCGGTCGGCGCGGTCTCGGGGACCGTCCTTTCGTTCGAGCTCGGACTGCTCTGGCCGGAATTCATGCGCGTTGCAGGGCCAATCATCGGCATCCCTTTCTCGCTCGAGGGCTTCGCATTTTTTACGGAGGCGATCTTTCTCGGTGTGTATTTATACGGCTGGGACCGCATTACGCCGCGCGCGCACCTGCTTGCGGGCCTTATCGTCGCCGCGAGCGGCGCCGCATCGGCCATATTCGTCGTCATGGTCAACGCGTGGATGAACACACCCGCCGGGCTGGTCATCTCGGCGGGACGCATCACGCACATCGATCCGATTGCAGGAATGTTCAACCCGTCGACGGGCCAGCAGGTGTTGCACATGCTCCTTGCCGCGTACGCGGCAACGGGACTGGCAGTCGGGGGCGTCCATGCTGCAATGCTGCTGCGCCGACCCGGGTCCGCCTTCCACCGGCGAGCGCTCACAGTGGCGCTGATCATCGGCGCCCCGGCGGCGCTGTTCCAGCCGATCTCCGGCGACATCAGCGCACGCACGGTCGCCAAGTGGCAGCCGATCAAGCTCGCGGCGCTCGAGGGGCAGTTTGAGACGGAGACCGGCGCCCCGCTGAAAATCGGCGGCGTGCCCGACCCCACCGCCGCGGTCACGCGGTACGCGATCGAGATTCCGCGCGGCCTCTCGCTGCTCGCGTTCCACGATCCGAACGCGGAAGTAAGGGGACTCACAGCGTTCCCCCGCGATCAGTGGCCTCCCGTGGCGGCCGTTCACATCGCTTTTCAGATCATGATCGCAACGGGCAGCGCGATGGCACTCGTCAGTGCCTGGGCGGCAGTGGTGGCGCTCCGCAGGCGCGACATCGTCCAGAGCCGGTGGTGGCTGCGCGCGCTTGCGGTCATCACGCCCTTCGGCTTCATCGCCACCGAGGCCGGATGGACGGTGACCGAAGTGGGCCGACAGCCCTGGGTAATCTCCGGGATGCTTCGCACAGCTGATGCGGTCACGCCGATGCCGGGACTCGCGGTGCCGTTGGCGCTGTTCGCGCTGCTCTACCTCGGGCTCGGTGCCATCGTCGCCGTGCTGATCCGATCGCTCATCCGGGAGACGGCATGATCGACCTGGCCACCCTTGGCCTGCCGGAAGCGATTGCCGCCATCATCGCCATCGCGCTCAATGCCTACGTCCTCACGGGCGGAGCGGACTTCGGCGGCGGCCTGTGGGACCTGTTCGCAAGCGGCCCTCGACGGACCCTCCAGCGTGAGCTGATTGCGCATTCGATCGGACCCATCTGGGAAGCGAACCACGTCTGGCTCATCGTGGTCGTGGTGCTGCTGTTCAGCGCGTTTCCTGCGGCTTTCAGCACGCTCGGCATCGTGCTGCACATCCCGATCACGATCATGCTTATCGGTATCGTCCTTCGCGGCTCCGCGTTCGTCTTCCGAAGCTACGGCAGCCGCGACGGTGCGGCGCAGATGCGCTGGGGACTCGCGTTCGCCATCGGAAGCATCGTCACGCCAGTCGTTCTGGGCAGCATCGTCGGCGCCATCGCGAACGGCGCCGTATCTGAGGCCGCCGATCGCGTCGGCACCGGAACGTTCATGGCGGTCTTCGTATCGCCCTGGCTTGCAGCATTCCCGATCGTCGTGGGTCTGTTTGCTCTCGGACTGTTCGCCTTTCTCGCGGCAACCTACCTGACGGTCGAGGCCTCGGACGACGCGCTGCGCGACGACTTCCGCCGGCGCGCGCTCATCATGGCCTCGATTGTCTTCGCCCTGGCCGCCGCGGCTCTTGTAATCGCCGGCTCGGCCGCGCCAAGACTCGCCGCGCGTGTCATCCGGGTGCCGCTGCTCCAGGCCGCGACGGTCGCGTCTGCGCTCACGGCAGTGGTGACGTTGTGGATGCGCCGGTACCGTGCCGCACGAGTGGCGGCGGCCGCCCAGGTCAGCCTGATTCTGTGGGGCTGGCTCCTGGCGCAATACCCGTACGTCATTCCTCCGGCCTTGTCGATCCGTGACACGGCGGCCCCGGCGGTGACACTGAAGCTGCTGGTCGTGGGAGTGGGCATCGGGGCGGCGGTGTTGCTCCCATCACTCCGGTATCTGTTCGGAGCGTTCAGGAGGCGAACGGGAGAAACCTGAACGAAACGTTCGAGGTTCGAGGTTCAAGGTTCGAGGTTCGTGTTCGAGTTCAACGTTCGAAGCCGTTCCTTGCACTTCGAACGTTGAACCGTGAACAGCGAACTTGGAACGGCGCTAGCCCCGCTCGTGCGTGACGATATGCGCGGCGTCACGCTCCTCGCACGGCAGATCCTCGATGAAGCTCGCCTTCGGATCCGGGTTGAGCCTCAGCATGCGCGCCGGCATCTCGAACGGCTCCAGCAGCGTGTCCGGATCGTTGACCGTGGCCGTCCACGTCAGGGTGTTGCCGTTGCGCGTGTACTTCTCGACCACGTGCATGTTGTTGCTGTGCAGCCACCCGGGCCAGCCGAGCCAGCTCTCGTCGTTGAAGCCGATGATGTCGATCACCAGCGTGTCGCCTTCCCACTTGCCGATCGCGTCGCCGTACCAGGTCGTGTCCTGCGACTTGATCGGGTCATGCGGACGCCCGTCGATAGGGATGATGCGGAATGTGTTGCCGTTCTGATAGAGGAAAACCGCCTCGGTTGCTGTCTGAACGATCTTCTGCGGCGGGCCCATCCGCGGCACACCGTTCGGCTTGCAGTGGAACGCCGGATCTTCCTGGATGCCCTCGCGATCGAGGTGCTGCACGCGCTCCCAATACTCTGGCTTGTACATCGGCTGGTGCGCCGGCCGCTGGTTGACGCCCGCGTCACGTTCCGCATTGACGCCAGGATGGCACTCGCCGTTGTCAATCTGGGTCTGGGCGCAGAGACGCGCCCGGGTCAACTGGACGATGTTGCCTTTCTCATCAGGCTTGACCTGGTTGCCCCCGCCACCGCCGCCGCCGTTCCACATGCCGCTGAGATCCGGGTGACCGTCAGCCGTGCGCGGCGTCGGAACGTTGTTCTGCTGCGCGCCCGCTCTCGGCGCCGTCGGTGCCGCCGGGGTATTGCCGTACTGCGCCGCTTGGACCGACGCGAACGACACGGCAGCGGCAATCACGAGTGCGCCGCCGAAATGGATCGACCGATACTGCATATCAATCTCCTGTCGGTAAACCGGGGATTCTCAGGGGCCCTTATCCGCGTTCCTTCGTGACCATGTGCGCCGCGTCTCGCTCCTCGCACGGGAGATCCTCGGTGAGCGTCGCCTTCGGGTCGGGGTTCAGCCGGACTGTGCGCGGTTCGACGTGAAACGGCTCGAGCAGCACGTCCGGATCGTCAACCGTCGCATTCCACGTCAACGTGTTGCCGTTGCGCGTCAGCCGCTCGACGACGTGCATGTTGTTGCTGTGGAACCAGCCAGGCCACTCGATCCAACTCTCGTCGTTGAAGCCGACGATGTCGATGACGAGAGTGTCGCCTTCCCACTTGCCTACCGCGTCGCCGTACCACGTCGTGTCCTGCGACTTAATCGGATCGTGCGGTCGGCCGTCGATGGGGATCACGCGGAATGTATTGCCTCTCGCGTAGAGCAGGATCAACTCAGTGGGCGTCTGGACAATTTTGCTCGGCGGACCCATTCGCGGCACGCCCGCCGGCTTGCAGTGGAACTCCGGATCCTCCAGGGTGCCTTCGCGATCGAGGTACTGCACGCGCTCCCAGAACTCGGGCTTGTACATCGGGATTTCCGGGCCCATCCGCTGGGTCACGCCCGAGTCGCGCTCGAAGTTCACGCCGGGCGCGCAGTTTCCCGCATCGGCCTGCTGCTTCGAGCACGGACGCTGCTTGAACAGCACGGTGAGGTTTCCCTTCTCGTCCGGCTTGTCTCCGCCACCGAAGCCACCGCCTCCCCCCCACATGCCGGTGAGATCCGGGTGACCGTCCGCGGTGCGTGGCGTTGGCGCGTTCTGCTGCTGCGCGGCGCCCCCGGCTCGTCCGCCGCCCTGCGGTACGGGCGCTGCGGCGCCGCCGTACTGCGGCGCGGCGTGAATGCTCGCCAGCGAAATCACCGCGGCGCCGGCCGCCGCGAGCGCGTACCGAATGACGCTCGAATCCATAGTCCGATTCCCCCGTTGAGTCCCTGAGGCGAAAAACTACAGCCGAATCTCGAACAAAGCAAGTCTTCCTGTCTTACAGCCCCGCGCCCACGCCCGCGCCGAGGAACGGCAGCATACGGCCCGCCCACAGCACGCCCAGCCACGCGATCAGCGAGACGCCCGCGATGACTTTCAGCGCCATCGGCGTGTCCTCTCCAGCAGGGATCGCCGCCGCGCGCCTGCCGTAGGTGGTCTCGAAGATCATCGCGTTGAGCCCTGCAATGACCAGGAACATCACCTTCAGCCACCACGTGGGGTTGCCGAAATACTGCGCGGGCTCCGAGATGATGAAGATGGCCCCCGTCAGCAGATTCAGCGTGAAGCCGACCAGCGCCCAAGGCATGAATTCCTTCACGACACTTATCGGCACACGCTTCATGAAACCCATCAGCCGAAGGTCGAACATGCCGGCGACACCCAGCAGCAGCGCAAGGCCGGCGAAATGTATCGTCTCGCACATCGGCCAGAGCCAGCTGACCTGGTGTTGAAGCGCAACGGAGATCGGCGTTCTATGAAGCCAACTCGCGAATACCAACAACATGATGCTTCTCCCTCGTTCGGGTCGTTCGGATCGGATGTTTCTCCCTTGTTCGGGTCGTTCGGGTCGTTCGAGTCGTTCGAGTCGTTCTCGTTCGAAGGTGAACGTTCGAACGGTCCGAACGCTCGAACGATCCGAACGATCTACTTGATATAGGCCATCAGACGGCCGGCTGTGATCGCCGCAAACCACAACGCGAGCGAGGCGACGGCTAGGCTCTTCGCCTGGGGTGGAACGATCTCGGGGTTCCTGTCGCCCCCGTAGACGACTTTCTTCGTACGGGTCGTGACGATGACCGCGAAGAGGATCGCCACCATCTTGACCCAGAAGATCCACTTCATTCCCTTGTCGTCCGCCTCTGAGATGAACAGCGCGATCCCGGTCGACGCGTTGATCGCAAAACCGATCCACATGACGCGAAACACACCTCTCAGCGCGGAGATCGGCATCCGTGCGGCGTAGCCCAGCAGCCGCAGATCGAGGACCGCGGCCGGACCGACCACCATCGCGAGGCCTACCGTGTGAAGCATCAGGATCGTCGGATAGGCCAGCAGCGTCGGGGCCGAAGATACCCAGACACCAAAATCGCTTTCCTGGAGCCTGAGCAGGAACTCTTCCATTTCTATCCTTTTACGCGTTCTCTAAAACCACGAAGGCCACGAAGGTCACGAAGGGTGGTTTCTTCGTGTTCTTCGTGGCCTTCGTGGTCGAAAAAATCTGAGTTGTCAGCCGCGTTCGTGCGTGACCATGTGCTGCGAATCCCGCTCCTCGCACGGCAGATCCTCGGTGAGGGTTGCCTTCGGGTCGGGGTTCAGGCGGACGGTGCGCCCTGGGACGTGATACGGCTGCAGCAGGACGTCTGGGTCTTCGACCGTCGCCTCCCAGCGCAGCGCGTTGCCCGTGCGCGTGAACCGCTCGATCACGTGCATGTTGTTGCTGTGAAGCCAGCCCGGCCACGCAATCCAGCTTTCGTCATTGAAGCCGACGATGTCGACGACGAGCGTGTCGCCTTCCCACTTGCCGACCGCGTCGCCGTACCACGTGGTGTCCTGCGACTTGATCGGGTCGTGCGGACGGCCATCGATCGGAATGATGCGGAACGTATTGCCTGAGTTGTACAGCAGGATGACTTCCGTCGGCGTCTGGACGATCTTCGCGGGCGTGCCCATGCGGGGAACGCCGGCGGGCTTGCAGTGGAACTCCGGATCTTCCTGGGTACCATTTCGATCCAGGTACTGGACGCGCTCCCAGAGTTCCGGCTTGTACATCGGAATCTCCGGGCCCATGCGCTGCGTCACGCCGGAGTCGCGCTCGAAATTTATGCCGGGCGCGCAATTGCCGCTCTCGACCTGCACGGCCGAACACGGCCGCCCGCGCTGGAGGACGACGAGATTGCCCTTCTCATCGGGTTTGGCGGCGCCACCGCCCCCGCCACCGCCCCACATGCCGCTCAGGTCGGGATGACCGTCGGCGGTGCGCGGTGTTGGCACGTTCTGCTGTTGCTGTTGTGCAGCGGCGGGCGCTGGGGCGGCTCCCGCACCACCGTACTGCGACGCCGCAGAGAGGGACACGAAGGACATCGCCGCCGCTGCCGCGGCGGCGATGCCGAACCGTTTCAATTGAACCATTGGCTGATGTGATTCGAAAAAGCCGACTAAAGGTCGTTCGGGTTGTTCGGATCTTCGTGATACATCGTCACGGTCCGGCCGTCCGGGAACGTGAAGGTCACGACGCGACCGGTGTTGGAACCGTCACGCGCGGGAGCGTACACAACCTTGAGCGTCTGGCCGACCGAGAAAATACGGGTCATGCCGTTCGAACGCAGCGCCTGAGGACCTGCACCCGTGATTTCCCACTTCGCCGTGGTGCCGTCGGCCTTCTTCACCTCGAAGAACCAGCGGACGTGCGGGTTGATCATGGCGAACTTCGTGAGCGTGCCAGTGAACTCCCCACGCTTCGCGGTGTCGAACTCCGCCTGCAGCGCATGATGCGCAACCGCCGGCTTGGCCGCCAGGCAGAGCGCGACAAGGGCCAGCAGACCGAATAATTTTTTCATAATCACACCTCAGACGAATTTGGGTCCCGAGTAATGAAACATTACGGGCAACATCAAGTCAACAAAAGGCTTAGTTGCTCCGTGCGCCGGTCGGTGCCGTCGACTTCACATTGGCGGGCACCGGCATGATGACATACGGGTTGTAGGTATTGGTGTTGGTCACCGTCAGGTCGAGAACGGTCATTCCGTTCTGGGTCTGAACGATGTGTTTCGGGAGATAAATATCGGCCTTCGCGTCGTCGTTCCAGTCGCCGTACTGATCATACGTGACGTTCAGGACGGTGGTTCCGAGCCGCGCCTCGGCCTTGACGGGCTCCATGTACTTGTTCAGCGTCGCTGTAATCGTGGCGCCGCCCGCCGGGAAGGTCAGGGTCGTCACGCCGGCGGCAACGGTCACCTTTGCCGCATCACCCGCCGCCTTGGCCGCTTTGGCCATGCCGATCGGGGTAAGCACGAGCTGTACCTGACGTTCCGCCAACGTTGCCGGCATAGGAGACGCCTTGCCGCCGGGCGTCTCTTCGTTCCACGCGAACTTGTCGGAGACGACCTCGATGGTCCGCTGTCCGCCTTGGGTGTAGTCGAAGCGCATCCCCTGCATCGTGTAATTGAGGCTGATTTTCCACGTTGTCAGCTGAACCGGTTTGCCGCCGATGGCTTTCGTCCCCTGGGTGCCCCACAGCTCGACGCGGTTGACCCCGTCCTGGCGGTTCATCCCTCGGAGCATCCCGAGGTTGTCCTGCATGGTCTCGATGACCTTCTTCGCATCAGTGCCCGGGGTCGCAGTGGTCGAGGGCGCCTGCCGCTGCCCTCCGGCCGGGGCCTGTGCATAGGTGGTCAGCACCGCCAGCGCCAGACACGCCACGGTTGCTGATGCCTTGGTTTTCATTCACGCCTCCTGCGTGGAGAGAGAGTCCTCAACCACGCGTCATGTAAAGGGATTAGCCGAAGAACTATCGCCGAATACGGCCCATTTCGCAAGGCCTGCGGCTACCCTCACTTACGACGCTCAGGCCACGAATGTTTCGCCGCGTCGTGCGGTGACGGGCGCGGGCGCACAGTTATACTGCACGGGCTACAGAGTCCACTGGAGGCCTTCCCATGTCTGCACAGTCGAGAACTGCTGACCAACAGCCCTTATATGCCCGCCTGTGGTTCCAGGTCATAGTCGGCATCGTCGTCGGCGTCGGTCTCGGCTACTTCTACCCCGCGCAGGGCGCCGCGATGAAGCCGCTCGGCGACGCCTTCGTGAAGCTGATCCGCATGATGATCGCGCCGATCATCTTCGGCACGGTCGTCGTCGGCATCGCGAAGATGGGCGACATGAAGGAGGTCGGACGCATCGGCCTTCGCGCGCTGATCTACTTCGAGGTCGTCTCGACGATCGCGCTGATCATCGGCATGGTGTTCGTCAACGTCTTGAAGCCGGGCGCCTCGATTCACGCGAGCGCCGCGCAGCTCGATCCGAAGGCGGTCGCCGCCTACACCACGAGCGCCGCGCACCTGACGACGACCGACTTCCTGATGAACATCATCCCGACGACGATCGTGAACGCGTTCGCGACGGGCGACATTCTTCAGGTCCTGTTCTTCTCGGTGCTGTTCGGCCTCGCAGTGCTTCACATGGGCAAGATCGGCAAGCAGCTCGTCAGCTTGATCGATCAATTCACGCACGGCCTCTTCGGCATGGTCGGACTGATCATGTACGTCTCGGCAATAGGCGCGTTCGGCGCGATGGCGTACACGATCGGTCAGTTCGGCATCGCCACTCTGCTCTCGCTTGGCCAGCTGATGCTGGCGATGATCGCCGCCTGCCTGTTCTTCATCTTCGTGATTCTTGGCGGGATCGCCTGGTGGTCGGGCGTCAGCCTGATCAAGTACTTGAAGTACATCAAGGAAGAACTGCTGATCGTGGCGGGCACCTCGTCTTCGGAGACGGTGTTGCCGCGCATGATGGCGAAGTTGGAACACGCGGGTTGCGCGAAGCCGGTCGTCGGCCTCGTG
>Ga0070699_100000913_pt1 | contig 27541 bp, 16 predicted proteins | sample KBSK1503metaG_FD_65473 | JGI IMG/M metagenome (GOLD analysis project Ga0070699, IMG submission 65473) | Corn, switchgrass and miscanthus rhizosphere microbial communities from Kellogg Biological Station, Michigan, USA - KBS K1-50-3 metaG | ecosystem: Host-associated > Plants > Roots >...
GAACGCACCCAGAGGAGACGCTTGCCGTCCGTAGTTGTCGCAACGAATACAACCCGGTGACCATCCGGAGAAATCGTCACGCTTGCGGGAAGCGTGGTGTTGTCAGGAGTGGCGAGTGCGAGACGAACAGTACGAGGGTTGCTGCGCTCGCGTGAAAAGTATGCGATGGCGATTGCGGCAACGCCAACCAGGAGCAACGCGCTGAGAGCCAACCAGATCAATCGCTCACGAGGCCAGCTTCGTGAAGCCGTAAGACCATTAATTCCGACTGTAGTCTGTTGGCTGGGATGACTCGCTACACCGGAAAGCGATTCCAATGCGAAAGCCACGTCGGCGGCCGATTGAAAGCGACGGTCCGGACTTTTCTCCAAACAATGCCACACCACGCGCTCGAGTGCCGGTACGACATTCGAATTGCTACCGCTGAGTTCGGGTGGATCTTCTTTCAGGATCGCGTTGAGCGTTTCAATTGCCGAGTCGCCATGAAAGGCGCGGCGACCGGAGAGCATCTCGTAGAGCACCGCGCCAAACGAAAAGATGTCAGAACGATGATCTACGGCACTGGCTCTCACTTGCTCCGGCGACATGTAACCGGCGGTTCCCATCACAGTGCCGGGATTGGTGTGAACTTTGCGCGTGGCAATATCTGTCTGCGCGCTGACTTCCGCTGACGTTTGGGTGAGTTTCGCCAAACCAAAGTCGAGAATCTTGACGCGTTCGTCGTTGGTGAGAAAAAGATTGTCGGGCTTGATGTCGCGGTGAACGATGCCTTTTTCGTGAGCCGCAGCCAGACCGCGTGCAATCTGGATCGCGTAGTCGATCGCTTTACGCGTGGAAATACGGCGATGTGTCAGCAAGTCGCGAAAACTCTCGCCTTCGAGTAATTCCGCGACGACGTAAGGCGCACCATCGTGCATGCCGATGTCGTAAACGGCGAGGATGTTTGGATGATTCAGCGTTCCCGCTGCTTGTGCTTCCTGCTCAAAGCGTTGGAGCCGATCGTGGTTGTCCGCGAGTGTGACGGGCAGGACTTTGATCGCTACATCGCGATTCAGTTTTTCATCGCGCGCGCGATAGACCTCGCCCATTCCTCCTTCGCCAATTTTCGATCGGACTTCATATCGGCCGAGCCTGGTACCGGGTGAAAGCGACATGGGAGATGCAGCGTCAGCAGTTAGCCACAAAAAGGCACAAAAGGATCAACAAGAAAGACAAAACCTATCTTCTGCTTCTGTCCTCTTTTCTCCTTTGTGTTCCGGGCGTTGAACGAGCGACTCATTCTATAGGCGTAACCGTGGGAGAAGGAAGTTCTCACGTAGCGGGGGAGCAGATGCGGCAGGGTTTGAAGCCGTGGGCTCTTGCGTCGGCGGCGGTGGAGAAGCCGACACGGTTCTTGAGTGAGATAGTGTCCACCCAGTGGCAGTTCTCGAGATGGAAAATACCCAACACGATATTTCCGACAATCGGATTTGAAGCAGCACTGGCCGCGGTTGCAGGTGGCAGTCCCGGCTGCGCATTCCATGACGCTGGAAATTGGGGTGGTGAAGGCGGCGCTGCCGGTACCGCATGCTGCCAGCCCGGCGTTAAATTCGCACGCGCTTTGCGCGACTCATCCAGCGCTCGGATCAGCCCGAATGTCAAGCAGCCGATTGCTAAACAAAGCAACGCTACGAACATTGATAAAAAGAAACTAAAGCCAAAAAACTTGAGCATCAGGTAAGCTGCCCAGTACCACGCCAGAAAATATCTACGCACAAACTCTTTCGAGAACACGAGTGTGTTCTGCATTACGGCGTGTGGATCTTTGATAGTGATTTCCGGAGGCGGCGAACCACCAAAAAGAGTTTGGACTGTCGACGATGCCGGAGTTGCGGGAACAGTCGACGAGCGCTTGTCCTGCCAGGGTATCCAGCGAAACGTCCTGTTGTCCGGTGGTAAATCAGCTTGCTTGACCTCCCGGGTTTTCGTCGTTGCCTCGATATTAGCCGGCGCCGTCATCCACGACGGCAACGTCGATTTAGTCTTCACCAGATCGAGCAGCGAGGGCACGTTCTCCGGTGGTCCAACAGCGGCACTCGCGAGAGCGTCAGTAAGTCGCGTGTGTTCTGGTCCAATCTCTCTGATCTTCTGAAACAGCGTCGATGAATTCGGATCGGCGAAATCGGTCCTGGTGAAAAGCAGGTTTTCGTCGTGATACTCCTGCCATAACTCCGGCTTCTCGGCGAGGGCGAGTAACGAGAGGTAGATCACGAGGGCAGAGAAGTGGTCCAACTGCTCGTCGAAGTGATGAGCCTCACGCTTCGGATGCTGGTAGTGTTGATGCCCGACTTCGCTGGCGCTCCATCCAGACATCTTCGGCACAAAGATTCCGTCGTGATCGACGAGGCGCAACTGTCCGTGCTCGACGATAATATTACCATGTTGCAGATCGCCGTGGGCGACGTTGGTTAACTGCAACGCGTGTACGAGCCTCAGCCACTCTTCCGAAAGATGCAGCAGCACCTCGCGCCGGTGCAGCATCTCGCCGATGTACAAATCGAGCGTCGGCCCGTCGATCCAGTTCATGAACAGAATCGGAAAACGATTCCCACCGACGAGAATTCCTTCCGCCGCGTAACTGAACTCTGATAAGTAGGAGATCGGCGTCTCCCAGAGGTGTTCCTGAATGGCGCGATAGCGTTGATCGCGGTCACCGAGATAGCCGCGAAAACAGCGCACCGCGAAATCGCCGCCGCCATTAGTCGATTTGAGTTTGTAGACGTAGGCAAACTGGCCGGAGGTAACGAGCGGCATGCCCAGACGATCGACAGCAGGCAGTGTGTTTCGCAGAGCCGGGTGCGAAAAACAGATCGCGGGACACTGGATCGCCTCGGTGAAGTACCTCGCCGACGGCCAGTTCCTGGGAGTGGTCTTAGTCTGTGAAGGAGAAACTGCCACTAACCAATGCTCCGCTCTTTGATCTCGATCCTGACGATCGCGAGATCGTCGTTTCTTATTCTGCCAGCCAATCGCTCCTCGTCAAAGAATTCGGTCAGCTCATTGTCCGAGCGGGTGAAGAAGCAATCGTCCGCGGCCAGGTCGTCGTTCTCAAAACACTTCAAGTACCACGACGCGACGGCGTCTGACATCAACAACAACACGTCGCCACTCTCGCAGTTGCCGGAGTCGATCACGACTGACTTCATGCTGCTTTCGTGCAGCGCGCAATTTGAAGCCACTAGGATCGGAGCGTTATTAAAACTTTCGGAACGCGCCAGCGGTAGACTCTTGATTAGTAGGTCGCCACGCCGGTGGAGCAGACAGGTGTCACCCAAAGCTATCGCTTTCCAGGAAGGCGACTCACTCTTCAGATTCAACTCAACTCCGACAAACGCAGCAAACGATCCGGTCCGCGCCTTTGCTTCGGCATACCACGATAGGCTTAGACCGTTCCATGAATCGTGAAGTTCCCGTCCCTCGGCCGCGACCCAATTGCGAAACTCTTCCGGCGACAACGTTGAATGGCGCTGCACCCACTGTTGGGCCAGTCGTTCGGCCCACTTGCGCGCATCGAAGGCTTCCGTGGCTCCATCCGCAACCGCGAAGCGGCACGCCGGCAGATCGATTGCAATGACGTCTTCACACTCCGACACTTCCTGGCCCAACTTAGGCAGCAGCAACTGCCGCAGTTGCAGATCCAGATTCACGCTCTGTTTGACAGAACTCAAGCCAGCTCCGTTCTATCGTCCATCCATCTGTAAGGAGTCATGCCGGTAAGGCTCGTACCAATCTCGTAAAACTGAACAATGGATGATGGATCTCCGTTGAAGACAAACCCTCTGGAACCTTCCACTGCGTTGACTCCGAGTTGGGCTGCGGCCGCGAGGAAGTTGCCCGGCAGTTTGCTTGAGATTTCAAACAGCGAGCGTGCGAATCCATCAGGCAGGGAATTCTCGTCAGTGGGATATTCGATCTTCGCAGATCGACGTGTGGAAATGTGGCAATTAAAAAGCAGCACGGCGCCGTCGTCAGTGCCGAGCGACATGATCTGGCGCCCGATCTCATTCGGATCGCCATCGCTCGACTCACCATCAGTTAGATGCAGGACCGTTGGCGGAAATCCACGCGGGTGGTCCAACAACCATCCGTGCAAAATATCTTTGGCGCGCGCGAGCGCTTCGCACATCGGCGTCTTGCCGTCCGATGCGGGATGAATCCAGATCGGGTAACGCACCGGAATCTCGACCCAGCCGCCGGCGCCATCGGAAACGCGCTTATAGCTGCTCTTCACCTGCAACGGATAATCGGCGACCTCTGAGATGGGGACGATATTGCGTGCGCTCAACGGGCCGGCGAAGGAGCTTCCTACCTGACGTCCGTAACCAATTACCGAGACGTGGTAGTAGTTTCTGACTTCTTCTGTCTTGGTGCAGCGAATGACGAGGTCGTGCAGAGTATGGTTTACGACTTCAGCGACAAAGTCAGACTTCTTCCGGGCCGAGTCGCCACTAAACGGATCGGCCATTGACCCCGATTGGTCTATCAGAAGAATGATGCAAGTCGGGTTTGCGCGAGTGATCTGGGCCGAATACATTGACCTATTCTATTACTGACCGTCCTGACTCCAAAGTCCGTAGAATGTCGAGGTAGATCACATTACTGGGGTAGACCAGCTATGCTGAGCTTAACATTAAACGCCGAAGGCGTTGGCTAATTGTAGCCCAGTGGTTGGAGCGTACCGACGACCCTGGGATCCGTTTGATCGAAATTGTCTTTAACCCTGACAGGGTTGGGCGTCGGGAACCCTTTCAGGGTTTATAGGTTTTGTTGTTGTCGCCTCCCAGGGTTGTCGCTGCGCTCCAACCTCTGGGCTGAAAATTAGCGAACGCCTTCGGCGTAATCAGTTGCAGTCTCTAGCCAACGCCTCGGCGTAATCAATTACAGTCTCACAGACACTCATATGCCTCTCAGAATAGCTCATCCAGGCTGCTCCGATAGGTGATTGCGGCGACCTCCAACTCCGGCTCTTGCTCGAGTATTGACCCCACGGTTAGCCGGAATAACCGCAGTTTCCGTCCGTTTTTTCGGCTTTCCTGCCTCACTTTTCGTGCGTCGCTGGAATCTGTCAAATTGGCTGCCTAAAAGGCCTTTATTTGCAAAATTGCATATCTGTCCAAATTTTCCGAAACGATTTTTATAGGGAGCCCCGAAATCCGAGCAATTAGGGCAATTTGCCTCGTACGAAAAGCGGCATACTGATTGCAAAAATCGTAGAGCTTCGATTTTTCCTATCACCACAATCTAGATTTTCGGTTTCGAAGGAGCCCAACTTATGAAATTTGCTTTTACTCTTCTCACTCTAGTTCTGTTGGTTGGCACTGTCTTCGGACAGGTCAGCACAGGATCATTAGTGGGGACCGTGGTTGACCAGAATGGTGGCGCGGTGGCCGGAGCTACAGTCGAGGTCACTGACAACGCCACTGCCAAGCTCAGAACAGTTCAAGCCACGACTGACGGTACGTTTACCGTTCCTCAATTGGACGTTGGAACTTACACCGTCAAAGTCACTGCCCAAGGCTTCAAGGCCTTCACAGCCACCGAGCTAAAGATCGATGTCGGCAAGCAATACTCCCTCGCCGTGACGCTCGAGCCCGGCGGCGTTAATGAAAACGTGACGGTCGTTGCCGGCGCCGATGTGCTGAACGCGACCAACGCCGAACTGAGCAACACAGTGAGCTCGCGACAGATTCAGGAATTGCCGCTCAACGGCCGCAATCCGCTCGTCCTGCTCACCCTGCAGCCAGGCTCGGCCTCGAACGGCGCTACCAACACGGCCATCAATGGTCAGCGCACCTCGTTCACAAACATCACTCGTGATGGCATCAATATTCAGGATAACTTCATCCGCGCCAACGCGACCGACTTCTCTCCTCAACGTCCTGGCGTCGATGACATCAGCCAATTCACCGTTACCACTTCGAATGCTGACGCAGCCCTCGGTTATGGCGCTTCGCAGGTCAACATCGCGACCGAACGCGGCCAGAGCGAATTTCATGGCAGCCTCTTCGAATACAATCGCAACTCGAAGTTTTCCTCGCGTCCGTTCCTGAGTGCCACGAGACCGTTTTTGAATCGCAACCAGTACGGTTTCAAGGTTGGTGGTCCAACTCCGCTGCCGCGATTCGGTGAAGGCGGCGCGGGCTGGTATCGCAACAAAGGATTCTTCTTCTTTAACTACGAAGCCTTCCGTCAACGGCAGACCACGAATGCGCTGAAGACGATCCTGTTGCCGAATGCTCGCAATGGAATCTTCACCTACACCGACACCGCCGGTGCGACCAGAACGATCAACCTGTTCACCGCTGCGCCATTGGGACCAGCATTTGGTATCACTGGAGTGAATCCGGTGGTCGCCAGCCGCATTCTCAGTAACGTTCCGACGGCCGGCAACACTACTGATGCCGGTGATCAGCGCAACACGACCGGATTGCGGCTCAACGTTGCGAACAACGTAGATCGCGATAACTACACCGGTCGCGTCGACATCGAACCAAGCAGCAGCCATTCGTTCAATTTCATTTTCGCGCATGGCACCGAAACCAACGATCGCCCGGATATCGCCAGCGGTTACACCGTGGCGCCATTGGTAATTCAACCGGCGGCCCGCAACTTTCTTTCCACCGGCTGGACCTGGACGCCGACTGCTACGTTAGCCAACGAACTGCGTGGCGGGTTCTTCAAGAGCGGACCGGTATTCAACCGCGTGAATCCGGAAGGTGCGTTCCTGCTGACCTTGCCGCTCATTTCGAATCCGGAAACAACGTTCCAGGATCAAGGCCGGCAGGCAGATAACTACACGCTCACCGACAACGTCACTTACAGCCGTGGAAATCATTCCCTGCGCTTTGGTGGTACGGTGACCTTCTTCAGAATCAACAGCTTTGCCAAATTCGATACCGTGCCGCGTTACTCGTTGCAGCTCAACGCTGCTACCGGCACCTTGCCGTCAAACGCATTTCCGGGCGGCATCAGTGCGGCACAGTTAACTGCTGCAAACAACCTGCTGGCTCTGCTGGGCGGCGTTGCTGGACGAATCGATCAAACCTTCAACGCAACCACAACGACCTCAGGCTTCGTTCCGGGCTCTACGTTCCGGCAGCTTTTTGACTATGAGAACCTTGGTTTGTACGCCACCGATCAATGGCGCATCGGCCAGCGGCTGACGCTTAATCTCGGTGCCCGTTATGAAGTCTATACGGCTCTCCGTGAACGCAACGGTTTCGCCCTCGAGCCTGTAATTAACGGCGATCCCGCAGCGGCACTGCTGAACCCGGTTGGCACAGTCGATTTCATCGGCCACAATGGTGGCAGCAATCAGTTTTACAAGACTGATAAGAACAACCTGGCGCCGGTAGTCAGTTTGGCCTGGTCGCCAGATTTCAAGAACAAGTTCCTCGGCAGCCTCTTCGGTGGTGGTGGGCGCACCGTCATTCGTGGTGGCTATCGCATCAGTTACGTGAACGACGAGTATGTCCGTGCTCCAGACAACGCGCAGGGCGGTAACTCTGGTCTATCAACGTCAAGAGCTTTCCTGCTTGGCACTGCTGATGGCAACCGCTTAGGTGGTTCGCTCTTCAACATTGATACGCCGTCCTTCACGATTCCGCGCAGCTTCGCCGCCGGCGACACGCTTTCGGGTCTCAACTTCGGAACAATCTTCGCAGTCGATCCGAATCTCGAAAACCCGGGTACGCACGAATGGAACTTCGGCATCCAGCGCGAAATCGGATTCCAGACTGCTCTCGAAATCCGTTATGTGGGCGGTCAGAGCAACAACCTCGTTCGTGGTATTGACATCAACGAAGCGGTCCTGCTCCAAAACGGATTTGCGGCTGACTTCGTTCGTGCTTTTAACAATTGCGTTGCGCAGGGCAACACCATAGCAGGTGCAGGCACACCGCAGAGCAAATGTACAAACGCGAACTTTAATGCCGCGATCCCGGGCAGCGTGCCGTTAACAGTGTTCCCAGGTTTACCGGGCGGTGGTCTCTTAAACAACGCCACCATCCTGGCCGCCATTCGTGGCGGTGTGCCGGCTGACTTGATCAACACCTACATTCAATCGGTTTCGGCCACGGCAGTTGGTACGAACGGCAAGACTTTCGACCAATTCTTCCTGCCGAACCCAAATGCCGGCGGTGTGGATTTACTGACCAACGGTGCGAAATATCGCTACCACTCGTTGCAGACGGAAATTCGCCGTCGCTTCTCGAACGGCTTCCACCTGCAAGCCAACTATACCTTCCAGAAGACGCTGACCAACGCTTCGGGCGTAGGCCAGACAAACTTCGAACCGAATCTCTCGAATCTCTTTCCTGAGATCGAATACTCGCGCGCCGACTACGACGCGACGCACGTGTTCAATCTCAATACCATCTACGAACTTCCGTTCGGTAGAGGGAAGCGCTGGTTCAGTGATGTTGGTGGTTTGGATCGTCTGGTTGGTGGCTGGCAGGTTACGTCCATCCTGCAGATGGCAACGGGCGCGCCGATCACGATCGCTGATCCGCGCGGTACCCTGACTCGTCGTAATGCACGCCAGACCGCTAATTCGAGCCTGTCGAAAGATGACATCAAAGACTTGATCGGCATCTTCCGCACACCATGCGGCGTGTTCTTCATCAATCCTGCTGTCATTGACCTTAACCAGACTGCACTGGCTAATGGTCAGTGCAGCAGTCTTACCGGCGTCGGTGGCGCTACCGGCCGTGGTTCACGCGGTTTCGGTGAAGCCACGTTCCCGGGCCAGGTATTCTTCAACGTCCCACCGGGACAGACTGGAAACCTGGAGCGCGCCTTTATCAATGGTCCATTCTTCATGAACTGGGATGCTTCGCTTATCAAGAACATCCGGATCACGGAGCGGACCAGATTCCAGCTTCGTTTCGAGGCGTTCAACGTTCTGAACCGGGCGAACTTCTTCTCGTCTCAGTTTGGAACCTTGAATATCAACAGCACCAACTTCGGACGTCTTACACAAACGTTTACGTCCAGCGGTGCGCAGCGCGTAATTCAGTTCGCCGGTCGCTTCGAGTTCTAACGACCGTCTGATTACGAACAACGTTAAGGGCGTTACTCCCGCGGGAGTAACGCCCTTGTTGTTTCACCGCCGTGAGATTCTCAGATCACCCACCGACATCGAACGATCCCGGTTCGAGGTGCTGATTAAACTTAAACTCTGAAAGAATCAGCTCCCACTGCGCTTTGACTGCACCCGCGCGGCCGGTGGTTATTTCCAAATTTATTTTGTAAGCGTGCGGCAGCGTTAATCCGCCCTCTTTCTTGAAATCGGAAAACTCTTCAACCAGCTTATAACGAGTCTCGCTTTGGTTCGCCGAGCTTTCGGGTGTGGAACCCATCTGCGCGATTACGGAGCGTTCGTACTCGGTGCGCACATGATGGAAAGTCTCCGCGTCGAAATACATCGAGATCTTCAGATCCGAACCGCTGGGATAGCACTTCAACTGATAAGCCTGGCGATCGCCGATCTTCTTCATGCCGCCGGCTTCAACCTTGACCTTGCGGTTCGGGTTCAGCAGCAGCCACGCCTGTGATAACTCACCGCCCCAGATCCCTTGCTTCAGAATCGCCTGGTGCGTCAGGAGAAAATCGCCGAGGCTCGAACGAGAACCGGGATGCACGTAACCACCGGAGACGTCTTTACCGTCAAAGGCAATCCTTTCGTGGGGATAGTTTGTCGCATTGTCGAAGGCCATCGCCATCATGCTCTTTGGACCTTCGGACGCAAGCACCACGCGCCCACCGAGCTGGCCAGTGCCTGGCTCTTTGAAAGTCACCACTACCGTGCCCTGGGAAATGCGAGTCGCGACGGACTGCAGAGTTTCAGCGCCGCCGATGGCCTCCAGGTTCTTCGCGATGATTTCCTCAGTTTTGAGCTTCTGAGCCTGCGTCTCGCTTGTCGCCGAAAGACAAGACAGCAGCAATATCATTACCATCATCCGAATCGTAGACCAGGTAAAAGTTTTCATTCGCTCCTCCAGATCTAAAAGTTTGGATAAACTAACACAATAATTCCCCACGCTATACAACTTCCGTTTGAGAAATCTTCTCAGCCGCTCGACTTGCGTATATACTAGCCGCCTAATCTTCACTGCCGGCTAATTCGACTGCTAAACGAAAGGTCGATATGCGAATTATCTTTTTCCTCTTGTTGCTCATCCCGGTGATCCTGTTAAAGGCCGGACAACAGCAGCCTGCGGACGGCCCACCCGACCTCGAGGTGGGACAAGTCTCCTCGTCCAAGTTCCGCACCTATGAACCGGTTGACGCGTCGGGCAGGCAAAGGCTGAACAGCAATAAAGCTGATACCCGAAGCAGAGAGTCGGTCTACCGCGAAGAAATTCGCAACCGTAACTCGATTGAGAATCGCAGCCGCGACATGCTCGAGCTGGAAAAGAGCGTCATGGGCGAGTCGTTCTACGAAAAACCGATAGACCTGTATCGCTACCGTGTCAATCTGAAGAATACCGGCATCAGGGTGGTGAAAGCGGTTATCTGGGATTATCAGGCGAGCGACACCGACCAGTTCACCGATTCAACACACCGGCTGTTTCGTTGCATCGCCAAGATCAAGCCGAATCAGAGCGAACGCATCGACGGCTACAGTATATTGCCGCCCACGCGCGTGATCAGCGCGTCGGAAACCAAGAGTTTCAGCGAACGCGTGATTATCAATCGTATCGAGTATGCCGACGGCACGTCATGGCAGCGCTCCGACTGGCGCCAGCCAGACGGAGTTTCCGACAACCGCAGCCGAGGAAACTGCCAGCAGCTCTAACGCCGAAGGTGTTCGCTAATTTCAGCCGGGGATCCCGAGGCGCAAATAATGTCTTAAACGCCGAAGGCGTTCGCTAATTTTAGCCCAGAGTTCGAGCGCAGCGAGAACTCTGGGTTAGCGTTAATAAGTGAGTGAAACCCTGAAAGGGTTCGCCTCGCGGGTGAACCCTTTCAGGGTTTCATTTCTATTTTGATTTGTGTACCCAGGGTTGTCGCTTTCGCTCCAACCCTGGGCTGCAATTAGAAAACGCCTTTGGCGTTAGCTTGGTACCTGGTACAACCGATTGTCAGTACGGCCAGGAGAGTTAACGCGAGAGTTCTCATTTAGCCGCCCTCGGAAGACAAACGAAACGCGGCCATCTCATGATCGTTGCGCACCAGCAGCACGTCACCGACCAGCACCGGATGATTCCACGTCTTACCTTCAAGCGCAGGGAAGTGGGCCATCTCCGTAAACTGATCGGGTGTTGCTTTCGCGAGCGCAAGCTCACCTTGTTCCGACAGTATCAATAAGACGTCCTGCTCCGGTAAAAGAATGAGCTGACCGAAGCCATAGCGTTTTCCCTTCCACTTGAGCTTGCCATCGTCGAGGTTGACGCAAACGAGCGAGCTGCCGTTGAATCCGAAGGCGTGGCCCTTGTGAATTACGAAGTCGTTGAACCAGGGATATATATCTTCCGATGTCCAGCGCTCTTGCACGGTCCACGCGCCGGACGACTGGGCCACTGCGAGCCGGCGCAGTCCACTGCTCTCGCTAACGCTGACGAGCAGATCGCCATTGGGTGCGACCCCAGGCTGGACGATCGGCACGCCTTCCCACTTGTGTTCCCACAGTGGTTTGCCGTCGGCAAGTGAGACGCTGATCGCGCCATTCGAATTCAGCAGAACGACCTGCTGCACTCCATTGATGGTCACAAGCTGTGGCGAGCTATAGCCGGCGGCGCCCGAAGGACCTTGCCATCGCGGATTGCCGGTAGCGAGATCGTACGCGACCAGACTGCCTGAGGCGGCGACGATAACGAGATCGTTAACAACCAATGGCGAGCCGGCGATACCCCAGCCGGGAATTTTCGCGCCAGTGTCGTTCACGGAGTTACGCGTCCAAACCACTGCGCCCGTTGCGGCATCGAGCACGTTGACGATTCCGGTTGCGCCTTGCGTGTACACGCGGCCGTTGCTGAGTGCCGGTGTCGCGCGTGGACCAGGTCCGGCATTTGACTCCCAGAATCGCGCGCGGTCGCTGTGTTTCCAAACCGGTTTGCCGGTGCTCAGATCGTGGCAGGCGACGATCTCTTCTTCACCACGTTGTTCCTGTGTATAAAGACGGCCGTTGTAGACCGCAAAGGATGACCATGCTGGTCCAACCGGACGGCGCCAGAGCTGAACCGGCGGCGTGGCGGCCCAATCGGTCTTGATGCGCGCGCCGTGTACGACACTGTCGCGCTGTGGGCCACGAAAACCAGACCAACCGGCTTCAGCGTTAGTTGGCGCGGGAGCACTTGCCGGCGCCGGCGATTCGTCGCTTGCCAGGGTGAGAAGTTTTTGCTCGGGAGTCTTGGACCAGCGCCAGTGAAAGTCGTTATCAAACTCCGCCGTCAGACCGCCAGTGCGAATGACCATGAACACTGAGCACCCGAGTACGATGGCCGCAATCAGCGCAAGACGTCGCGCGCCGGCAGAGAAGCGACGCGTCACGACCGCCCACGCAACGAGCGCAAGCCCAAACACCGGGATGGCGAGTATGTAAAGCAACATGCCCATCCCGCCGCCCGCTATCGATGGGTGTACCACGCGCTTGGTGAGGATCAGTGCGCCGACAATCAGCAACGGAGCGCCGATGCGCTCGACCCAGGGCGCACGACTGAACAACAGCCACCAGAGCAGGATGGCGAGTCCACCCACTACACCCATCAGCAACCCAATGAAAGTAGCTTGCGGCAGGACTACAGGGAGTAAAAACCAACCGAGCCATTGCAGCCCAACAGCGATAATGCCCGGCCACAAGCGAAGCGGTTTCCGAGGAGTTGGGAGCGCAAATTGTGTGGTAGCCATGTTGAGTGCTTACGCGTCTGAACGACAGTTTGTTCAAAATTCTGCAAGTAAATCCAACCACAGATAACACAGATCGGGTTCGCTAATCCGTGCAATCTGTGGCTTCCGCTTTTACTGAGCGTAGCGCAGATACACGGTGCGGGTTTCGGAATAGAAATCGATCGCCTGCGGGCCCTGTTCGCGCATGCCGAAGCTCGACTCCTTCGTGCCACCGAACGGTAATTGATACTCCACCCCCGCAGTCGGCAGGTTCACGGTGATCAGCCCCGCCTCGATCCGATCGATGAACTCATGCACGCGCGTCAGATCCTTCGACACGATCGACGCCGACAGTCCAAAACGTACGCTGTTCGCAATCTCCATCGCGTTCTCAAAATCGTCGGCCACCATCAACGCCAACACCGGCCCAAATACTTCTTCCTGCGCGATGCGCATCTCGGTCGTTACACCCGCAAAGATCGCCGGCTCGATGAAGTAACCTTTGTCATACTCCTGCCCGGACAATCTATTACCGCCGCACAACAACGTTGCGCCTTCGGCTTTCGCGATTTTGATGTACTCGAGATCCGTTTCGAGCTGATGCGAATCGACTGCCGGCCCGATCTGAACGCCCGCGTTCAATCCGTTTCCAATCTTCAGCGCTCGCGTCTTCTCGATGAGCAGTTGGACCAGCGGTTCGTAGATTGGCCGCTCGATGATCGCGCGGCTACAAGCAGTACATTTCTGACCCGTCGAGAAGAACGCGCCATTGATCAGAATATCGGCCGCGTAATTAAGATCCGCGTCGCGCAGGACAATCGTCGGATTCTTTCCGCCCATCTCGAGCTGCACGCGCAGTTTTCTGTCCGACACTTTGCGATACAACGCATCGCCAACCGAAGTTGAACCAGTGAACGAGATACCGTTGATCGCCGCATGGCTCGTCAACGCATCACCAACCGACCCGCCGCTGCCCGTAATGTAATTGATGACGCCTTTGGGAATCTTTGCTTCGTGCAATGCTTCGACTAAGCGGAACGAACTCAACGGCGCGAGTGATGCCGGTTTAAGGACGACCGTGTTGCCGGCGATTAACGCGGGCGCCAGTTTCCACGCTGGAATCGCGGAAGGAAAGTTCCACGGAGTGATTAGCGCCACCGTGCCGAGCGGTTTTCGAATCGTGTAACAGAGCACCTGTGGACGTTCTGACGGAACCTGATAAGTAAACTGTCTGGCGCCTTCACCACCAAAATAACGAAAGATATTGATGGCGCGCGTGACTTCGCCGATCGCTTCCGGCAGTGTCTTGCCTTCTTCGCGCGTCATCTCCTCGCCCAGTTGCGTCAGTTTCTCGGTAAGCAGATCGGCGGCTTTGAAGAGATACTCTCCACGCCTGGTCGCCGGTGTGTTGGCCCACTCACGTTGTGCTGCCAGGGCTGCGGCGCACGCGGCTTCAACATCTGCTTCGTTGGAAGATTGAAACTTGCCGACCACGTCGTCGAAGTTCGCGGGGTTGATGTTCGCAAAGGTTCGACCCGATTTGCTATCGACAAATTCACCATTGATATAGTTCCCGAACGCCGTCACCTTATGCTCCTCTTCAGCTCAGATTTTTACGCCGCATTGTACCCGACCGCCTCCAGGACACACATTGACAGACAAAAGCTGCGGTCTTAACGTGTGAAATCATGACAAGTAATCATTCAGACGATTCGATCCGAAAACACGTGCTCTACCTGCTGCGCGGCGGCGGCGCTCACCTGTCATTTGACGACTTCGTAAACAGCTTTCCACCCGATCTCTGCAACCGTCAGCTTGAGGGTTTGCCCTACACTCCGTGGCAAGTGCTCGAACACATGCGCCTCGCGCAGTCGGACATATTGGAGTTCAGTCGCGATCCGGATTACGTGTCGCCCGAGTTTCCCAAAGGTTACTGGCCCACGCCAAACGACCCTGGCACACCCGCCTTGTGGCAGCAGACGATCGACGACTTTCGTAAGGATCTGCAACAGATGGTGGCACTCGTCGAGGACCCGGCGACAGACTTACACGCGAAGATACCGCACGGCGACGGCCAGACGATCCTGCGTGAAGCGCTTTTGATCGCAGATCACAACGCCTACCATCTCGGCGCGCTCGCGGTGATGGCCCGGATCGTGAAAGCTGTTCCTGATGCTTAACTAACGGCGGCCAGCGCGCGCAGCGATCGCTCGATGCCGTCGAACGCTTTTCCGAGCAACTGCTCGTCGGCGAGATATACGAGTCGAAAGTAGCCATCCTTCGCAGCGCAACCGAAACCGGAACCATGGACCACGAGCACGTTCGACGTTTCGAGTAAGTCGAGCACAAACTGCTCGTCATTGCGTCCGCCCATGTCGTCCACGTGAATCATCAGGTAGAAAGCTGCGTCCGGCACGGTGCAACTGAGGCCGTCGATTTGCGACACGCGCGCAGTCGCGAGATCGCGTCGCACCCGGATCTCGTCGCGGAACTTCCTGACTGATGGTTGATCGCCCTGCAACGCCGGCTGGATTGCATACTGGGCCAGGGTAGAGGAACAAAGACGACCACCCGCCAGCTTCGTCACACCACCGATCAGCTCGCGCAGGCGTGCTCCGGGAGTAAAACGTATCCAGCCTACTCGCCAGCCGGATAGCATATGTGTTTTTGAAAGACTCTCGAGCACGACCACCGACGCGCCTGAGGCCCGGGCCAACACCGACGCCGACGTGGGCGCCTGCTGGAAGCAAAGGTCTCGATAAACCTCGTCGCTGATCACCAGCAGGTCGTGTTCTACCGCGAGCTCGAGCAGCGCTTTGGTGGTTTCGTCAGGCGTGATGGCGCCGGTCGGATTGCTGGGGTTAATCAGCAGAAGCGCTCGCGTGCGTTCATTGATGAGCGATCTGATTTCATCTACCGGCGGTTGCCAGTTTGTCTCGTGACTGAGTCGATAATAACGAACGGTCGCGTCGAGCTTGTTGATGATCGCCGGGTAGACCGGATAACACGGAGCCGGCAACAACACCTCATCACCCGGATTGAGCAAAGCAGTTAACAGCAACTCTGCCCCTTCAGATGCTCCCGCGGTGGTGAGCACGTCGTCGGGCGAAGTCTCCGCGCCCAATTCGGTCGCGTATTGCGCGATCACCTCGCGCGCCTGGCGTAAGCCGGCCGAGTGGGAGTAACCCGTAAACTGCTCACGCGACGCACGTACGACGGCTTCGATCACTTCCGGCGGCGGCTTGAACCCGAACGATTGCGGGTCGCCGATGTTGAGATGAATGATCTGGCGGCCCTGCCGTTCGAGAACCTCAGCGGCATTAACGACGTTGCGGATCGCGTAATGAAAGTTCGTGGCGCGTTCGGAAGAGTGAATCATGCCTCGTATCATAGTTTCACTGGCACATTTCTTCCAACTGCCGCTCACGGGAATTCGCCGCGAACGCCCGTTCGAGGTCCAGAATCAGGTCGTCCGCGTCCTCTATCCCGATCGATAACCGCACCAGATCCGAAGGCGGCGCCAGCCGATCTCGCAGAGAACTGGGAATGCTTGCGTGCGACATACGGCACGGGAGACTGATCGTTGAACCCACCGAGCCAAAGCTGACGGCGATTTTGAATAACCGTGCCGACTCGACGATCTGGGCCGAGCGTTTCTCATCACCGGTAGTGAAACTAATCACTGCGCCGTTTCCGCTTGCCTGCTGGTTATGGATTTCGCGACCCGGATGATGGTCCAGTCCTGGATAAAACACACGCGTGACTTCTGATTGCGTCTGTAAGAATTGTGCGAGCTTCTGGGCTGAAATGTTTTGACGTTCAACTCTCAGCGCCAGCGTCTTCAATCCGCGCAGTAATAACCACGACTCGAACGGACTCAAGCCCGCGCCTTCCGCGTTCTGTTGAAACGCGAACTGCTGGTGAAGTGCGGGATCGTTTGTGATCAAAGCGCCGGCAGTGACGTCGCTGTGACCGCAAAGAAACTTGGTCGCGGAATGGACCACGATATCTGCGCCGAGACTTAGCGGTTGCTGAAAAACCGGCGACAGCATCGAGTTGTCTACTGCCAGGTACGCACCGGCGGCTTTTGCGACCGAGGCCAGCGCGCGGATGTCGGAGATACGAAACAGCGGATTACTTGGCGTCTCGATCAGGATCAAACGCGTTCGACCAGTGACTGCGATCTTTAGCTCGTCCAGGTCCGTTGTATTGATGTAGCGCACGGAAATGTTTTGGTGCGACGCGATCCGGTCCAACAATCTCACTGTTCCACCGTACAGATCGTCACCAGCAATAATCTCTTCACCGGCTTTGATGATTCGCGTGAGCGCAGTTAGTGCGGCCATGCCGCTTGCGAAGGCACACGCATTGGCTGCTTCTTCGAGATTGGCGAGTTGTGCTTCGAGCAGTGTGCGCGTCGGGTTACCACTGCGGGTGTAGTCGTAATCGCCAAACTCCGTGGCAGCCGGTTGTTCGAAAGTCGCGGTCTGATAGATTGGGGGAACGATCGCGCCGTGGGCGTCATCGCCGCGTCCGAGCTGAACGCATCGTGTTGCGAGTCTCATGCTACACACTCCTCTTCTGCCGCTGTCTCGCTGCTGATTAACTGGCGTCGCAGTTCAAACAGATCAGCCAGGACCGCTTCGGTGGTGGGCCAACGACCGGCGCCCTGACCCGAAATCTCCCAGCACTTGCCGCTACTCGACTGAATCAACAGCCGGTTTTCGACGCCACTCACGCGCGTGAGCGGATGATCGAGCGGTAATGCGACTGGCGCGACTGTCGCAGATAAGCCATCAATGTCACGACGGCATTCGGCGACGAGCCGTCTTACGCAACCGGTGTTGTTTAGCTCCAGATTCTCAATGCCAAGCTTGTGTATTGCGCTGAGCGGTAGATCGACATCGAAAGCCGCACGCGCCAGCAAGATCAATTTCTGCGCGGCGTCAGTGCCGTCGAGATCGAGTTGTGGATCGCGTTCGGCATAGCCGTGCTGCTTCGCAATCGTCAGTGCGTCGGAGAGGGAAAGCCCGTCTGCCAGCTGATCGAGAATGAAGTTGGTGGTGCCGTTGAGCACTCCCGAAATCGAATGCAACGGCCCGCTACTCCGCGCGCGGCTGATCGTTTCAAGTGCAGGCAGTACCCCGCCAACAGCGGCGCTGTACTTCAGTGACACGCCATTGATCGCCGCTAACGTTTGCAGCGGCGCGAGGTCCGTGGCGAGTAAGGCTTTGTTAGCTGTGACTACATTTCGCCCGAATCGCAGTGCACTTGAAATCAAGGTGCGAGCCGGCTCGTCACCTCCAAGCAGTTCGATCACCACATCAACCGGTTCCGCTATCAACTCTTCGAGACGAGTGGTTATCAACTCAGGCGGCACATCGGCCGAAACGTTGCGCGTTCCTATCCCAACGACCTGGAAAAATTCCGGTAACGCGGCGAGACGCTGATAGACACCGCCGCCGACCGTGCCGCAACCAAGTAGCGCGACGCGCAAAGGCTCGCTCTTAACTTGCGGCAGCGCGATCGAATCGGCATATGGTCCAATCTCCGTTGCGCCGCACGAGGCCACACTGGAAACGGTAAACCTGAGACGGTGGCGTTCTGCAAACTCAATCGCTTTCCGTTGCACCACGGCGCCGCCAACGCGCACAGCCGTCGCATAACTCACGCGCACAAAGCGCGCCGCGGGTGGTCCAGCATTGGGATCGCTGGTGTAGAGACCGTCAACATCCTTGATGAGCCGGCACACGCCGCCGAGACGTTGCGCCAGAAAGAGTGCCGTCAGATCCGAACCGCCGCGGCCAAGCAAGGTCGTCTGCCCGCCTCTGCCTTTACCTACAAAGCCAGGCAAAACAACCACACCGTGGCGCAGGGCATTAAACAATGCTGCTGAGTTGACGGAGATAAGCTGCGCATCGAGTGTTGGTCCATCGGTAGTAAGACCGGCCTGTTCCGAATCGACCACGGTTGCCGGAATTCCCGATCGGCTCAGCGCGAGACCCAACAGCGCAGACGAAGCGGCCTCGCCCGTCGCTAACAACGCCGCAACCAACGTATCGTTTGGTTGCTCGCAAACTGATTGAGCGCGACGAGTTAGCTCGTTGGTCGTATCGCCAAATGCCGACACCACTGCAACCACCTGAAACCCATCTCGCCACCAGCGATAGATCTCGTGAACCGCAGCCGGCAAATCATTTTCATCACGCAACACAGAGCTGCCGAATTTCAAAACGATGATCGGGTTTTGCATTACTCGGCTCCTTTCGTTTGCGCGAGGGCGCGTGAAAGATCGCGAATAATGTCTACGGGATCCTCTAAACCAACCGATAGCCGTACGAGTCCGTCGGTGATTCCCGCGGCCTGACGTTGAGACGCAGGAACATCGGCATGCGTCATCGATGCCGGATGCGTGATCAGTGTTTCCGCTGAGCCGAGGTTTTCGGCGAGCGCGCAGAGTTGCACGCTGTTCATGAGTCGAATACCGGCGTCAACGCCTCCTTCAACCTCGAAGGCGATGAGCGCGCCGCCGGCACTCTGCTGTTTCCGCGCCAGTTCAAATTGCGGAAACGATTCGAGACCCGGATAAAGCAGCTTCGTCACGCGTGGGTGTGTTTCGAGGAAGCGCGCGATCGCGAGCGCGTTCGCGGAGTGTTGGGCCATGCGCAGGCCGACAGTTTTGACACCCTGAAGTGTCAGCCAGGCAGGAAACGGAGATTGAATCGCGCCGATCGCGTTGCGCGTGAAGGCGAAACGCTCGTGCAATTCGGGATTGCACGTGATCAGCGCGCCGCCAATCGTGGCGTTGTGACCTTCGATAAACTTCGTCGTCGAGTGCAGCACGACGTCTGCGTGCAACTCGAATGGCCGTTGCAGCGCCGGCGTCAGTAAGGTGTTATCAACAACTACTAGCGCGCCTGCGTCGTGTGCGATCTTTGCCGCGAGCGCGATGTCGGTGAGTTGTAAAGTCGGGTTGGCGGGTGTCTCGATGAACACCAGGCGAGTAGGCTTTGCGGTCAGAGCTTTTTGCAACGCTGCTTCATCGGCGGTGTCTACAAAGTCAGCCGTGACGCCAAACTGCGCGAGCACCTCTTTGAACAATCTGACCGTCCCTCCATAAACCGCCTGAGAAGCGACGACGTGATCGCCGGCTCGCAACAGTGCCAGGCACAGCACCGTAGTAGCGGCGAGACCCGTCGCGTAACACGTACAGTAATCAGCGCCTTCAAGCGCGGCGAGGCGGCGTTCCAACGCGGAAACAGTCGGGTTCGCCGAGCGGCTGTAAGTGAATCCCTTGTCCTTGCCGACCGCTTCCTGGCGATAGGTCGTGGTTTGGTAAATCGGCGTCAGCAACGCGCCGGTGGTTGGATCGGCGAAGGCGCCTGCGTGCAGCGCGAGGGTGTCGAAACTCTGTCGCTCGATTAATTGTGTGGCAGTAGTAGCCATGACAGTCCTCCTTCGGAAGTTTGTAGTGACGAAGCGAAGGCTGACTGGACCAGGACGGGGCGGGGCAATAAAAAACCCCGCGCCTCAGAGTGCGCGGGGTTCCGATGATAGCTTGGAGATCCTCCACGGCTCTTTAGCAGTTTTTAACGTGGAGCAAGTCGCCTTTAAATCGCCACGAAGAATATTTTCAAAGCTAACGTCGGCGACCTTATCTCACAGTCGCTCAGCCTGTCAACCCGCGTAATGTATTAGCCCCAAAAGTAATAGGTTAATGAATTCTATTGACAGCGCGCCTTGGCGTAACCTTTGTGCCCTTGCGTGAAACTACAACCACCGCTTTACAACCAGATCCTCCTTTTGGTTGATGACGGATCTGCCGCACTGCCTATAGACTCACCGCTCTCTACTGTTCTACCGGGTTCTGGTTCAGTCTCACATTTTAATCGCAAAGAAGGTGCCGGCGAATGCGTAACTTCGTTCAGCTCTCACTCCTGGTGCTCGTGTTAGCAACCGTGAATGCAGTCAAGGCGCAGAGTAATTATGCGACTCTGAGCGGAACTGTTTCCGATCCGCAGCAGCAGGTCATCGCCGGCTGCGCCGTTCAGCTTACTTCAAACAGCACTGGCGCTTTGCGTCAGGCGGTTACCAATGACCAGGGCGTCTTTCAGATCACCGGACTGCTTCCCGGTGATTACCACCTGATCGTGCAGGCTTCCGGTTTTGCGACCCTCAATCAAAAGCTCACGTTGGAAGTGGGCCAATCGCTGAACCTCGATCTGAGTCTGAAACTCGCATCCGTGAATACAATCGTCGACGTCAAAGCCGACACCGTCAACGTCTTGAAAACGACTGACGCCTCCGTCGGCGAAGTAGTCGAGCCGACGGCTGTCAGCAACTTGCCTTTGAATGGCCGGATGCTGATCGATCTCGTGCTCACCGTCCCCGGCGCGCACGAATCACACGGCGCCCAGGCAGGTGACATGAGCCCGCTTTACTGGCGCCCGGGCCAGCGCTCGGCAGTGAGCATCGGTGGCAATCGTCCGAACGCAAACTATTTTCTGCTCGACGGCGCCACCAACACCGATCCGACCTTCAACACACTCAACTTCAGCCCGTCGCCGGATAGCGTGCAGGAGTTCAAGGTGCAGACCGGCAGTTACACGGCCGACATCGGCGGCGCAGGCGGTGGCCAGATCAACATCGTCACACGCAGCGGTGCGAATGAGTTTCACGGCACCGCTTACGAGTTCCTGCGCAACGACGTCTTCGATGCGCGCACCTTCAACGAGATGGATGAGTCGAATCATCTCGTACGCAATAACTTCGGCGGTTCATTCAGTGGTCCAATCGTGCGCAACCGGAGCTTCTTCTTCTTCAACTACGAAGGCTTGCGACATACAAGATCCGAAACGATGGTGGCCACCGTTCCGACCGAAGACGAGATTAACGGCAACTTCGAAATGAGCGGCGCGACGATCTACAACCCGTTCAGCTCACACGCGAATCCGGCCTTCGATCCGTCAAAACCGGTTAGCCCGGCCAATCCGCAAGTCATTCGCGATCCCTTTCCGGGGAACGTGATTCCGGATCAGTTAATCGATCCGAAGGCGGCGCTATTCCTGCGCAAATACGTTCCGCGTCCGAACCTCGAAATGGGGATGATGGGTTGCGGGATGACGATGATGGGCGCGCCAACAGTGGTCGGCGCCGGCATGGACTGTAACAACTATCTTGACGTCCGCAACGCGCATCACGTGACTGATCAAGCCACGATTCGTTTCGATCAAACTCTCAACCACGGCGACAGCCTGTTTGCACGTTACTCATTCAGCAGCGAACGAGGTTTCATGCCGCAGAATCTTCCCGGCTTCGGTGCGTTGCACGACAACCTCTCGCAGAACGGGACCGTCGGTTGGACGCGAATCATCAGTCCTAATCTTGTGAACATTGCTTCCGTGACCGTTTCGCGTCTCTCCATGCATCGCACTTCCGAGAACAGTTTCACGAACGACATCGTTTCGGAGCTCGGCATCACCGGCGTCGGATTCGGCGGCGAAGGCGCATTCGGCGCGCCCTGGTTCAACGTTCAGGGTTTTTCAGGGATGGGTGACACTTACATCGCAACGCCGATGCACGCCTGGGACACGATTCTCGAGGCGCGAGATTCTTTGTCGTGGCAGTTGGGCCGGCATAGTTTGAAACTCGGCGCCAGTTATCGCCGTTACATCTGGCCCATGTGGGGCTTCTTTCAAAATCGCGGCTACTACCAGTTCACGAACGGCTTCACCACGCAAACCGCCACCAACGACGGCACCGGATCCGCACTCGCGAGCTTTCTGCTCGGACTGCCTGCGGTGAAGCAAAGACAGGCGGGTATACCGCAGATGCAATTGCGACAGTGGTATGCCGACGCGTTTGTGCAGGACAGTTTTCAGGTAACGCGCAACACCACGATCCAGATCGGACTGCGATATGAATACATGAGTCCATTAGTGGACATTCGTTTCACCAACACCAATTTAACTTTTCAGAACGGCGTGCCGTTTGTCTTCATTGGCGGACAGCAAGGTTTTCCGGAAGGTTTGAACTATGCGAACAAACTGCGGTTTGCGCCTCGCTTCGGCATCTCGCACCATCTGCACCAGCACGGCATTGTGCTGCACGCTGCGTTTGGCATCTTCTTTACGCCGGTCGACATGAACACATGGTGCAATCAACGACACAACGTGCCGTACGTTTTTCCCGAAACACAGCAGAGCGACAATTTCACTCCGGCCGCGGGTATCGTGGCGAGTCACTTCAACTTTGCGCCCGCGGTGCTGGGGACGACGACCGTCAGTTTCGCAGCGTTCGAGCCTAACGCGCCCGCGCAGTACATCGAGCAGTGGAGCGCGTCCGTCGAGAAGAGTCTCGGTGCTGAGACTACGCTCGAACTCGGATATCTTGGCTCCCACGGGCTGCACTTGCAGCGTTCACATCTGATCAATAACGCGTCTCCTGGTCCAGGAGCGATTGGACCACGCCGTCCGTTCAAAACGTTAAGCTTCCTGCCGGGAATGGTTCTCCCGGACAATATCGCGATCGCGAGTACAACGTTTCCGGTGAGCGGCATCAATCTGCTGGAGAATTCCGCGCAGAGCTGGTACGAGGCGGGTTACGTGAATGTGCGACGCCGGTTCAGTCGCGGCTGGACGTTTCTCGCGAATTACACTTTCGCGAAGAACCTGAGTGATGCTCCCGACTTTCGTTCGCCGATGTTTGAATCGGCGGCGCCGCAGGACAACTCTAACCTGCGTTTCGAAAAGGCACTAGCCTGCGACGTGCGTCACCGCTTCGCGCTGAGCATGGTCTATGGCATTCCGGCATGGAACCGGAACGGGTTCCTGCGCTCAGTGACGAAAGACTGGCGGTTGTCTGCGATCTACCAGGCGCAGAGTGGATTTCCATTGACCATATCTGTGTTTGGTGACACGGCTAATGCCGGAACGTTACTAGGTGAGAATCCGGTTCGCGCCAACTACACCGGCCAACCCGTCTTCGACGCAAACTCCCGAACGGCCGGTCGCTGGTTCAACCCGGCTGCATTTGCCACTCCCGCAGCGTTCACGTTTGGCAACGTGGGTCGTAACACTGTCTATGGACCAGGCAGGCAGACTCTCGATCTGGCGTTGCAACGGGAGTTTGCGATGACTGAGACCGTGAAGGTGCAAGTTCGCGCAGAGGCCTTCAACGCGCTCAATCATACAAACCTCGGAACTCCGAATCGCTTCGTCAACACACCACAGTTTGGCACGATTACCGAAGCGGCGACGCCCGGCCGTGAAATCCAACTCGGCCTGCGCGTCTCGTTTTAGATCGATTGGAATTAGCCACAAAAAGGCACATAACTAAAACAATTCCTTTTGTGCCTTATGTGCCTTTTGGTGGCCTATTTGCCGCAGACTTCAGTGGCAGATCGACGGTGAACGTGCTGCCGCGTCCGGGGGCGCTGTCGATGCGGATTTCGCCGCCGTGAACTTCCACGATCCAGCGGACGATCGAAAGGCCCAGGCCCGCACCGCCGAGAGCGCGAGAGCGTGCTTTGTCGACCCGATAAAAGCGATCGAAGATACGCGGTCGATCCGTCTCCGCAATTCCGATCCCCGTGTCGCGCACGACTATCTCCGCGTTTCCGTTTTGACGTGTCAAGGCGAGTGATATCTCCCCGCCGGCAGGTGTGTACTTCACCGCGTTGTCGAGCAGATTCAGGATCATCCGCGTGATCAATTCCTTGTCGCCGTTCAGGTTTATCGACGCCGGATTATTTTCCGTCGTCAGACGCACACCTTTGCGCGTTGCCAGCACTTGCGCGGCGCGCGCACAGTCCCTGACGGTTTCATTCAACGAAACTCGCTCTCGCAACAACCTGGCAGGCGCGTTAATCGGCTGGCGCGCGAGTATGAAAAGATCTTCGACGATGCGCGAGAGTCGCTCTGCTTCGTCCTGGATCAACGACAACGATTGCTGATATTCATCGGCCGTGCGCGGCTTCGCGAGCGCCACTTCGGTTTCGCCGCGCAGTACGGCGAGTGGCGTGCGTAGCTCGTGTGATGCATCGGCAATAAATCGTTGCTGCTCATTGAAAGAATTCTCGAGTCGCGCCAGCAGATCATTAATCGTGGTCGCGAGTCGCCCGAGCTCGTCACGCGGATTTGTTACATCGAGTCGCTGCGAAAGATTCTCCGCCGAGATGCGTTTCGTTTGGCTATTCATCGACGCGATCGGTCCCAGGCTCTTGCGCGCCAGAAAGTACCCGCCAACCGACGCGAACAACAGGACCAGTGGCACACCCGCAAAGAAGTTGCGCCGCAGTTGCCGCAGTCCATCCTCAATCACACTCGAAGGCTCCGCGACTACCGCGAAGCCGAGTTTTTGATCGGCTGATAACGGAACGACTGCGGCTCTTAGACCAGCGACTGTAACGACGCCGGAGTTTCGCATTCGCGCTTCGTCGAGTGTGGCAGAAGGAATGGTAAAGGTTTTCCCAGACAGGTTCCTGGACCATGCAATCGGCTGGCCCGTGTTGTCAATCACTTCCACGTAATTCGGGAACGTCAGCTCCATCAGCACCACTTCGCCAGCTTTGACGAGCGAGTGTTGCTCCGCCAGCTCTTCGACGTAAGCGCTGGCGACAGTCTGAGCAGTTGAGCGTAACGACTCATCCTGACGCTGATGGAATATGGCGGCAGCCGCGTAGTAAGCGAGGAGTGCGAACGCGATTAATGAGAGGCCGAGCACACCCGCGTACCAGAGGGTCAGCCTTGTTCGAACCGAATCAAACATCGCCACCGATCATACTGCGGACAACTCAGAAGCTCCACGTCAGGCCGAGACCATACAGGCGCCGGTGACGATCGATCTCGGGCGTGATGGTGGGCCACCAGAACTTACTGACCGATTCATCCTGCTCGGAGCCGTCAATCATCTCACGATGACGTTTGTGGTAGACGTATTTGCCGATTGCATATCCCAGCGCACTACCCGCGATGACGTCTGAAAGATAGTGTTTGTGTTCCGTGAATCGAGCGACGCTAACGGCAGTGGCCGTCGCAAACGCAGCGATCTGGACGCTGCGACGATCGTGATATTCACTGGCGATGACAGTCGCGACTGCCCAAACCTGCGTGCTGTGACCTGACGGAAACGAGCTTCCGCCATCAAAGAATTCGCTGCGCTCGTGGCCGGTCAAAGGCCGCACACGCTGAGTGATGCCTTTGAGTGCCGAGCTGACGACCATGCTATCGACCAACGCCTCAGCGCTGAGTAGACCTGTTTCTCTCGCCCGCGCATCGTTTTTCTGACGACCAAAGAGATAGAAAGTCCCGGCTACAGCTCCCAGGGTATAGGCTGAACCTGCATGACTCACGGCCCGGCTCGCACCTACCTGACGATCGAATTCGGCTATTTCGTCCCCAGTGATCCGATCCGTTGTGAACAGTGCCATTAAGCCGATGCTGCCCGGTACGATCCATTTGCTGTCAGCACGTTGAATATGAAGCGGTGCGGTCCAGATGGCTTTCTGGTCCTCGAGAATGTTTTTGAAAAAATCCTTTTCGAGTGATGACGCGCGCGGGGTTGGTGCGGGCGTTTGTGCGGTTGCGGTAACCGCGGTCACCACTGCAATGACGATCATGCCGAAGAGGCAACGCAATCTTCTGTTACTTCGCATGTTAATAATCCTCGATTCGAAAATGTCCGCGGCGCAACATGGCGTAGATGGTGGGTGTGACGATTAACGACAGCGCCAGCGCCATCGTTAAGCCGCCAATCACGGCAATTGCCAGCGGTTGTAAAAGTTCTGAGCCGGCCCCAATCGCGAGCGCCAAAGGCAACATGCCGAGCATCGCGGCGAGCGAAGTCATCAGCACCGGTCTAAATCGTCGCCGCCCCGATCGCAAAAGAGCTTCTCGCAACGTGTCTCCGCTGGCGAGGTTCTCTTCAACCGCATCGAGCATCAGGATTCCGTTCTTCGCGACGATGCCGACAATCATGATCATGCCCATCAACGAGACTACATTCAACGTTGAACCGGTGATGAACAACGCCAGCAGCACACCGCTGAGTGCGAGCACAGCGCCGGTCACGATCGCGATCGGGTGCGCATACGAACGAAATTCGATGAGCAAGGTGATAAAGACGAGCAGCACTGCGAGAATCAGTGCCAATGCGAGCTCGCGAAAGCTGGATTGTTGCTCCTGGTAAAGTCCGCCGTACTCAACCGTCATTCCCGGCGGCAGCTTCACTTCCTGTACCAGTTGTTGTTGAATCTGACTGATGGCGGTGCCGAGGTCGTTACCTTCCAAACGGCCGGTGACGGCAATCATCTGCCGCAGGTTCTCGCGCTCAATTTCCGCTTGTCCTTTGTCGATATCGACGTCGGCAACCTGATCGAGGCGAAACAGTTGTCCTGACGACGAACGCACTTGCAACGCCTTCACTTTGTCGAGCGAGGTGCGCACGTCCGCCGGAAAGATCACCCTCACTTTGATCAAACGGTCCTGCTGCAAGATCGATGATGCGGCATCGCCCGACATGGCGGTCGTGATCGTAGACGCAACGTCATTGGCTGTGACTCCGAATTGGGAAGCACGCGCGGGATCGATGTTGAAAGTGACTGCTGGTCCACTGATGACGACGCCGTTCAGCGTATCGACCACGCCGGGCACTTTCTTGATCGCAGTCTCCACTT
>Ga0070699_100000915_pt1 | contig 27492 bp, 30 predicted proteins | sample KBSK1503metaG_FD_65473 | JGI IMG/M metagenome (GOLD analysis project Ga0070699, IMG submission 65473) | Corn, switchgrass and miscanthus rhizosphere microbial communities from Kellogg Biological Station, Michigan, USA - KBS K1-50-3 metaG | ecosystem: Host-associated > Plants > Roots >...
TTCGAAGGCAAGAAGGTCTTCAACGGCGGCGAAAACAACGTTGCGGTATTCGCCATCGATGCGCAGACCGGCGAGCCGAGCCTCGTCCAGACCGTCGAGGGCCACGGCATCCATCTGCGAACCTTCGGCATCGACCCAAGCGGGCGGCTGCTGGTGGCCGCGAGCATCAGGCCGCTTGCGGTGCACGACGGCAACGCGATCAAGACGCTGACCGCCGGGATCACGGTCTATCGCATCGCCGGCGACGGCAGGCTCTCGTTCGTGCGCAAATACGACATCGACACCGGCAAGGGTCAGCAATTCTGGAGCGGCATGGTCACGCTGACATAGCCGAGCAGCGAGGCGGGGCCGCGCCCGCTATCGTTTGATTGAAGAAACCCATGATTGGAATCGCGCCGTTGCGGAGCCAGACGTCGTCCTGGTCGGGCGCCGGCATCAGGAGCGCCACCAAGCTCAAGCAAATGATCCCGTCATACGGCGGATCGCTGATCGATGACGCGGCACTGTGCCGGCGCCTGCGCGCCGACATCAGACGTGTGTGGTGGCCGCGCCCGGACTCGAACCGGGACTCCCAAGAGTGGGATGCAGATTTTAAGTCTGCTGTGTCTACCGTTCCACCACGCGGCCTAGGCGCAAGCGCTTCGGGTTCACCCGACGTGCGCTCTTATAAGCCCGATTTCGGGCGGGAGCGGAAATCGGGTGTGCCGGAGGCGACCGGGATGCCGTTTAGTGCTTGAGCGCGCGGCCCCAGACGGTTTCCCAATCCTGCCCGCTGACATCGGTCACGCGGCCGTCGCGCTCGTAGAACTTATTGGGAATCTGAAACATCGCCAGCATCAGCCCGCCCTCGGGCGTCCAGGCGACATGGCGGCTGCCGCTCTCGCGCCAGACGAACTCACCGGGCTTAACCTCGAGCCCCGCGGCAGGGCCTTCCTTGTCCACGAGCTTGCCCTCGAGCACGTAGGTTTGCTCGATCTTCACATGCTCATGGTCGGGAAGAACGGCTCCGGGCGCAAAGCGCATCAGCGCGGTGACGAGCCCGGTCTCCCGGTCGAATAACAGCGTCTTGACCTCGCAGCCCGGGAAGCGGGTCTTCTGCCATTCCATCTGGGCGGGCCGCACGACGTGGGAATGCTGGTCGGCGGATTTTTGCGACTTCGGCGTGACGGCATCCATGGCAAATCCTCCTCGAGCCGCGATGTCCGGGCGTGATGACGGCGATCATACCCGAACGCGACGGGGCGCGCCTCTACATTTCACCGTCCCGGATCGGCGGCTGGAAGGCAAGCCCGGTGTCCCAGGGAAAATAGATCCAGGTGTCCTGCGATACCTCTGTGATGAACGTGTCGACCATGGGTCGGCCCATGGGCTTGGCGTAGACGGTCGCGAAATGCGCCTCGGGCAGCACCTCGCGCACCACCTTTGCGGTTTTGCCGGTATCGACGAGATCATCGACGATCAACACGCCCTTGCCGCGCCCGCCGCCTATGCCGACGATGCTCCGCGCCACGTCCTTGAGCACCTTGAGTTCGCCTTGCGTGATGTGGTTGTAGCTCGAGACGCACACCGTCTCGATCAGCCGGATGCCGAGCTCGCGGGCGACGATGGCGGCGGGGACCAGGCCGCCGCGGGTTACGCAGACGATCGCCTGGAACGGGCCGGCGCCGGCCAGCCGCCACGCGAGCGCGCGCGCATCGCGATGGAATTGATCCCACGAAACCGGAAAGGCTTTCCGCGGCTGCGGCTGCGGTTGCTCGAGCGGTTGCGCCATCGTTTTCCCCGACCGGAAAGGGCTGGGGCGTTCTAGCGCATGTCGAGCACGAAATCGAACCGCGCGGCGAGCCCGCCCTCGGCCTCGGCCATTCGCATCACCAGCTCGCGGCGGAACAGTCCGTCGCGGCGGTTCATCGGCTCGTCCGGAAAATAGAGTTGGGTGGTGAGCAGGCGCTGCTGCGGCGCCTGCACCTTGACGTGGTAGTGGCGGGTGCGGCCGGTATAGAGCGCCGGCAAGATGGTGCGCAAGCGGTAGCGGCCCTCGGCATCGGTGAACAGATGCCCGCGATAGCGAAAGCCGGCGTTGTCGTACTCGCCGCGTTCGTCGGCATGCCAGAGGTCGAGGAGCGCCTGCGCGACCGGCCGGCAGGAGCGCGTCAGAACCTGCCCGCTGAGCTCGACCCGGCGCGCCGCGCTGCCAGGCTCGACGAGATCGGCGCGCAGCGGCGAGCTGGGCTTGAAAAACGGCCCTTCGGTCTGCCGCACGGTCGGCTCATCGCCATCGTGGCACTGCGGCGTCGGTGCAAGCGGCTGCGCGAGCGCATCATCGAACGCAAATCCGGCCGCGGCGAGCGCGCCCAGCACTCCGCGACGCGTGGGGTGAAACGGCATGACCGCCTCCTGGCGTGCGAGCCCGCCCCTTCTTGCAATCCTACCCGCAATCGTATGGCGGCGGACATCACGAGCGCGTCAGCGCGCGGCGTTCACCGCGCGGCGTCTACCCGCGGCCCCTGACCCGCTGCAGCATGTCCTCCACCGCGCGCGTGGCGATCGCAAGCTTTTGCGCGTCGCGGGCACGCAGCACGACGTTGGTATTGGGTCCGTGCTGCGGATCGAAGAACGGATAGCTGCCAATCGCGACTTCGGGATTGGCCTTGGCAATCTCGCCGAGCTGGGTGCCGATGTCGCCCTCGCGCGCGTCCGCGCGCAACGTCTGCGACAGAATGCGAACGCCGGTTTTGAGCTTGGGGGCGACCTCGTCGAGCATCGCCTGCATGATGGTTGGCACGCCGGCCATGACAATGACGTTACCGATCCAAATTCCGGGCGCGCCCGAAACTTTGTTGAGCACGAGATCGGCGCCCTTGGGAATGCGCGTCATGCGCAGCCGCGCCTCGTTCATTTCCGCTCCGGTTGCGCGCAGCCGCTCATGCAGAATCGCGAGCGCGCGCGGATCGACGTCGATCGGCACCCCAAACGCCTTGGCGACGCAATCGGCGGTGATGTCGTCGTGGGTCGGCCCGATGCCACCGGTGGTGAAGACGTAAGTATAGCGGTGGCGCAGCGCATTGAGCGCCTCGACGATCGGCCCCTCCTCATCGCCGACCACGCGGACTTCCCTGAGGTCGATGCCGAGCGCGGTCAGATATTCCGCGATATAGCCGATGTTCTTGTCCTTGGTGCGGCCCGAGAGGATCTCGTCACCAATCACCAGCAGCGCGGCGGTGACGTGCTCCGTGGGCGCAGATGAATTTGCGGTTGTCATGGCGACCCGAGTGCTAGTGTGGTGGATTTGAAGTTCCTACGAGCAAGCAGCAAGTTCGCATAGGAACTTCAAATCCAAAAACCACACTAGAGTCATAAGTTTGCTAGTGTCCCTTTGATTCCGAAGTTCGCACGAGAGTGTACCGCAAGGGCTTGCGAACTTCGGAATCGGGACACTAGCGGCCCAACGCAGCAGGCCATCCCTACCCTGCCATTGTGGGTTATGATGCTTCAAGTCATCCGCCGGGGGCGCGCGCTCCCGGCCGAGCACGTCCGCCGATCGCGGCGGGGGCGGCCCCCACGCCGGGGGCAGGCGGGGAGGACGCCAAATGCCCGGAGCGGCGCGGCTGCGCCCGATTGCCTATGCGCGGCCTTGCATCGTCTGCGAGCCGGGCCGCAACGGTGCTTTGGACTGCCGCTCGAGCGAGCCCTTGGCGCCCTATGTTCCGAGCTTGGCGCGCCTCTTCCGTGCGGCGGTCGAGCGCAATCCGGCGGGCCTGTTCCTGGCCGAGCGCGACGGCGGCGCCTGGCGCAAGTTGACCTATGCGGCGGCGCGCCCGCTCGTCGACGCGCTGGGGCAGAGTCTGATCGAGCGCGGGCTCTCGGCCGAGCGGCCGGTGATGATCCTCTCCGCAAACGCCATCGATCACGCGCTGCTCACGCTCGCCGGCCACGCCGCCGGCGTTCCCGTGGCGCCAATCTCGGTCGCCTATTCGCTCCAGAGCCAGGACCATGCCAAGCTCAAGCACATCGCCGCCTTGCTCGCGCCCGGCCTGGTCTATGTCGCGGACACCGGCCCTTTCGCCAAGGCGCTCGCAGCGCTTGAGCTGAAAGCGGAGATCGTGGCGAGCCGTAACGGCGCCCACATCGAGGGCGTCACCGCCTTCGATCAGTTGGCGCAGGGCCATCCCGGCCCGGCATTGGACCAAGCCGCCGCGGGGATTGGCGCCGATACCATCGCCAAGTTCCTGTTCACGTCCGGTTCGACCAGCCTGCCCAAGGGGGTCATCAACACCCACGGCATGCTGACGGCGAACCAGCAGCAGCTCGCGCAGATCTGGCCGTTCCTCGACGAGGCGCCGCTCGTCCTGCTCGACTGGTTGCCGTGGAACCATACCTTCGGCGCCAACCACAATTTCAATCTGGTGCTGCGCCATGCCGGGACGCTCTACATCGACGGCGGCAAGCCGGTGCCCGGTCTCATCGACGAGACCGTGCGCAATCTTCGCGAGGTCTCGCCCACGGTCTATTTCAACGTGCCGGCCGGCTATGCGGCGCTGCTGCCGTTTCTCGAACGGGACGAAGCACTGGCGCGCTCGTTTTTCGGCAAGCTGCGCCTGATCTTCTATGCCGGCGCCGCCTTGCCGCAGGACCTGTGGGAACGGCTCGAAGCCGTGTCGCAACGCGCAACCGGCGAGCGCGTGCCGATGACCTCGTCGTGGGGCACCACCGAGACCTCGCCGCTTTCGACTGCCGCGCATTTCATGATCGAGCGCGCGGGTCCGATCGGCGTGCCCGTCCCCGGCGTCGAACTCAAGCTCGTGCCAGTCGGCGACAAGCTCGAAGTGCGCGTGCGCGGCCCGCACGTAACGCCCGGCTACTGGAAACGGCCCGATCTCACGGGGGCGGCATTCGACGAGGACGGCTTCTACAGGCCGGGCGACGCCGTGCGCTTTGCCGACCCGGCCGAGCCGGCCAAAGGCATCGTGTTCGATGGCCGCCTGGCCGAGGACTTTAAGCTCGCCACCGGCACCTGGGTCGCCGTGGGCACGCTCCGGGTCGCGGCGCTCGCCGCCGCCTCGCCAGCGCTGCAAGACGCCATCATCGCCGGCGAGAACCGCGAATGGATCGGCATGCTGGCGTGGCTCAACGCCGCCGGCTGCCGCAAGCTCATCGGCTGCGAAGCTTCGTTGCCCGAGCTTGCCCGCCATCCTGCCGTGCGCGCGCATGTCGGGCGCGCCATCGCGAGATGGAATGCCGACCACGGCGGCTCCTCGCGGCGGATCGTGCGCGTGCTGCTGCTGGCAGATGTGCCTTCGATCGACGCCAACGAGATCACCGACAAGGGCTACATCAATCAGCGGCTCGCGCTCGAGCGGCGCAAGGCCGATGTCGAGCGGCTGTTCGCGCCGACGCCCGATGCCGACGTACTGGTCGTGTCGCCGCTTTCATGACGCGCAGCACGGAGACAGCGGAGGCCCCGAAATTCTCCGCGTCGCTTCCGGGAACAGTTTCATTACGCTCGTGATTTTTCGATAGAATGGGCCAGGAGGTCCTGAGATGGGCGACCGCTTCTCAAAGATCGTGGTTGGTGCGCTTTTAGTTGTCCTGGCCGTTTATCTCGCTCAGCCCTATGTCGACCGCTTGCTGTTTTCGGCTTCGACCCCGCGCACGGTCGAGCCGCGCGGCAGCTTGTCTGACATCGAGCGCATGTCGATTGAAATCTTCGAGCGCGTATCTGCTTCCGTCGTACAAGTGGTAGGGCGAGCCGGCGTGCTCGAAGCGCCACCATCCGAGGGCGAGAACGGTCCGACGCAATCGGGGACAGGCTTCGTTTGGGACGCGGCCGGCCACATCGTCACCAATGATCACGTGGTCGAGGGGACGGGCAGTCTCGCCGTTCGGCTCGCCACCGGCCAGGTATTGCGCGCCCAAATCGTCGGGACCGCGCCCAACTACGACCTCGCGGTCATTCGCGTGGACAACACGCGCTCATTGCCGCCGCCGGTTCCGATCGGCACATCGGACGACCTCAAAGTCGGGCAATGGGTGTTTGCGATCGGTAATCCGTTCGGCCTCGATCAATCCTTGACCACCGGCATCATCAGCGCGCTGAAGCGTCGGCTGCCCACCAGCGGCGGCCGCGAAATCACCAACGTGATTCAGACCGACGCAGCCATCAACCCGGGAAATTCCGGCGGTCCGCTGCTCGACTCGGCAGGACGGGTGATCGGCGTCAACACCGCGATTCTTTCCCCGTCCGGGACCAGCGCGGGCATTGGCTTCGCCATCCCGATCGATTCCGTCAATCGCGTCGTTCCCGAGCTCATCCGCAGAGGCTCCGTACCGACGCCGGGCATCGGCATCGTTGCCGCCAGCGAGGCCGCGGCGACGCGCGCGGGCGTGCAAGGCGTCGTTATCGTCAGAACCTCCCCGGGCTCCTCCGCCGAGCGCGCCGGCCTGCGCGGAATGGATCCGAACACCGGAAAGCCGGGCGATGTCATCGTCGGAGTCAACGGCAAGCCGGTGCGGGGGCTGGCGGACCTGATCCAGGAGCTCGAGCGCGTCGGGGTGGGAAAGCGGGTCACGGTGAGCGTGCAACGGGAAGGCCGCGAGGTCCCGGTCGAGCTCGAGGTGATGGACATCGGGCGCAGGGGATGATCAAAGGGACACTGGCAAACACGTGACGCTGGTGAGGTTTTTGGATTTGAAGTTCCGACGCGGCTCGCTGCACGCTCGTAGGAAGTTCAAATCCACCCCGCCAGTGGCGCGCTGTCGGCACCGCCTGCCGTCCGAATTCTCAAAGCAAGTCACGCCAGATTGCGAGCACAGGAACCGAAACCGTGATCGATCTCTATACCTGGACCACCCCCAACGGCCGCAAAGCGTCCATCCTGCTCGAGGAGTTGCAACTGCCCTATACCGTACATCCCGTCGACATCAGCAAGGACGAGCAGTTCAAGCCGGAATTCTTGAAGATCAGCCCGAACAACCGCATCCCCGCCATCGTCGACCGCGACACCGGCATCAGCCTGATGGAATCGGCTGCGCTCATGATCTATCTCGCGGACAAGACCGGAAAGCTCATGCCGAAAGACGGTGAGCCGCGCTATCGCGTGCTCGAATGGCTGATGTGGCAGATGGGAGGGCCCGGCCCCATGTTCGGGCAAGTCCACCATTTCGTGAAATACAACAAGGGCAAGGCGCCCTATGCGGAAGAGCGTTTTCTCAACGAAGCGCGGCGGCTCTATGGCGTGCTCGACCGCAGGCTCGCGGAGCACGAATTCGTCGCCGACAATTATTCCATCGCCGATATCGCCATCTGGCCGTGGGTTTCGCGATACGAGTGGCAAACCATCGATCTCAAGGACTATCCCAACGTGACGCGGTGGTACACGACCATTGCCAAGCGGCCGGCGGTTCAGAAGGGCTACAAAGTGCCCAAGGACGTCGGCGAGATTCCGATACCGGCGTGATGACCGCGTCAGCTGGCAGCAGAGGCCGTCCAACAATCGTGTCGTGTCATTGCCGCTCACCCCGCCGGCTCGCCCTCTGCCCGCGAGCGGGGCGAGGGAGCACGTCGATATTGCGTCGACGCTACCGTGTCGCGACGTTGCGTTGGTTAGTGTCGGCGTACGCTGCCGCGCTTGTGTTGAGTTGGGCGCAAGCGGGGGCGGCGCAGGACACCATCGACCGGCCGGTGACCATCTATGTGGCCGGCACGGCGGGCGGCGGCATCGATCTTTACGCACGCCTGGTCGGCCGTCACATCGGCCGCCACATCCCCGGCAAACCGACGGTGACGGTGCAGCTTATGCCGGGCGCGGGCGGCATTCGGGCGGCGAACTACCTTGCCGAGCAAGCGCCCCGCGACGGCACCGCGATGACGACGTTCGCCAGCGGGCCGATTCTCGAGCCGCTGATCGGCGCGCGCAGTCCCGGCTACGACATGAGCAGCTTCACCTGGATCGGCGCCATCACCAAGGATATCGGCTTGTGCATCTCGTGGGGGCCGACGCCGTTCAAGACCATCGACGACGTGAAAAAGCAGCAGATGGTCGTCGCCGGCACCGGCGCGGGCTCGGAAACCGATACTTGGCCCATCGTCCTCAATGACGTTCTTGGGACCAAGTTCAAGCTGGTGACCGGCTATGTCGGCAGCCAGGAAACGATCCTGGCGATCGAGCGCGGCGAGGCGCACGGCCGCTGCGTGTTCAGCCTATCCGCGCTCAAGATTGCCAAGCCCGATTGGCTGCGCGACAAGAAGATCAACGTGCTCGTTCTCACCGCGCTCGAAAAGAGCGCGGAGTTCCCCGGCGTGCCGGCGGCGGTCGATCTTGTCACCAAGCAGGAGGATCGCCAGCTGCTCGAGCTCATGGTCGGACCTTCGGCCATGGCGCGGCCATTCGTGGCGCCGCCCGGCATGCCCGCCGACAAGGCCGCGCTGCTGCGGCGCGCCTTCGACGCGACCATGCAGGACGGCGAATTCCGCGCCGAGGCGGCCAGAATTCAGGCCGATCTTGCGCCCACGACGGGCGAGGACGTGCAAAAACTGGTCGCGCGCATCTATGCGACGCCGCGGCCGGTGGTCGAACGCGTCAAAAAACTCCTGACTCCATAGACGCCGGGCGAGAACGACGGGCACAGCCACGCCGGCGCATTAATCAGCCGCCGCCCAAAACCTGGGCAAAGATAGGCGATCGCGGCGCGCGCCCGCGGCCCGAATACCCCTTGGGTTGGCGCGCAGCTTGCAGCTAGGATCGGATTGCGCGACTTCGTGTGGGTGATGCGGACGCGCGATGGGTACCCATGGTGGTCGCGTTCGACGAGATGAAGGGCAGCGACGGGGCACTGCGGCCCGCCTACGGCGAGTTGTTTCGCTGGCTCGCCGAGGTGCCGTCCGACGTGCTCGACTACCGCCGGCGCGAGGCCGAGGTCCTGTTCCGCCGCATCGGCATCACCTTCGCGGTCTATGGCGAAGCGGACGCGCAAGAGCGGCTCATCCCCTTCGACGTGCTGCCTCGTATTCTCTCCGCCGCCGAATGGGACATCCTGCGCGCCGGGCTCGAGCAGCGCGTCAAAGCCATCAACCACTACATCCGCGACGTCTACACCCGGCGCGAAATTCTCAAAGCCGGCGTGGTGCCGGAAGACCTGGTGTTCCAAAATCCGGTGTTCCGGCCGGAAATGAACGGCCAGAAGGTGCCGCACGACATCTACGTCCATATCGGCGGCATCGATATCATTCGGGTCGATCCCGAAACCTTCTATGTGCTGGAAGACAATGCGCGCACGCCCTCCGGCGTCTCCTACATGCTGGAGAACCGCGAAATCATGCTGCGGCTGTTTCCGGAATTGTTCGCCCGCCACCGGGTGGCCCCGGTGGAGAATTACCCGGACGAACTGTTGGCGACCTTGAAGTCGGTAGCGCCCGCCACCTCCAGCGCCGACCCGACGGTCGTGCTGCTCACACCCGGCGTCTACAATTCGGCCTATTACGAGCACTCATTCCTCGCCGACAAGCTCGGCGTCGAGCTGGTCGAAGGCCGCGACCTGTTCGTGAAGGACGACCTCGTCTTCATGCGTACGACGCAGGGACCCAAACGCGTCGACGTGATCTACCGCCGCATCGACGACGATTTTCTCGATCCGCTGGCCTTCCGGCCGGACTCCGTGCTCGGGGTGCCGGGGCTGATGTCGGTCTACCAGGCCGGCAACGTCACGCTGGCCAATGCGGTCGGCACCGGCATCGCCGACGACAAAGCGGTCTACAGCTACATGCCGGCGATCGTGAAGTTCTACCTCGGTGAGGAGCCGATCCTGAAGAACGTGCCGACCTGGCTCTGTCGCGACGCCGAGCATCTGAGTTACGTGCTCGATCATCTCGAGGAGATCGTGGTCAAGGAGGTGCACGGCTCGGGCGGCTATGGCATGTTGATCGGACCGATGGCCGACAAGGCGACGATCGCGGCGTTCCGCGCCAAGCTTAAATCGAATCCGAAGAATTTCATCGCGCAGCCGACGCTCGCGCTCTCGACCTGCCCGACCTGCGTCGAGGAAGGCGTTGCGCCTCGCCACGTCGATCTGCGCCCGTTCGTGCTGACCGGGCGCGATCGCATCCGCATCGTGCCAGGGGGCCTCACCCGGGTGGCGCTGAAGAAAGGCTCGCTGGTGGTCAATTCCAGCCAGGGCGGCGGGACCAAGGACACGTGGGTGCTGGATCGATGACGCCATCTTGCAGTTCGTCAGTGCCCACTCGCAATGACAGCAGCGCGTGGTTGAGTTGAATGCTCTCGCGTACCGCCGACAATCTCTACTGGCTCGCGCGTTACGTGGAGCGCGCGGAATATCTCGCACGCATCCTCGAGGTCACGCAGCGCCTCACCACGCTGCCGCTCGCCTATGTCGGCTCGTCCAACGAATGGGAATCGGCGGTCGCCACCGCCGGCTGCACCCATGCATTTGCCGCCGCCTATCCGGAAGCGAACGAGGAGGCGGTCACCGATTTTCTCTGCTTTTCGACAGCTAACCCCTCCTCCATCCGCAACTGCTTCGAAATCGCCCGCACCAACGCGCGTGCGGTGCGCACCGCGCTCACGGTCGAAATGTGGGATGCCATCAACGGCACCTGGCTCGAGCTCAAGCGCTTCGGCAACGGCCCGACCTCGCGCGAGGAGTTCATGCGCTTTCTGCGCTGGGTGCAGGAATCCTCGTTGCGCTTCGACGGCTCGGCCTACCGCACCATGTTGCGCAACGACGCCTATTGGTTCTCCCGCCTCGGCGTCTACATCGAACGCGCCGACAACACCGCGCGCATCCTCGACGTGAAGTATCACATGCTGCTGCCGGCGCACGAGCGCGTCGGCGGGCCGCTCGACTATTTCCAGTGGTCGGCAATCCTGCGCTCGGTGTCGGCGCTGACCGCCTATCACTGGGTCTATCGCGAGAGCGTGAAGCCTTGGCTGATCGCCGACCTGCTGATCCTGCGCGATGAAATGCCGCGATCGCTTGCGAGCTGCTACGAGAACCTGGTGCTCTACCTCGACCACATCGCCCGCGCCTACGGCCGCCAGGGGCCGGCCCAGCGCCATGCGCGCGCGGTGCGCGCCCGACTCGAAAACAGCCGCATGGACGAGATTTTCCAGCAGGGAATGCACGAATTCATCAGCGAATTCATCGACAACAACAACCGCCTCGGCGCCGCCATCACCGAGCAATATCTGATGTAGGCAGAATTGACGAAGCGCATTGCGGGTTTGCCACCGGGATCGGTATATAAGGCCGCTTGGTAGGAGCGCGTCGAACGTCATGACGTATTGCTGTGGCATCCTGGTGCGCGATGGTCTCGTCATGTTCGCCGACACCCGCACCAACGCCGGCGTCGACAACATTGCGACCTTCCGCAAGCTCCACGTCTTAATCCGCCCCGGCCAGCGCATCATGGCGATCGCCTCGGCGGGCAACCTGTCCATCAGCCAATCGGTGGTCAGCATCCTGCGGGAGGGCTGGGAAAATTCCGAGACCGGCGAGATCGAAACGCTGATGAACGCGCCCACCATGTTTCAGGCGGCGCAGCGCGTCGGTCATATTGTCCGCCAGCTTTACGACATCGAGGGCAAGGCGCTCGAAGCCTCGGAGGTGAAATTCGACGTCTCATTCCTGCTCGGAGGGCAGATCAAGGGCGAGCGGCCGCGACTGTTCATGCTTTACGCCGCCGGTAATTTCATCGAATGCACCCAGGACACGCCCTATCTGCAGATCGGCGAGCACAAATACGGCAAGCCGGTGCTGGATCGCGCCATCACCTACGACATCGATCTTTACGATGCGCTCAAGGTCGGACTGGTCTCGGTCGATTCCACCATGCGCTCGAATCTCAGCGTCGGCCTGCCGATCGACCTTCTGATCGCGCGGCGCGACGTCTGCGACGCCGAACTCAACTTTCGGATCGAACCGGGGGAGCCGTATTTCCACGACCTGCGCGAACGCTGGTCGGCGGCGCTGCGGGCCGCTCACGCCGGAATTCCCCGCCCGCCGTACAAGAACATCCGCTGAAGGCGCGGCCGAAATCGGCCTGGGGCCGTGGCAAGCGACTAGTGTCCCGATTCCGAAGTTCGCAAACCCTTGCAGCGCCCCATGATGCGAACTTCGGAATCAAAGGGACACTAGCAACTCTATGATTCTAGTGCCGCTTTTGAACCCGAAGTTCGCAACTATCCGTGCCGCACAATGTGTGCGAACTTCGGGTTCGCGGCACTAGTCTTCGACGAACGATTTGAGCCGCGAGGAGGATCCCCTGATGGCTGCGTTGCAAAAGGTCGCTGTGGTCACCGGCGCCGGTACCGGCATCGGCAAGGCGGTTGCGCTGGCGCTGATGAAGGAGGGCTACGCCGCCGTCTTCGCCGGACGGCGAAAAGACAAGCTGGAGGAGGCCGCGAGCGAGGGTAAGTCGAGCGGCGCAAAAAGCCTCGTCGTTCCCACCGACGTGAGCGATCCCGCGGCGATCAAGGCGCTGTTCGCCAAGACCAAGGAGACCTTCGGCCGCCTCGACGTCCTCTTCAACAATGCCGGCATCGGCGCCCCGGCGGTGCCGCTCGAGGACTTGCCTTACGAGACCTGGAAACAGGTGATCGACACCAACCTCACCGGCATGTTCCTGTGCACGCAGGAAGCGATCAAGATCATGAAGGCGCAGGACCCGCGTGGCGGCCGCATCATCAACAATGGCTCGATCTCCGCGCACGCCCCGCGCCCGCGTTCGGTCGCCTATACCGCGACCAAGCACGCGGTGACCGGGCTCACCAAATCGACCGCGCTCGATTGCCGCGGCTACAACATCGCCTGTGGACAGATCGATATCGGCAACGCGGCGACCCCGCTGACCGAACGCATGGTGCAAGGCCAAGGCGTGATGCAGGCGGACGGCCGCATGGCGGTCGAGCCGCGCATGAACGCCGACGACGTCGGCCGGGCCGTGGTCTACATGGTCAATCTTCCGCTCGACACCAATGTTCTGTTCATGACGGTTATGGCAAACCTAATGCCGTTCGTCGGGCGGGGGTGAAGCCGCCGGCGCGTCGGGCGGTTCTACGCGTGGCCGCGCTAGCAGGGTCGGCGATGGCGGCCGCGTTGCGCTTGCGCGGGAGCTTGGCCGCGCTAGCCGATCAAGGTCACCTTAACCTTCGTCCCTGCTCTCACCTTCGCCAGCGCCTTCACGTTACCGATGGCCTTGGCGAAAATGTTGCATGGGCTCGCCAGCCGCGTTTCGTCACCGCGGCTGATCGGGGTGCGGCCGAAGCCGAGCGCGATCGCGTGGCCACCGGGCCAATAGGCGACCTCGCCGGGCGTGACCACGGCGCGCGCGTCCTTCTCCGCGGCGACTTTGACCGGGATCTCGAAATAGACCTCCTCGCCCCAGGTCAGCGCCGATGACGAGATCGGCAGCGCTGCCGCGAGCGCACGCGCCGTTGGCGTATCGAGCAACTCGGCGTCGAGCGTGAGCGTGCCGAAATCGAAGCGAATGCGCCTCATTCACCGCCTCCGTTGACCGCCGGTATTGCGTGGCGCATTTTTCATCGCCTTGCAACAGGACTTGGGGAGCGGAGTCTTCCTTAAGGTAACGCCGTAAAGTCGGATTCACTTCACCGGCGCTGTCAAGCCGCACTTGACGAAGAGGGGCAATGCAAAATCTCCAATCGGCGTTCGGCATCTTCGCCCTGCTCGCCATTGCCTGGATCGTCAGCGAAGACCGCCGCGGCGTGGCGTGGACGCAGGCCGCCGTCGCGCTGCTGGTGACCTTCGTTACGGCGGTGATCCTGCTCAAAGTCCCGGGCGCCACGCGCGCGTTCGCGGCGATCAACGACGCCGTCGATGCCATCGCCGCGGCAAGCAGGGCCGGCACCTCCTTCGTCTTCGGCTATCTCGGCGCGGTCAACTTCCCTACGAGCTCAAGGTGCCCGGGGCGGAATTCGTGCTGGCACTGCAGGCTTTGCCGATCGTGCTGGTGATGAGCGTGTTGACAACGCTCTTGTTCCATTGGCGCATCCTGCCGCCGATCGTGCACGGCTTTTCCTGGCTGCTCGAGCGCACGCTCAAGGTCGGCGGCGCGGTCGGGCTCTCGACCGCAGCCAATATCTTTCTCGGCATGGTCGAGGCGCCGCTGTTTATCCGGCCTTATCTGGCAAGCCTCACCCGTAGCGAGCTGTTCATCGTGATGACCGGCGGCATGGCCGGCATCGCCGGCACGGTTCTGGTGATCTACGCCACCCTGCTCGGCCCGATCATTCCCGATGCCGCGGCGCATTTCGTCATCGCCTCGGTGATGGGGGCGCCGGCCGCCATCCTCGTCAGCCTGATCATGGTGCCGGAGCGCATCGACCAACGCACCGGCGGCGAGCGGGTCGAGGTGGCAAAAGTCGCATCGAGCACCATGGACGCGATCGTGCGAGGTACCGCCGCCGGCCTCGAACTCCTGCTCAACATCTGCGCCATGCTGATCGTGCTAGTCGCGCTGGTCCATCTCGCCAATGCGATCATCGGCGTCTTGCCCGTTGTCGCAGGCGCGCCGATCACGCTGCAACGCTTGCTCGGTTACGTCATGGCGCCGGTGTGCTGGCTCATGGGCGTTCCCTGGACGGAGGCGGCGACGGCTGGCGGTTTGATGGGGATCAAAACGATCCTCAACGAATTCATCGCCTATGTGGAGCTCTCCAAGCTAGCCCCCGACGCGCTCGACCACGCTCGCGGCTGATCATGCTCTACGCCATGTGCGGTTTCGCCAATTTCGGCTCGCTCGGCATCATGATCGCGGGGCTCGCCACCATGGCGCCGGACCGGCGCGACGACGTGCTGTCGCTCGGCGTCAAGTCGATCGTGTCTGGAACGATCGCAACCTGCCTGATGGGCGCGATCGTGGGAGTGCTGACCTAGCGTTGAGCGATCAAGCAAGGGTCATTGCAGACGGAATTCGCCGTTGATCGAACGGATTTCGGTGGGCCTGATCAGGCGGACATGGGCGACCGTGACCGAATGAAGCGGTCCCTCGAGCGTCTCCAGCCAGAAGGCCAGAAAGCGGTTGAGCACCGGAAATCTCGGGCAGAGGTCGTAGTCCTGCCAGACATAGGTCTGCAGTAGGGATGGATGATCGGGAAGCCGATAGAGGATTTGCGCCGTGGTCAGACCATAGCCTTCGAGCTGGCGGCGGAAGTCCCTGGATGCCAATTCTTTGGCGGCCAATTGAGATGCCATGACGTCCTCCGATTCGGACATCGAGTCTGCTAATCACCTCCCGCACAGACAAGCACAAAAAATAAATAAAGTTCCTAAAATCAAGGCGTTAGCAGCATTGCAGGGGCAGTGCTGACAAGCTGCCAACGATCGCCCCGGCCCCAAGCAACGGGTCCCCAATACACCGGGACGGAGGCCTGGCATTCGCATTAACCGACTGCTAAATTGGACTTGGCACTCCCACTCATGGAGTGCTAAATTTTTTTAGGGCGCCCCTTGCGGGCAAAAATAGTGCCCCCTATGTCGCGCCCTGGAACGAGCGGCTAGGGCTCGCCCCTGGTCGCGCTCCGCCGATGCAAATCTTAAATTCCGTCAGAAGCTTAAGGAGGACATCATGAAGTTTCGTCCGCTTCACGACCGCGTTGTCGTCAAGCGCATCGATGCCGAAGAGAAGACCGCCGGCGGCATCATCATTCCCGACACCGCCAAGGAAAAGCCCTCCCAGGGCGAGGTCATCGCGGTTGGCCCCGGCGGCCGCGACGAGACCGGCAAGCTCATCCCCATCGACGTCAAGGTCGGCGACCGGGTGCTGTTCGGCAAATGGTCGGGCACCGAGGTCAAGATCGACGGCGAAGAGCTCCTGATCATGAAGGAGAGCGACGTCATGGGCGTCATCGAAGAGCGCGTCGCTCGGAAGAAGGCTGCCTGACGCAACCGCGTCGGCTCGCCCTCACAACATCATTTCGGAGACAACAACTATGGCTGCCAAGGAAGTCAGATTCTCGGTGGACGCCCGCGACAAGATGCTGCGCGGCGTCGACATTCTCAACAATGCAGTGAAGGTGACGCTCGGGCCCAAGGGCCGCAACGTCGTGCTCGACAAGAGCTTCGGCGCTCCCCGCGTCACCAAGGACGGCGTGACCGTCGCCAAGGAAATCGAGCTGGAGGACAAGTGCGAGAACATGGGCGCACAGATGGTGCGCGAGGTCGCCTCGAAGACCTCCGACGTTGCCGGCGACGGCACCACGACTGCGACCGTGCTCGCCGCCTCGATCGTCAAAGAAGGCGCCAAGTCGGTTGCCGCGGGCATGAACCCGATGGACCTCAAGCGCGGCATCGATCTCGCCGTCGAAGCGATCGTGGAAGACCTCAAGAAGAACTCCAAGAAGGTCACCTCGAACGAGGAGATCGCGCAGGTGGCCACCATCTCGGCCAACGGCGACGCCGAGATTGGACGCTTCCTCGCCGACGCCATGAAGAAGGTCGGCAACGAGGGCGTGATCACGGTTGAAGAGGCGAAGTCTCTGGAGACCGAGCTCGACGTGGTCGAAGGCATGCAGTTCGATCGCGGCTACATCTCGCCCTACTTCGTCACCAACGCGGACAAGATGCGGGTCGAAATGGAGGACCCCTATATCCTCATCAACGAGAAGAAGCTCTCGGGCCTGCAAGAGCTCCTGCCGCTGCTGGAATCGGTGGTGCAGACCGGCAAGCCGCTGCTCATCATCGCCGAGGACGTCGAGGGCGAGGCGCTGGCCACGCTGGTGGTGAACAAGCTACGCGGCGGGCTCAAGGTCGCGGCGGTGAAGGCTCCGGGCTTCGGCGATCGCCGCAAGGCGATGCTGCAAGACATCGCTATCCTGACCAATGGGCAGGCGATCTCCGAGGATCTCGGCATCAAGCTCGAGAACGTCACGCTCAACATGCTGGGCCGCGCCAAGAAAGTCACCATCGACAAGGAAAACACCACGATCGTCGGTGGCGCCGGCAAGAAGTCCGACATCGAGGGCCGCATCACCCAGATCAAGGCACAGATCGAGGAGACCACCTCCGACTACGATCGCGAGAAGCTGCAGGAGCGGTTGGCCAAGCTCGCCGGCGGGGTTGCGGTGATCCGCGTCGGCGGCGCCACCGAGGTCGAGGTGAAGGAGCGCAAGGACCGCGTGGATGATGCCATGCACGCAACCCGCGCCGCGGTCGAGGAAGGCATCCTGCCGGGCGGCGGCGTTGCGCTCTTGCGCGCCACCGAGGCGCTCAAGAAGGTCCGCCCCCACAACGACGACCAGAGGACCGGGGTCGAGATTGTGCGCAAGGCGCTCTCCTGGCCGGCACGTCAAATCGCCATCAACGCCGGCGAGGACGGCTCCGTGATCGTCGGCAAGATCATGGAGAAGGATCAGTACGGCTTCGGCTTCGACGCCCAGACCGGCGACTACGGCAATCTGGTATCGAAAGGCATCATCGATCCCACCAAGGTGGTGCGCACCGCGCTGCAGGACGCGGCTTCCGTGGCTGGCCTGCTTATCACCACCGAGGCGATGGTCGCCGAGGTGCCGAGGAAGCAGGCGCCTGCCATGCCGCCCGGCGCGGGCGGAATGGGCGGCGGAATGGACTTCTGACCGTTCGGCGGTTCAACGACGCTGCAAAGGCCCGGGCTTGCACCCGGGCCTTTTTTCATCGGTCACTCCGCTGGCGCCACCACCCGCGAACGCTGCTTCTCCACACCGTTGACCAGCACTGCGATCACGGCCGTCGCAACGACGAAGCCGAGCGCGATGGTGGCGGTCGTCCCGAGCACCAGGTCGAAGCCGCCACGCCCGTAGAGGAACGCAATCGCCGTGACCGCCGCGCCCGCGGCGAGGAAAGTGAGGAAATAGCGCACGGCATAGACCCGGCCGCGCCAGGCGTCGGCCGTGTAGCGGGCGATCACAAGGTCGTTGACGGTTACTTGTGCGTAGATCGCCGCCATCGTCACGGCGAGCGCCACGATCAGCATCTTGCCGCTCGCCTGCGCCGCCCACAGCACGCCCAGGAACTGCAGGCTTGCGATCACGGCGAAGAGGATGTGGGGCGGGAATTTCTCGACCAGCCGGCCGACCGCTATCTGGGCGATCGCTCCGCACATGAACACTGCCGTGGCCAGGCCGCCGACCAGCACGAGCGGTACGTTGGAGCCGAGCCGCTCATCCACGATCTTGGGCAGCGCCACCGAAACAATGTTGAAAACGAGGCCGGCGCAGAGCGCGATCACGACGAACAGGCCGAAGATCGTCGCCGCCAAGGCGGCACCGAGCGGAACGTCGGCCACCATACCGCGGCTCGCGGCTTTTCGTTTTTCGTCCGGGACGAGACGCAGATAGACGACGGCACTCGCCACGCAGATCACCCCGGGCACCAGGAAAGCCGCGCGCCATCCCAAGCCTGCAAGGAGCGCCGCCGTCGTGCCGGCGGCAAGCGCCGCGCCGAGGTTGCCGCATACGCCGTTGAAGGCAAGCGAGCGGCCGCGCAGGGTCGCATGCTGGATCAGCATGGCGGTGCCGACGGGATGGTAGATCGCCGCGAACACACCGAGCGCGCTCATCGCAATGGCGAGCACGATGAGGTTCGGCGCGAGCCCCGCCGCCACCAGCGAAAGGCCGCAGCCGGCGTAGAACACCGCCATCATGTTGCGCCGGCTCCAGCGGTCGCCCAGCCAGCCCGCTGGCAACGAGAACACGCCAAAGGCGATGAAGGCAGGCGTGCCGAGCGCGATCAGTTCGGCATAGCTGCGGCCGTAAACGATCTCGAGCCCGATCACCACCGTCGGAAAAATCAGCATGACGTAATGGTCGAGCGCATGCGCCCAATTGATGAAGCCGATGGAGAGCTTGGTTTCGCTCGCCACTGCGGTCGTCGTTGCTGGAGATGGCATGGAACCCCAATGATCGTGCACGCTGACGGCTGGTGGGGGCCGCCCATTCGCATATAGCGCGGTTTGCGGCCGCGTATCCATGCTTAAATCGCGGAGCAGATTTTCGCTCCTTGGGCAAACGCCTGGCGAAAGACCCGCGATTCGCGCTCCACGGATTTGGCATGCGCGTCGTGAAGCGCGGGAATCGAGCTGCAGCCGCAGGTGGAAGATGAGTCCCGGTTGCCCGATCAACCGGGAGCTAAGCCGGCCGATCGAGCATGCGGTCGATCTTGCTCGCCATGATGAAGTCGTTCTCGTGCAATCCCTTGATCTTCTTGGTGCTCAGGGAGACGGTGGCGTAACCCCAGCCGAAGCTGATATCGGGGTGATGGCCTTCGGTCTCGGCAAGCTCGCCGACCCGCTGCACGAAGGCGAGCGCCTCCCGGAAATTGTGGAATCGAAGCGTGCGCTCGATGCGGTGGGCGTCATCGCGCAACTCCCAATCCGGAGCCTGCTTCTGGAAACGCAGTGCTTCGTCGCGCGCAAGCGGCGGAACGCCGCCGCGATAAGGCGTACAGGTTTTTTCCGCGAGGGTCTCGGTAATGTGGTCCGCTGCAACCTCACTCTCAAGGCTAATGGCGGGCAGGCAGTCAGCGATCGATTTCCCCGAACACGATGTCGAGCGAGCCGATGATCGCCGCGACGTCGGCCAGCATATGCCCGCGGCTCAAGAAATCCATCGCCTGTAGATGGGCGAACGACGGCGCCCGGATCTTGCACTTGTAGGGCCGGTTGGTGCCGTCCGCCACCAGGTAGACGCCAAACTCGCCCTTGGGCGCCTCGACCGCAGCGTAGACCTCGCCGGCGGGCACGTGATAGCCCTCGCTGTAGAGCTTGAAATGGTGAATGGTGGCCTCCATCGAGCGCTTCATCTCGGCGCGCAGCGCACGGACTGCCGCATCTCCTCCATTCGCACGAGATAGCGGTCGTAACAGTCCCCGTTCTTGCCGATCGGGATGTCAAAATCGAGCTCGGGATAGCACTCGTAGGGCTGCGCTTTGCGCAGATCCCACGCGGCGCCGGAGCCACGCACCATGACGCCCGAAAAGCCCCAACCCCAGGCGTCTGCGAGCTTGACCACGCCGATCCCGACGTTGCGCTGCTTGAAGATGCGGTTTTCCGTCAGCAAGCCCTCGATGTCGTCGCAGACCTTGAGGAAGGGATCGCAGAACGCCCAGATGTCGTCGGGGAGCTTCGGCGGCAGGTCCTGGTGCACTCCTCCGACGCGGAAATAGTTCGCATGCATGCGGGCGCCCGAGGCGCGTTCATAAAAGACCATCAGCTTCTCGCGCTCCTCAAAGCCCCATAGCGGCGGCGTGAGCGCGCCCACGTCCATCGCCTGCGTCGTCACGTTGAGGAGATGCGAGAGCAAGCGCCCGATCTCGCAATAAAGCACGCGGATGAGCTGCCCGCGTTTGGGCGCCGCGATGCCGAGCAGCTTCTCGGCTGCCAGACAGAACGCGTGTTCCTGATTCATCGGCGCGACGTAATCGAGCCGATCGAAATAGGGCAGTGCCTGCAGGTAAGTCTTGTGCTCGATCAGCTTCTCGGTCCCGCGATGGAGAAGGCCGATATGCGGGTCGACGCGCTCGACGACCTCACCGTCGAGCCCAATACGAGGCGTAGTACGCCGTGGGCCGACGGATGCTGGGGCCCGAAGTTGAGGGTGAAATTGCGCAGGACGTTTTCGGCCATAACGGCCTCGCGTCAGCTGCCGGTTCAACGCCGGCCGCTGACGGCGGTTCCACCCTTGTCAGGGCCTGCGACACGCTGCCGAAAGAGCATTGGCCGCTTGCACCGGCGCGCGGTCAGCCGTCACCCGATCTTGCAGTCAGCGCTTGCCTGGCGCAGGAGATCACGCCATCGGAGCGCCGCGATCCGGATCAGTGGTTGAATCCAAGCGTGATGACGACGTCCGTCGTCTCGGGCTCGTGCAGTTCGAGACCAGCCCGATTGTCATCGCTCCAGTTGGCAAGATTCACGACCTGGGCCGATTGAGTTGCCGTCCCGGCCGCCTCGGCCGGCTCCACGATGTTGAGCCCGTGGCTGTCGAGGAAAAACGTGTGTTCCCCGAACAAGTCGTTGAGCTGTGGGATCAGGGGATGGTCATCGGGAATGGCCCGGGCTTCGAATTGGCCCAAAGTTCGCTCGAGCTGTGCGGAGTTGAGTTTCATTGCACGCTCCTTTCGGTTCGCTCCAAGGCGATGCGCCGCCCGATATCGCGCGTTGCGGGGCCTCCCACCTCAGCTCGCTCAGGTGGTCAAATGCGAAGCTCGGTCATCCCGCGTGGCCTAGGTAATCTCTTCCTGCGCATCGTCAAGTGACAATGGAAACGGCGGCCCAGCGCGCGCAATGGCAAGGCATAGCACGCACAGTAGAGAGAACGACGGGCTTGGAATTGACACGCTCGAACGAGCAATTCGGGGTTTCTGCGCGTATTCGCGGGAAGAAAACCCGGCACATTTCCTGCCGATAATTTGTTCCACGGGTTCACGACATGTCTTTTTGACATGCCACGATTGCCCGATCAGCTGGAACCGCTTTTGCCCGGACCTGTTTTCGTCCGACGCTGTTTTGACACCGTTTGCTCATCCATCGCGAGCGGGCGCAGCGTGCAAAGGAGGCAATTATGCGAGTTTTGATGCGTCCTGCCGCTGCTATCCTGCTGCTTGCAGCGGGGGTTCTCCTCATCCCCGCAGCAAACGCTCAGGTCCAATCGCCTTCGCCCGGTCTCTCCGAGCAGCCGCCGAATATCTCGGACCAAAAGCTTGACGCGGCGGCAGCCGCCATCGAGCGGGTGGCCAGTCTCAAGCAGGACTATCAACAGCGGATAGCGGCGGCGGCCCCCGCCGATAAGGAGCGCATTTTGAATGAGGCCGTTAATGCCCTGGCAAAGGCTGTCACCGACCAGGGCCTCTCGGTAGAGGAATACGACTCGATCCTGGAAGTGGCGCAGAACGATCCTGATGTTCAAGAGAAAATTCGTCAGCGCATCCGTCCTTCGGCCCAATAGTCGCTCGAGAGTAGTCGCGCCAGATGGCCCGCATCTCTGCGCTCTTGAGACATCCAAGGCTTGGATCGATCACACGGGAGATCCGCGATGCAGATCAAAAAGCATGATAGGAGCCATATGGTGGAACTCAGAGACGGTTCCGCATGGCGCATCTGGCCCGGCGATATACCCAAGACGTTGCAGTGGCTGCCGACAACGGAGATCGACGTCGCGGACATTGAGGACGAAATCTGTTCGCACGCACTGGTCGATCGCTCGAATGGGGTCAGCGTGCGAGTGATAACAGCCAGCGCGTATTGGCCTGCCGCCGCCGCCGTCCGGCGTTGCCTCCGCCAGGGCTGATCGGCCCCGCACCGCGTTCGGGGGTCGCTTCAGATTCGGCTGCGCCGTCCGACGCAGTTCGAGGTTCGCGGTGCGCCGAGTGAGCGCAGGCAAACGCATCGCGCTGCTGCGGCTCAGATCAGGCGGCTCTATGCGGTTCCTCGCCGTGCCGATGGGTTGAGGGCGTCAATGTGGGAGGCTTGAAGCCATGAGCACCTTACGCGCAAAGATGTGACCGCAATGCTGGGGGAGCTCGACGACGACGTCGTCGCAGAGATCATTGCGACCGGGGCGACCCCCCGAAGAGCTCGCTGAAGCGCATGCGTGGCTCGCCAACGACGAGCCCTTGATGAATGCCGCTCGCCCGCTCCCGGGCGGCCGCGTTGCTCGCTTGGTCGACATCGTCGCCGAGATCACCGAGGAGGAAGAGCACGAAGACGTTGCACGACAGGTCTGAATGCCATCGGACCCCCAACGATCATTGGCTACGACTCATCCAGATCGTCGTGGCCGGGCGCGCCCCGGCCATCCACGTCCTTGACGGTGCATGGTTTGTAAGACGTGTATCCCCGAGACAAGCGCGGGCATCACGAGTCTCAGATTCGGAGCGTTGGTATTAGCGACCGTGATAGTTGGGCGTCGGCCGCGGTTCTTCAACACTTGGAGTTTCTGGACTTCCAAGACTTGCGTCCCCGAGGCTCGGGCCGGTAACCCGCGGCAGGATATCGAACTGATGGAACGGCGGCGGCGACGGCAAAGTCCATTCGAGCGTGGTCGCGCCTCGGCCCCAGGGATTGGCGCCTGCTGGCGCCTTGCGCACGAAGGCGAGAATCATATTGGCGAAGAAAACGGCCATGCCCGCCGCGAACACATAAGCGCCCAACGATGAAATGAAGTTCCAGTCACTGAAGGCGTCGGGGTAGTCCGCCACCCGCCGCGGCATGCCTGCGAGGCCCAGAAAATGCTGCGGAAAGAAGATCGTGTTGGCGCCGACGAACGACAGCCAGATGAACCTTGCCGAGAATATCGGAATAGGTATAGCCGGTCATCTTCGGCAACCAGTAATACCAGCCGGCAAAGATGCCGAAGACGGCGGCGAGCGAGAGCACGTAGTGGAAGTGCGCCACGATGTAGTAGGTATCCTGCAACATACGATCGGCGCCGGGATTGGCAACGACGACGCCGGTGAGCCCGCCGATCGTAAACATGAAGATGAAGCCGATCGCCCACAACATCGGCGTGCGGAATTCGACCGAACCGCCCCACATCGTTGCGATCCAGGAAAAAACCTTCACGTCGGTCGGCACCGCGATCACCATGCTTGCGACCGCGAAATAGGCCTGCGCGCCGGCCGTCATGCCCACCGTATACATGTGGTGCGCCCACACCACGAAACCGATCGCGCCGATCGCGATCATGGCAAAGACCATGCCGAGATAGCCGAATACCGGCTTGCGGCTGAAGGTGGCGACCACTTGGCTGACGATGCCGAAGGCCGGCAGGATCATGATGTAGACTTCGGGGTGGCCGAAGAACCAGAACAAGTGCTGGTGCAGGAGTGGATCGCCGCCGCCCTGGGGATCGAAGAAGGTGGTGCCGAAATTGCGATCGGTCAGGAGCATGGTCAGTGTTCCCGCGAGCACCGGCATGGCCAGCAGTATCAGGAACGTCGTGATCAGGATCGACCACACGAACAGCGGCATCCGAAGCAGTGTCATGCCCGGTGCGCGCATGTTGAAGACGGTGGTGATGAAGTTGATTGCGCCGAGGATCGAGGAGGCGCCGGCCAAGTGCAGCGACAGGATCACGAAATCGACCGCCGCGCCGGGATGGCCTCTGGTCGACAACGGCGCATAGAGCGTCCATCCGGTTCCGGCCCCGCTCGTGCCGGGCTCGCCTGCCATGAACAAAGACATCAGCAATAGCGTGAGCGAAGCCGGCAGCAGCCAGAACGAGATGTTGTTCATGCGCGGGAACGCCATATCAGGCGCCCCGATCATCAGCGGCACCATCCAATTGCCGAAGCCCCCGATCAGGGCCGGCATCACCATGAAAAAGATCATGATGAGGCCGTGCGCCGTGGTGAACACATCGTAGGCGTGCGAATGCACCGACCGAAAACCACATCGACGCACTGGAACTGCGGACGGCACCGTGCGTTCCCCGACCACAACCGCGGTAAGGTCATGGGAGGCCTGACATGAGCGCGACCGGCCTCGACGTGTTCGACAAGACCCTGCAGACCACCAACATCTGGCTCGACGAGATCATGGCCAAGCTCGGGCCCGACCGACAGATGGCGTGGCACGTGCTGGGCGCCGTTCTGCATGCGTTGCGCGACCGCCTCCAGATCGGGCTGGCGGTGCATCTCGGCGCGCAACTGCCGCTGCTGGTGCGGGGTCTCTACTACGACCAATGGCACCCGAGCGAGCAGACGCTCAAGCAACGGTCGGCGGAACAGTTCCTGGACCACGTATCGCGGCGTCTGGCCGACATTCGGCCGGTCAACGTCAAGGACGCCGCGCATGTGACCCTCCAGGTTCTCAACCATCGCCTCGATCCGCACCAGGTCGAGAAAGTTCGGCAAGCGCTGCCGGAGAATATCCGCGCCTTGTGGCCGACCGGGACAGAGGGGCGGCGCTTCGAACCCGCCGCTTGACCGGGCCGCGCGGGGCAACTCGTGCACCAGGAGTTCCAAAGCGCTTCAACACGTGAGGAGAACTGCCATGCAAGTCAGTGAAGCGATGACCGACGATGTCAAAATCGCCAGTCCCAATCAGTCGATCCGCGATGCCGCGCGCCTGATGGCGCAGATCGACGCCGGGGTGCTGCCGGTCGGAGAGAATGACCGGTTGGTCGGCATGATCACCGATCGCGACATCACCATCCGCGCCGTCGGCGCCGATAAGGGCCCGCAGACGCCGATCCGGGACATCATGAGCAAAGAAGTAATGTACTGCTTCGAGGACGATGACCTCGACGAGGTCGTGCAAAATATGGCCGACATCAAGCTTCGCCGGCTGCCCGTGCTCAACCGCGAAAAGCGCCTGGTGGGTATCCTCTCGCTGGGCGACATCGCCCTTACCGACGGCGCGGCCAGCGCGGGGAGCGCCTTGTGCGGCATCTCCGAGCCGGGTGGCGAGCATTCGCAGTCCATGGACGGGGGGCGCGGCATGAGCGGCACCTGAACACACCCCACGTAATGCTAGCGAGAGCGGCTGCGTAAAGCGTGGCGCATCGTCGATCGGTCCGACTAGGGTCTCGTCGGTTCTTATTCCTGGACCGCCGATCTCGGGTAAACCCCGGGACGGCACGCCCGGAATGACGAAATGCCTGCCCCAGCGAAAACAGCTCTAATCCAGCGTGCGCCGGAAGCGACTAATCGCGATGATCATAGCGATCAGCATCAGGCCGGCGAGCGCGAGCGTAGGGTAGCGCAGGTCCGCAATCCCCGCGCCCTTGAGCATGACCCCGCGCACGATGCGAAGATAATGGGTGAGCGGCAGGAACTCGCCGATCCATTGCGCCCACGCGGGCATGCCCGCAAACGGAAACATGAAACCCGAAAGCAAGATGTTGGGCAGGAAGAACATCATCGACATCTGCATCGCCTGCAGCTGGTTCTGCGCGATGGTCGAAAACGTGTAACCGATCGAAAGATTGGTGGTGATGAACAGCGTGCTCAGTAGCGCGAGCAGGAGGAGGCTTCCCAAGAGCGGCACGCCGAACAGGCCGATGCCGATTCCGATGATGAGGGCGGCCTGCACGAACCCGACGATGATGTAGGGGATGATCTTGCCGAGCATGATCTCGACCGGCGTGATTGGCATGGCCAAAAGGCTTTCCATGGTCCCGCGCTCGATCTCGCGCGTCACCGAGAGCGCGGTGAAGATCAGCATGGTCATGGTGAGAATGGTGCCGACCAGGCCCGGCACGATATTGAACGACGTGTTGGCCGCCGGATTGTAGCGGGCGTGGGTGCGGATCTCGAACGGTGGCGTCGCGCCGTCTGGGACGGCACGGTCGTGCTGGAGCGCGGTCTGCACCAACGTGCCGAGCGCAGCCATGGCCGACCCCGCGGCCACCGGGTCGGTCGCGTCGGCGGCGACCAGGAGCGCGGGACGATCGCCGCGACGCACCGCGCGCTCGAAATTCGCTGGAATTTCGATTGCGAACAGCACCGCGCCGGAAGCGAGCAGGTGATCGAACTCGGTCTTGTCTTGGACGATATGGGTGACGTCGAAATATGCGGTGTTTTGAATCGCCTTGAGGATCGAGCGGCCGAGATCTGTCTGCTCCTGCAGCAGCACCGCGGTCGGCAGGTGCCGCGGATTGGTGTTGATGGCGTAGCCGAACAGCAGCAGCTGAACGAGCGGGATCATGATGATCATGGCGAACGAAACGCGGTCGCGCTTGAGCTGGATGAACTCCTTGATCAGCATCGCCCAAGTCCGACGCCAGAAGTCGGCGGACGAGCGTCCGCGCGGCGCGCTCATGGGAGCGAGCATGGTCATTGGAAATTGTCCTTGGCCTTGCCCATGAGGTCGATGAAGACGTCCTCGAGCGAAGGATCCGAGCGCGTCCAGGTGAGGTTTGGCCGATCGCGGTAGGGCGCAACCGCAGCCTCGAGCGCCGCCTCGTCGCGTCCGCACACATGCAAGCTGGTGCCGAACGGCGCCACCGTGTCGACACCCGGACGTTGGCTCAACTCCTCGGCAAGCGCGGACAGCCCCTCGCCATCGCGCGCGCTCACGGTGTAGGTAGCAAGATGCGAGGCCGCGATCACGTCCTCGACCCTGCCGTGCGCGAGCAGCACGCCGTACGCGATGTAGGCAATCTCATGGCAGCGCTCGGCTTCGTCCATATAGTGCGTGGAGACCAGGACCGTGAGGCCGTGGCCCGCGAGCGCATGGATCTCGTTCCAGAACTCGCGTCGCGCTTTCGGATCGACGCCCGCGGTCGGCTCGTCGAGGAGAAGAAGCTGCGGGTTCGGCAGCGTGCAGGCCCCGAGCGCAAGCCGCTGCTTCCAGCCCCCCGAGAGCTCACCAGCAAGCTGCGCCTCGCGCCCCTCGAGTCCGAGCCGCTCGATCATCGCGCGCGCCGCCACCGCCGGATCGGCGACCCCGTAGAGGCGTGCGATGAATTCCAGGTTCTCGCGCACCGAGAGGTCCTGGTAAAGGCTGAAGTGCTGCGTCATGTAGCCCACGCGGCGCTTGATCTCGTC
>Ga0070699_100000916_pt1 | contig 27468 bp, 21 predicted proteins | sample KBSK1503metaG_FD_65473 | JGI IMG/M metagenome (GOLD analysis project Ga0070699, IMG submission 65473) | Corn, switchgrass and miscanthus rhizosphere microbial communities from Kellogg Biological Station, Michigan, USA - KBS K1-50-3 metaG | ecosystem: Host-associated > Plants > Roots >...
GGATGACATCGCCATGCGCATCACGCTGGTAATGCGCGGCGACGATCACATATCCAACACGCCCAAGCAGATCCTGCTCTACCGGGCGCTCGGACACGAGCCGCCCGGCTTCGCGCACGTGCCCATGATTCACGGGCTGGATGGGAAGAAGCTCAGCAAGCGCCATGGCGCGACCGCCGTGGCCGACTATCGGAATGAGGGCATTCTGCCTGAAGCAATGGTGAACTTCCTCGCGCTGCTCGGCTGGTCGCCGGGGGGTGACCGCGAAGTCATGAGACTCGCCGAGATGGTGGAGCTGTTTTCCGTGGAAGGCCTGCAGAAAAAGGCCGCGATCTTTGACCCGAAGAAGCTGGAATGGATGAACGGCCAGCATCTGACCCTCAAACCGGCGGCGGCACTCGAGCCGCTGGTCACCGCCGAGCTGGAAGCGGCCGGACTGGCCACAGCCCAGGAGCTCGCCGCACGGCGCGACTGGTATCTGCGGCTCATCGATCTGCTCAAGGTGCGAGCGAGAACCGTGCACGACATCGTGCGGCAGGCCAGGCCCTACTTTTTGGCAACCATCGATTACGACCCGGAAGCCGAAGCAAAGGTATGGAAAGACCGGGTCGGCTCGGCGGCGCTGCTGCGCGCGATCGGGGAACAGCTGGCGCGGTGTTCGACCTGGGAGGCCGCCGTGCTCGAAGAAGAGCTCCGGCAACTCGCCGAGTCGCGCAGCGTGGCAGGCGGCAAGCTGTTCCAGCCGCTGCGCCTGGCGCTCACCGGCATGTCCGTGAGCCCGGGTATTTTCGACGTGCTCGTGGCCATGGGCCGTGAGCGGTCGCTGGCCCGCGTGGACGCCGCGGTCGCGCGGCTTGAGACGCGGGTGGCGAGCGGTTGAGCCGGCGGCGCAGACTCGTTCGTACGATTGCCAGTTGACCGTTCTTGATACGCCATGCTATCATAGCGCGCCGTCGAATGTCGGGGACGCCGTACATCGGGGCGGCAGCCCGAATTCGCGCATCGCGGGAGTCCCATGACTGACGCGCTGACACCGATTGAACGAAAGGTCTACCACTACCTGCTCGATTTCCTCTCCGAGCACACGTACCAGCCGAGTGTGCGCGAAATCGGCCGGACCTTTCAGATCAAATCCACGAAGACCGTCTCGGAGATTCTGCAGTCCATCGCGAACAAGGGGTTCATCGAGCGTGATCCTGCGCGCTCGCGTGGTGTTCGCATTATCGGGCTCCAGGCATCGCGGCGCATCATGCCGGTGCCGGTACGGACGCAGCTCGCTCACAGCGACACGCCGGAGCTCGCCGCCCGCCCGGAACTTCACATCACGATGGATCGCCGCTTTCTGCCTGGTGAAACCGTGTTCTTCGCGCGGGCCGCGAATGGCGGAGCGCCGGAGCTGGGTATCCTCAACGGCGATTACGTTCTTGTGGATCCGGCCGCGGTTCCGGCGCCTGGCGATCTCGTTGCCGAGCGACATGGCGACGTGGCCGTCGTGCGAACCATGACGCGTGCCCCTGTCGCGTCAGGGGCGCTGGCCGAGCCCGACGGCCATCACGGCGTCACCACGCTCACGGAGGAGCCGGTGCTCGGCGTGGTGTGCGGCGTCTTTCGACCGTTGTACGACGCGGACGACGGCGTGACAGAGTCGCGCAGCGTGCAATGATACGAGATCGGCGCCGGTTTCCCGGCGCCGATCTGCTTCCTATGGCTGCACGACGGTGGAGGGCTGCGGCTGCGGCTCCGGCTTCTTCTGCTTTTCGCGCTCCTTCATTTCCGCGTCATGTTCGCGCTGCTTCCGTTCGCGAATCCGCTTCACCGCTTCGCGAAATTCCGCCTCGTTCATCGCGCGCTGGGCCTGATCCATGATCTCGCGGCGCTGGAAATTGAGCGCCCGATCTTCCCGCACCTGCTGCGGGTTGCTTCCTCCGGTGATCGGCAGCAAGGCCAGGATTGCCGTGGGGATGGAGAACTTGCCGAAGTGGATCCACTTGGGATCAATGCCGTACTTCTTCCCGTTCTTCTCGAAGGTCCAGTCTCCGGGCTCCTTGCCTGCCGTGGCGCCGAGCGCCTGCATGGAGTCAAGGTGCGCGGCGAAAGTTGACGCGAGCGCGCTGTCCAGCCGCTGACTGATCGTCTTGTGCGGCTCGGCTACTGGGGCTGGTGGCAACCAGACGCGGGGGTCGTTATACGATGGCGTCACGCCCTCCCCTGCACCACCGGCACCCACGACGGGCCCCGTGCCGGGCGCGCTCTGCGCCCGCGGATTGGTTGGAGCCGGGGGAACCCTGGGCGGAATGGTCGTGGGCGGCGCGACCTGGGGCGGGCGCACCTCGCGCGTTACCGGTTTGTTGTTGCCGCCGCTGCGCCCCTGCCTGGCTGGCCCGGGCGACGGAACCGCAACATAGGTAATGCGCTGCTCCGGCACTGGCTGCGCCTGCCAGCTGCTGAGCCACGAGCGGAACGGAGTCGGAATGGACAGCACCCACACCAGCAGCGCGCCCAGCACGATGTGCAGGCCGATGGAGATGACGAGCGCGCCATTGACTTGCCGTCTCTTCTTCAGCATCGCATACCCCGTGAAACTGCCCGCATCCAGTGCAATCTAACCCGCTCAGCCTCGTCGGGCTGCACCGGAGAGAATACCCCGCACCGCCAGCCCCGCTCCCTCGCGGTAGAATCGCTCGATTTCGTGCCGCACCTCCTCCCACTGTCCTGTTACGCGGCGCGCCGGTGGCAGCGTTGCGAGCAGCCGCCGGCCGTAGTTCCGCGTCACCACGCGCGGGTCGCAGAGCACTACGACACCTCGATCGGTCGTGCTGCGGATGAGCCGGCCGAATCCCTGCTTGAGGCGCAGTCCGGCGAGTGGCAGCATGTACTCGCCAAACGCGTCCTCGCCGCGTGCCTGAATCGCTTCACATCGCGCCGCGGTCAGCGGCTCGGTCGGCACGTTGAACGGCAGCTTGGCGAGGATGAGCGCGCGCAGCGCATGGCCGGACACATCCACTCCCTCCCAGAACGATGCCGTGCCGAGCAGCAGTGCACGCCCTGATTCACGAAAACGACGCAGCAGCGCATCGCGCGAATCCTCTCCATGGACAAGAAGCGGCCAATGCTCCTCAATGTTCCGCTCGCGCAGTTCCACAGCCGCGGCGCGCAGTTCGCGATGACTCGTGAAGAGAGCGAACATGCCACCGTCGCAGCAGCCGAGCACGTCAATGAGAATGCGGCGCACCGCGGCGGCGTGCGCGGCCGGGTCACCATTCGGCGGCGCCAGGTCCGTCGGCACCACGAGCAGTGACTGCAGCGCGTATTCGAACGGCGAGGGGAAGATCGCCATCTCGGGCTCGACCTGCGGCTCGTCCAGTCCGAGTCGCGCACGCAGGAAATCGAAGCGGCCGTCCACCGCGAGCGTGGCGCTCGTGATCACGGCGCTTTCCATGCGCTCGAACAGGTCCGCCCGCAGAATGGGCGCGATGTCGAGCGGGACCGCTGTCACCGCGACGTTGCCATCGCGCCCGCGCGTCTCGACCCACCGCACGAGCGGTGGGCCACCGTCAGGTGGACGCAGCGCGCCCTGCAGCCCGTCGCCAATGCCCTCAAGGCGGCGTGCGACCGCGCGCATTTCGGACAGCAGCGAGGCCAGGTTGTCGTTCCTCCCCTGATCGAGCTCCAGACGTTCGCGCACCGTCGTGAGCCCCTGCTTGAGCATGGCGATCTCGCGCAGCAGGTCGGTGAGCGCGGCATCCAGGCCGGCGTGCCAGACGGGATGATCCGCGAAGTCCTCCGTGAGGCGCACAACGGGAGTCTTCGCGTCGCGCAGGAACCGCTCGAGGATGTCGAACACCAGCGCGCCACGGTCGCGCGCCGCATGCACCGCGGGTGCAAGACGCGCGTGCACGAGATCGAGACTGGCGACGCTGAGCAGATCGTCACGGGACGCAAGCCGCGCCAGGAGCGCGTTCAGCAGGCCTTTGCCGCGCCGATCCAGTCGCGCGAGCTGCCGCTGCAACGCACGGCGCGTGACGGTATTCCCGAGATGCGACGCCGCCGCGTCTTCAAGGTGGTGCCCTTCGTCCACGACCAGGCGGCTGTACGCGGGCAGCACGGCAGCATCGTCCCAGTTCTGCTGCGCGCGCCGCACCGCGAGATCGGAGAGCAGCAGATGGTGGTTCACTACAATGACGTCGGCCTGCGCCGCGACGCGACGCGCCTGGAAGAGAAAGCAGCGATCGAAGTGCGGACACTTGAGGCGGGTGCAGAGATCGGGCTCGGCGGCTACTTCGTCCCACACATCGGGACGCGGCGGCGTCGCGAAATCCGAGAGCGAGCCATCCGCCGTCCGATCGGCCCACGCGCGCAGGGCGGCGAGCTGCGTCACCACCTCATCATCAAACAGACCGGGCCCCTCGGCGCCAGCGTTCTCGAGGCGCTGCAGGCAGACGTAGTTGCGCCACCCCTTGAGCATGGCAAAGCGCACCGGCTGATCGTCGAGCGAGCGCTCCAGGAAGGGGAGGTCCTTCCCAATGAGCTGCTCCTGCAGATTGATCGTGTTGGTGGAGACGATGGTGCGCTCACCGTTTGCCGCCGCCCAGCGGAGCGCCGGCAGCAGATACGCCAGCGACTTGCCCACGCCGGTCCCGGCTTCGAACAGGGCAATTCCGCCACCGTTGTACAATCGAGCGATCGCGCCGGCCATGTCGCGCTGGCTGGGCCGGTCCTCGTAGCAGCTGAGGTGCGCGGCCACCGGCCCGGCAGGTCCGAGGTCGGCCGCCACATCGGCCGGAGCGAGGCGACGGCGCGGCCTGTCGCGCGGTACCTCGACCACCACGTACAACCTCGTGGCCGCGTTGTCCACGATCGCGAACCCCACACCACCATCGTGCAGGCGTGCGGCAATCTGCAGGTCGGCATCCGACGGCTCGAGATCGCCCGATGGGTGATTATGCACGAGCAGCTCGCCGCGTTCGGCGAAGCCAGGGAGCGCGAGCACGCTCGACACGTCACCACGCGCGACAACGCGCGCGGTGCGGACGATGCCGTCCTCATCCAGACCAGCGACGAAGCACACCTCGCGTCCACCCGCGAGCCTGATGGCCGCACGGATGGCGGCGGCCGCGGGCGGCGAGAGGCGGTCGTCCGTCACGTCTTCAACGGCTTCTTCTTTGCCGCGGGGAACAACACGTTGTTCAGAATGAGCCGGTAGCCTGGTGAATTGGGGTGCAACGACAGGTCGGTGGGCGGATTGCCAATCGCGTGCTGCGGATCTTCGGGATCGTGGCCGCCCAGGAACGTCCAGCTTCCCTTCCCGTAGTCCCCATGAATGTACTTCACCCACGGCGCACCCGGCTCATCGGCCAGCACGGTGACGCCGGGCTTCAACCGGTTGCGCATGAAGCTCGTGGTCACGCCGTAGAAGTCGGGGATGACGTTCCGGTGATCCTGGACGAGCATGGAGGCAACGGGGTCGAATTTCGCGCTGAACGCGAAGAGCGTGAACGTGCCGAGGGGCTGACGGCGTCCCGGCACGTTGGCCTGGTGCCCGTCAATGTCGCTCATCGAGTTGATGTACGGGGACGATTCGAGGTGCGCACCGCGAAACGCCAGCGCGCGCGTCCAGTCCATCTTCGCGTCAGCGTTCGGATCCATGGGCGTACCGTCCGCGAACTCCGACGCGATGTCCACGTTGGCGCCGGCCAGCGCGAGATCGAGCGTTTCGGTGGCGCCGCACATCGCGAAGAGAAATCCGCCATTGGAGACGTACTGCCGGATCTTGTCCGCCACATCCTTCTTGAGCGCCGGCAGATTGGCGAAGCCCAGCTTTTTGGCCATGTCGAGGTTGGTCTGGCGCATCGCCTGGAACCACGTGGCGCCGCGATAGGCGAGATAGAACTTGCCCAACTGTCCCGTGAAGTCCTCGTGGAAGAGATGCACCCAGTCGAAGTTGGCCAGGTCTCCATGCTCCACCTGCTCATCCCAGATGGGCGTGTACGGAATGCCCGCGTAGCGCAAGGCGAGGATCACCGCGTCGTCCCACGGCGGCGTGTATGGTGCCGTGTAGACCGCGATGCGCGGCGCCTTCTCGAGCGGGATGGCGTCCATGTTGCCGCCCGACATGTCGCTGCGGATCGCGGCGAGCGCCGGGTCATCCACCGGCTGCACGGAAACGCCGTCGAGCCCGGCACGACGGCGGATCTCCGGCGTGTCGGGCAGCAGGAACGAACCTCCGCGGTAGTTCAGCAGCCATTCTCCCTTCGCGCCGTCCTTCAGGGCGTTGTATGTGAGCCCATAGGCTTTCAGATGGTTGGACTGGTCATCATCCATGGGCACGAGCAGATGCTGCGCTCGCGCGCCGGCGGGAAGCAGCATCATCAGGACGAGCGCGATACCGCGGAGCAGGCGCATGGGCGGCACTCAGAACGTGGAGGGTACGGCGGAGCGGGCAAGCTCCAGTTCGCGTCGCGCCTGCGGCACCAGCGCGCTCTCGGGGTAAGTCAGTATCATGTGTTCGAGATGCGTCACGGCATCGGCGGCGTGACCGCCGCGCCGCAGCGAACGGGCCCAGCTCAATTCCGCCTCCGGAGCTTCGGGAGTGGTCGCCATGGTCGTGACGATGATCTTCCAGATGGCAGCGGCCTGTGCATCGGCATTGCGGGCATCATACAGGCGCGCGGCGCTGGCCAGCAGCAACGATGCGGCATCGGGGAGCGTCCTGGCGGCCTGCTCGAACTTCGCCGCCGCGCCCAGTGTATCGCCGCGTGCAAGCGCCAGAAACGCCGCGCCCATGTCGGGCGACTGATCCGCGCGCGTGCGCTCGAGCAGCGCGACGGCGGACAGTCGTTCCACTGAGGCATCCGCAGCCGGACGCAGCGCCTTGCGCGCACCGGCCAGATTCCCGGAGTACAGCGCGATCCACCCTTCGGTGGCGGGGTCATCGCCGCCCGACTCGGTGAGCATCTGGCGTGCACGATCCAGGTCGCCGGCACGCACCCACGCCATGGCCAGCAGCCGGCCGGCATCCGCCTTCTGGCCGGGATCGAGGTACGGGAGATACGCCTCCATCACGCGCTGGGCGTCGGCCGGCTTGCCGAGCGCGCCCAGCGCGCGCACGTGCACGGGAAGCAGGACGCGCGCGACCGTCGCGGAGTCGAGCGTCCGCTCCGCGTTCGCGGCGAGGGCCGCCGCGGACGCCGGGTCATCGCCCGAGAGCGCATCGGTTGCGGCGCGCGCCGCGACGCGTGCATCGGGACGCGCCGCGTCCGCCGCAACGAGCGCGTCGCGCGCCACGAGCCATGCCTCACTCTCTTCGGCGCGACTCGCGAAATCGAGCCACACCGCCACGGCCGCGCTGTCGGCGCGCAGTGTCTTCAGCACTTCCCACGCCGCCCGCGGGGCTCCCCATGCCAGGTGCAGGGCCGCCGCCACGTGCAGCGCCTGTGGCGTGGGCGGCGGCGCCAGAAGCGCGCGCTCCACCGCGTCGCGCACGGAGTCGGGCGTGGGCGCAAGCGCGAAGATGGCAGCCTGATCGAGATACGCGTTGTGCGCGACGGCCTCACGCCACGACTGCGCGGACGGCGCCCACAGTCCCTTCGCCGCGCGCAGCTGCGCCAGCTCGTAGGCGAAGTCGCGCCCCGAACCGGTAGCGTCCTGCCCCTCGCGCAGCACCGTGTCCGCGCTGGCGGTGAATCCCGCGTCGATGAGCGTGCGCGCGAACTCGCGGTACGGCGACGGATCATTGGGCACATCGTGACGCCATTTCTCGAAGGCTGCGCGCATCCGATCGCTGTAGCCAAGGGTGCGCAGCGTGCGGAGCTGCGCGATGCGAAACGCCGTCTCTCGAGGCGCGCGCGCGATGGCGGTGTCCAGCACGGGGAGCAGCGAATCGAGTCGTCCGAGCTGGGCATAGACACGCTCCAGTCCGAGCACCGCCGCCACTGACGTCGGCGCCTGCGATACCGCCTGCCGGTATGCGGTGGCAGCCTCTGGATACTGGCTGCGATCCTCCAGCGACTCGCCGCGCAGATAGGCCTCCCCGCCCTGCGGCCGCGTGGGCGTGTTGCCCTGCGCCTGCACCGTGAGGGGAACCCCGATGGACATCCCCGCGAGCGCCCCCAGCAGCGCCACACGCATCATGTTACGGGTTTGGCGCATTGATCCGCTTGAAGTAGTCGAGCACCGCGCGCCGTTCGTCCGCCGTCAAGCCGCGCAGCTCGCTCCAACTCGGCTCCTTGTAGCGCTCCGCGGCCGTCCCGTGCATGGCGGGCCCGTTGTTGATCACGGCCTCATCGCCCCCAACCTGGGATTCCCGCTTCCCGGTATCCTCGCGCTCATCCTTCTCGAGCGTGAGGCCCGCGTCGAGCAGTCGATGGAAGAGCCGCTGCTGCCGGTCCAGCAACTGCTGGTCCACGTGGCCACGATCCAGTGACGCCGCGATCTGCCGCATCTCCCTGGCCAGTTCGGCGGCGCGCGCCTCTCCGCCGTTGCCGGCGTCGTCCAGCTTCTGGGCGATCGCGCGCTGCTGGTTGGCCAGGGCCCGCGCGTCCGCCATCATCTGTGCACTGGGCTGCGCGCCAGGTACCGGCAGCAGGCCCGCCGTCCCCGAGTTGACGCCGCCCTGGGCCTTCGCGGCATCGCGCATGCGCTGGAGCATCTCGGCGAACCCGGATGCGGATGATCCATTGGCGGCACTGGTGCGATCCTTCATCATCTGCGCCGCGGCGCGGTTGAGTGCCTGCGCCGCTTCGTCCATGGCCGACGCGACCTGCGTGCGATCGCCCTCGCCCGTGGCCGCGCGCGCCGCGGCGCTCCGCGTGGCCTCCTGAACGCGCCGGCTCGCGTCGCCCAGTGCGCCCTGTGACTGCGGCGAGATGTGCGCCGACTTGCGCGCGGCGTCCTGCAACCGCTGCTGCACCTGTCGCACGCCCTGCTGCACCGCGCTCTGATCAGGGCGGAGATCGGCGTTCTGCTCCGTGCGCGCGCGGTCCGCGAGCTGCTGCTGGCGCCGGGCGAGCTGCATGGTCTCCTGAATGGACTGATCCAGCTGGCTGGTGAGCTGCCGCTTCCATTCCTGGATCTGCTCATCGCGCGCGCTGGCAAGCTGTTGTGCGGCCTGGTCCATCTGCTGCGCGCCCTGCTGCGCATCCTGTGTGCGCTGCGCCTGGCGCGATGGATCCGCCGTGGCCACGCGCTGCATGGCGTCGCTGGAGGTGTCGGCATGCTGGGGAACGCCATTCATCGTCCTGGGCCCCGCTTGTGCCTTCTCCTGCTGCAGGCGCTTCTGCAACTGCTGCACGTCCTCGGCGAGATCGCGCGATTGCTGGCTCAACTTGCTCGCGCGCCGGGAGAGCGCCGCCGTGTCCCCGCGGGAATTGCGGTGCGCGAGGGAGTCCGCAAGTGCCTTCTCGTTCTGTGCGATCTCCTTCGCTTCGTCGCGCAATGTCTGCATGGAGCCCTCGAGGCCTGCGCGCCGCAGCATCTCGGTAGTCCGCTCCAGCGCGTCGCGCAGCCGCTTCTGCTGCTCCGCGAGATTCTGCAGCGCCTGCCGGGCCTGTTCCGGCGACAGGCGCTGCGTGGCCTTGAGCACGTCGTTGAGCTGCTGCTGCAGCTCCGGCGTGAGCGCATCATGCAGCATCTGCTGGACATCGTGTAACTGGCTCGCGAGCGTGCTGTCGAGCGCGCCGGCCGCGCGGAGCTGGCGCTCGAGGTCGGTCGCCCTGGCCTGCGCGTCACGCACCTGATTCTGCAATGCCTGCTGGTCGCGCGCGATCTCGCGCGCCTGCTCCGCGCTCTGATAAGACATCGTGCGCGGCTGCGCATCCTGTGGGCGCTGCTGCGACCAGTCGGACTGCGACAAGGAGGATGAGGACGATACCGACGGCCGGTCGCTGCGCGTGCGCGCCGCTTCACCGGTACGCTCAGCGAGCTCACGCTCCGACTTCGTGGCCGCGGCCAACTGGGCAACCGTAGAGTCCGCGAGCGCGCGCGCCTGCTGGCGCTGTTCGCTCAGCGACGGCACGCGAAGCACGACGGTGCGACTTCTCGCGGTCTGGCGCCAGGGCGAGTTGTCCGTCGCCGCCACCGAGACCTGCAATTCATCGCCGGGCTGCAAGCCGCGAGGCGAGAGATCGAGCGGCTCTGCTCCGGACCACTGCGGTGCGTGCGGCGCCGCGAGGGTCTGCGCGAGCGCGGGCATGAGGGCGCCGTCGCCAATCTTGCGTCGCGTCTCGAGTGTGATATCGGACAGCCCGTGATCATCGCTGGCCGCGACGCGCAGCGTGAGACGCGCGTCGGGCAGCACGATGGTATCGTGCGCGGGCGCCAGGACCTCCACCTGCGGCGCGGAATCCGTCACCACCTCGAGATCGAGCGGCTGCGGCAGATCCGGAATGGCGCCCAAGGCGCCGGCCGCAAACCAGGTGAAGTGCCCGCTCGCGAGCGCGACCAGTCGCCCGGAGAATCCATGTCCGTCCGGCTCGAGTCTCACGCTGTCCTGCTCCCGCCGCAGCCCCACGCTGCGCAGATCCGTGGAGGCACGCCCCGAAATGGTCAGCACGGTGCCGCGCGGCACCCGCGCCGGCTCGCCGAGGGGCACGGTCTCCGCCGGGCGGCCCAGGTACGCCGGATACGCTGCGCGAATGGCGACGTCGCCCACGAACGGGCGGTCGGTCACGCGGATTGTGACGGTGTCGCTGCTCACACGCCCATCGGTGGCCACGATCGTGAGGTCCGCATCCAGCGGACCCAGGACGGTGCTGCCGGCACCACGCGACAGGGGCAGGTTCAGCGTGTCCCACGCCGTGCCGGTCGTGCGCACGTGCACATCCAGCGTGCGCCGCTCCGGCGCCGTGACGCGCACGCGCACCTTCTCGCCGCGCATGACGAATCCCGGCGGATGCTCGATCTCGATCGGCGGGAGCAGACTCCCCGTGAAGGCGCCCACCGGGTGTCGCAGTGCGAGCCAGCCATCGGGCGCCGCGTTGCGCGCCGCGCCGAGCAGCAGGAGCGCGCCCACCGCGCCCACCGCGGCAACGACGCGATGCCGCGCGACGCGGCGGTGCAGCGATGACGCCAGCACCGCGCCCGCCGGCGCGAGGTGCTGGGCCAGCGTGTCCGCGGCGCGCTGCGCCAGCGCGCCGCCCCCGCTCACCTCCAGCGCCCCGCGCAGCGCGCCCGAACGCAGCGCCCGATCCCGTTCAATCTCGCGCGCCACCCGCGCCGTTGCGGTGTCGCGATGCATCGCTCGCTGCGTCCAGATCAGCGCGGTGACGGCCAGTACGAGCGCAACCCCCCACACCACCAGCGGCACTGCCGGCCAGGCAATCCAGCGAGCACCACCCAGCGCCACGACGGCCGCCGCGAGCACGAGCGCAACGACGGCCACAGCCGCACCCGCGCCGCGTGCCGCCAGCACCGATCGCAAGCGCGTGCGCTCGCGGCGAACCAGCCGCTCGACGGTCATGAGATGGGCCGGCTGGTCACCGCGTACACGAACAGATTCACGCCCATGCGCAGCGCCGCTTCATGCTTCGCCGGCGGATCGTTGTGCACGCTGGGATCTTCCCACCCGTCGCCCAGATCGGTCTGATAATCGTAAAAAACAGCGAGCCGGTCGCCCAGAAAGATGCCCAGGCCTTCGGCGGGCTTCCCGTCGTGATAGTGAATCTTGGGAAGGCCCCTGGGAAAATCGTAGACGATGTGGTAGATGGGGTGCGAGAGCGGAACATCCACGAGCGGCCGGTCGGGATAGACGCGCGCGATCTCGCGCCGGAAGCTCTCGTCCATGCCGTAGTTGTCGCTGAAGTGAATGAAGCCGCCTCGAGCGAGATATTCGCGCAGCCGCGCCACTTCCGCATCGCTGAAGTGAATGTTGCCGTGCCCCGTGACGAAGATGTACGGATAGTCCCAGAGGCGATCGTCCATGAGCGTGATGCGCGCTTCGGTGCGCTCCATCTTCAGTGTGGTGCGCGTAGCGATCGCTTCGAGCAGATTCGGCAGCGCGGAGGGATTGGAATACCAGTCGCCGCCACCGTCGTACTGCAGGCGCGCGACGGTCATGCGCAACGCGTCGCGCGGCATCGGCGCTGCGGACGCGCCGCGCGCGTGCGAGCGCGGCGGTCGTGATGCCGGGACCAGGGTGACGAGCAGTGCAAGCGCGATGGATCGAAACATCATGAGGGCATCCTGCAAGACACGGGCGAAGCGAGCTACTCGGGTTCGTGCGTGAGCCGATAGGCCAGGTTGCGCGCCAATCCGTGCTCCTCGATCAGCGCGCGCGTCACCTCGCGTGCGCTGGCGCCGGCGTCGCGCAGCGCCCTGGCTCGATGACGCGCATCCTCCTCGCTCATGCTGACATGCGGGCTGGCGCCAGCCAGCACGATCACGACTTCCCCGCGCGGCGGGGATTCCTCATGGTACCGCGCCAGTTCCCGCACCGTTCCACGACGCAGCTCTTCAAATCGCTTGGTGAGCTCACGGGCCACTACCGCGTCGCGCTCCCCGGCGCCCATCTCGTCAAGAGCCGCCAACGTGGCGGCCACACGAGTCGGCGCTTCATAGATGACCGCGGTATGCCGGAGTGCGACAATCTCTCCGACCAGCTCGTCACGCTCCCGGCCCTTCCGCGGCAGGAACCCATAGAAGGTAAATCGGTCGCAGCCGAGACCGGAGGCGACCAGTGCAGCGAGCAGCGCCGATGCGCCAGGGACCGGCACGACCTGAACGCCGGCGTCGAGCGCCGCGCGCACGAGCCGCGCACCCGGATCGGAGAGCAACGGCGTGCCAGCGTCGCTGATGAGCGCAATGTCCTCGCCCGCCAGCAGTCGGGCGACAATCGCCGGCGTCGCGCGTGCTTCCTTGTGTTCATGATAGGACTGCAGCGGCGTCTTCACTCCCACGCCGTCCAGCATGGGCGCCGAGTGTCGCGTATCCTCGGCCAGCACGAGGTGGACACTCGCCAGCGTCTTCACCGCCCGCGGCGAGAGATCGCCCAGGTTACCGATGGGTGTGCTCACGATGTAGAGATGGCCGGGCATCCTGGTAGCGGTAGCAGGTAGCTGGTAGCTAGCGCATGGGTGCGAAAGAAAAAAGGGGCTGGCGGCGGGCGATCCAGTCGTGATCGCCCGCCGCCAGCCCCTCCGCCAGCCGGCACTAATTCAGGTGCTGCTGAATCCTGGCTTCCAGCTTCGCCTTGGGCAGAGCGCCAATGACGGTGTCCACCAGCTTCCCGTTCTTGAAGAACAGAATCGTGGGAATGCTGCGCACGTTGAAGCGCATGGCCGTGCTCGGATTGGCGTCGACATCCAGCTTCGTGACCTTGAGCTTGCCATTGTACTCGGCCGCCAGCTGGTCGAGAATGGGAGCGACCATGCGGCAGGGACCGCACCAGGTCGCCCAGAAATCAACGACCGCCAGCCCCTCGTGTTTCTCGATCTCCTGCGCGAAATCGCTATCGGTTACCGCCATGGCACTCGACATCGTCCTGACCTCCACAGTAAGCGGCATGCGCCGCGATGTAGTCTGCGTGTACATTACGCTCCGATCGCGTCCACTGACGGAGCATCCTCATGACTTCCCCCGCTCGTTCCGGCGCACGCGTTGCGCACATTGGCATCGCTGTGCGCGCCCTGAACGAGATACTGCCCTTCTACCGCGATGTGCTCCAGCTTCCCGTTGTGCCGCTGGACGATGCCGACGGTGCCCGCATTGCCGGGCTGGCCGCCGGCGACTCGCTCGTGGAATTGCTCGAGCCGGAACGCACCGGATCACCAATCGCCAGATTCATCGAGAAGCGCGGCCCCGGGATTCACCACGTCTGCTTTGCCATGGACGATCTGGATGCCGCACTGGAACGCTGCCGGCGCGCGGGAATCCGCCTGATTGACGAATCGCCCCGCGTGGGTGCAGACGGGAAACGCATTGCGTTCCTGCACCCGTCCGCCACCGCCGGCGTACTCATTGAACTTACTGAAGAATAACGGCAAGGGATGCGTTTCCGTTCCAGCAACTCGCGCAACTCGCGCGCCGGAACCGATTCAAGGCTGCGCGCAGAGATCCCGCACCGGCTCCAACTGCGCGTCAAGGACGTACCAGCGATCCGACGGCCCCTGAACGGCCGTGAAGGTGGTCTCGCGCGTCAGATGGCCCTTGGTGAGCCGCACCTGGAGCTGATGCGTGTCGGGCTTGGTCGCGACGTCGCTCCCGATCACGAAGCTGTCATGACTCAGATAACACTGCATGATGAGCTCGCGCTTTTCGAGCTGCGCTCGATCCACGACGTCACGCGCCGGTCCCTTGGAGGTTCCCCACACGGAGGACATGGCCTGGAGATCCTGCGCCTTGACGGCACCCAGAAACGTCTCCACGGCACGGCGCGGACTTGCGGCGCCGGTAAGCTGACCGGTACTGGTAGTGGCTGCGCGGCCACCACAGGCGGACAGCGCGAGCGCGACGAGAACAACAAGACTGAGCTTCACTCGTGTCACTCCTTGGTGAACCGGTATGGTGAACCGGTGCGAACCTAACGGTCGAGGCCCATGCGAGCAACCCGCCAGCGATTGTACATCAACGTCGACCACATCGCGACCCTGCGGCAGGCGCGTCGCACCGATGAACCGGATCCCGTGGAAGCCGCCCTGCTGTGTGAGGACGCCGGCGCCGATGGCATTACCGCGCACCTGCGCGAGGACCGGCGTCATATACAGGACGACGATGTGCAGCGTCTGGCACGGAGCATTCGAACGGTGCTCAATCTCGAGATGGCGCTCACGCCCGAGATGCTCGGCATCGCGGAAGCGCTGCTCCCGTATCAGGTCACGCTCGTGCCCGAACGCCGGGAAGAGGTCACCACGGAGGGAGGGCTCGATCTCGGCCGCGAGCCGGCTCGCATGGCGGACGGCATTGCGCGCTTGAAACGCGCGGGGGTACGTACGAGTCTGTTCATTGGCCCGGATGAGCGGATGGTGCAGTACGCCGGCGATCTCGGGGCCCAGGCCATCGAGTTGCACACCGGGGCCTATGCCAACAGCGGCGGCAGTGCACCAACGCTCGAGGCACTCGCTGGAGCCGCCCTGACCGCCGCGGCCGCCGGACTGGCGGTGCACGCCGGCCACGGGCTCACCGTTCGAAACGTTGGACCGGTTGCCGCCATTGCGGAGATCGAGGAATTGAACATCGGACACTCCATCGTGAGTCGCGCGGTGCTCATCGGACTCGAGGCGGCGGTGCGCGAAATGCGCTCCGCGATGGAGGCCGCGCGGGCCGCCGTGCGTTGACGATTTCACCTGAAGCGCTAACTTCGTGCTCCGTTCAAGTCTGGGGAACCCATGAGCTCGTCCTCCCGCGTGCTGGACTATTTTGTCGTGGAGGCGTCCGAGTGCATCGAACGGCTGGATGGTCTGCTCGGGACGGGTGCGGCGCCAGCGCCTGATCCGGACGCGCTGTTGCGTACCATCAAGGCGCTGCGCGGGAGCGCGACCATGGCGCACCAGCAGACGCTCGCCGATCTGGCGGCGGCCGCGGAGCGCGTGGCGCGCGGAGTGCGCGACGGGCGCGCGCCGTGGGACGTCAGCATGCACGCGACGCTCGTCGCCACGGTTGACGACTTCCGGATTCTCCTGCGCGATGTGCGCAACTGGAGCACCGCGGACAGCGAGCGGGCAGCACGCCGCACCCGGGAGCTGGCGGCGCTCGTCCCCGATGCGCCCTCGTCGGGGACGTCCAGAACGCCGGCTGCTGACAGCCGGGATTTCCTGTCGGCGGAGACGGCGGACCTGGCGCGCGCGCTCGAGCAGTGCGCGCCGCCGAGTGCGCCGCCCGAGGCCGTATCGGCCGCCATTGAGCGCGTCCGCGCGCTGCGCGGCGTGGCGGAGCTCCGGGATCTGCCACCGCTGGGTGAAATACTGGAGGGCGTGGACACGGCGCTGCGGCCGCTCGAGAGCGCATCCGCGGCGTCCGCGACCGTGCGGCAGCGCGCGCTGTGTGCAGCGGCGAGCGTCGTGCTGCGCCGGGCGTCACGCGAAATGGCATCACGCGGGCGACTCGATCCCGACGCGCCGGAGATGGCCGAATTTCGCCGTGCCCGGGCCGCGCTGCAGGCCGACAGCTCCGCCGTCGTGCGCATCATACCCATTTCGCATCTCTTCCACGATGACGCGGGACCGCACGTGGTCTCCGCCGCGGCGCATCCGCCAACCACCGCGGACGAGCGCTTCCGGCTGGAGGTGGTGAGTCTGGCGGAGCACGTGCGCGGCGTGGTCGCCGACGCGCGCGCGCATCCGGGCGAGGCAGATCGCGAGCGCATCGCGCGCGACATGCGGGGCGCCCTGCGTGCGCTGGGCAGTACGGCAAACAGCTTCGGCCAGAAGCCGGTGGCGCGGTTCGCCGCCACCTGGAGCGTGCGGGTCGGCACGCTGGACGCCGGCGCGCTCGCCGCGATCGATGCCGCGGCTGCACTGCTCGCGAATCCGGCGTCCAGCGCGCGGGACCTCGCCCACGGCCTCGATCGTTTCGCGGCGCCCGCCACCCCGACCCCGGCCACCGCTGCGCCGGCGGACGCGCGCGCCGGCATGCGCACACCCACCGGCGGTCAGCTCCACGACCTGCTGCAACGCGGGATCGCGAGCTTCGCGCCGCTCGAGGCGCGGCCGCTCACGCCCTCCGCGCCATTGCCGGACGAGCAGATCGTGCCCATCGAACAGCTCCTCTATCGCGGGCGCCGCGCGCTCGAGCGCGCCGCGGAAGTCCGGGCCGATATTCTCCGAGCCGGAGAGACCGGCGCTCGCTCCGCCGTGCTCGAGCTCTGCGATCTCGTGAGCCTCGCACTCACCGAGTGACGCCGGAGTGAAAACGCACCTTCGGAACGCGCTCGGCATCCTGTTGAGCGTCGCGTTCCTCATCTGGACGCTGTCAAACGTGAACGTGGGCGATGTCGTGCAGCGGCTGCGCGAGTCGAACATCGCCTACTTCATTGCCGCCATGATCACGGGGACACTGATCTTCCCGTTGCGTGCGCGCCGCTGGCGTCCCATCCTGCATTCCCTGGCTCCATCCCTTCCCCTCGGGCCGCTCTGGCGCGCGACCGCCATCGGCGCCATGGTCAGCAACGTCGTGCCGGCACGCGCGGGTGAGATCGCCCGCGCCTACGCGCTCACGAAGGAGACGCCGCGAATCGGATTCTCCGGCGCGTTCGCCTCAATCGCGGTGGATCGCGTGTTCGACGCGTTCGTCGTCCTGGCGCTCATGATCGGAGCCATGTTCGCGCCGTCCTTTCCGCGAGATCATCTCGTTGGCGGCCACCCCATGATGGACTATGTCGCGACCGGCGCGACGGCGCTGGGCCTGGCGGTCATTGCGCTCTATCTCATCGTCTTCTTCCCCGACCGCGTGATCCGGCTGTACGAGCTCTTTGCCCATCGGGTCGCGCCGCGCTTCGAGCAGCGCGGACGCGACGCGCTGATCTCCTTCGCCGGCGGCCTGGGCGTGCTGCGCCACCCTGCCCGGTTTCTGGAAGTGCTGTTCTGGGCAGTACTGCACTGGCTCATGTGCGCCTTCTCCTTCTGGCTCGCCTTCAAGGCCGTCGGCATCGACGCGCCCTACAGTGCGGCGCTGCTGCTCCAGGGGCTCATTGCCATCGGCGTGTCCGTGCCCAGCGCGCCGGGGTTCTTCGGCGTGTTCGAGTATCTCGGCCAGCAGGGGCTCGCGATCTATGGCGTGGACGCGGTGCGCGCCACGAGCTGGGCCATCGGCTATCACATCATCACGTTCCTGCCGATCACCATCATCGGCCTCTATTACTTCGCGCGACTCGGGCTGCACTTCCGCGAGCTGGAGCACACGGAGGAGCAGATCGCAAGCGACACGACGACATGAGTGGACGCGTCGCCCGGGTTGCGGCGCACGCCAAGCTGAATCTGTTCCTGCGCGTGCTGTCGCGTGAACAGGATGGCTATCACAGCATCGAGACGCTCTTCGCGCGCATCGCGCTCGCCGATGCGGTGACGGTGCGCGTGGAGGGCGCTGCCCGCACGATTGACTGCGGACTCGCGAATGTGGGGCCGCCGGAACAGAATCTCGCGTTCCGCGCCGCCGAGGCGTTCCGCGCGGCAAGAGGCTGGCCGCGGGGATTTCACATCGAGATCGCCAAGCGCATCCCGGTCGGGGGCGGGCTGGGCGGCGGCAGCGCCGATGCCGGGGCCGTCCTGCGGGCGCTCGCCGCGCTCTCGCCCGAGCCCGTGCCGACCGATGCGCTCCTGCAGATGGCCATGCCGCTGGGCAGCGACGTACCGTTTCTCACGACCACGGCGCCCTGGGCACTGGCGTGGGGGCGCGGGGAGCGGCTGCTCGCGATCGCGCCACTGGCGACGCGGCCGGTCGTGCTCGCGCTGCCGCCCTTCGGCGTGGCCACGGCCAGTGCGTACGGCTGGCTCGTCGGAACGCGCGCGCGCTGGGCGCCGCACCCTGCGCTGTTCACGCGGGAAGCGCTGCGCTCGTGGGAGCACGTCGCGGCGCTCGCCACGAACGACTTCGAGCCCGTGGTGTGCCAGCGGCATCCGCAGCTCGCTGGCATCATCGCTGAGCTCCGCCGCGCGGGCTCCTCCATTGCCACCATCTCCGGATCGGGCTCGACGGTGTTCGGCATCGGTGTCGACGTGCCGGACATCAGCCTGCTGCAGCAGACGCTCGGCGTGCCGGTCATGGCGACGCAGACGCTGGAGCGGATCGAGCCCGTTGAAGTGATGGACTGAGCACGCGGCGCCGGCGCCACCACCGGGTGACAACGTTTCCGGTCCAGTGTAGCTTGCAGCGTCGCCTGCCCCTTCGTCCAACGGCAGGACACCGGACTTTGGATCCGGGAATGGTGGTTCGAATCCACCAGGGGCAATTCACCTGCATTGACCATCCCCAAGAGGGGCATTATCCTACATGGCTGCAGCAATGGATGAGCTGAGTATCCCGAAGCGAGGATTCAAACTCCTGTCGGGTACAGCCAATCGCGCACTGGCGGAGGAGATTTCCCGCTGCCTGGGCGTCGAGCTCACGAAGGTCACGCTGTCACGCTTCGCCGATGGCGAGATCTTCACGCGGATCGATGAGAATGTCCGCGGCGCGGATCTCTTCATCGTCCAGCCGACGAATCCGCCAGCCGAAAACATCATGGAGCTGTTGCTCCTGATCGACGCGGCCAGACGAGCGTCGGCGGCGCGCGTGACCTGTGTCATGCCGTACTACGGCTACTCGCGCCAGGACCGGAAGGACCAGCCGCGGGTGGCAATTGGCGCCAAGCTGATGGCGAATCTCATCGTCACGGCCGGCGCGAATCGCGTGCTTGGAATCGATTTTCACCAGCACGCGCTGCAGGGGTTCTTCGATATTCCGGTGGACCATCTGTATGCGGCGCCGGTGTTCGTGTCGCACTATCGCAAGAAGCAGTTGCGGGACCTCGTGGTGGTGGCGCCCGATGTGGGGTCGGCCAAGATGGCCCGCGGATTTGCCAAGCGGCTCAATGGGACCTTCGCGATCATTGACAAGCGGCGGCCCACAGCGAACGTGGCCGAGGTCCTGAACGTGGTGGGCGCGGTGGAGGGGCGGGACTGTATCATTCCCGACGACATGATCGACACCGCGGGTACGGTGACGGAAGCGGCCCGCGCGCTCAAGGAGTTGGGCGCGAAGGACATTTATGTATGCGCCACGCACGCACTGCTCTCCGGCCCGGCCGCCGAGCGGCTCAGCGCGGCGCCAATCGCGGAAGTCACGGTGACGGATTCGATCGCCATTCCGCCGGCGCGTCGCTTCGCGAAGCTCAAGGTGCTCTCGGTGGGCGAACTGCTCGCCAAGGCCATCCGGTATACACACTTCGATGAATCGGTAAGTTCATTGTTTGAATGATTGGTCGCTGATTGCCGGTTGCTGGCTGTGCGCCAGCACTCCGGCAGTTCCCGGCGACCCGCCACCAGCTACCAGACTTGGAACATGGCAACAGCAACTCTCGGCGCCACCCGGCGCACAACAAGCGGCAAGGGCGCCGCGCGCAAGCTGCGCCAGGCTGAACAGGTCCCGGGCGTCATCTACGGACACAATCGCGAGCCCCAGATGCTCACGCTCGACGCGCGGGCGCTCGACCAGTTGCTCGACCGGTTCTCTGCCGATACGACCGTCGTCGAACTGAGTGTGGACGGGACGTCCACGCGCACGCTCATTCGCGAAATCCAGCGTCACCCGTTCAAGCGGCGCGTCCTGCACGTGGACTTCCTCGAGCTCGTCGCCGGCGAGAAGGTGACCGTGGACATTCCGCTCGTGCTCATCGGCACGCCTGAAGGCGTCAAGAACTCCGGCGGGATTCTCGACCAGATCCTGCGCGAGCTGAGCGTCGAGGTGGATCCCGCCGAGATGCCCAACCACATCGATCTCGATGTCACGGCGCTCGGCCTGAACGACTCGCTGCACGTGCGCGATCTCAAGCTGCCCGCGGGGCTGGAAGCGCTGGCCGATCCGGACGCCACAGTCTGCGTCGTCGTCCCGCCGCGCGTCGAGGCGGAGCCCACGCCGGCCGCCGAGACCGAGGAAGCCGCGGCGGAGCCCGAACTCATTCGCAAGCCGAAGGGCGAGGAAGAAGAGGAACAGGGCGAGTAGCCAGTGCCGCGGACGCATCGGCGTGATGTGGCCGCGCACAGACCGGTATGAAAGTGATTCTCGCCCTGGGCAATCCGGGCCGTCAGTACGAACGAACACGCCATAACGTCGGCTGGTGGGTTGCTGACCACCTGGCCGACGTTTGGCGTTTCGGCGGCTGGCGCACCGACGGCCAGGCGCTCGCCTCGAGTGGACGCGTGGGCAATCTCCACGTGCGCCTCATGAAGCCCACCACGTACATGAATCTGAGCGGCGTCGTGCTCTCGTCGTATCTGCGCCGCCCATTCTGGTCGGCCGCAACGGACCTGCTGGTGCTCGTGGACGATGTGGCGCTGCCGGTGGGGCGCTTCCGCCTGCGCGCGCGCGGCAGCGCTGGTGGACACAATGGGTTGAAAAGCGTGGAACAGGCAGTGGGCGGACGCGACTATGCGCGCCTTCGCATTGGCATCCAGCCCATGGATCCCGAGCGACGCATTGGCGACCTGGCGGACTTCGTCCTCTCGCCCATGCCCGCGACCGAACGCGCGGACATCGTCGCACTGTTGCCACGCTTCACCAGCGCGGCGGAATGCTGGCTGCACGATGGCATCGAGGCCGCCATGAACCAGTTCAATCCAGAGCCCGCGTGACGATGCTCGTCCTGATTGCCACGATTGCAGTCGGCGCCGGTCTCGCGGGGCTCCTCATTGCGCTGGGACTCTACCTCGCGATCCGTCGCAGACCAGAGGGGTCCGCCGCCATGCGAGCGCTCGCCGAACAGATTCATGGCGGTGCCATGACGTTCCTGCGTCGCGAGTACACGGTCCTGGTACCCTTCCTGCTCGTCGTCGCGGCGCTGCTGGCGTGGGCCGTTGGCTGGCGCACGGGCATCGCGTACATCGCGGGCGGTGCCTGTTCCATTCTCGCCGGACTCGGCGGCATGGAAGCGGCCACGCGCGCCAACGTTCGCACCAGCGAGGCGGCGCGCGCACACGGGCAGAGCGTCGCCTTGCGCGTGGCGTTCAGCGGTGGCGCCGTGATGGGGCTGTGTGTCGCCAGTCTCGGCCTGGTGGGCATTGGCGGCGTCACGCTCTGGCGCCTGGCCGGCGCGTCGGGCGCTGACGCACTCCGCGGGTTCGCCGAAGTCATTTCCGGTTTCGCCATGGGCGCCAGCTCCATTGCGCTCTTCGCGCGCGTGGGTGGCGGCATCTACACCAAGGCCGCGGACGTGGGCGCGGATCTCGTCGGCAAGATCGAAGCCGGCATTCCCGAGGATGATCCCCGCAATCCGGCGACGATTGCCGATAACGTGGGCGACAACGTGGGCGACGTGGCCGGCATGGGCGCCGACATCTTCGAGAGCTACGTGGGCGCGATCATCGCCACCATCGCGCTGGCCGCCTCGAGCGCCGGCATGGCGGATCCCCTGCGCGCCATCGCGCTGCCCCTTGCCTATACCGTCGCGGGACTTGTCGCGTCGCTCATCGGCATTGGCGCCATGCGCCTGCTCGAGCGCGGCAGCGCGGCCGCCGCGCTGCGTCTCACATCGGTGATTGCGGCGGTGCTGTTTCTCGCATTTGCCGGATTACTCACGTCGTGGATCGGCGTGGCGCAGCAGCGCGCGGACGGCTCGTGGTACCCCGCCGCCGGCCCGTTCTGGGCGGTCCTCGCCGGCACGGTGGCCGGCATTGCCATCGGCCTCGTGACCGAGTTCTACACCGCGGCCCGCCCCGTGCGACGCATCGCCGAAGCATCACGCACGGGAGCCGCCACGAACATCATCACCGGACTCGCGGTCGGCATGGAGAGCATCGCGATTCCCATTCTCTGCATCTGCGTCGCGATCTGGGCGTCACACCACTTCGCTGGACTCTACGGCATTGCGATCGCCGCCGTGGGCATGCTCGCCACCGTCGGCGTCACCATGTCGGTGGATGCCTACGGCCCCATTGCCGACAACGCGGGCGGCATCGCGCAAATGTCGGGCCTGGGTCCCGACGTGCGCCGCATCACCGATGGCCTCGACGCACTGGGCAACACGACCGCGGCCATTGGCAAGGGCTTCGCCATCGGCAGCGCCGCGCTTACGGCCCTGGGATTGTTCAGCGCCTATGCCACGGCCGTGCATCTGGATGCGCACGGCATCAACCTGGTGAGCCCCATGGTAGTCGTGGGACTCTTCCTGGGCGGCATCATGCCGTTCTTCATCAGCGCCGCGACCATGACTGCAGTCGGTCGCGCCGCACAGGGCATGGTGGAGGAAGTGCGGCGTCAGTTCCGCGACATTCCCGGGCTCCTCCAGGGCACGGCGACGCCGGACTCCGCCCGCTGCGTGGATATTTCCACGCGCGCCGCGCTGCGCGAGATGATCGTGCCCGGAGTGAGCGCCGTGCTCGTGCCCGTACTCGTGGGCAGAATCCTCGGCGTGGAGGCGCTGGGTGGGCTGCTCGCGGGGGCGACGGTCACGGGCGTGATGCTGGCGCTGTTCATGGCCAACGCCGGCGGCGCATGGGACAACGCCAAGAAGCTCATCGAGGGCGGCGTGTACGGCGGCAAGGGATCCGATGCGCACAAGGCGGCGGTCGTGGGTGATACGGTTGGCGATCCCTTCAAGGACACCTCCGGTCCCAGTCTCAACATTCTCATCAAACTCATGGCCGTGGTGAGTCTCGTGCTCGCGCCGTGGTTTCTCATGTAGCGCGGCCACGCACTGCGCTGTCCTCATTCGCATCGCTCATGCTGTCACTCGGTATCGTCGGTCTTCCCAACGTCGGCAAATCCACGCTGTTCAACGCGCTCACGTCAGCGCAGGCGGATGCCGCGAACTATCCGTTCTGCACGGTCGAGCCGAACGTCGGCATCGTGGAGGTGCCGGACGCCCGCCTCGACGTGCTCACGCAGCTCGTCAAGCCGCATCGCACGGTGCCCGCCGTCGTGCAGTTCGTGGACATCGCCGGACTTGTGAAGGGCGCGTCGAGCGGTGAAGGGCTGGGGAACAAGTTTCTCGCCAACATCCGCGAGACGGATGCCATCGTGCACGTCGTGCGCTGCTTCGACGATCCTGATGTGCTGCACGTGATGGGTGAGGTGGATCCCGTTCGCGACCGCGAAGTGATCGAGTTCGAGCTGGCGCTCGCCGACCTGGGTACGGTCGAGAAGCGACTGGATCGGGTGCGGCGCGCCGCCAAGTCGCTCGACAAGGATGCGCTCGCGGAGCTGCCCGCACTGGAGAAGGCGCATGCAGTCCTCTCGGAGGGGCGGGGCCTGTGGGACGCGCGGCTGAGCACCGGGGAGCGCGCGTGGCTGGCGCCGCTCACCCTGCTCACGATCAAGCCGGTGCTGTATGCCGCGAACGTGAGCGATGCCGAGCTGTCGGGGGCGGAGGGCCGGCATCTGCGCGCACTGCGCGAGGCGGTGGCGCAGAGCGGCGAGCCCGCGCGCATCGTTCCCTTCTCGGCCCGCATCGAGGCGGAGCTGGCCGAGCTGTCCGCGGCGGATCGTCCCGAGTTCCTGGCGACGCTCGGACTCACCTCCGCCGGACTGGACCGGCTCATTCTCGCGAGCTATGCGCTGCTGGGGCTCGAAACGTACTTCACCGCGGGCGAACCGGAGGTGCGTGCCTGGACCATCCACCAGGGCGACACCGCACCCCGGGCCGCCGGGGTCATTCACACGGATTTCGAGCGCGGCTTCATCCGCGCCGAAACAGTCTCGTACGCGGATTTCGTGGCCGCGGGCGGCTGGAAGGGCGCGCGCGAGCGCGGCGTCGTGCGCAGCGAGGGCAAGGAGTACGTCGTGGTGGATGGCGACGTCATGCTCTTCCGCTTCAATGTGTGACGCGCCAGCCCGTCGTGCTCACGGCCGGAAGAGATAGCTCACCTTGAGGAAGAACCCGTCGCTCGTGCGTTGCAGCGCGCGGCCAAACGCAAACGCCTCGGGCTCGCTGAACAGCGCGCCATATCCCAGGAAGAACACCGTGCCCGGCGTCGGCTTGTAGGAGAGCAGCACATCGTTCTGGAACTGGTTGGACACGATCGCGCCGAGCGGCGTGTATCCGGTGGTGGCAGCGGAGTCCGCGAGGAGCAGCGGCGCACCCGTTCCGGGATCAACGAGGGCTGTCTGGCGCTGCGCGACGTACTGGCCGATGTAGCGCAGGAAGATCGATCGGCGGACCTGATACTCGATCTGCAGGCGTGGAATGTTGGCGACGGCAAACTCGCTGCCGTCACGTGCACGGGTGATGCGGTCATGTACCCAGCTCGTGCTCACGCGCCAGAGCGGCGTAGGGCGCCAGGCCACGTCCAGTTGACCAGTGGTCTCGCGCCCCTCGGCGGCTTCCGCGAAGATGACGGACTGACCGTAGCCGAGGTTCACGCTCGCCGTGAGGGCACGGTTCGGCGTGGAGAGGCCCACCTCGCCGCTCATGAGATTGTACAGGCCGTGCGGCAGCACGAACGCGGTCGTATCGGTGGCGCCGGCGACGTGATACCCGCGATAGGAGGTGGAGTCGAAGCGCTGCAGGTTGTCGTTGACCGTCGCGCTCAACACCCAGCCACCACGCACCGTCGCCGCCCATGAATTGCCGAAGCCGCCTTCGAGAGCGCCGCGCAGATGCTGGAAGTCATCATAATCCCAGAGCGGCGAGGCGGAGACCGTGGCGGTCACCTCCTCCACGCGCGCGCCGGGGCTGCCATACCAGGTAAAGCGATTGAAGATCCGCGCCGTCACGATCCCGGTGCGATTCACGAACCCGCTCGCGGCGGCGAAGTCCGGGCTCACGCCCTGCAGCTCGAAATGATTGCCGTAGGCGCGTCCCGTGCGATCCGCGAAGGTGAGGTCCCAGAGCGTTCCCCGCCGCACGCCGGCCGCGTCACGGGTCCACGATTCCACGGCCTGCGCCTGCGAGAACCAGATCTTTCCCCAGATCACCCGCGCATCCGCCCCGCCCACGTGATTGTAGGCGCTGCCATCCAGCCGATTCGTGTACACGAGGCCGAGCGTCGAGCTGGCGCCAAGGTCGCGCCGCACGCGCAGCAGGTTGAACACGGGGTGAGTTCCCGACAGCGAGTCGGCCTGGTCCACGGCCGCCAGGTAAGCCACGCTCGTCTGGCCGACCTTGCCGGTGAGCTTCGCTCCGGCATCGGGTTGCGTGATCTGGCGGGTGTAGATGAGACGGTTCGGCGTGTCGAAGCGCTCCAGTCCCTCGAGAAAGAACGGGCGCTTCTCGGGGTAGAAGAGCGCGAAGCGCTGATTCACCGTCACCTGCGCGACGTCGGCCTCCACCTGCGAGAAATCAGGGTGCGCGGTGGCGCTCAGACTCAACGCGCTCGTCATCCCCCAGACGAGCGTGCCACCAACCGCGGGGTGCGTGCTATAGCTGTATCCCGCGCCGCTGGAGTCGCCGTCCACGTGGGTAGTGAATTCCGGAATCAGATCCATCACGAGCCCGCGGTGCAGATCGGTGAGTCCCATGAGCCGGCCGGCCTGGATGAGAAAACTCGCGTTGGCACGCACAGTGGGAGTCCACGTGTCCTCATAGCCCGAGTGCTGCACTTCGCGCACGATCTGCAATCCCCAGTTCTGTGGATCCGCGGCCTGGTAGCGAATGCTCTTGAACGGGACGCGCACTTCCACCTCGTAGCCCCACGGTGTCACGTGCCCGCGCGACTCCCACACAAAGTCCGGATTGAGATCCACGACGCCGTCGAACCGCGCGTTCGCCCCGCCACCACCACCGGCGGCGCCGGCGTCCTGCCCTTCGCTGCGCACGCCGTCTTCCTGCACGCCCAGGGGATTCACCGCAAAGAGCAGCGCGCGCCGGTGATCGGAATAGGTATCCAGCAGGATCTGCACGTTGTCATCCGCGTCAATGTTGTCGCGGTCGGCCAGCGTTGCATGCACCGCGCCGTGGGGTTCGAAGGCGCGGATGCCGAAGTAGATCGCATCGCGGGCGTACCACACGAGCACCTGTGTGGAGTCAGTTGCCGGCAGGCCATCAACCGGACGGTACTGTGAAAATCCGGTGAGCAGTGCCGCCGAGCGCCACACAGGCTCGTCGAGCGACCCGTCAATAACCACTGCGGAATCCATTCGGGGGATGGCGACGTCGAGCTGGCGCGCGCGCCCGTTGTACACGGCGCCGGAATCTCCGGCAACGGTGAGCAGCGCAAGAAGGAGGGAAAACATGCGAGCAGTTTACACGGTCGTCGCAGGTATGGGGAGACAGCACGCCGTGCGCGGACGCCCGGCTGGATGAATTGCACACCGCCGTGTGGCCAACCATACTGTGCAGTGCACGCTGTTGCACACACCAACGCGAGGAATCATGCAACTCGACCGCCGGCGACATCGCTGGATCGGCGCCGCACGCCTGGCCGCCGCATGGGGGATTGCGCTGGGCGGCGCGCCCGGGCTGATGGCCCAGATCCCGGGACGTGCTACCTTCGATTCGATCGGCGCGCAGTCGCTCGCGAACGCCAGGGCGCCCGGGTTTTCCCTGGCCGTCGTCCGGCAGGGTCGCATCGTCTATGCCCGCGGGTTCGGGATTGCCGATCTCGCGCGCAGAACGCCAGTCGACGCCGGCACGCGCTTCGCGATCGGATCGCTGAGCAAGCAGTTCGCCGCCGCATCCATCCTGCGACTGGTCGAGCGCGACTCGCTGACACTCGATGATCACCTGGCCGACTATCTGCCGGGGATGCCCAATGCGCAGCGGATCACCCTGCGTGAGCTGCTCAACCAGACCTCGGGGCTGCACAACTTTCCGCGCACGGACGAGCACCATTGGCCGTTGCAGGGCGTCATTGCCCCAGCATTGCTGTTCAGCATCCTGCGCACCGACTCCGCCGATTTCGCGCCAGGCAC
>Ga0070699_100000917_pt1 | contig 27467 bp, 36 predicted proteins | sample KBSK1503metaG_FD_65473 | JGI IMG/M metagenome (GOLD analysis project Ga0070699, IMG submission 65473) | Corn, switchgrass and miscanthus rhizosphere microbial communities from Kellogg Biological Station, Michigan, USA - KBS K1-50-3 metaG | ecosystem: Host-associated > Plants > Roots >...
CGCTACGACGTGATCGGCTTCATGCTCCGGGCCGCCGGAGGGACGGGGAACCTGCATGGCTGACGAGACGGCAACCGCTGAGACTGCTGCTCCCCCCGCTGCGCCCACCGGCAACGGGGACGCCCCCGACTGGCGTGGCACGCTGCCCGAGGACTTGCGCGCCGATCCCTCGCTCAAGGACTTCAAGGACGTGGGTGGGCTCGCCAAGTCCTACGTGGAGACGAAGAAGCTCGTGGGGGCGCAGGGGATCAAGCCGCCTGCCGACGATGCCCCAGACGAGGAGTGGGGGGCGTACTACGGCAAGCTCGGCCGCCCCGAGTCGCCGGAGAAGTACACCTTCAAGCCCCCCGCGCTGCCCGAGGGCATGGGCGAGGTGGACGCCGAGGGCCTCGACGGCTTCCGCAAGCAGGCGCACGCGGTAGGGCTCACCGACCGGCAGGCGCAGGGCATCCTCGACTGGTACGGCACCTACCACGTGGCCGGCGTGGACAAGCTGACGCAGCACACGGCCACCGAGCGCAAGGGCGCGGAGACGGCGCTCAAAGCCGAGTGGGGCGCGGCCTATCCCCGGAACATCTCCCTCGCCCGGCAGACGGTGCGCGATCTGTTCGCGGATTCGCCCACGCTGGCCAGCGCGGTGGAGAACGCCGGCAACAATGCCGATCTGGTGCGTGGGCTCGTCAGGATCGGGGAGCGCATGCTGGAGCACGGGGAGATCACCGGTAACGTGCCGGCGGGGGAGTCGGCCAGCGATCTGGACGCCAAGATCGAGAAGATGGCGGCCGATCCCAACGCGCAGAACTGGAAGCGCGAGACGCTGGACGAGTACGCCGCGCTGCTCCAGCGGCGAGAACGCTTGCGGGAACGGGAGCGCAAGTAGTATAAGCGTCGGTAGCACACAACCGGATTACTCGCGCCCTGCGGGCCCGGTTGACGGCGTGGAATAGACACGCCGGGGGAACCCCCGACGACTCGGGGGAAGACGTGCCGGCATTGGGCCGAGTACACGTCGTAGCAGCGCACTTCGGCTGACTACGGGGGTGTACTCACTCATGGCCGAAACGGTCGATGTCAGTTTCGTCAGAGGCTACTCGGCGGAGATCATGCGCCGGTACGCCGCCACCGAGGACAAAGTACGGGACTCGGTGACCGTCAAGACGAACGTCGTGGGCAAGTCCTACGACTGGGAGCGCCTCGGCTCCTCGGACTTCGGCACCATCACCACGCGGCACCAGCCCGTCATCGTGCTGGCCCCGGTCCACTCCGTGCGCCGGGTGACCTTCACCGACTCGGGCGGCTCGATCCTCCTGGATCGCACCGACGAGCCCAAGATGCTCATCCAGCCCAAGAACGACTACGCGCGCAACCACGCGGAGGCGTTCAAGCGGCTCATCAACGACACCGTGATCGACGCCGCCGTGGCCTCGGCCACCGCCGTGGACGGCGCGGACGCCACCAGCAGCGTGGCCATCGGGTCGGGCCAGCAGATCGCGTCCGGCTCCGTGGGCCTCACCTTCGAGAAGGTCAACCAGGCCGCGCGCATCCTCAACACCAACAACGTGCCGCAGGAAAACCGCACCGCGCTGGTGTCCCCGCAGGCTGTCGAGGATCTGCTGGCCGAGGCGGAAGTCACCTCGCGCGACTACACCGACATGATGCGGCTCAAGAGCGGCACCATGGGCAGCGACACGTTCATGGGCTTCCGGTGGATCATGACCACGCAGCTCAACATCTCCTCCACCACCCGCACCTGCCTCTTCTACCACAAGGACGCCATCGGGCTGGCCATCCCGATGGAGCTGGAAGTCTTCATCGACCGCCGCGTGGATCTCGCCACGCACGCCTGGCAGGCCACGGCCATCTGCTCGGCTGGCGCCGTGCGGCTTCAAGAGGAAGGTGTCATCCAGTGTGACATCACGGAGGCCACGTAAATGGCAGCCACGGCGGCGTACAGCGTCCAGTACACCCTCGTCAATGCCGGCCGCAAGGCCGACCCCGCGTTCTGGGGCGACGAGACGCGCAGCGACACCTACGAGGCCGCTGGCGGCGTGGGCCTCGTCATCCACATGTTCCCGCTGCATCCGGGCGAGATCCTCAAGGGCGGCCGCGTCTACTGGGACGCCCTCGGCTCCTCGACCGCCCTCACCGTGGGCACCACGGACAGCACGTCGCGGTTCATGACGAGCGCGCCCTCGGTGTCCACCAGCGCCAACGGCGTCGTCGGCGCGGCGGGCAGCCCCACGGGGCTGTTCAACGTGATCGACGGCATCAACTACGAGAACACCACCAGCGCCGACATCGACATCTGCGTCTGCTCGACGGACGCGGCGATCACCGGCACGATCCACTGCGTGGCGCAGATCAGCCGCCGCGCGAACAGCTAACCCCGAACCCCGGTGGGCACGGGGCGTGTCGAGGGCTCGCCAGCCTCGGCACGCCCCACCCGGCGACGAGGCACTGAACGATGGCGAATGTGGCGTGGAGTGAGCTCAACGTCCTCGTGGGCCACCGCAATACCCGCGTCTACAAGTGGGCGGCGGTGAACGGCGGCGACGAGTGCCAGGCCGTGCCCTGCGGCGGCTACAACGACAAGACGGTGTACGGGTGGCGGCCCACCGGGAGCTCGTTCGGCGGCACCGTCACGGTGGCGGGCTCGCCCGATCCGAGCAAGGGGGCCTACACCGACACCACCGACACCTACCAGACGCTCTCCGATCCCCAGGGGAACGCGATCAGCAAGACGGGGAATTTCGTGGAGGCCGTGCTGGAGCACGCCTACTGGATCAAGCCCGTGGCCGGCACGGGCATCACGCTGACCGACTTCTACGTCGTGCTCGCGAGCAGCAAGTAAGGAGCCCCATGGTCACCAAGGCGACGGAGAAGGCGACGGAACCGACGAAGCCCAGCCAGTCGTGGGGCGAGCGGCACGACAACCTGATGCGGCTGCACAAGTGGGCCGAGATGATCCTCACGGCCACGGCGGACGTGGAGGGGATGATCCATCTCGAGCAGGACGCGGTGCGCCTGCGCGGGGAGATCCAGGCGGCCGGCGCCAAGATCGCCGCCGCGCAGGAGGCCACCACGAAGGCCGAGGCCACGCAGCGGCAGGCCGAGGCGCGGCTGGTGGAGACGGAGCAGCGCGTGACGGCCGCGATCACGAAGGTCAACGCGGCGCACGCCGAGGCCACCAGCAAGGCGGCGCAGGCCGATGCCGACGCCAAGACGAAGGGCGACGCCCTCCGCGCCGATCTGGCGGCCAAGCACGCCACGCTCGTGGGCGAGCAGCAGAAGGAGATCGCCGGGCTCGAGCGCACGAAGGCGCGGCTGGAGGCGGACATCAAGGCGCTGCGGGAGCGCGTGGGGGCGCTGTAGTGGCCACGCTGACGACCGCGCAGTTGGGCGAGATGCGCCGGGGCTCGGAAACCGAGCGATTCCCGCATAGCCATACCCGCGCGCAACTCAACGCCGCATTCCAGGCCGTCGAGGATCGCTTCCAGGTCGTGTCGGCCTCGTTCGGCACCGCCATCGAGACGGCCGCGCCCGGTGTGTTCAGCGGGAGCCAGAAGACGGCCATCGTGAAGTTCTGGGCGCGCCTGAAGCTGGGGATCTAGCCGGTGGCCACGCACATCGTCTCGTGCATGGGCGCCGGCACGGTGCCGGACGCCACGGGCTCGTGCTTCTTCAACACGTTCGATCAGACGGCCACCAACGACGTGTTCAAGCATCTGGTGGCGCAGTTCATCGACCCCACGAGTACCGGCGAGCAGTTCGGCATCTACGGCACGTTCGAGGTGCCGCAGAACTACGTGGGGACGGCCGTCATCATCCCCCGGTGGACAAGCAGCGCCACCACCGGCAACGCGCGCTTCGAGTTCAGCTACCGGGCCATCGGGGGCGATGACGCCGAGTCCCTGGATCAGACGACCTTCCAGGAGACGGTGATCGTGACGGACGCCGCCCCGTCCGCGGCCTTCGAGCGCAACACGCCAAGCATGGCGCTCACGTCAGGCAACCTCGCGGCGGGCGACACCGTGGAGTGGTACTTCACCCGCAAGGCTGATGGCAACGACACCATCGCGGCGGCGGTGACGCTGCACGATCTGGGCTTTTCCTACGCGGACGCTTAGGTGGCCATCGACTTCGACGGGGCGGCGAGCAAGCTGGAGAACACGACGTACTCCATCACCACGTCGGGGATTCTCTCGCTCGTGTTCTGGAGCCTCGCGGATGGCGTGGGCGAGGCCAGCGAGGGCCGGATCATCACGCTCCCCGAGGGCGGCTCGTCGTTCCTCCGCCACCGGAACGCCACCGCCAACACGCTGGAGTTCCTCGCCGACTTCACGGGCGGCGGCTCGGCGGATGGCAACTTCAGGTTCACGGCCAACGATAACGTCTGGAACAAGATCGGCTTCAGCTACAACGCCACGGCCACCACGAACGTGCCGGTGGTGGTGGTCAACGGCGTCACGGTGACGGTGACGGTGGTCACCACACCCGTGGGCACCAGCCCCACGTTCAGCGGCGGCTACTGCGTCGGCAATAACACCGCCGTTTCGCGCACCTGGGACGGGGCGATCCAGTACATGCAGGGCTTCAACGTCGCCCTGACGGTGGGCGAGATGATCCAGGCGTGTAACCGCCCGGGCTCCGTCAGCCGAGGCCGCACGCTGTTCCTGCGGATGCAGGACGCCACCGACGTGAAGGACTACTCCGGCAACGCGGGGCACGCGACGGCCACCACGCTGGGCACGCGCAACAGCGCGCCGAGTGCGCCGTTGTGGCCGGGGCGTGCCGGGTGGCAGGGGCAGAAGGCCGCCGGGGCCGCGACGGCCGCCGGCACGGTGTTCGCCTCCCGCGTGATCCAGAGCGCCCGGCGCAGCAGCCAGGGGCGCGTGCTGTCGGCGGCCTAGCGTGCTGATCCCGATTGACGAGGTGGTGACGTTCGATGTGGTGACGCACCTCGCCTCGACGGGGGCCTCCACGAACGCCGACTCCTCCGGCACCTACGAGGTATACGAGGAGACGACGGACACCGCGATCCTCTCCGCGCAAGCCCTCGTGCTGCGCGCCGGGGCCACTGGCGTCTACCGAGGCACCTTCACCGCGTCGGCCGCCAATGGCTTCGAGGCCGGCAAGTGGTACTCGGTCGTGGCCGCGTCCACGGTGAGCAGCGTCGCCGGCAAGGCGGTGGCGATGCACTTCCGGGTGGCCCCCGCGGAGAGCGTGGCCGGCGTGCCCGAGGTGGACGTGACGCACGCGGGCGGTGTGGCCGGCGCGATCCCGGCGGTCGCGGCGGGGGCGGTGGGCGGGCTGCCGGTGCTCGACGCGCGATTCAGGGTGTTGGCGCGGGACGGCGGCGCGCAGATTGCCATTGCTCAAACTGGCACGCTCTCCACGACGCAGGCGACCACCACCTTGACCGGCTACGGCGACGACCACTTCAACAATCGCTTTATGATCTGGTGGCCGGACGTGTCGGGAAACGGGGCCGCGATCATCACTGACTACGACAGCGCGACTGGAATGCTCACGTGGTCGCCTGCCATCGCTGGCGCGCCCTCGAATGGAGACAGCGGATTCCTGTTCCCCGCCACCACCGGCCTCGCCGTGGGCGACCGCACGGGGAGCCTGAGCGGGAGCGTGGGCAGCCTCGGGGCCACGGCCAAGAGCGACGTGAACGCCGAAGTGCTCGACGTGCTGAACGTGGACACGTTCTCGCAGCCGGGCCAGACCACGCCGGCCGCCACCACGTCGATCCGCTTGATGCTCGCGTGGATTTATAAAGCATGGCGCAACAAGTCCACGCAGGATGCGACGGATTACAAACTCTACAATGACGACACGACTACGGTAGATCAGAAGGCCACCGTCTCTGACTCCGGCACAGTGTTCACCCGCGACGAAGTGGGGACCGGGCCGTGACAGGTTCTCGCGCATCTCGAGGTCGCCCGCTGCGGCTTACGCCTAGGCACGAAGAAGCGGCCACACCGCTCGCACCGGACAGGTTGCGGGTGCCACTTGGTGTGGTGCAGTCGCGCGTGTGCAGCGCGCGTCGTGAGTTCAAGGTTATCAAGACGATTGTCTGTCTTGATTCCATTCAAGTGATGCACAAGCTCGGCCTTGGTCAGCAAGCGTTTCATGCTTGTCGCCATGACCAGCCGGTGTTCGGTGATGTAGCCCTTCGCGTCACTCATCGGGTGCCAGGGTGCCCAGATGTAGACGTATCCATACGAGCCAATGTATCGACCGCCGCGCCAGGAATTGCCCGTTGCTCCAAAGCGCCCAGTCAGGTGCTTGCCGGTGTATCCCCTCTTTCCAGGTTCCATGGTTTGAATGGTAGCACCGGATGCCACTAGATTCGAGAGACAAACGCGCGTCCGCGATGAACCCGGCCATGCCGTGGCGGGGCCTGTGGCCGCTCCCCGATGGCACGGTAGGCACGGGCGACCGCGCGATGGCCGACTTCATGTACTTCACCGCAGGCGGTGGGGGCACGCCTCCTGTCTCCGGTGCAAGCGATTACATTCCCACGTGGCGCCCAAGGAGGCGATAGTCATGGCCGACGCCGAAGTCACGATCACGCATAGCTTCGTGTCCACGAAGTCGGATGGCGCGGACACCACGAAGGTCAAGCCGTCGGACTGGAACGCCGCGCTGATCGGCGCGGGCGGCGACGACGGCGAGGTCGTCACCTTCGACTCCGCGTTCAACTCCGGGCTGGGCGCGCACCGCCGCGCGCAGGTGCTGAGCAGCCAGCACACCACGGTGGGCAACGTGGGCGGCGGCTCGGATACGCTCATGTCCTACGTGCTGCCGGCCGCGACCCTGGGGAGCAGCGACCGCATGGTGTCCATCATCGGCGCGGGGCGCACCTCGGCCACCGGCTCGGCCAAGACGCTCGTAGTGCTCGTGGGGGCCGCGGCCTATGTCCTCAACCCGGTCACCACGAACCCAAGCGGCTCCACCTGGAAAGCGGAGCTGATCCTCACGCGCCTGACGGCCACCACGCAGCGGCTCACGGGCTGGTGCTCGGTGGGCTCGCAGATGCAGACGACGCTGATCGAGTCGCCCGTGGAGAACCTGGCCGCGGCCGTCACGCTGGCGTTCGCGGCGACCGACGGCGGCTCCGTCACGGACGCGATCCGCCAGGACGAGATGATCGTCACGCTCCTGAACTAGCGCCATGTCCACCGATCTCCAGATCACCAACATGGTGCTGCGCCGGCTCGGGGATAGCCCCGTGTCGGCCACCACCGAGCAGACGACGAAGGCCCGGCTGGTGGCCGAGCTCTACGCCACCATCCGACAGGCCACGCTGGCGGCGCATCCGTGGAACTTCGCCCTGTCGCGCCGCACGCTCCTGGCCTACACCGTGCCGGCGGCCACGCTGACGCCGGGCACGGGGGCCACGGTGGTGGACACCACGGGCGTGACGTTCACGGCCTCGGCGGCCGTGTTCGTCAGCACCGACGTGGGCAAGGTGCTCGACCACATCGCCGGGACGGGCACCGCGACCATCACGGCGTTCTCAAGCACCACCGTGGTGACGGCCACCATCACCGAGGCGTTCCCGTCGCTGGCCGCCATCGCGGCTGAGGACTGGCGGCTCAATTACGCCCCGCCCGCGTGGGGGCCGCTCTATACCATCCCCAAGCCCGCCGATGCCCTGCGCGTGTGGCGACTGGAGGACTCGACGCCCTACGAGGTGGAGACGAACGGCACGCAGGAGGTCATCGTCACCGAGTCGGCGTCGATCAACGCGCGCGTGATCACCGACGTGACGGATCCGACGCGGTTCACGCCCCTGTTCGTGACGGCGTTCGTCTCGCATCTGGTGGCGATGTGCGCCGAGCCTATCACGGGCCAGCAGGCCAAGGGCAACGCCGCGTATCAGCTCTACGAGCTGACGCTCAAGCGCGCCCGCACGATGGACGGCATGGAGGGCTCGGCGGCGGTCCTGCGCTCGCGGGATCTCATCGATGTACGCGGCGGTGGCGGGGACGCCACCCGAGCATGGCCGCGCTGATCTGATATGGCTGTCGCTATTGCGTGGACGCTCGCGCTCGATGCCACTGGAAGCTCCGGCTTCCAGGGGCTCGCCGACATTGGGAACAGTCGGCTCCTTGCCACGCGCCTCAATCGACAGGTGTGGCGCTCGGCAGATCGCGGGGCGACGTGGACGCAGTTGAGCGATCTGCCGATCGGGGCAGGGGCCGCGACCTCTCGCATCCTCTCCATGGCCACGGACGAGTGCTTGGTCGCCGTCCAGAATGCCGCCGCTGGCGCATTGCACATCTATCGCACTACGGACGGTGGAGATAACTGGACGAAGGTCCACGACACCGTGACGGGGTTCACGCTCACGATCTGCCACGGGTTCCTGCAAACCGGGGCGAGTACCGTCACAGCCTATGGGTCATTCAATCCCACCCTGGGCGGCGGATCGGATTACCACTTCCTGACTTCTGGGGATCGTGGGGCATCATGGACGCCGGGCTCGCTCATCAACGCCACCGTCGCGGGTTCCTCGGTGGGCGGGATGGCCCTGGTCGGCTCCACGTTCATCGCCGGCCAAGCTGATTTCAGTGCTCCCCCGTTCGTCTGGACCTCGGGCGATCAGACGACGTGGACCAAGGTCATCCTGCCCGGCAACACGGCGGGGACAAATGCGAACACGTGGGATCTGGTAGCCCTGAGCGCCACCGCCGCGCTGGCCACGGGTGGATTCATCAACGACAGCGACATTGGCCCGTCGCCAGACCATCAAGTGCTGTGGATCTGGAAGACGACCGACGCGGGCGCGTCGTGGACTCGCGTCCCCAATGCGTCGATAGCCTCGGCCCCGACCGATAACGTCTCCGCTGCCGCCCTGATCTTCTTGGACACGGATATTGCGGTGGTGGGCTACGGCTACACGAATGACCCCGAGATCGGCTGGCGGCACACCGAGGATGGCGGGGCCACATGGGCGGTCAATACCGGCAGCCTCCCGCCCGATGCGACGTTCTACTCCCCCGCGCAGATGGTGTTTTACAACAATAACGACGGCACTGGCCTACTCGTGTCGGCCGCCGGGTGGGACGAAGCCGCGAGCGGCGGCGGCGAAATCTGGCTCGGCGCGGTGACCGGTCTGCCCTTTGAAGAAGACGATCAGCAGGACGCCAGCTCCGCCGTCACGCCTGCCGTCGTCCACTGCTCCGGCGCGGCGTTCGCCACTAAAGGATGCCGGCAACGATGCTGACCCACGATCACGCCTGCGCCGGCTGCGGCAACACGTGGCCCTGCGTCAACCGCGTCTGCACGGACGTGCGCGTGCGCTCCTGTGGCTGTGACGCCCCGGTGCCCGTCGTGGTGACGTGGACGATGGGCCTGGAGGACGCCGGGCATAGCCTGCACGAAGCAGCGCAGGCGTTCCGCATGCGCGGGGACATCGCGCAGGCCGAGGGGTGCTTGCGGGTGCGCGCGGCGCTGCTCCGGCAAGTCCAGCGACTCGCGGGGCGCGGCTGATGGCGGCGCGCGTCTCGGTCATCGTGGGGTTCGCGGCCGGCGTCAGCGAGGTGGAGCAGCGGGCCGTCTACGCCACGCTCGGCACCGGCAAGCCGGTGGGGATGGTGAAGTCCCGTCGGCACATCGTCAAGGTGCTGCCGGAGCGCGTGCAGGAGGTGCTGGCCACGCTCCGCGCGGATGCCCGCGTGGCGTATGCCGAGGTGGACAGCAGCATGCCGCTGGCGCTGACGCCGAACGATCCCCTGCTCTCGGCGCAGTGGCACCACGCCAAGATCGGCACGTCGGGGACGGGCGGGGCGTGGGACACGCAGACAGGCGCGGCGGGGATCATCATCGCCATCCTCGATAGCGGCATCGACGGCACGCACCCGGACCTCACAGGCCGGCTGGTGGGCGGCTACAACACGTTCACGGCGACCGCGGCGGCCGGCGACTGGTTCGGCCACGGCACCAAGGTGGCCGGCGTCGCCGTCTCGACGGGGAATAACGCCATCGGCGGGGCGGGCGTCGCCTACGGGTGCAAGCTGATGCCCGTGGTGATCTCGGACAATACCGGGTACGCCACGGCCTCGCGCATCGCCATCGGGATCGATTGGGCCGCCGATCACGGGGCGAAGATCATCAACATCTCGATCAGTGGCCTCGCAGGGAGCAGCACTGTGAAGGCGGCGGCCGAGGCCGCACGGGCACAGGGCGTGTGGGTGGTGGCCGCGGCGGGCAATAGCGGCACAGTGGACCCGTATCCCGCCACCACGGCCCTGTTCTCGGTGACGGCCACCGATCAGAACGACGCCCTGTGGTCAGGCTCGAGCCGGGGCGCGTTCGTGGATCTGGCCGCGCCGGGCTATCAGATCCGCACCACCTCGCCGGGGGCTACGTATTCCGTCTCGACGGGCACCTCGTTCGCCGCGCCCATCGTGGCCGGAGTGGCGGCGCTCCTGTGGTCGGAGATCCCGACGCTGACGCTGGCCGACGTGGAAACGGCGCTGACGACGACGGCCACGGATCTGGGCACGGCCGGCTACGATCAGAGCTTCGGCTACGGCCGCGTGAATGCGGCGGCGGCCATGGCGTCGATCACCACGCCGACCGCGGACACCACGCCGCCCGTCGTCACGATCACGAGCCCCGCCAACGGGGCCACCGCGAGTGGCAGCCTCACGGTGAGCGTGACGGCCACCGATGCCGGCGGGGTGGCCAGCGTGACGCTCTACCTCGACGGCGCCCTAGTGGGCACCGATGTGCTCTCGCCCTATACCTTCGTGCTGAACACCACGCCGTACACCGCCGGCACGCATACGCTGGTGGCCAAGGCCACCGATGTGGCTGGCAACGTGGGCACCTCGGCGGCCGTTACCTTCACGGTGGCCGCGCCCGTCGTGATCCCGTCCAGCACCGGGACGGTGGTCATCACGTCCGCCGTCATCACGGGGGGCAATCTTCTCACCGTGATCGTGACGGCCTCCGATCCGGCCGGCATCACGAAGGTGGACTGCTACCTCGACGGCGTGCTCAAGCGCACCAAGACGACCGCCACGTCCTACAAGTTCACCATCGGCGTGGGGTCGCTCAGGACGGGCTCACGGCATGCGGTCCAGGTCAAGGCCACCACCGCGACGCCGGCCGAGATTCTCTCCACGGTGGTCGAGGTCGTCAAGTAATGCCCGCCCACCCGTTCAAGACGGGCTTCACGTCCGGCGAACTCACCGAGCGCCTCGGGGCGCGGGTGGACGTATCGAAGTACGCCCAGGGTGCCTCCTGTCTCAAAAACTTCTCCGTGCATGTCCACGGGGGCGCGGCGGTGCGGGCGGGCACCGTCTACATTGCGGAGACGAAATCCTCCGGCGCGTTCCAGTTCGACACGTTCCAGGAAGATGCCTTCGACGTGGAGACGGGCAAGGCCGGCGTCCGCCTGATCCCGTTCCAGTTCTCCATCGATCAGGCATACATGCTGGAGATGGGCAGCGGGTATATCCGGTTCTTCCAGAACCGCGAGCAGATCCTTGATGTGAACGGCGACCCCCTGGAGATTGCCTCGCCCTATACCGGGGACGCGCTCCGGGCGCTCCGGTGGACGCAATCGGCCGACGTGCTCTACATCGCGCATCAGGACTACGCCCCCCGCAAGCTGTCCCGGGTGACGGCGGATCCCACGTTCGTGCTCACCGAGATCACCTTCCTGCCGCCGCCCACCACCGAGGTGCCGCTGACGCTGGCGGCTGATCTCACGCTCTCGGCGGTGAGCGGCAGCGGCGTCACGGCGACGGCCACCAACCCCGTGTTCCAGACGGGGGACGTGGACCGCGTGCTCAAGTCCGGGGCGGGGCGCGCCATCATCAACGCGTTCACGTCGGCCACCGTGGTGACGCTCGACGTGCTGGACCCCTTCGAGGACGTGGGCCCCTTCGCGGCGGGCGACTGGACGCTGGAGGGCTCCCCCTCGGGCACCATGACGCCCAGCGCGAAGGAGCCGCTGCACAAGATCATCGCGCTCACCGGCTCGCTGGATGCGTTCCGCGCCGAGGACGTGGGCAAGTACGTCACGATCCACAGCGGCGTCGTCAAGCTCACCGTCTACTCGTCGCCCACGCTCATGTCGGGCGAGATCCAGAAGCTCCTGACGGCCATCACGGCGGCGCCCGCGGGCGCGTGGACGCTGGAAGCGCCCGCGTGGAGCGTGGCGCGCGGCTATCCGGGCACGGTGGGGTTGCAGGGCCAGCGGTTGCATTGGGCGGGCTCACCGGCGCAGCCGGATACCGGGTGGAGCTCGGTCGTGGCCGACTACGAGAACCACGGCACCGGCGCGGACGACGACGACGCCCTCGTGTGGACGATTGCCCAGGATCAGGTGAACGTGATCCGGTGGCTCAAGTCGCTCAAGACGCTGATGGTGGGCACGACCGGCGGCGAGTTGCGCGTCCACGGCGAATCCGACGGCCCGCTCACGCCCTCCACCATCCAAGTGGACGACGAGAGCCTGTGGGGCGCCGACTTCAACGTGGACGCGATCCGGGTGAGTAACCTCGTGCTCTTCCTCCAGCGTGGGGCGCGCAAGGTGCGGGAACTGGCGTTCAGCTTTGAGGTGGACGGCTACCTCTCGCCCGATCTGTCGCTCCTGGCCGAGCATCTCACGCAGGACGGCATCGTGGAGATGGCGTACCTGCCACAGCCCGACTCCACCTTGCTGGCCATTCGCAGCGACGGCGTGCTGCTCGGCATGACCTACGAGCGGCCGGAGCAGGTGGTGGCGTGGCACCACCACGTCACGGCTGGCACGTTCCAGTCGGTGGCCGTCATCCCCAACGACTGCGGGCACGAGATCTGGGTGGCGGTGGAGCGCGGGTTCCACACGCTCGACAATGCGTTCCAGGCCAGCGCCTTCCAGGCCGACGCCTTCCAGGTGCGTGGCGTGGCGCTGGAGAGCAAGCGGTTTCTCGAGGTGTTCGAGGGGGCACTCAACACCGATGCGGCGCTGGTGTACGATGGCCCGCCCGCGACGCAGATCGCCATGCCACACCTCGAGTCAGCTCCAGCCGCCGCCGTGTGGACCGAGCGCGCGTTCCAGGAGGACACGTTCCAGGAGGATCTGGTGCAGGGCGCGCTCATGGGCGCGGAGACGGGCACCGTGCTGGATGGCCTGTTCACGCTCTCGGCGGCACGCAGCTACGTCGAGGTGGGCCTGCCCTTTGACGCGCATATTGAACTACTGCCCGCCGAGCTCCAACTCGGCAACGGCAGCGCGCAGGGACGGCGGCAGCGGTACAACGAGCTGACGCTGCGGCTGCTCTGCACGTATGGCGACATTCGGGTAGGCCCGCGCGAGCGTGGGTACACCTTGCCGGCGGGGGGCGATCCGCTGGACTGGCAGGGCCAGCTACTCACCTATCCCGAGGGCGAGGGCGGCGGGGAGACGGAGTTCACGGGCGACGTGCGGGTGACGGAGGTCGGCTGGACCCGTGGGAGCCGGCCGCGCATCGTGCGCAGCGAGTCCTTGCCCATCGTGGTGCTGGGCGTGGGCGGCAGCATCCAGGTGGACGATGGCTAGCCTCCTCGTGCGCCCCTACGTGGCCGCCGACTATCTGGCGCTCACCGCGCCCACGTCGATCTTCTTCGTGGCCCCCGAGGAGGCCGCGCGCCAGTACGCTGGGCACCCGGCGTTCACGGCGACGGTGGATGGCGTGCCGGTGGCGTGCGCTGGCATCGTCATCTACTGGCCCGGCGTGGCCGAGTCGTGGGCGGTGCTGTCGGATGCGGGCCGGGCGCATGGCTACTTCGTGACACGGAGCGTGCTGCGGGGGCTCGTGGACCTCGTGCGTCGGCATCGGCTCCATCGCGTGCAGGCCAAGGTGATGGCCGGGTTCACGGTGGGGCGGCGGTGGGTGCAGGCGATGGGCTTTGAGGAGGAGGCGCTCTTGCGCGCGTATGGCCCCAAGCGGGAGGACATGATCTCGTACGTCCTGTTCCCCAAGGAGATGGCATGACCGAGCCGCGCCTCGCGCCCTGTGCCAGATGCGTCGAGTGTGTCGAGATGCCCGACGGGACGCGCCGGCACGCGATCTCGGGTGGCTACGAAGTCAGTGCGGTGGCCCTCATTGGCCTCGCCCTCACGGTGGTGTCCACGGCGGTCGGCGTCTATTCCGCCTACTCCCAAGGCCAGGCCCAGCAGAAGGCGGCGAAGTACAACGCCAAGGTCGCCGAGAATCAGGCCACCGCCGCGCGCAATGCCGCCGCCGTGCGCGAGCAGCAGCACCGGGAGCGCATCCGCCAACTCGCCGGTACGCAGCGCGCCAACTCGGGCGCCTCGGGCATTGCGCTCGAAGGCTCCCCCCTCCTCGTGATGGCCGACACCTTGGAGCAGGCCGAGTTGGACGCGCAGCGCATCCGCTACGGCGGCGAGGTGTCGGCCACCGGCTTTGAGTCGCAGGCGCGGTTGCAGCGGTTCCAGGGCGCGCAGGCGGCGCAGGCCGGCATGATCGGCGCTGGCTCCACGCTCCTGTCGGGGGCGGCCAAGGCCATGTCGTATGGCGGCGGGGCCACCACGTCGAGTGGCGGCGGCACCGACTTCTGGGCCGGCACCCAGACTCCGGCCTACCAGGACTACCGACGGGGGGAGCGGGGCTACTAGCCGATGCCGATCAAGATCCCGCGCTACACGTCGCAGATCGGCATCCCCGACTCCGTGCCCTACGGGCAGGCGAGCGGGGCGGCGTGGGCTGCGCCGTATGCGGCGGCGGCCGGGGGGCTGGATAGCGTCGCCAACACGCTCGGCGCGATCTACAAGCAGTACCAGCAGGAGGCGGCGAAGCTGCAGGCCGCCGAGGCCAGCGTGCTGCGGGAGAACCTTGTCGGCAGCGTCAAGGATCAGTACGCCGGGGCCGAGCTGGACGCGCGCGGGGCCGGGATGGAGCCGGAGCAGTATGAGGCCACCGTGCGGGCGGCGCTGGACCAGCACGTCAACACGGCGCTGGAGCAGGTGCAGGACCCGATGGGCAAGGCCATCATCGGCAAGGAGTTGGCGCAGTGGAAGGCCGGCAAGGTGGTGGAGGCGCGCGGGCAGGCGTGGCGCATGCGCGTGGAGCGCGTCCAGTCCCTCTCAGGCGAGCAGTTGGAGCAGTACGCCAACGAGGCCATCTTCGGCACCGAGCAGACGGCACAGGCCGCCTATAACAAGGGGCTGAAGCTCATCAACGATCTGGTGGTGACCACCGTCTACTCGGGGGAGCAGGGCAAGGGGGCGCTGGCGCTCTACAACGAGAAGGTGGGCACCGGCACGGCCACGCGGTGGTTCAACGATCCGGCGCTGCGGCCGAGCATCCTCAAGCAGTTGGAAGCTGGGGAGTGGATCGGCATCCCGGCCGAGAAGCAGCCGGCGCTGGCCGAGAAACTCGTCGGGAAGCTCAATGCCGAGCGTAAGCAGGCCAAGGACGACGCGCGGGAAGCGACCGAGGAAGCCGAGCGCCGGGCGGTGCTGGCCATTCGGGATGCCGCGACGCCGGAGCAGTTGGCCGACGTGGAGCAGCAGGTGCGCGAGTGGGCGGCCACGCGCACCATCGCGCCCACGTCGGAGCGCCTGGAGCACTTCCTCGGCGTGATCGACAAGAAGAAGAATCCGGCGCTGGCGGATGACCAAGCCACGATCAAGGCGCTCCAGCCGATCATCTATCGGCCGATGGAGAACGAGGCGCAGATCCGCGATGCCGAGAACAAGGTAGACGCCGCGCTCCGTAACGACCGGCTGACGGGGGCGACGCACCGCACGTTCATGAACGAGCTAGACCAGCGCCGCCAGCGCCTCAAGGACGGCTCGGTAGATAAGATCCTCAAGGAGACGCACAACGACATTCAGGCCGAGATCCGCTCCCTGCGGAATCTCAAGGGCATGATGTCGGAGACGTTCGGCTCGCAGGCCGCGCCCGTGGTGGATCAGGCCCTCGCGGAGCTGGACCGAGTGTCGGCGGCCACTCGCGGGAAGGAAGATCCCCGTGAGTGGTGGAACCGCCGCCGCGCGTACTTCATCACGCGCTTGGGGGATGTGGCGACCACCTATGCGGAAGGCGTGCGGACCGGCATCCCAGCCAAGTACCGGCCCGAGGGGATGGACGCGGATAAGCCCGACGTGAGCCTCAAGCTGATCGACCAGGGCGTGGCCAAGCTCCTGAAGGACAAGCCGACGATGACGGACGAGGACTACCGGGCGGTGGGGCGCAGCTTTCAGGATCTCGCCCGTATCTACGTGCAGTTTGGCAAGCTCCGGTATCAGCAGAGCCAAGCCGAGGTGCAACAGAAACTCAGCCCGCCGGCTCCTGCGGCCCCGGCTGGTAAGCGGGAGCGGTAGATGGCCTCCGACATGGTGATCCAGTGGGGCGCGGCGCAGCGCGAGCAGGATGACAGAGCGCTCGATGCGTGGTTGCAGGAGCGCGGGAAGGCGGCGGCCGATGCCGGGCCCATCGCCGCGCCCTCACCTACCGCCGCGCCGGCCAAGCCCAAGAGTACGAACCCGATTGCGGCTGGTGCCTCGGCGGCGTGGGACACGTGGCAGCACGGGGCGACGAACTTCCTCAAGGGGACGGCGCGCTCGCTCAACCCGTTTCGGGGTACGGAGGACGGCTTCCAGTCGATCCCGGTGGGCCAGCAGGTGCTGGGCGTCGTGCAGATGCTGAGCGCGCTGCCGGCGGGGCTGGGGGCGACGGTGCAGCAGGCCATCGGCAATTACGCCCCCGAGAAGGGCAAGGAGATCGCCATTCCGGGCGGGCGCACGGGCCCCGGTCAGCCGCCGAGCCCGGCCGCGTACATCCGCACCATCATGGGCGTGCCGCAGCTCCTGTTCGATCCCGAGACGCGCAAGCAGGATCCTCGGCTCACCGAGCAGATGCTGGCCGAGCCCATCCGGTACGACGAGTTGGCCAACATGGTGGCGCAGCTCGCCATGATGCCGGCCATGAACAAGGCGCTGGGCATGGGCCGCAAGCCCGGGGCCGCAGGTGCGCCCGAAGTAGCAACGGCTCCCGTTGGCCCCGAGGCTCCGCCGCCGGCCACGCTCCGGGCAGCCGATCCGTCCGTGACGCGGATGGGGCAAGCCGCCCCCGCCGCACCGTCCGCAGAAGTCACCATCACCGTCCCGCGCACGCTGGAGGAGTTGCAAAGCGCGATGCTGGGCGGGCGCACGCTGGCGGAGATCAAGGCTGGGCCGGCTCCGGCCGCGCCCAGGAGCCCAGCCGTGCAGACGATGGCGGATCTCCAGCAGAAGATGGCGGCGCAGGTGCGCCCGATGACGCCGGAGGAGATCGCGGCCGAGGTGCGGGCCTCGCTGGAGACGATCCGAGAGGAGACGAAGACGGGATTTGACCAGCCGGCACGGCCACGCTCTGCTGAGGGCGCGCCGGAACCTGCGACACCGGAGGGGCCGCTCGCGAGCGCCGCCGAGGTGGCGACCGAGAAGACGGGCGGCCCACTCAAGAGCCCGACGGATCTCAAGAGCGCCTACGATCTGGCCGTTGAGAAGGTAGACGCGCAACTCCGGGCGGATCCCGAGTTCGCCGCCGAGATGCAGTCACGCTCCGGTGAAGTGCTGGCGGGCGGACTGCCGGCCGGCATGTTCAACGTGGGCATCGTCGCCCGTATGGCGGTCGGCGCGGTGCTCGGCTGCGGCACCGCCGACACGCCGGAGGCGTGCGTCTACCGGGGGTTGATCGGCGCTGGCGTCGGGGCGGTGGCGTCCAAGAGCCTCGCCAAGAAGCTGGCCGGCTCGATCAAGGGCGAGGCCCCCACGTTGGCCGAGGCCGCGCCGCGCGCCAATTCAGGCCGTGTCTTGGCCGACGAGCCCTACCAGCCGAACTACAGCCGGATCGCGGCCGATGCCGACGTGATTCGAACGATGAAGACCATTCACCGCTCGGTGGCCGACAAGATCACCGAGGCGATGAAGCGGCCCACGTCCCACGACGAGACGACGAAAGCGGCCTGGGATCTCATCCAGCAGGGCAAGGTGACGCCGGAGACGCTGCTGCGGGGCGATCCGGTGGCCGTGGACGATCTGCCGGCCTTCGGCAAGGCGGCGCGGGATCTCTCGGTAGGGGCGGCCACCGAGGTGGTGGATCTGGCCAAGAAGGTGGCAGCGGGCGAGACGCTGACCCACGGCCAGCTCCGGGCGGCGGTCAGCCTATCCGGGGCGCTCGCCATCCGGGCACGGAGTCTCCAGACGCGCGGCGGCCAGATGGTCGAGGCGTTCAAGATCAAGGCGGAAGCTCCTGGCACCGGGATGGGCGACCGCAGCGCGCCGGGCCGCATGGCCGATCTGGCGGACGCTATCGCGCCGGGCATGACCGACGCCGAGCTGGCGGCCAGCATCCTGGCCGATAGCCGGGCGGCACGGGTGGGCAAGCAAACCACGTTCATGGCGGCGCTGCCGGGGGCGCTCCTGGAGTCGATGTACGGCTCCATGTTCTCGGGCGTGTCCATCGTCAAGAACGTGCTGGGCAACACCGTGATGCAGCCAGCCGCGATGGGGGCTCGCGCTATCGGGGCCCGGGTGCCGGGGTGGCGGGATCCCTCGCGCGTAGCGGTGGGCGAAGCGTCTGCCATGGCGGATGCGTGGTGGTCTGAGAGCATCCGGCAGATGGGCCTACTGCGCTCGTGGAAGGCATGGCAGGAGCAGGCGGCAGGGCCCGGCAAGATGGGCGAGGTCCGGCACAACTACCGGGCCATCGACACCTTGGCCGATACCCTGGAGGGCACGTCGCTGGAGGGCAGCATCCTGCAGAAGGCCATCCGGGGATGGGGCAGCGTAATCCGCAAGCCGCTCGAGGTCATGAACGCCTCCGATGCCAGCGCCACGGCCATCGCCAACCGCATGGAGTTGGCGGCGCAAGCCCGCCGGCAGGCCGCACTCGAAGGGCTGGCCCGTAACTCGCCGGAGCATACGGCTCGGATCGCCGAGATCGAGGAGAACCCCGCGCTGCTCACCGGCCGGGCGTGGAACGACGTGCGGGAGTTCGCCCTTGAGCAGACGTTCATGAAGGATCTGGAGGGGCGGCTCGGCGGAGCGCTGCAGGCCGGGCCTACGAACGAGTGGGCCAACCTCGTCTACCGGGCCACCATCGCGCCCGTGTTCCGCACCGCCGTACGCGTCATGGAGGGCTCCCTCGACTACTCGGGTAACCCGATCACGCAGGCCATGTCCGCCCGGTGGCGGGCCGACATGCTGGCGGGCGGCGCGCGGGGGCAGACAGCGGTGGGCAAGTGGGCTATGGGGGCCACCGCGCTGGGTACGTTCATGTACATGGCGCTCAACGATTGGGTGACGGGCAGCGCGCCGAGCGATCCGAAGAAGCGGGCCCTGTGGGGCAAGCCCGAGGAGTCGTGGTGGGATCCGGTGAGCGGCACGTATCGCTCCTACAAGGGCCTCGACCCGCTCAGCAAGTGGGTGCGGAACGCGGCCGATCTGGCGCAGCTCTCTCGGGATCTGCCGGAGAACGACTTTCTGCACCTGATGGCGCAGCACACGCTCATCACCGTCAACAACCTCGATTCGGAGAACTGGTGGCTGGGCGTGTCCGACGTGATCAAGCTGTTCACCGAGCGCCACGGCCGCGACGAGCAGGTGGAGGCCGCGATGGATCTGGTCCGCAAGCGCCTTGCCCTGTGGTCCCCGGCCTTCCTGAACGAAGTCCGCAAGGGCACCGATCCCGGGCAGCGCGTCACGCGGCCGAGTGGGGCCATCGAGGATCCCCTGGAGCGCGAGTGGGATGCCTTGGTGGGTAAGTACAAGACGCGCACGCCGTTCTTTTCGGATCAGAAGAACGAGCAGGGGCGCGATCTCTACCCGCTCGCCCGGGATCCGATGACCGGCGAGCACGAGGTGTACGGGCAATTCCCCTTCGCCATCTGGCCGAGCATCCCCGACAAGCGGACGCCGGCCCGGAACGAGATCAGCCGGCTCCAGCCGCAAGGCGTGGGCCGGGTGCCGGATCACATCGGCACGCCACGCGATGCGGGCGGTGGCATCGGCATGGAACCCGCCAAGGCCGGGCAGGTGTCCAGCGGGATCAAGCTCGGGCGGGGCGAGCAGGATCGGTGGGAGGAGTTGAAGACGCAGGTGGTGAAGGATCCCAACGGGCGGCTGCTCAAGGACGCGATGGAGCATCTCATCACCACGTCGCAGTACACGGGCACCAAGGACCGGCCCACGTCTGACTTCCGCAAGCGGGAGCTGCTCTCCCACACGTGGCAGGAGTTCGAGGAAGCGGCCCAGAAGATCCTCCTGCGCGAGCGGCCGGATCTGATGGCCGCCTATCTCAAGGCGCGTGTCCAGCCGGCCATTCAGCGGCAGTCCCCTGTGGATCAGCCCGGGATGCAGCAGCGGGCGCAGGACGCCATCCGGCAGGCCGTGCCCCGCGGCGCCGCCCCCGGCCGGCTGAACCAATGAGCGACGAGTTTTGGAAGAGTCTGCCGCTCATCCTCGCCGCCATCGGCACCATCGTAGTGCCGCTGTATACCGCCTATCAGGCCAAGCAGGCGCGGACGGATATCAACAAGGTGGAGAAGGCGACCAATTCCATGAAGGATGCCCTGGTGCTGGCGACCAAGACGGCGGCCACGCTCGAGGGCATCCAGCAGGGCAAGGACGCCGAGATGGCGCGTCAACAGCAGCAGACGGTGACGAAGGCCGAGGGCGCCGCCGAGGAGAAGGCGCGCACCACGGGTACGCCATGACCGCCACCCCGTCCGAGGAGATGCCCGTGCCCCCGCCCCGCAAGCGCCGCGACGATCCCGAGGCGTATGATCCGCTGGAGGAACGTGGGCTGCACAACGTCAGCAAGGCGGAAGTGATGGCGATGGTCCGCAACGAGATGCAGGGCGGGAGCAGCGTGGCGGTGGAGACGAAGCTCGGTAAGGTGGCGATTGCCGGGCGCGATGCGTTGAGCCTGTTCGTGGTGTTCATCCTCGGCGTGGGCGTGGTGGGGGCCATCTACTACGTGCGCGACACGCAAAAGGACATTGCGCTCGCGGTGTCGAATGAGTCGCGGGCGCGGCGTGTCTCGGACGAGTGGAACCGCTACGGGCACGAGCTGATCCACTACGACGGGCTGCGGAAGGACTGCATCCTGCTCCTGAGCAACGGGCAGCGCGAGGCGGTGAACAAGGAGCTGAACATCACGCGCACGATTGCGCCGCTCCAGTTCCGGTGCGAGTGGCTGGGCGACGCGCCCGCCAAGCCGGTGATGAGCCCGTGAGCTTCGCCCGGGCTGTGGCGTTCACACTGGACCAGGAGGGCGACTGGTCGGACGACGAACTGGGGGGCAAGACCCGCTACGGGATCAGCAGCGTCTACCATCCCACCGTCAACCTCGACACGCTGACGCCCGAGGGGGCGGCGCGCATCTACAAGACCGAGTATTGGGACCGCGTGCATGGCGACTCGCTGGTGGACACCGTGCCCGCCGTCGCGTTCTCCCTCTACGAGGCCGCCGTGAACCCGGGCGTGAACGTGTCGATCAAGCTGGCCCAGCGCGCCCTGCGCGTCAAAGAGGACGGCGTGATCGGCCCCATCACCTTGGGGCGACTCCGTGCCGCTGATCTCCGCTTCGTGGCGGAGCATCAAGTGTTGTGCCTGTTCTACTGGATGTCCCGCCCCGGATGGTCCACCAACAAAGGCGGCTGGTCACGTCGCGGATTTGCCCGCGTGCTCGAGGCCGCGAGACTGGAGATGACGCCATGATCTGGGCCACCGTGAAGTTCTACCTCCTCGTGGCGCTGGCGGGCTTGCTGCTGGGGGGCTGCTCGTTCGCACCCACCGACAAGGTGATCAACGCGCTGGCGAAGGATCCCGCCTCGGCCTACATGCGCGTCAACGGGCCTGCGCCCTATGGCGGCAGTATCATCCTGTGCCGCACGGGGCAGCCGAATGCGAAGATCGCGTGCCGCGACGACGGCATGTCGGTGGAGAGTACGCAGGGGCCCGCCATCGTGCCCGTGCCCGTCACCATCGTGCCTAGGCCCAACGTCCCATAGCCGGCCGCCCGGCGCGCGGTAGCATGGGAGGAGAGGAGGGCTGATCGCTATGGGCATCATCGAGTTCATCGTCATTGCCCTGATCCTCGGCGTGATCGTCTGGCTCATCCAGACCTACGCGCCCATCCCGGCGCAGTTCAAGACGATCATCCTGTGGGCGGCCATCATCGTGCTGCTCTTGATCCTGCTCAACGCGCTGGGCGTCATCGGCCGCGACTGGCAGATTCCTCGGCTGCGGTAACATGCCGAGACGCCACCACCACGCGCCCAAGGATGATCGGCGCTCGCCCACGCGGCGGCGTCATGGGGATGCCGCTCTCGTCAAGATCGTCACCACGCTCGGCAAGCTCACGAAGGAGATGAAGGCTATGGCCATCAAGATGTCGGATATCGTCGCTGCCCTGACCCCGCTGACTGACGCGGTGACCGCGATGGAGACCGTCGTGGACAAGCTCGTCGCCAAGATCCAGGAGCTCGTCACCAGCGGCGCGTCGCAGGCCGAGATGCAGGCCGCGCTGGACGAGATCACCAAGGACCGGGACCGCCTCGTCGCCGCCGCGCTCAAGGGCACGGTGGCCGACCCCGCGGCCCCCTAAGCACCGGGCAGGCGGCGGCTAGCTGAACGGCCGCCGCTTGCTCGCGTAGGGGATGTCCGGCACCCGCGGGCTGAACTCTACCGGCCGCCCCCGCGTCAGCGGCGCCTTAGCCCGCCGCGCTCGCGCCTGCCCAGTGGCCGAACACCGGAGCGAGCAGTAGCGTTGACCCTCCTCGCCCATTCCCCTGATCCCGCACACGGGGCAGCGGTAGGGATGCGTGGCCTCAGGGCGCGGCGCGGTGTCGCGCAGCCGCGGGGGCTCCCCCACCTGGACGGTGTGCCCATTTGAGCAGGTGTAGACCACGTAGGCGAAGTCCCGCAGCGCGTCCATCTCGCCCCGGTTCAGCACGAGGAGCGCCCGGCATTGCCCGTGGGGGCAGGCGGCGGGCAGCGTGGTGACGATCATGGCGTCTGCTCCTGTGGCGGCGGCCCGATCTTGCACCCGTACCGCTCGGCCAGCGCGTGCGTGGCGTTGAGCATGCCCTGCACGATGGCGATGCGCTCCTGGGGCGTGTACGTCTGGATCGGCCAGAGCAGCGACCAGCGATACTCGGCGTCGTAGGCGATGACGATCTGGCAGCGGACGGGCGGGGCGAGGAGATCGCTCGTGGGGGAGCGGAGCCAGCCGAGGAGGCGGCGGATCACAGCGGGAGCACCTGCTGCGCCAGCCGCTTGGCGGCGATCTCGCAGTACCGCTCCTCGATCTCGATGCCGATGGCGCGATTGCCCATATCCTTGGCGGTTCGCAACGTCGTGCCAGAGCCGCAGAAGGGGTCTAAGACGATCCCGCCAGGATCAAGCCCGTAGATCAGCGGAGTGCGGACTTGCCCCTGCCCCCACTTGTGGAGCACCGCGCCTGCCCACGCTCCAGGCTCGACGGAGAGTTCGTCTGAGATGCACTTGTTGTGCGCCGGCCATGTCATCGGCCAGCCGTTCGTGAACCACAGCACGGGCTTGAAACACGCCTCGACGTGGAATCCCCACATCCGTGGCCGCGCGCCGTCGTTCGGGACCGTACACAGCCAATGCCAGCGGTAGACCTTCGAGAGCGTGGCGATCACGTGGGGCACTTGGTAGTGGCCGCAGAACGTGAACAGCGATCCACCGGGCTTGAGCACGGGAGCAGCGAGCGTCAATGCATCCCAGCAGTGGGCGAACGCTTTGGGATAAGGCGGGTCCGTGAACACCATATCCACGCTGGCGTCAGCGAGCCCCGGCAACACCTCCCGGCAATCCCCGTGGTAGATCGTGATGCCGTCCTGCTCGTAGTAGGGGGTCACGGTGCGACTCGGGCGAAGATCACGAGGCATACTAGCCCCACGGGGGGCGTGCGAAGCGGGAAACTCGTGAGACTCAGCACGCCCGCGATGACGGCGGCGGCCGACCACGGATCCCCCCACGTCACCCCGCTGCCCACGCGGTAGACGAGCAGGGCGACGGTGGCGAGGCCGGCGAGTCCGTACTCCCACGCGAGGTGGGCGGGACAGCAGTGGAGATCCCCCTTCGTCAGCTGCGTGTGGTAACCCGCTTCCCACCTGAACAATGCCCGCGCCATCGTGTCGGGCCCCTCGCCCCCCCACCCGGCCTCCCGCCGCTGCCGCCACGCCAGCCGGAGCGCCCGGCCCCGGACGGCTAGGGAGTCGATAGAACTCCCCCGCGGCGTCACGTCCAGGAGCCGCCACAGGGGGCCCGGGAGCGTGTGTTCATAATCGTGCTCACTCCGCGCCCAGACGGCCCCTAGCGCGGCGGCTAGGGCCCCCAGCGTGGCGCTGAGCAGGAGCCCTGAGCCCGCTAGCACGGGCAGGCCCACCGCCAGGGCGGCCAGCGCCCCCCACGAGGGCCCCGTGATCCACAGGCCGAGCCCCAGCGCCGGCCACAGGCCCCACGGGGCGAAGGGCAGGCACAGGGCAAGGTAGGCCGCCGCCATCGTCCGCTGGCCGAAGGTGCCGGAGGGGGAGCGGCCCTCCTCGGGGTTGAGCCGCCGGCGCTGCCACTCGAGGATGCCCACCGTCACCACGCCCCAGGCCACCCAGGCGAGGGGGACGACCTCGAGCGTGGCCCGGGGCACCGCCCGCACCGCGAACCAGCCCGCCGCCACCGCCATCCACGCCACCAGGGGGCCGAGCTCCCGGTGGGAGCGCCAGCGCCAGGAGAACCAGAAGGCCAATGGGGCGAACACGGGCTCGGCCATGGTGAGCCAGAGGCCGGCGGCCAGGAGCGTGCCCCGGAGCCACCAGTCGCGGGCGCGGCGGAGGTGATCCGTCGTGAGTTGGGGCACGGGCAGGAAGGGAGCGAGCGACGCGCAGAGGGCCACGAGCCACGTCACGGGGTGACGAGCCGGATCTCGGTCGCATCCCGCGTGGTGCGGAGACAGTAGATCGCGCCGCGCACGATCAGGTGATGCTCGAAGCCGGCCCGGTGGCACGCGGCCTTGGCGGTGCGCTCGAGGTAGACGAGCACGCCGAGGAAGCCGAACACGAGGGTGATGGCGAAGGCCACGGCGAGGCGGGCCAGCGCGTGCGTGAGCCAGCGCATCACTGATGCCCGTGGAGTGGGCACACCTTCTCGCCCCGCCCCGCGCACGCCAGCGCCGCGCACTCCCAGGCGTGGGGCTCCCAGCGGCGGAGGGGGGAGGCGCAGGTGTGCGTGTGCAGATCGAGTTGGCGTTCGGCCGCCGCGTGCCCGAGGATGCCCACCATCGCCGCCGTCACGAGCGGGCGCCACTCGGCCATGAACAGAGCGAGGTAGGCCGCCCCGATGACGAAGGCCAGCACGGGGAGGGCGAGCAGGGGCCAGGCGTTGAACGGTGTCATGCCGTCTCCAGAATTATTCCCACATAGAGCGCCGGCTTGAGCCGGCGCCGCTGGCTCGCGCGCTTCCCCACATCCAGCGCCTTGCCCCTGCGCCTCTCTCCACGCCGCCGGTCCATCACCACCGTGACGCGCCCCTGCGCGATGGCCTGCTCGATGGTCACCGCGAGATTGTCGGCGCCGGGCTGCCTCGCCACCAAGATGGTCACCCCGCCCCCTCCCTGACGCGCGCGAGGGTCATCGGATGGCCTTTCCAAAGAGCTTCGGGGCATATGCGAAACACGCGGAGAGGCCGATACAGACGAGGACGATGGCCCCGATGAATCGCAGCATGGCCCAGATCGTCGCGCCGATCCCATAGAGCGCGATGCCGAACTCGCACGCGCTCACCCTCTCCCCCCGTCCCCCGCCGAGGGGGCGGGCTCGCCGAACGTGTCGATGATCCAGTGCGCGAACGCGAGGGCCGTCGATGGCGAGAGATAGTTGGTGTAGGTTGTATTCAGGTACAGGCGCGGCTCTCCCTGCTGCCCTGAGTTGACCATAGCCATCGCTTGCGCTGCCGTTCGCGGGTTACCGCATGTGACCTCCGGCAAAAAGAACGCCGGAGGCTCAGAAGCCGTCCGCGCCCACTCCCCCGCCCGGCTCACGCCCCCGCCTCCTTGGCGAGGCGCTGGGCGCGGAGGTGTTCAGGCAGTTGCTCCATGAGCGCGTACTGTCCGCGCGCGTGGTGGCACTGGAACGTGTAGACCGGCGTGAAGTTCTCGGCCTTGTCCTGCATCGTCCACCAGCCGATGCGGAATCGCTTGACCACCTTCGCATCCTTGTACAGCCAGCACTCGGCCGCGCCCTGCCCGTTGTAGAAATCGTCGGTGCAGCCTGAACACAGCGCCTTACTCTTGGCCGGCTTCACGTCGTCTCTCATGCCCCCTCCTGGTGCCGGATGGCGGCGGCGATGGTCTCGCGGACGCGCATCGGCCTGAATCGCCACGTTGCGCAGCAGTCGGTGCGGCCAGCGTAGGATGCCTGTTTGGTGGCGCACCACGCGCGGGCCGCAGATCTCGACATAAAGAGCAGCGCCCGCGTGGGCTCGCCGGGATACGCAGCGGGGTCCGGGCCATTCCAGCCCGTCCCGAGCAGCATCGGCCGGTCGCGCGTGTCCCCAGAGAACACGACGCCCCACAGGAGTCGCTGCCACGGCTTCGCCCTCACGGCCTCGGCGCCTCCGGGGCGCGCGGGGGCGGGGTGGCCTTGCATCCTCGGTGATCGGCGGTGAACGCTTTGCCGGCCGCGATGAACACGTTGAGCGAGACTGGCAGCGCCATGCGGTACGACTCGCCGCAGCGTAGGCACTCCTGCTGGCCCGCCGTCTTACCCGGACGCGAGCCGTCGTGAATCACGATCCACGAGTAGCGCATCACGTCCTCTCCCCCTCCCGGCGGCGCGGGGTCAGCATGAGCAGGAGAAGAACTGGCCGCGCTTCTCGCGCTCGACGCTCTTGCCGGTGACGACTTCGTAGAGCGACCAGAACTCCTCCTGATACTCCGGGAAAGTGTCGCGCCATTCCTCGGAGCCCATCTGGACGGTGTACTCCTCCCCATCGAGCCAGTCCGCAGCGGCGCGCATCAAGCCGTTGTAGCCAATGTCCACCGCGGCGGCGATCTCCGCGATCCGCTTGCGCGCCGCCTCCTGCGGTTCCATCGGGACGGGAAGCACCCCCGCTTCCGGCTCGCGCCCCACGAATGCCGGGTGCGTCCACTCGTGCCGCAGTGACGTGATCGTGTTCGGCAGGAGGAACATCCAGCACCGCTCCCCGGGTTGCACCACGTCCACAAGGAACGGGTCCACGATCCCGACAATGGGCTGCCCGGCCCGCCCGATCCTGTCGCCCTCGATGATGCCGACGCGCTCGCCTGGGCTCAGCACTTGCCCGGCCGTCATCGGCACCACGGCGACATGGATCGCGTCCTTGGCCTGAGGCTCCCGGAGAATCGTGCCCAGCGTGAACTGCGCGCCCCGTTCACTCATTCCGCGTTCACTCATGCCCC
>Ga0070699_100000918_pt1 | contig 27460 bp, 23 predicted proteins | sample KBSK1503metaG_FD_65473 | JGI IMG/M metagenome (GOLD analysis project Ga0070699, IMG submission 65473) | Corn, switchgrass and miscanthus rhizosphere microbial communities from Kellogg Biological Station, Michigan, USA - KBS K1-50-3 metaG | ecosystem: Host-associated > Plants > Roots >...
GGTCCCCGAGAAATCGCAGATTTCTTGGGGTGGTTCATCGGGGTCCCCGAGAAATCGCAGATTTCTTGGGGTGGTTCATCGGGGTCCCCGAGAAATCGCAGATTTCTTGGGGTGGTTCATTGCTCACCTCCGGTCGTGTAGCCCATACGCCGGGAGACGGCGTCCGCTGTTCTTCGCGCGAGGTCACCCAGCTCGGGCAGGCGCTGCGAGGTGACGCGGTAGGACGGCCCCGACACGCTGACCGCTGCGATGACATGACCGTCGGCGCCGCGGACAGGCGCGGCCACGGCGTTGAGGCCGAGCTCGAGCTCCTCCAGCGTGAAGGCGTAGCCCTCGTCCTGGACCCTCAGGAGCTGCCTCTCCAGGAGATGGCGGTCGACGATGGTCCGCGGCGTCAGCCTCTGCAGCGGCCGTTGGAGCAAGCGCCAGCGCTCCTCGCCCGGCATGAACGCCAGCAGAACCTTGCCGTTCGAGGTGCAGTGCAGAGGCGTCTGCTTGCCGACCCAGTTCACGTTCACCAGCTGGTTGACCGGGGTGATCTGGTCGATGTTGATGACCTGGTCGCCCTGCAGGATGGCCAGGTTGACCGTTTCCTCGGTGGTACTTGCAAGGTCGCGGAGGCCGGGGCGGGACGCCTTCACGAGGTCCATCGCCGCGGTCACGGAGCCGGCAAGACGGATGAGCCCGTGGCCGAGGCGGTATTTCTCGGTGTCGGGGTTCTGGTCGACGAGGTCATGACGCTGGAGGGTCGCCAGCAGGCGGTAGGCGGTTGATTTGTGAACTCCGAGCTGGCGTGCCAGGTCGGTGACGCCGAGCTCCCCACCGGTGTTGGCGACCAGGTCGAGAATGGTCAGGCCGCGGTCGAGGGCCTGGACTGAGTTGTTGCGCATCATGAAACTGATGCTCATGACCCAACGCCACTATACCTGGTTGCGCAGATTGCGCACTACTTGCAGATCGTTGGAGCGCCCTCAGCCGGCGCGGTGCCCCACCCTTACACGGGTGCAGATACGTCTGGCACGCGGACTGGCTGTCCCGGCGGCTCTCAGCTCGCCCCCGGTCGGCATCGGCATCGTTCTCTTGGTCGCCCTGGCCCTGCGCGCGCACCGCTGCTGGCCAGAGGTCAGATCGACCACGACGAGGGCGTCTACTGGCAGTCGCTGCGCTCCCTCGCGGCCGGCCACCAGCTCTTCGCATCGGTCTACCGCTCGCAGCCCCTCTCTACGCGTTCTTGCTCACCTGACCGCGGTGCGAGGCGGCCAGGGCTCGCCTGGCCGCGTTCGATGCCGTCTCAACCAGACGGGTGCATTCCCGAGCGCGACCGTCCTCGATGCCCGCCGCGGTGAGGTTGATGGCGACGAGCTCGGCCGCGGCGCGGACCCCGGCCTCCGCCAGCACCGCTCCGCTCAGGGCGTCGCCGCAAAGGCTGGGGTTGCCGCGCTCGGCCAGCTGAGCAGCGAGCTCGGCGACGGTCGCGCCCAGACGTGCGATCTCGCACGGCACGTCCGCGGCCGCCGAGAGGGCTGCCCGGATCCGCTGCCGGCGACCAGCGCCCACACCTCCACTTCGACGAGCGTCGACAACCCGTCCGTATGCGGCCGCGTCAGCCTGGGCCAGCGTGGTCGCCCGCCTCTGCCAGCCGTGTGCCCGCTCGGCCAGGACCGCCGCTTCGTCAATCTGATTCTCCGAAAACCGAGCCGCCATGGCGACGAGGCCAGCCGCCAGCGCAACCCCGATCGCCGCGGCGGCGCCGCCTCCTGGAGCCGGCTGGCGGGATGCAACGAGCTCCAGGAATCGCCGGAGCGGCTGCTTGGCATAGTCCGGTTGGACTTCGCCACTCACGACCTCTATGAAAGACCCACGATCCGGCCCTGCTCGTCGATGTCGATGTGCTCGGCAGCCGGTTTCGACGGCAGCCCCGGCATCGTACGCATGTCGCCGCAGATCGGGTAGATGAACCCAGCCCCGACCGCCGCCCTCACCTCACGGACGGGCAGCACCCAGTCGGTGGGCGCGCCCTTGAGAAGAGGGTCGGACGAGATCGAAAGATGCGTCTTTGCTATGCACACGGGGAGCTGACGCAGGCCGTTGACGTCGTATGACTCCAGCTGCCGGGACGCCTGCAGGTCGTACTCGACGGCGCGGGCGCCGTAGATCCTCGTTGCGACGATCTCGATCTTGTCCCGCAGACAGGCCTCGTCCGGATAGAGGAACTGAAAGTGGTTCGGCTCCGCCGCGGCCTCAGCCACCGCCTGGGCCAGCTCGGCCGCGCCTCTACCGCCGTCCGCGTAGTGGGTGCAGACCGCCGAACGCACGCCCAACGCCTCGGCCTCGGCGCCGATGGCGGCGTGCTCCGATGGGTGGTCGGTCGGGAAGGCGTTGATCGCCACCACGGGCGTGACGCCGTGGACGCGAATGTTCTCGATCTGCTTGCGCAGGTTGACGGCGCCCTCGTGGACGTGCTCCGGGTTCTCCGCGAGCAGCTCGGCCGGCAATGGCCTGCCGGCCGTCACCCGGTACCGCCTCGAATGCACCTTGAGGGCTCGCACGGTCGCCACGATCACGGCGGCGTCCGGCGTGAGCCCTGAGGTGCGGCACTTGATGTTGAAGAACCGCTCGGCGCCCATGTCTGCCCCGAAGCCGGCTTCGGTGACCAGGAAGTCGCCGCACCGGATGGCGATCAGGTCGGCCAGAACGGACGAGTTGCCGTGGGCGATGTTGCCGAACGGTCCTGCGTGAACCAGGACCGGGGTGTGCTCCAGGGTCTGCAGCAGGTTCGGCTTGATGGCGTCCCGCATGATCACGGTCATGGCCCCGGCGGCGCGCAGCCGCTCGGCGGTGATGGAATCGCCGGTTGTCGTCCTGCCGATCGTTATCCGTCCCATGCGCCGGCGCATGTCCTGGAGCGACGTAGACAGGGCCAGCACCGCCATGACCTCGGAGGCGGCTGTGATGTCGAATCCCGTCTGCCGGATGACGCCGTCCTCCCGAGCGCCGAGCCCCACGATGATGCTGCGCAGCACCCGGTCGCTGACGTCGATGACGCGGCGCCAGGTGACGCTGTGGCGGTCTACGTGGAAAAAATCGTCGTGCTGGTGCACGTGGTTGTCGATCATCGCTGCGAGCAGGTTGTGCGCGGCAGTGACCGCGTGCATGTCGCCTGTCAGGTGTAGGTTGAGGCGCTCCATCGGCACCACCTGGCTGTAGCCACCGCCGGCGGCTCCGCCCTTGAGGCCGAAGGTCGGGCCCATGGACGGCTGCCTGATGGTCACGATCGCCCGCTTGCCGATGTGGCTGAAGGCCTGGCCAAGCCCGACCGTCGTCGTGGTCTTGCCCTCGCCCAGCGGCGTGGGCGTGATCGCGGAGACCACGACGTACTTCGCCTTCGGGCGGTCCGCCAGCTCTTCCAGCGCTTCGAGCTTGATCTTGGCCACGTCATCGCCGTAGAGCTCCAGGAGATGGCGTCCGATCCCCATGCTGGCGGCAACGCCGTGGATCGGATGCAGCCTCGTGCTGCGAGCGATGTCCAGGTCTGACGGAAATGCCATGTGACCAAAACCTCCGTGTCAGCTCATGACCCGATGTCCAGGTCTGACGAAAACGCCATGTGACCAAACCTTCCGCCGCAGCTCATGACGCCGTCGCGTCAAGCTCTTCGAGCATTTCGCGTCTCCACCGCTCCGTAGCTTCGAGTTCGTTGAACGTGAAGACGTGGAATCCCGCGACCTTCAGATCCGGTCTGGCCAGGACTGGCGCCAGGCCGTTGACCAGCCGGTCTGGGCTGAAGCCGCCCGGCTCGACGAAGCGCCGGAACCACGTGCCGTGGCCGCGCAGGAATCGAGCCGACTCGCCGACGCCGATCTTGAGTGAGATGCGCAGCAGCTTGGCTGGGTCGGTGAGGCCCGGAAGACCGAGATGGATCGGCAGGTCGACGCCGCGCTTCCGGACACGCCTCACCCAGGCGGTGATGACCTTGGGGTCGAAGCAGAGGTTGCTCACGATGTACGTCGCGAGGCGCCGCTTGTCCCACATGGCCTGGATGGTCACGTCGTCGTGGATGAGCGGATGGCTCTCGGGATACCCGGCGATCCCGATCTCCCGCAGGTCGTGCCCAATCGCGGCCATCGCGGTGAGAAGGTCCATCGCGCCCGCGAACTTGCCGACGGGCTGCGGCCGATCGCCGGCGACGACGAAGACCTCTCCAAGACCGGCCGCCGCGATCCGCTCGAGGATCTGACGAAGATGCGCCTCGCTGGTCACCAGCCGAGCCGACAGGTGCGGCACGACCTCGTAGCCGCGGTCGACCAACCGCTCAGCGAGGTCGAGGGTGGGGTCGAGGCCCCTGACCGGAGAGGCCGTAACCGTCACCTTGATGGTCCTGGGGACGTGGGCGAGCACTTCCTGCTCCACCCGGCCCGTTGGGATCACCTCGTAGCGCGGCCGGCGAAGAGCGGCCACCAGCGCGAGGCGTGGCGGGCTCTGCGCGAGCACCCTCACGAGTCGGGGACGGCGTGCCACAGACTCCAGCATCGGCCTCCAAGCCAATGTCCCTCCGAGACATGTTGCAGTATACGCGCCTGTCGCTTATCGCGCAACAGTCTTGCGATGGCCGAGGCGTCGAGACAGCTCGTCGGCTGCGTCCCGGGTGCGGTTGGCAAGAGCCTCCATCTTGTTCGCAGGCAGGCGGTGCGATGGCCCCGACAGATCGATCGCCGCCACGACCTGCCCGTCCGCGGACCGGACCGGCGCCGCGATCGCACTCAGACCCACCTCCAGCTCCTCGGTGGCCAGCGCGTGGCCGGCACTGCGAATTGTCTCGAGCTGCGCCTCGAGCGCTGCTCGCTCGACCACGGTCCGTGGCGTGTATGCGGGCAAGGGCCGTTCGAAGGTGGCTTGCCGGAGCGAGTCGGGCCCGAAGGCCAGGAAGACCTTGCCGCTGGCCGTGCAGTGCAGCGGCGTGCGGCGTCCGAGCCAGTTGACGCTCACGACTGACGACGACCGGGCAACCTGGTCGATGCTCACGATGGCGCCTTCAGCCAGGAGATCGAGAGTCACGGTCTCGCCAGACTCGTCGGCCAGAGGCTCGATGACGGAACGCGCCTCACGGCGCAGGTCGAGCTCGGCGTTGACGCCGGCGGCCAGCTGGGCCAGCCGCGGGCCGAGGCGGTACTTCGCGGTGCTGGGGTCCTGCTCCACCAGCCCGTGCCGAGCCAGCGTGGCGAGCAGGCGGATCGCGCTCGACCGGTGGACGCCAAGCACCCGCCCCAAGTCCGCGCCGCTCGACCAACCGCTCTCCGCCAGCACTTCCAACGCACTGACGGCTCGGTCCACCGACTGAATCCCCGCGCCCTCTCGAATCGCAGCGGTGTTGCTCATCGCGCAACAGACTACCGCGTCGAAGCAAGTTGATTGCTCGTACCAATCCGTTGACGGCGGAGCTGACGGGTGCTAGGGTCGGATCGAACCGATATATCCGGCGTGTATGGGTGAGATACAACCGATGAAAGGATCTGCGGTGAGTGCAGCTGAAGGCGCGAGCCAAGAGCGCGAAGGTGAGCTTGGGCCACTGCCGACGGTCGTCCTACATCAGCTCTCAGCGCCGTCGCTCAGCGAGCGTGCATACCTGCGGATACGGGACCTGATCGTCACCCTCGAGCTCAAACCCGGGTCGGTGATCGAGGAGGGCCGCCTCTGCCGCCAGCTCAACCTGGGGCGCACCCCGGTTCGCGAAGCCTTGAAGCGGCTGACTCACGAAGGGCTGGTCAGGAGCGTTCCCAACCGTGGCACGTTCGTGATGGACATCAACATCACCGATCTGGCTCGCTTGACCGAAGTCCGGGTCGAGCTGGAAGGCCTCGCAGCCAGGCTGGCCGCCGAACGCGCCAACTCGGAAGACCACCTGGCCATGCATGTCCTCATAGCTGAGCTGGCAGGGCTCACTGAGATGGAGCCGCACCATCTCATCCAGTTCGACCAGCGCATCCACCGCGTCATCTGGCAGGCCGGCCACAACCGGTTTCTCGAGGACACCTGCGAGCAACACTTCACGCACAGCCTCCGGCTGTGGTTCCTGGTCATCCACCTGGTCGACCTCAAGGTTGCGGTCGAAGAGCACGGCCGGCTGCTCGACGCAGTAGTTGCCCGCGACGGACCGCGGGCGCAGGATATGATGCGTCGCCACGTGACCGGCTTCGAGGCCGAGGTCCGCAGGGTGCTGTAGGGACAAGGAGGGAGGGATCTTGACAAGGGTCTTCTATGCGACTGACCTTCACGGCTCAGAGGTCTGCTGGCGCAAGTTCCTGAACGCCGCCAAGTTCTATCGCGCCAACGCCCTGATCTGCGGGGGTGACATGACCGGCAAGGCGATCATCCCGATAGTGGAGGACGGCACCGGGTACGAGTTCACGTTGGCCGGCAACCAGCAGCACGTCGCCGCGGAAGAGGTCGATGACGCGATGACGCGGGTCCAGCGGCGCGGCTACTACCCGGTGCGGATGTCTTCCATCGAAGTGCGCGAGCTAGAGGCTGATCCGGCCCGGCTGGGCCGGCTCTTCACCGACCAGATGTGCCAGACGGTCGAACGCTGGCTGAGGATGGCCGAAGACCGGCTCGCCGGCTCCGACGTTCAGTGCTTCGTCTGCCCCGGCAATGACGACGAGCCGGCCATCGACGACGTCATCCGTGCCGCAAGTCGGGTCCACCACGCCGAGGGCAGGGTGATCGACATCGATGGCTTCGAAATGATCTCGACCGGTTGGTCCAACCCCACTCCATGGAGGACCCACCGGGAAGAGCCAGAGCCGGATCTGGCGCGGCGGATCGAGGCCATGGCCGGCCAGCTGCGCGACCCGCAGTGGGCGATCTTCAACTTCCACCTTCCGCCTTTCGGCTCGAAGCTCGACGAGGCACCCGCGCTGGACGAAGACCTGCGGCCCACCCACGGAGGCCGAGCGCTGCGACCTGTGGGCTCGACTGCGGTCCGGGACGCCATCAGCAGGTACCAGCCGCTGCTTTCGCTGCACGGCCACATCCACGAGAGCAAGGGCGCGACCAGGCTCGGCCGCACGCTCGCGATCAACCCAGGCAGCGCCTACGAGGAGGGGGTGCTCATGGCGGCGATCATCGAACTCGATCCCAGGAAAGGGATCAGGAGCTATCAGCTCGTGAGTGGGTAGGAGGTGGTCAATTGGTGAGCCGGACGATCGATACAGAACGGCTGAGGAGGGATTGAAGTGGACTCAGTCGCCGGTGGTTGTGAATCGGCGGGGCGGCCGACCCTCTTCTTGAGGAATGCGACCGGGCTGGTAAAGGCCTGGTCAGCGTTCGACGCTTTCATCTACTCGTTCATGTCGGTCAACCTGGTCGCGCTCGGGTTCTACACCTATACGTTTCTCTACACGATCCCGAGCGGCAACGCGCTGACCGCGGTCATCGTGGCCGGCGTCTTCGTGACGTTCCTGGTCATCACGTACTCGGCGTTGGTGACCGCCATGCCGCGAGCCGGCGGCGACTACACCTGGCAGAGCCGCATCCTCGGCGGCGGGCCGGCCTTCGTCCTGGCGATGACCGGGTGGTGGTTCATCCTCTGGCACTGGACGCCGATCTACGCCAGCATCTTGAACCTGGAGGTGTTCGCTCCGATCAGCGCCACCATTGGGCGCTCGGACTGGGCCACCTCCTTCGGCTCGAACACCGGGACCGGGCTGTTCGTCACCTGTCTGGTCGTGCTGGCTTTCGTCGGCTTCTATATCACGCTGGGCATGGAGCGGTACGCCAAGGTCCAGAAGGCCGCGTTCTACTCCGGGCTGGTCGGGTTGGCGATCGTGGCCCTGCTGCTGCTCTTCAACGACCAGAATGCGTTCCACCAGGCAGTCAACCGGGAGGCCGCCAACCTCTTCGGCACCAAGGGCGACGCCTACCAGCAGACGCTGGACGTGGCCAAGAAGGGCGGGTTCAGCCCAGGCGGCTTCAACGCATTCACCCTCGGCCCGACGCTGTTCATCATCCCCTGGCTGATGTTCTACCTGCTCTGGCCCAACTGGGGTGCCACCCTCTACGGCGAGGTCAGGGGGACCCGCGACTATCGGCGGATCTTCACCAGCATGTTCTCGGGGCTCTGGGTCACGGTCATCCTCTCCATCGTGGTGCTGCTGCTCCTGGCCAGGACGGCGGGCTGGGAGTTCTTCAACGCTGCCAGCAACAACTACTGGGGCGCGGCGAACAACAACCCGCTCCCCATCTGGCCTCATCCGGTCATGCTGGCCGGTTGGCTTGTCGACAACCATGCGTTCCAGGTAGTGCTCCTGGTGCTGATGAGCGTCTGGTTCTGGGGGTGGTCGGGAACACTCTTCCTCTCCTCCACACGCGTCATCTTCGCTGCCGCCTTCGACCGGGTGCTGCCCGAGTGGGCCGCCGCAATTTCAGCGAAGCGGCGCGTCCCCTACGGCGCCCTGCTGTTGATGGTCGTGCCGGCGCTGGTGCTCTCCGCCCTCTATTCGTACGTGCACGGCTTCAGCACCCTGATCCTTGACGCGACCATGGTGATCGCCGTCACCTACCTCGGCAGCGTCATCGCCGCGGCCATCCTGCCCTGGCGGCGCCGGTCCATCTTCGACAACTCGCCGATAGCCGGCATCCGCATCGCTGGAGTACCCGTCATCACCGTCGCAGGCGTCGTCACGGGCGCCTTCCTCCTCTTCAACATCGTGAAGTGGATCACTGATACGACGTACGGGATCAACAACTCGACCTCATTCATCTATCTGGCCTTCTTGTACGTGCTGGCGATCGTGGTCTACGTGGTGGCGCTGCTCTACCGCCGGCGGCAGGGCATCGATCTGCGTGCGATCCATGCCGAAATCCCCGTCGAGTAGTTCATTGGTCGGAGGTGGAGGCACCGAGCCTCCGCCTCCAGCCGCACTGGAGGTCTGGCCCCGTTGGTGATCGACAGCACGCTCCGCGCCTATCAGTCGCCGACTCGGATGGCACATGGCCTGGGCTCGCTCTCGGCGCTCGGTGAAGAGGCGCGGGGTATCGGCATCACACGACCACTGGTGGTCACCGACGCGGGGATCGTGAGCGCGGGCCTGCTGGACGAGGCGGCCGGCAGTCTTCGCGCCAGCGACCTCGAGCCTGTGGTGTATGCGGAGGTGCGGGCCAACCCGGGCGTTGAGCTGGTCGACGCCGGGGCTCGCCTCTATCGCTCCGAGGGCTGCGACGGCCTGATCGCGATCGGCGGGGGCAGCTCGATGGATACGGCCAAAGGGATCGGGGTGGTGGCCGCCCACGGCGGCAGCATCGGACAGTACGAGTGGGGGCGCGACCCCATCCACTCTCGTGTCCCACCGTTGGTGGCGGTGCCGACGACGGCCGGAACGGGCAGCGAGGTCACGCTGTGGGCGGTGATCACCGATCCAATTCGGAAGGTGAAGTTCAACGTCGGCGGCACGCCGAACATCGCGGCCTGGGTGGCTCTTGTCGATCCCAATCTCACGCTCGACCTGCCTCCCCCGGTCACCGCCGGGACCGGAATGGACGCGCTGGCGCACGCGGTGGAGTGCTTCACCATGGCCAACCACCAGCCGTTCACTGACGCGGTGGCACTGCTGGCCATGGAGTACTGCGGTCGCTGGTTGCGGGTGGCCTTCGCCCAGTCTCACAACGTCGAAGCCCGGTACCACATGAGCATGGCTGCCATGCTGGCGGGGCTGGCCTACGGAACGGACTCGGCCGGTGCGGCGCACGCCATGAGCCAGACCGCCGGCGGTGTGCATGACGTGCCCCACGGCGCGCTCACCGCCCGCTTGCTGGCGCCCGTCATGGAGTACAACTACGCTGGCGAGCCGGAGCGGTTTGCCCGGATGGCGCAGGCGCTGGGGGTCGATGCGCGCGGCCAGTCGGTCTGGGAGGCTGCGGAAGCAGCCGTGGAGGCCGTCTACGAGCTCACCGAGGACGTCGAGATTCCGTCACTGCAGGCGCTGGGCTTTTCGACTGACGAGATTCCGATGCTGGCCCAGAAGGCGGCGGCCGACTCGCAGACGATGGGCAACCCGCGGGACGTCGACGCGAGTGGATACGAGCGCATCTACGCGCGCGCGTTCGAGGTGGGGGAGGACTGACGGGAACAGTGAGCCTGGAAGCAGAGGTGCGCCTGTCGGGGCCCCACGAAGTGGGGTCGGCCGCTCTCCTCAGCGGCCGTGGGGGGCGTGCTGTGGCGTACGCCACAGCACCCGAACCGGGTCAAGGCCGGAGAGCGACGCCGTCAGGCGACGCGTGCCTTGAGGCGGTTCGCACCGGGGGGGCGTGCCCCCCAGACAGGGGGTCGGCCGCTTTCCTCAGCGGCCGTGGGGGGCGTGCTGTGGCATACGCCACAGCACCCGAACCGGGTCAAGGCCAGAGAGCGACGCCGTCAGGCGACGCGTGCCTTGAGGCGGTTCGCACCGGGGGGGCGTGCCCCCCAGACAGGGGGTCGGCCGCTCTCCTCAGCGGCCGTGCGGGGCGTGCGGTGGCATACGCCGCAGCACCCGCGCCGGGTCAAGGCCGGAGAGCGACGCCGTCAGGCGACGCGTGCCTTGAGGCGGTTCGCACCGGGGGGGCGTGCCCCCCAGACAGGCCAAGGGCCGCCTAAGCATGTGGCGCAACACCCTCAGGCCGTACGACATACTGACCGCGGAGCAGGTGGAGCTGGTCCACCAGCACGCGATGACCATCCTGGAGGAGATCGGCATCGACTTCCTCCATCCGCGGGCGGTCGAGCTCCTCCACGGATCGGGCATGCAAGTGGAGGGGGAGCGGGTGCGCTTCGACCCAGCCTGGGTGCTGGCCCAGGTCGCGAGGGCGCCCGCCACGTTCCAGGTCCAGGCCCGCAACCCCGCGCACACGGTGACCATCGGCGCGGACTTCATGGTCAACGCGCCCGTCTACGGGCCGCCGTTCATCACCGACCTCGACAGAGGACGGCGCGGGGCCACGATCCAGGACTTCACCAACTTCGACAAGCTGTCGCAGGCGACGCCGCAGATCCACTGCGCCGGAGGCACCACCGTCGAGCCCGAAGACTTGCCTCTGGACACGCGCCACCTGGACATGGTCTATTCCCACGCCCGCTGGACTGACAAGCCCTACATGGGCAGCGTCATCTCGGCCGAAAACGCCAGGGACTCGATCGACATGACGGCCATCGTCCTGGGCGGCCGGGAGCGGATCGAGGAGACGGCCGCCATTCTGGCCCTGGTCAACGTGAACAGCCCGCTCCGCTACGACGACCGCATGTTGGGTGCGCTCTTCGAGTACGCGGCCGCCAACCAGCCGGTCGTTGTGACGCCGTTCCTGATGGCCGGCGCCATGTCCCCGATGGGGCTTGCGGGCACCATCGCCCAGCAGACGGCGGAGGCGCTGGCCGGGATCGCGCTCATTCAGCTGGTCCGACCGGGGGCGCCCTGCATCTACGGCTCCTTCCTCACGAACACCGACATGCAATCGGGCAGTCCAGCATTCGGAACGCCGGAGTCCGCGATGGGCATCCTGGCCAGCGCCCAGATGGCCCGGCACTACCGCATCCCCTTCAGGGGAGGCGGCGCGCTGACGTCGTCGAAGTCGCCGGACGCCCAGGCCGCCTACGAGTCGATGATGTGCATGTGGCCAACGGTCCTGGCCGGGGTCCACTTCGTTCTGCACGCCGCGGGCTGGTTGGAGAGCGCATTGCTCGCGTCGTATGAGAAGTTCGTCATCGACGTCGAGGCGCTGCGGATGTTCGAGTGGATCCTCGAGCGGGGCATGCCCACCGACGACGAGGGCTTCGCAATGGACGCTCTGCGCGAGGTCGGACCTGGCGGACACTTCCTCGGTGCCGAGCACACGCTGCGTCACTATCGGACCGGTTTCTACCGGCCTCTGGTCTCTTCGACGGAGAACTTCGATCGCTGGAGCCGGCTCGGCGCTCGGACCGCGGACCGGGTGGCCAACGAGAAGTGGAAGCGGATGCTGGCCGACTACGAAGACCCCGGCATGGACCCGGCCGTAGATGATGAGCTCAAGCACTTCATGGCGACGCGCCGGGAGCAGATCGAGCATGCGACCGTCTGAACAGCTGCCCGAACGCGCGCAGGTCGTCGTCATCGGGGCCGGGATCGTCGGCTGCTTCGCGGCCTATCACCTCACCCGGCTGGGCTGGAAAGACGTCCTGGTCGTCGACCAGGGGCCCCTGTTCCGGACCGGTGGCTCCACCTCGCATGCGCCAGGTCTCGTCTTCGAGAACAACGCGGCCCGCACGACCTGCCGCTTCGCCATGGCAGCCGTCGACCTTTACCGGGAGCTGCGACTCGACGGTGAGCCGGTCTACACAGAGGTGGGGAGCCTGGAGGTCGCGACCACACCGGAGCGGTGGGCAGACCTGGCGCGGAAGGCCGGGCTGGCCAAATCCTGGGGCCTCGAGGCGCACCTGATCGGCCGTGACGAGATCCGCCGCCTGGTCCCAACCATGCGTACCGACCATCTATATGGCGCGATCCACGTGCCGCGCGACGGGGTGCTGCGCGGCGTGGGCGCCGCCGAAGCCGTCGCTCGCAGTGCGGCTGCGCGGGGTGCCCGGTTCGAGGGGCTGGCTCGGGTGACGCAGATCGAAGTTACCGGCGGCCGGGTGCGGGCGGTTGTCACCGACCGTGGTCGCGTCCAGGCCGAGCAGGTGCTCTGCTCGGCCGGGATCTGGGGACCCCTCATCGGCCGGATGGCGGGAGTGCCGATCCCGCTCCAGCCACTGCAGCATCTCTACGCCATCACCGAGCCGCTGCCGGAGCTGCTCGGGATGACCGAACGGATCAGCCAGCCTATCGTCCGCCACCAGGACCGTTCGATGTACTTCCGGCAGGTCGGCCCGGCCTATGGCATCGGCAGCTACCGCCATGAGCCGGTCGTGGTCGATCCCGAGGAGCTCCGGAGCTACAAGCGCGGCTCGATGATCCCGTCCTGCGTTCCGTTCAACGACGAGCTGTATGCACCGGCCCGCGGCTACGCGGCCCAGCTGTTCCCATGTCTGCGGGGCGCGCCGTTAGCGGAGAAGGTGAACGGAATGTTCTCCTTCACACCGGATGGGCACTCGCTGATCGGGGAGTCGCTCACCGTGCGCGGCTTCTGGACCTGCGAGGCGGTATGGGTCACTCACGCCGCCGGCGCCGCTCAGGCGGTCGCGGAATGGATGGTGGCCGGCGGCCCCAGCCTCGACCTCCGCGAGGAGGATCTCAACCGGTTCTACCCGCACGTATTCAGTCCCTCCTACATTCGGGCGCGGGGCGCCCAGAACTACCGCGAGGTCTACGACGTCATCCACCCGCTCCAGCAGATGGAAGTCCCTCGAGGTCTTCGGCTGACGCCGTTCCATCCGCGCCTCCGCGAGCTCGACGGCGTGTTCTTCGAGAGCGCCGGCTGGGAGCGACCGCAGTGGTTCGAGTCGAACAGGCCGCCCGACGGCGTTGCCCTTCCGGTGCGGCGCGCCTGGGCGGCTCGCCACTGGTCACCGATCCAGGGCGTCGAGCACCGGGCCGCCCGCGAGCGGGTGGTGATGTTCGACCTGACCCCGTTCGCCAAGATCTCGGTGTCCGGACGCGGCGCACTCGCCTTCATGCAGCGGATCGCGGCCAACCAGATGGACCAGCCGATCGGGAAGGTGACCTACACGGCGATGTTGAACGAGGCCGGCGGCATCCAGACCGACCTCACAGTGACGCGGCTCGCCGGCGATGAGTTCTGGGTGGTGACCGGCGGCTCGGTGGGGATGCACGACCTGGCCTGGATCCGGCGCCAGCTGCCCGCCGACGGCTCGGTCCGGCTGACCGACCTGACGTCCGGCCTGTGCTGCGTGGGGGTGTGGGGGCCCCGCGCCCGCGAGCTGGTCCAGCCGGTCGTCGAGGAGGACGTCTCGAACGAGGTCTTCCCGTACCTGACCGCGCGCCCGATCACGGTGGGCACAGTGCCGGCCTTCGCCATCCGAATCTCCTACGTCGGCGAGCTGGGTTGGGAGATCTACGCGCCAACCGAGTACGGACGGCGGCTGTGGGACACGCTGTGGGAGGCCGGCGAGCCGCACGGCGTCACGGCGCTCGGTGGGGGTGCGTTCGACTCGCTCCGCCTGGAGAAGGGCTACCGGCTCTGGGGCGCGGACATCCACAGCGAGTTCAACCCTTACGAGGCTGGACTTGGGTTTGCCGTGCGGCTCAACAAAGGGGACTTCATCGGGAGGACGGCGCTGCTTCGCGTGAAGGAGCAGGGGGTGGCGCGCAAGCTGTCCTGCCTGGTCTTCGAAGACCCCGACGTCGCCGTGCTGGGCAAGGAGCCGATCCTCGACGGTGACCGCGTGCTTGGTTACGTGACGAGCGCCAACTACGGGTACGCGGTGGGGAAGAGCATCGCCTACGGCTACTTGCCGGTCGAGCACGCGGTGGAGGGGGTGCGAGTCGAGGTCGAGTACTTCGGCGAGCGGTTCCCGGCCACCGTGAGCCGGGAACCGCTGTACGACGCTCGGATGCACAGGCTCAAGGAGACCAGTCCGCAGCCTGAGGAAGTGGTGGCGCCGTGACGAGTGAGGCTCGCTCCATCAGGACCGAAACGCTGCGAATGTTCGTGGGCGGCCGCTGGGTGGCGGCAGAGACGGGCGAGACCTTTCCTGCCGTCAGCCCGGGTAGTGGGCAGACGATCGCCACCGTTCCGAAGGGCACCCGCGCTGACGCCGCGCAAGCGGTGCAAGCGGCGTATTGCGCCCGCGAGCGGATGGCTCGGCTGGGTGCGTTCGAGCGCGCGCGCCTGCTGCATCGGGTGGCCGACGCCATGGAGCGCCGGCGAGAGGAGCTGGCTCGCTGGCTCACGGAGGATCAGGGCAAGCCGTACCGGGCGGAAGCGGTCGGGGAGGTCGGTGAAGCCGTCGAGTACTTCCGCATCGCGGCGGAGGACGTCAAGCGGCTGGAGACCAGCGTGATCCCATCGATGAGCGCGTCGAAGCTCGTCCTCACGCTGCGCTTTCCGCGAGGCGTCTACGGCGTGATCACGCCCTGGAACTGGCCGCTGACCATGGCCTGCGAGCTGATCGCCCCGGCGTTGGCCGGCGGCAACACAGTGGTCTGGACGCCCGCGTCCAGCACATCGGCCATCTCGGTCAAGCTCACGGAGTGCATGGCCGAAGCCGATCTGCCGCCGGGAGCGGTCAACCTGGTCACCGGCCCCGGCCCTGTGGTCGGAGACGAGGTGGCTGGACATCCCCTGGTCGCCGGGGTCGGGTTCATCGGCTCGACCGGCACGGGGCGAAGCGTCGCCCGGCGTGCAGCTGGAAAGCACGTGATGCTGGAGATGGGCGGCAACGGCCCGATCATCGTCTTCGGCGACGCGAACATGGGCAAGGCCGTGGCCGCCACGATCGTCAGCTGCTACCTCTGTGCAGGGCAGAGCTGCACGGCGGGTGAGCGAATTCTCGTCGACGAGGCCATCGCCGAAGGGTTCGTCGCGCGGCTGGTCGATGCGGCGCGTGCGCTGCGCCTGGGAGATCCGTTCGACGATGCGACAACGCTCGGCCCGCTCAACAACGACGACACCGCGCGGAAGATGGACGACCACGTTGCGGACGCGGTGTCGGGCGGCGCGGCAGTCGTCCTCGGGGGCGAACGGGCCGCCGGCTTCCCGACGGATCTCTACTATCCCGCCACGGTGCTGACCGGGGTGACGCCCGAGATGCTGGTCAGCCGGGAGGAGACGTTCGGGCCGGTGGCGCCGGTGATCACCTTTGGCTCCGAGGAAGAAGCGCTGCGACTCGCCAACGACTCGCCGTATGGGCTGCTGGGAGCGGTCTTCACGCGGGACATCGCCCGCGCCTTCAGGTTTGCGCAGCGTCTCGAGACGGGCTGGGTGAACGTCAACGAGTCGTCCAACTACTGGGAAGCACACATCCCGTTTGGCGGTCGGGCCGGCAAGGACAGCGGCCTGGGCCGGGTGGGTGGACGCTTCGCACTGGAGCAGATGACTGATCTCAAGACGGTCATCGTGGACTTGGAGGACTGACCGCCGTGGAGGCTGTGACACCGCTGGCCGACGTCCTGGCCGAGGCTGAGCGCATCACGGGCGCGGCCATCGAGGCCGGTGTCCCTCTCAAGCTGATCGGCGGCGCCGCCATCTGCCTCCACTCGGAGAGCGCCCGCCGGCCGCCGCTGAAACGAAAGTACGGCGACCTCGACTTCGTGACGCCGGCCAAGAGACGAGGAGCAGTCGATCGGCTCCTCACGACGCTGGGCTACCAGGCCGAGCTCCGCTTCAACACTCTCAACGGCGACCGGCGCCTCCTCTACCTCGACCCGGAGAACGGCCGTCAGGTCGACATCTTCGTCGACGTGGTGCGGATGTCCCACGTGATCGACCTTCGTGGCCGCATGGACCACGGCGGGCCGTGCCTGACCCCGGCGGATCTGCTCCTGAGCAAGCTGCAGATCTACCAGATCAACCGGAAGGACCTGGTCGACCTAGTCGCGCTCTTGACGGACCACCCGGTCGCCGATCACGACGACGAGGCGATCAACGCCGCGTACGTGGCGCGGCTGACGGCTGACGATTGGGGCCTCTACCGCACGCTCCAGCTCAACACCGAGCGGCTCCGCGACATGGTCGGGGAGGTCGCCGTGGACTCGACGGTGGTCGTGCAGCGTCTGGACGACCTCTGGCGGTCGATCGACGCCCAGCCGAAGTCGCTGCGGTGGAAGTTGCGGGCCAGGGTCGGCGATCGCATGACCTGGTACGAGCTACCCGAGGAGGTGCGCCAGCCGTACCAGGCCGAGGGCTGAGCCACCGAAGTTTCCGTACGGCAGCCACTCAATGAGCGCCCGACAACGTGGCCGGCGTACGGAAACGGGCCAGTCAGGCTGGCTCGGCGGGTGCGGCCACCGACGTGTCGCGTTCCCAGCCCTCGTTTTCCAGGGTCAGACCCTCCATCGCCACGGCTGCCTGACAGTTGGCGTCAAGGGCGGGCAACGCCTGATACTCAGAGGGCCAGCAGCGATGGACCAGGTATCGACGGACCACCCGCCCCGCCTCGTCCATCAGTTCGACTGTCACATCCTTCCTGAAGTTCAGTGACGACTCAGGGACGGAGCCGAGCTGCCAGACCTGGTTCGCCCACGTCTCAAATGCCTGATCATCGGTCAGTCCTCGCTCGAGTGTTATCGGGGCGTAGGCCGTTCGACCCGGGAACTTATGGGTTGAGCTCGGGTCACCACCCTCACGGTGCTCCACCAGCTCTGTGGTGCGCGTCAGCGCACTGACACTGCTGACCCCGGGGATATGGCGGCCATCCCACGTGACGCGGAACTTGAAGTTTTCATAGGGATCGAAGCGCGTGCTCATGACCCGGTGAATGATCGGCTCTGGACCAGCTTCGCGTAATCATCAGGCGTGTCGACGTCTACCGGGTGGTGTAGGCCGGCGCTCACCGGCAGGGACGCGACCAGCTCCGGTCTGGCGCGGATGACCGCCCGGCAGCCGACGTCGCCTTCCAGCGCCTCGACGTCGCCCCACAGCTCGCGCTCCAGCACGACCGGCGGATGGAGAAGGCCCCCAAAGCTCAGCGCCGCCGCCGGGCGTCCCGACGTCGCCTGCAGCTCCAACAGCTCGTCGAGCATGGAGGCTGAGATTGCCGGCTGGTCGCCGAGGATGATCACGGCGCGGTCGACGTCCCGGGCCAGAGCCACCAGGCCCGCGCGCAGCGACGAGGCCATGCCGGTGGCATGGTCAGGGTTGAGCAGCGGCTTCGAACGGCCGAGGCTGACGCCGGCAAGGATCGCGTCAGCGTTTGCGCCCAGCACGACCAACACTTCGTCGAGGCGAGAGCCGCAGACTTCGGCGACGACTGCCTCGAGCAGTGGCCGGCTTCGGAGAGGGAGCAGCTGCTTCGGGCGCCCCATCCGCGACGACCCACCCGCCGCCAGGACGATGCCCGCCGACCGGCCGCTGGTCACACCCCCCTCCCCCGGCTTCGCCGGGTACTCCCCCGACTTGGCGGACGACTTGGCGGGGGAGAGAAGCGCGCGTGGCAGTCTTCGCTGCAGAAGTACAACACCTCGCCTGCGTGGTCCAGTCGGTGCATGGCCGTTGCCACCTCCACTGGCATACCGCAGACCGGATCGGTCGCGAACAGCCCGTCGGGTATCCCGGCCTCGGGCACCGGCGCCCTCCGACGGCGCAGCGCCACCACCTCGGCAAGCGCGGCCAGGGCGATCTCTTCTTGAGTGCCGGCGTGGGTTCCGCCGGCTGGTGTTCTGACCCGCGCCAGGGCGGCGTCAGGAAGCCCGCGCCCGCGCAGCGCGTCCAGGACCGCCGCCGCTCGCCGGCCGCTCGCCACCAGCGCGACGTCCACGCCCGGATACGCCAGCGCCGCATCGAGGGCATCCTCGTCGTAGTGGCCCATTGTGGCCACGACCACCCACGTGTCCGGGCCTGGAGCGGCGCTCGCCAGATCCAGCCCTGAGAGCACCAGGTCGGCGCCCGAGAAGTGCTCGGGTCGAGCAGCGGGGTGGACCGCGCAGGTCCTGAAACCGGTCAGAGAGCCCAGCGCCACCAGAGTGTGAGCCGCAGGGCTGCCGCCGAACACGATGAGGAGGGGCTTCGGCAACCGCGGCTCGACGAAGATCTCCAGCGTGCCGCCGCTCGGGCACGAGGTGGCCAGGGTCACTTCTCCCGGGTGGTGGCTGTCGCGGGCGATGGTGTCAGGCACGATTCGAACCAGCCGCGGCGTGCCTTCTGCCAGTGCCTGCAACGCCTCACGGCGCACGAGCGGTTCAGAGCAGCTTCCCCCGATCCACCCGCGCAGGCGCCCATCGGCGGTGATCACGGCCTTGTCGCCCGGCCGCGCCGACGCCGGCGGTTCGCAGGCGACCACAGTCGCAAGCGCGCAGGGCGTGCCCGCCGCAGCGCACTCGGCTAATAGCGTGATTGGGTCGTCGCCTATTCTTTGACCCCCTTGGAGCGGAGCGCCGCCCAGACCTTGTCGGAAGTCACAGGCATGTCGATGTTCGTGATGGCGTGCGGGGCCAGCGCATCGATCACCGCGTTGACGTATGCGGCCGGTGAGCCCACCGTGGCCGACTCCCCGACTCCCTTCGCCCCCAGGGGGTGATGCGGCGACGGCGTCACCGTGTCGAAGCACTCGAATCTTGGGGTTTCCCACGAGGTGGGAAGCAGGTAGTCCATGAAGTTGGAGCCGATGCAATTGCCCTCGCTGTCGAACGTGATCAGTTCGGTGAAGGCAATACCGAAGCCTTCGGTCAGCCCGCCGTGAATCTGCCCCTCGACGATCATCGGGTTGATGCGAACGCCACAGTCGTCGACCGCGACCACCTTGCGCACTTTCACCACGCCGATTCCCTTGTCCACGTCCACAACGACCGCATAGGTGCCGAAGGGGTAGGTCATGTTCGGTGGGTCGTAGTAGCTGACTCCCTCCAGTCCGGCCTCCATACCATCGGGCAGGTTGGTATAGGCGGCGAAGGCGCAGTCCTGGATGGTCTTGCCCCGGTCGGGCGAGCCACGGACGAAGAAGCGGCCGCGCTCCCACTCCAGGTCGTGCTCAGAGACCTCCAGGAGATGAGCCGCCAGGGCGCGAGCCTTCTCTCGGAGCTTGCGGGAAATCACCGCCGTGGCTGCACCGGCCACGGGGGTCGAGCGCGAGGCGTAGGTCCCCAGGCCATAAGGCGTGTTGTCGGTATCGCCGTGCTGCACTTCCACGTCTGCCGCGGGGATGCCCAGCTCTTCGGCGACGATCTGGGCGAACGTCGTCTCGTGCCCCTGACCCTGGGTCTTCACCCCCAGCTTGAGCACAGCTTTCCCTGTGGGATGGACCCTGAGCTCGGCGGAGTCGAACATGCGCAGGCCGAGGATGTCGAAGTCCTTGCCATGGCCGGCTCCGACCACTTCGGTAAAGCTCGCCAGCCCGATGCCCATGAGCTCCCCCCGCGCTCGCCGTTCGGCCTGCTCGCGGCGGAGATCCTCGTAGCCGACCTTCTCGAGCGCGAGGTTCATCGCACCGACGTAGTCGCCGCTGTCGTACACCCAGCCCGTGGCCGAGTGGTACGGAAAGGCCTCCTTGGGGATGAAGTTCTTGAGGCGGATGTCGGCCTGATCGAGGCCTGCTTCGATGGCGGCGTTGGTCACCAGCCGCTCGATCAGATAGGACGCCTCCGTCACCCGGAACGAGCAGCGATAGGCGACGCCGCCGGGTGCCTTGTTCGTGTAGTAACCGTCCGCGGTGACGTGTGCGGCGGGGATGTCGTACGAACCGGTCACGATGTGAAACAGGCCGGCCTTGAACTTGGACGGCTGGGCGTCGGCGAAGAACGCGCCGTTGTCGCTGTCGAGGTGGACCCGCAGCGCCAGCATCTTGCCCTCGGAGTCGAGCGCCAGCTCTCCCGTCATGTGGAAGTCGCGGGCGAAGCCCGTCGAGATCAAGTTCTCGTTGCGGTCCTCGACCCACTTGACCGGCCGTCCGATCAGCAGCGAAGCCGCGGTGGCGACGACGTAGCCGGGGTAGACGGGCACCTTGTTGCCGAAGCCGCCGCCGATGTCGGGTGAGATCACCCTGATCTGATGCTCGGGCAGTCCGGCCACCAGCGCGAACACGGTGCGGATGGCGTGTGGAGCCTGCGAGGTCATGTAGAGCGTCGCCTTACCCGTGGCGGGATTGACGTCCGCCACGATTCCACACGTCTCGAGCGGCGCCGGGTGCGACCGCGGGTAGTGGGTGGACAGGCTCACGACGCGGTCGGCACGCGCAAAGGCGGCGTCGGTGGCAGCCTGGTCTCCGGCTTCCCAGTGGTAGATGTGGTTGTCCTTCTGGCCTTCCTTCTCGTCCCGGATGACGGGCGCCCCCGGCTCCTGGGCCTGCCGCGGGCTTGTGATGGCAGGCAGGACCTCGTAGTCGACCTGGATCAGGCCGACTGCGTCCTCCGCGGCGTACTTGCTCTCGGCAACGACTGCGGCGACTTCCTGGCCCTGAAAGCGCACCTTGTCCGTGGCCAGCACCGCCTGGGTGTCCCCGCTCATGGTTGGCATCCAGGCAAGCTTGTGCTGGGCCATGAGCTCGCCGGTGACGACGGCGATCACCCCCTCGGCCGCCCCGGCGGCGGATGTGTCGATCGATCGTATGCGTGCGTGCGCATGCGGGCTGCGCAGGATGACCATGTGCAGCATCCCGGGCAGGCTGACGTCGTCCAGGTAGTTGCCCCGGCCGACCAGGAAGCGGCCGTCCTCCTTGCGTTTGATCGATTCGCCGATCCCGCCGTGCGGCGGAGGCGTATGGACCTCGACGCTCATCAGTCACCTCCCGGCGCGGCCGCGGCGATCGGTGCCGCGGCGGGGGCCGCCGTCTGCTCACCTTGCAGCCTGGCTGCGTACCGAATGGCCTTGACGATGTTCACGTAGCCGGTGCAGCGGCAGATGTTGCCGCTGATCGCCCAGCGGATCTCGTCTTCGCTGGGATCGGCGTTGCGCTCCAGCAGCGCCTTCCCGACCAGCATCATCCCTGGCGTGCAGAATCCGCACTGGAGGCCGTGCTCCTCGTGGAAGCCGATCTGCATCGGGCTGTGCTGGGTACCCGTGGCGAGGCCCTCAACCGTGGTCAGCTCGCTACCGTCGGCCTGGACGGCGAGCATGGTGCAGGACTTGACGGGGTCGCCGTCGAGCAGCACGGTGCAGGCGCCACAGCTGCTCGTGTCGCAGCCGATGTGCGTTCCTGTGAGTCGTAGATGTTCCCGGATGAAGTCGACCAGGAGCAGCCGCGGTTCGACCTCGGCCGTTCGCTCCTGGCCGTTGACCTTGACGTTGACTCTCATCGTTGTCCTCTCGCCTGAGCTACCGCGCTGGTGAGGCCGCGCTCGACGAACACGCGAACCACGTCTTGCTTGTATTCGGCGCTGCCGCGGATGTCGTCCTTCGGCTCGGCGGCAGCGGCGGCGGCCCGGGCGGCTTCAGCAATTGCATCCCGCGTCGGCTCGCGCCCGGTAAGCCCCTGCTCAGCCGACGTGGCCTTGAGACTGGACGGACCGACCGCCGTCAGCCCGATGCCGGCTCTGTCCACCGTGCCATTCGTCATTCGAACCTGAACCGCGACCCCGACGGTGGCGAAGTCGCCGACTTTCCGCTCGAGCTTGAGGTAGCTGCCGGCGCTGCGGCGGCCGGCCCCAGCTAGGGGAATCCGAATCTCCGTCAGAAGCTCATCGGGATGGAGAGCGGTCGTGAACGGGCCCTGGAAGAAATCCTGGGCGGCGATCGTCCGCTCGCCCGACGCGGAGCGGACCACGAATTGAGCTTCGAGCGCCAGCATCACCGCCCCCCAGTCGCCGGCCGGATCGGCGTGGCAGAGCGAACCTCCAACCGTCCCCCGGTTGCGAACCAGGGGGTCGGAGACCTGCCGCGCCGCCTCGCGAAGGATCGGGCAGATGCTGTCGAGGCTCCTGTCGCGCTCCACGTCGACGTGTCTCGTGCGGGCCCCGATCCGGAGGGTATCCCCGTCGGCGTCGACACGGGAGAGCCCGTCGATGCGACCGATGTCCACGACCAGCGCGGGTAAGGCGAAGCGAAGTTTGAGCAGCGGGATCAGGCTCTGTCCCCCCGCCATCACCTTCGCGTCGTCGCCGTGCTCCCCGAGCACCGTGAGCGCCTCGGCCAGTGAGGTCGGAGCGCGATAGCCGAAAGCGGCGGGCACCATGTCACCTCCTCCTTTCGTCGCGGTCAGCTGGACACAAGAGGCACGCGGGCCTCGGAGGCGAGGTATAGCACCGTCGGGTAACGGTGTCAAAGTCCCGAGCGACAGCGGTCGGCGTCACCATATGCCCAATGTGAACACACCGGACCTCCTGGTGATCGGCGGTGGCAACGCCGGCCTGTGTGCGGCCTTGACTGCGGCCGACCGGGGCGCGCGTGTGCTGCTGCTCGAGAAGACCAGCGCCGCGTGGCGTGGCGGCAACAGCAAGTACACCCGCAACATCCGGGTCGCCGGACCCGAGTACACCGAGGACGAATTCCTGGCCGACCTGGTCGCCGTCACCGGCGAGGGGATCGACCGCGAGCTGGCTGCGCTGGCCGTCGACCGTTCGCGCGGCGCCGCCGAATGGATGGAGGCCCACGGCGCCCGCTGGCAGCCCCCGTTCCGAGGCACCCTGCAGCTGGCGAGGACCAACCGCTTCTTTCTCGGGGGTGGCAAGGCCCTGCTCAACGTCTACTACGACCGAGCTGTCCGGGCCGGCGTCGAAGTGAGATACCGGGCAGAGGTGGCCTCCCTGCGGCTGGCGAACGGGCGATTCTCCGCCGTCGAAGTCGACCTGCCCCAGGGGCGCCGGGAGGTGTCGGCGCGGGCGGTGGTCGTCGCCTCGGGCGGCTTCGAATCCAACCTGGAGTGGCTACGTCGGTACTGGGGCGGCGCCGTCGACAACTACCTCATACGCGGCACGAGCGCCAACGACGGCCGGCTGCTGAGGCAGCTCCTGGATGCCGGGGCCATGGAGCGCGGCAACCCGCGCGGCTTCCACGCCGTCGCCTGCGACGCCCGCTCGCCTCGCTACGAAGGGGGCATCGTGACCCGCATCGACTCGGTGCCCTTCGGGATCGTGGTCAACCGGGAGGGCAGGCGTTTTGCCGACGAGGGCGAGGACCTGTGGCCCAAGCGGTACGCGACGTGGGGCCGGCTGATCGCTCTCGAACCTGACCAGCTGGCGTTCTCCGTGTTCGACAGCCGGGTCCGTGAGCGCTTCATCCCGCCTCTTTTTCCGCCCTACGAAGCCGACAGCATCGAGGGCCTGGCCGGCCAGATGAAGGTGGATCCTGCGGCCCTTGCCGCCACCGTGCAGGCGTTCAACGGCGCGGTCGACCCGGACCTGCCCTACGACATCGCCCGCCTCGACGGCTGCGGGACCCGCGGCCTCCAACCACCGAAGAGCAACTGGGCGCTGCCCATCGACCGGCCACCCTTTTTCGCTTACCCGATGCGCCCCGGGATCACCTTCACCTACCTGGCGGTCGGCGTGGACAGGACGGCTCGTGTCCTCGACGGCTCAGGCCAGCCGCTCGAAAACGTCTTCGCGGCCGGAGAGGTGATGGCTGGAAACATCCTGCTCAACGGCTACGTGGGTGGTGTCGGTCTGACCATCGGCACGGTCTTCGGCCAGATCGCTGGGGAGGAGGCGGCCGCGTATGCCCGGGCTGGCTGATCTGCTGGAGGAGGCCAACCGCCAGGTCACGATCTGCAATGCCTGTCGATATTGCGAGGGCTACTGTGCGGTCTTTCCCGCGCTCGAGCGGCGATCAATCCTGCGGGAGGGTGACCTGGCCCTGCTCGCCAACCTCTGCCACGACTGCCGGGCCTGCTACCAGGCCTGCATGTACGCGCCGCCTCACGAGTTCGCGGTCAACATCCCGGCTGTAATGAGCGATGCGCGCCTCGAGTCCTACCGGCGCTACGCATGGCCTGGAGTATTCGCCGGGCTCATCGCGCGGCCCGGCTGGGCGGCTGCGGGGGCGTCGCTCCTCGTGGGGCTGCTCGCTCTCGTCGCGGTCGTCCTGCGGGCTGGCCTGGCGGGGCTGTTCGTCGCACAGACAGGACCCGGCGCGTTCTACCGGTTGATCGCGTACGAGTTGATGGTTGCGGCCGGGTTGGGGGTGGCGGCCGCCGCAGCTGCCATACTCGTGGGCGGCTTCTACCGGTTCTGGCGTGACGCCGGCGGCCGCGGTCGCACGCTGCTGGACTGGAGGCTCTGGACGGTGGCCCTCCAAGATGGGGTGTCTCTCCGCTATCTGGGCGGCGGCGGAGGCGGGTGCCACTACCCAGACGCCATGCGGCCTTCGCCGGCGAGGCGCGTGTACCACCACGTTCTGCTCGCCGGGTTCGCGCTGTCCTTCGCAGCGACGGTGGCGGCTGCTGTCGAGCAGGACCTGCTTGGCCTGCTGCCTCCGTACCCGCTCCTCAGCCCACCCGTGCTCCTGGGGGTCGCTGGTGGACTCGGCCTCGTGGTGGGCGCAAGCGGGTTGCTCGTGATGAAACGACATGAAATGGCAGCGGCCCCTGGTCTGGCCGGTCCCCGCGCTCGGGCGCTGGACGCCGCCTTCTTGATCCTCGTGGAGGTGGTTGCGGTGACGGGAATCCTGCTGCTGGTCATGCGAGCGACCGCCGCGATGGGTCCCATGCTCGTCGCGCACCTGGGCGCGGTCGGCGGCCTGTTCGTCACCGCGCCGTACGGCAAGTTCGTGCATGCCGTGCACCGGTTCGCGGCCTTGCTCCATGATCAGGCCGAGACCCGGACCACATGAGCGACATCACGGAGACGTACCAGCGCACCACACCGGCCTCCGCCCGCCTCTTCGGCGAAGCGCGGCGGTACATCGCCGGTGGTACGACCCGCACCACCATTCACTTCGAACCGCACCCGCTCTACGCGACACGGGGCGATGGAGCGTGTATCTGGGACACCGACGGCATAGAGCGCGTTGACTTCATCGGCAACTACACCGCTCTGATCCTTGGTCACCGCCCCTCGGCAGTCGTCGCCGCCATCGAGGATCAACTCGCCCGAGGCACCGCCTTCGCAGCAGCCAACGAGCAGGAGATCGCGCTCGCGCGCGAGCTTTGTGCGCGGGTGCCGACGCTGGAGCTCGTCCACTTTGCCAACTCCGGCACCGAGTCGACTATGTACGCGATGCGGCTCGCTCGGGCGTACACAGGGCGCCCTGCTATCGCCCGATTCGAGGGCTGTTATCACGGCACCCATGACGCGGCAGAGGTCAGTGTCGCGCCCAGTCTGGATCGCGCAGGCCCTGATCACGCGCCGCTTCCAGTGGCTGAGGCCCCAGGCATACCCGGCTCCGTGCTTGCTGACACCCTGGTACTTCCCTACAACGACCTGCCCGCCTCGGCGGCCCTCCTGCGCAGCAACCGCCACCGAGTCGGGGGCGTGATCATCGACCCGCTGATGAGCGCAACGGGGCTGATCCCCGCCCGCCCTGAGTTCCTGCAGGGCCTGAGACTGGTGACCGAAGAGCTGGGCATGGTGTTGATCTTCGACGAGGTCATCTCGTTCCGCGTGGGCGTCGCCGGAATGCAGGGTCTCTACGACGTACGGCCAGACCTGACCACGCTGGGCAAGATCATCGGCGGAGGGTTGCCGGTCGCCGCGTTTGGTGGCCGGCGCGACATCATGGAGCTGCTCGAGCCCGAGCGCCAGCGGTCAGTGCCGCACGGCGGCACCTACAACGGCAACCCTCTCGGGATGGCCGCCGGGCTGGCCGCGATGCGGCAGCTCACTCCGGACGTCTTCGACCGGCTGGAGACGCAGGGCGATTGGCTGCGCGGTCAACTCGAAGAGCTCTTTGCGGATCACCGCATCGCGGCCCAGGTGACGGGCCTCGGTTCGTTGTTGAACGTGCATTTCACGGCAGCGGAGCTGTTCGACTATCGGTCGGTTCGGCGTGCGTTCGATCCGGAGCTGTCGCATCGCTTCTTTCTCGGCATGCTGAACCATGGGGTGCTAATGGCGGCCCGCGGCCTGGGCGCGCTCTGCACGCCGATGGGGGATGCCGAGCTCAGGGAGTTCGTCGGAGCGACCGACGCGGTGCTGCGTGAGCTGGGAGCTGCGCACTGATCGACTTCGACGTCCTCGCAGCGCCGGTCACCGCTGATCGCCTGGCGAGATTCAACGAGCTAATGGCTGACGGGGACCTGCGCGCGCGCATCGAGGAGGTCGCCGACGCCCTGTCCGCCGGGGCGCCCGCAGCCAGTCTCGAGCTCATCGGCGCGATCGCTGGGGAGGTCGAAGAGGGATCGGAGCTGAACGCGCCTGACCCGGCACTCCTTTTCTGGGCTGCCGTGTCGTCCAGAATCAAGCGCCCGGACTTCGAGGAGGTGATGGCCGGCCTGGACCTGCAGATCGGCGATGAGGGTCAGGCCCATGCGGACTGGTCAGAGACCGCCGAAGGACTGGCCTGGCTCGAGTCCCTCGCAAGCGGCCTGGTGCCCATCGCCGGCCTCGACGTGGCTGCCACCCTCGAGTACGCCAGGGTCTACGTTGACAACTTTCCCGCTTTCAGCCGCCCCCTCGGCGACTTGGACGAACGCGCCGCCAGGTGGCTGGCGCAGCTCCTGGACGTGGGTGAGATCAGAGGCCGGCTTCGCAGGCTGCTCTCAGTGCTCGCTGAAGCCTGGGCAGAGGCATGCCCGCAGGCGTCGGCTCAGGTGATCCGTTGGGCGGAGGTGCCCGTCCCGGTCGATCCCACCCAGGATGAACCCTGGATGCGGGCACTGCTCGTGCTGGCCCGCACCCAGGTATAGCGGGGCTTCTGGGGGGCATGCCCCCCCGGAACGAATCTCGTCAAGGCACGCTTCGCTCTTCGGCCTTGACAAGATTCGGGTGCTGTGGTGATCCACAGCACGCCCCCCGCGGCCGCTGAGGAGAGCGGC